>Ga0182024_10001465_pt1 | contig 60867 bp, 56 predicted proteins | sample P32metaG_FD_120480 | JGI IMG/M metagenome (GOLD analysis project Ga0182024, IMG submission 120480) | Permafrost microbial communities from Stordalen Mire, Sweden - P3-2 metaG (Illumina Assembly) | ecosystem: Environmental > Terrestrial > Soil > Wetlands > Permafrost | place: Sweden: Stordalen...
ACCTCCGCCCCCGCCTGCTTGCCAACCTTCACGAGCTGCTCGACCGCGGCCGGGCGGTAGACGTCACACGCCGCCACCGCGACCGTCGAGGAATGCTCCTCGCGCAGGTACCGCGCGAGCTTCGCCGTCGCGGTCGTCTTGCCCGAACCCTGCAGCCCCGCCATCAGGATCACCGTCGGCGGTTTTCCGGAAAAGCTCAGGCCCGCGGCCGCTCCGCCCATCAGAGCGGTTAGCTCCTCTGCGACTATCTTCACCACCTGCTGTCCCGGGTTCAGCTTGCCGATCACATCCGCGCCTTCACAGCGCTCCTTCACCTGGGCGGTGAACTGCCTGACAACCTTGAAGTTGACGTCGGCCTCCAACAGCGCCAGGCGAATCTCGCGCATCGCGTCGTCGATGTCCCCCTCGGTTAGCGTCCCGCGGTTGCGGACATCGGCGAGCGTTCCCTGCAGCTTCTCCGCGAGCGAGTCGAACATCGCTTGATTCTCGCAGCCCGCCTGCCGGCGCCGGCGCCGGCAGGCGCCGCAGTCAGGCTTTCTCGCCTGGGCCGGATCTCAAGGGGGGAGCCGGGGGACCGCTATTCGGAACCCCAGTAGCGTTTGTCCGATTGGCGAGCGCCTCCCCGATGCCGCCAAACGCCTCGGCGAACTCGGAGGGGATCACGAACACCTTGTTCGAGTCCCCTTCCGCCAGCTGCGGCAACATCTGCAGGTATTCGTAGCTCAACAGCTCTCGGTTCGGTTTGCCCTCGTGGATCGCCGTGAAGACCGTGTCGATTGCCTTCGCTTCGCCCTCCGCCCGCAGGATCGCGGCCTGGCGCTCGCCCTCGGCGTCGAGCACCGCCGCCTGCTGGGCCCCTTCGGCGGTCAGGACCGCCGACTGCTTGGCGCCCTCGGCCGTCAGGATCTGCGCCTGCTTCTCGCCTTCCGCCGTCAGGATCGCCGCGCGGCGGTCGCGCTCGGCGCGCATCTGCTTCTCCATCGCCGTCCTGATGTCCTGCGGCGGGTCGACCGACTTGATCTCCACACGGTTGATCCTGATCCCCCACTTGCCCGTCGCCTCGTCCAGGACCACGCGCAGCTCCGTGTTCACGTTCTCACGCGCGGTCAGCGTCGCCTCGAGCGACAGACCGCCGATCACGTTGCGCAGGGTCGTCACCGTCAGTTGCTCGATCGCCTGCAGCGGGTTGGCGATTTCATACGTCGCCGAGCGCGGGTCGGTGATCGTGAAGTACAGCACCGTCTCGATCCCGACGACCACGTTGTCTTCGGTGATCACCGACTGCGGAGCGAAGTTCACGACCTGCTCGCGCAGGTCCACGAGCGGCTTCACGCGATCGATGAACGGCGTCACGATCGTCAGGCCCGGCTCCAGCGTGCGGCTGTAACGACCCAGACGCTCGACCACCCCGGCTCGGGCTTGAGGAATCACGCGAATCGTGCGCGCCGCCGCGACGAGCACGAACAGGACCACGATTGCGACGGCGATTAGAGCGACCATATTGCGTTTCCTTTGTTTGCCTTTTTCGCGGTCAGTGCATAACGAGCGCTGTGGCGCCGCGTATTTCGACCACCTCGACGCGCTCGCCCGCGTCGATCACCTCGTCCTCGTCATAACTGCGAGCGGTCCACACTTCGCTGTCGATCCTCACGCAGCCGACGCCCTCCTCGTTGGCGATCCGCTCTAACACAAGCGCACGCTTGCCCACCAGCGCCGCTGCGCCGGTCCGGATCGACGGCGGCATGCGCCGGTGGCGGCGAGCTACCGGGCGCAGCGTCGCGAACACGATCCCCGAGGAGGCCAGGAACACGACCCCTGACAGCGCCCCGCCGACACCGAGCAGCGCCACGATCGCCGCCAGCCCCGCCCCGATCGCAAACGGCGCCAGGTAGAAGGCGCCCTGATGCATCTCCCCCAAGCCGAGCAAACAGGCCACCACCAGCCAGACGATCCAGATCTCCATACCTCCAGGTTATCCCTCAAGCCCGTCCCAGCAGGAGCATGCGACGGAAAGTGGACGCGCGAGGCGGCGTGCCGTGGGATGTGTGCTGCGGTGTACCGGCCTATCGAGATCCATCCTCGGCGATCAGCGCCCGGGCGAAATCCTCGGGATCGAACGGCCTCAGGTCCTCGACCGCCTCGCCCACGCCGATCAGCTTGACGGGCAACTCCAACTCCTTTGCGATCGCCAGCGCGATCCCGCCGCGGGCGGTGCCGTCGAGCTTCGTCAGCACGACCCCGGTCACATCCGCCGTCTCGGCAAACATCTTCGCTTGGCGCAGCCCGTTCTGCCCGGTCGTCGCATCGACGGTCAGCAGCGTCTCGTGTGGGGCGCCCTCGAGCTGCCTACCGATCACCCTGCGTACCTTCCCCAGCTCGGCCATCAGGTCGTCCTGGGTGTGCAATCGCCCGGCGGTGTCGATGATCACGACGTCAACGCCCGTGCCGATCGCCTGCGCGATCGCCTCGAAGGCGACCGCACCGGGGTCCGAGCCCGCCGGCCCCGTCACGATCTCGCAGTCCGCCCTCTGCGCCCAGCCTTCCAGCTGCTCGCTCGCGGCGGCCCTGAACGTGTCGGCCGCCCCCATCAGCACCGTCAGGCCCAGCTCGTTGCGCAGATGCCAGGCCAGCTTGCCGATCGTCGTCGTCTTGCCCGTGCCGTTCACGCCGACCGCCATGATCACGGTCGGTCTTCTGCTGATGTCGATGCGCCCGTCGCCCACGCGCGCCGTCTGCGCCAGCAGCTCGATCAGCCGCTCGCTCAGCGCCTCGCCGCCGGTCAGCCCGCCGTTCGTGGCCTCGGCCTCCAGCCTCGCCACCACCGATGCGGTAGTGCTCGCGCCGACATCGGCCATGATCAGCGCCTCCTCCAGTCGCTCCCACGTGTGCTCATCGAGCGTCCCCCACAGGGTCGCCTGGAGCTCACCGCCGAGTGCCTGGCGCGTCTTCGACAGGTTCTCGCGCAGACGGCGCAGAAGCCCGCGTTTTTGCTCTGCACCAGCGGCCGGCTCAGCCTCACCGCTATCAGTGGCACCGTCTGTGATGAAGAGGTCGTTCCAGTCGCGTGCCACGGCTACGCGACCTTGGCCACCTGCGCGGCCGGGGTGGGCGCGGGTGGGGCGTCATCTTCAGCCGGCAAGCGGCGTGAAAGCACCTTCGACACCCCATCGCCGCCCATTGATACACCGTACAGCCAATCAGCCGCCTCCATCGTGCGCTTCTGATGCGTGATCACGATGAACTGCGCCCTGTCCGCATACCTTCGCAGCAGCGCCAAAAAGCGGTCCAGGTTCAGATCGTCGAGCGCGGCCTCGACCTCATCGAGGATGTAGAACGGACATGGCTTCGCCAGGAACACCGCGAACAGGAACGCGAGCGCGGTCATCGACTTCTCCCCACCCGAGAGCAGCGAAAGACGCTTTGCCGACTTACCCGCCGGCGTAATCTCGATCTCCACGCCTAACTGCCCGATTTCCGATCCGTCCTCGGCCTGGAGCGCTTCGCGCTCGGCCTCGGCCTCGGCGGCCGCCTCCGCGGCGTACCCGGCGCCACCGTCCCCGTCCGCGCGGTCGGCGGCGGCGCCGTCGAGTTGCTGCCCGCCGAGCACGGGCCGTGGGGCCTGCTCATCGCGCACCAGCTTCAGCCGGCCCGAGCCGCCGGGGAACACGTCACCCGCGAGCTCCTCGAAGTTGCGCGCGGCGGCGGCGAACGTCTCCGCGAAGGTCTCCTCAATCTGTTTGTCGGTCTCCCGGATCACCGCTTTCAACTCGCGCAGCGCCGTCTCAAGGTCTGAACGCCTACCCTCCAGCTCTTCCACGTGCGCGACTGCCTCCGCGTACTCCTCCTGCGCGAGCGGGTTGACTGGGCCGAGCTGCTCGCGTCGCCTTCGTAGTCGATCCACCCGGGCGGCGAGCGCCTCGGCCTGCTCCTCCTCGAGCGGCTCCGTCTGCTCGGCGCGCGCCTGCGCTGAGAGCTCCAACAGATCCGCCACCGCTTGCGCCTCCTGCGTCGCCTCCTGCGCCCTGTCGCGCAACCGCTGCGCCGCCACCTCGACGGCGGTCACGGCCTCCCCCGCCCCGCGCAACTGCGCCTGGATCTCGGCCTCCTCCGCCGCACAGGCGCGTAGCTCGCCCGCCATCGCCTCGCCCGCCTCACGGTCACTTGCGAGTTCCGCCTCGAGCTCTGCCACGCGCTGCTCCACCGCCTCGCCAGCGCTGCGCAGCGTCTCCGCAAGACGCTTGGCCAGCGGGATGAGCTCGATGTCGGCCACGTGTTGTGCACGCAGCCTCTCCGTGCGGGCGGCTCGCTCGGCCTGCTCGCGCGCCACGCGCTCGGCCTGCCGGCGCTCGACCGCCAGCTCACCCTCCAACTGTGCCTTCCTCACAGCCAGCGGCCCCTGTTGAGGCGCGGCCTTGCGCTGCTCGATCAGCCACTCCGTCCGGCGCCGCGCCTCGCACCCCTCGGCGCAGGCGCGCTCGGCCTCGCGTAGCGCCACTTCGGCCCTGGCGCGCGCGTCCTCGACTGCGCGAACCTCCTCCAAGACTGTGTCCGTCCGGACTTGCGCGGCCTGCTCGGCCTGCACCGCCAGCTCGCTCGCCGCGATCAGCCGGTCGCGTTCGTTGCGCCGTGCCAGCACCTGCTCCTCGCCGCCCTCCGTCAGCTGGCGCACCTCGCCCCACGCCGTGAACCACACTCGCCCCGTGCGCGTGGCCGCAATCCCGGCGAAGGCCACCGGAAGATCCTCCAAGCGCTCGACCACCCATGCGTCCGCCAGCAGCCGTCCTGCCAGCTCCATGACCTGCGCCGGCCCGCTCACCAGGTCCAGCAGCCGCTCCGCGCCGGCCTTAGGCGGCTCGCCCTCGCGCCTCGCCGCAAACTCGCGGTGTGAGCCACGCTCGACCAGCAGCGCGACGGCACCGTCGGGACCCGCTCGGTCGAGCAATGCCTCCGCGCCGGCCACGTCCTTTACTAATGTGGCGCTCAGGCGTCCGCCGAGCGCGGCGGCCAGCGCCAGCTCGTACCCGTCGCGCACGCTCAGCTGCTCGCTCAGAGCCTTCGGCGCGCCATCCGGTGGGTGGGCACTCTCGTCCCCGACGGTCGCGTGGCTGCGCAGAAACTGGTTCGCGACCGCCAGCTCTCCACCCACCCGCGCGGCCTCACGACGCGTGTCCTGTATCTCGCCCTCGGCCGCCCTCAACCGCTCACGTGCTTGCTCAGCCAACTCATCGGCCAGCGAGCGCGCCGCGCTCGCCTGCTCGACCTCCCCTTCCAGCTCGCTCACGCGCACTACCTCGCGCTCGCGCGCGGCTTCCAAGCCCTCGATCTCCCGCTCAATCTCGCGCTCGCGCTGCTGCTCGATCTCCTTCAACTCACCCTCAAGCGCCTGCATCCGCTCCGCGCTCACGCTCGGAGACCCGTCGGGTTCACTCACCACGCCAGCACCAGACCCCTCAGTCCCGGACTCACTCAGCGCGCTCAGCTCCAGCTCGATCCGCTCGATCCGCCGCGCCAGCGCTTGGGCACTCGCGCCAGCCTGCTCCTCGCGCAAACCCAGCCGCTCGCGCGCGGAGCGGGCTTCGTACACGCGTTTCGCCAACGCGTCGTGGCGCTCTGTCCGTTCGGAGAGCGCTCGCTCGGCCATCGCGCGCCGGTGCACCACCGCCTGCAACCGCTCCTCGATCTCTGCTCGCGCCGTGCGTGCCTCTTGCACCTGGGCCTCGGCCCCATCGAGTTCCATCCCACGGGTGCGTAGCGTCTCGCGCGCGAGCTCCCAGCGCGCTTCCAGAACCTGACGCTCCAAACGCGCGTGCAGCTCAGCCGCCTCGGCCTGACGCTTGAGCGGACGCAGACGGGTACGCGCCTCACGCTCCACGTCCAGCGCACGATCCAGGTTCTCTTGCGTTTTCTCGAGCTTCAGCTGTGCCCGTCTGCGACGCTTGCGGTGCTTGCCCAGCCCCGCCGCCTCCTCGATCAGCAGACGCCGCTCACGCGGCTTGGAGGTAACGATTGCCTCCACGCGGCCCTGCGAGACGACGGAGTGTGTCTCCTTGCCGAGGCCCGTATCGGACAGCACCTCGATCACATCCGTCAGGCGGCAGCGGGCGCCGTTCAGCCGATAGCCCCCCTCGCCCGCACGGTCCAACCGCCGCACGATCGAGATCTCGCTCAGCGGCAGATCGACGGTCCCGTCAGAGTTGTCCAGCACGATCTCAACCTCGGCCGCGCCGCGCGCCTGCACGCCGCGACCGCCGCCGAAGATTACGTCCTGCATCGACTGACCCCGCACCGCGAGCGGCGACTGCTCGCCCATCGCCCACAGCACGGCGTCGGTCACGTTCGACTTGCCCGAGCCGTTCGGCCCGACCACGACACTCACACCGGGACCAAAGTCCAGGTGCGTGCGGTCGGGAAAGGACTTGAAGCCCTTCAACGTGAGCGACTTCAGGCGCATTGAATTCCCGGCCTCATTCGCTGACCAACCCGTCCACGGCCTCTCGCGCAGCCTCCTGCTCGGCGTGCTTCTTGCTCCGGCCGCTTCCCTCGCCCAGAATTCGTCCGTCCACCTTCGCCACCACCGCGAATGTCCGATCGTGCGGCGCGCCCGTTTCGCCAGTGATCTCGTAGCTGACCTCGGCCCCGCGCCGCGCCAGCAGCTCCTGCAGTGCGGACTTGAAGTCGAGCGGGTGCTCCAGCGCCTGCTCGATCTCTGGCCCGAACGCCTCGACCACCGCCGCCGCCGTGCGCTCGTAGCCCGCATCCAGGTAGCAGGCCCCAATCACCGCCTCGATCACCGATGCCAGCACCCGCTCGGTCTCCACAAGCGCCGCGGCCGCGTTCGCCTCCACTCCCGCCGGCGCGGCTGCCTGCAGACGCCGCGGTACCTCCAAGCGCTCGGCCACTATCCTGCACGACGCACCCGATACCGCCTGCGCGCGGATCTTTGTCAGTCTGCCCGCCCCGAACCGCTCCGCCTCCAGACGCGGATAGAGGTGCGTCGTCACAGCCAGCGCCAGCACGCTGTCGCCGAGAAACGCCAAGCGCGTGTACGAATCACTAGAGCGCTCGCTCCACGAGGCATGTGTGAAGACCTGGCGCTGGAGCTCCTCGGGCAGCTCGTCGAGCAGTTCGTTGAGCAGCTTCATCGCACATCAGCCGTCTGTGCCGTTTTCCAGGACGAAGTCCACTGCCTGGCCCACTGTCAGGATCTTCGCCGCCTGCTCGTCGGACATCTCCACGCCGTAGGTGTCCTCCAGCTCCTGCACAAGCGTGTAAAGGTCGAGCGAATCGGCCTCCAGGTCCTCCTTGTAGCGAGTCCCCTCGCCAATGTTCTCCGGATCGACGTCCAGCTCGTCGGCGAGATGGGCTTGGATCAAGGTGAAGACTTGCTCGCGGGTCATCGGGTCATCTCGCCTGCGGCAGGCTAGCTGGCTGGGCGGACACAGGTGGCGCCCTCAGCGCCCCCGCTTGCTCAAGCGCGATCTGGGTCTTTCCCGTTAGGTCTTCCTGCGCGCCTTGTCGCGCGCGCAGGATCGCGCGCGCGAAGCCCCTCCGCGTGAAGCGCCCGTGAGGCACGACCCCCAGGCTCCTCAACCCCAGCAGGTAGGCGCCGCCCTGCTCCTCCGGGTCGAGCTCGTTCCTGACCTCCCGAAGCGCGGGCCGCAGCAAAGCGCCTCCCAGCTTTGCTCTGGCCGAGGCCATCGCGGCGTCTCTGACCGCGCCGAGCAGTGTCTGCGAGACCCCCTCCATTAGCTTCAGCGCGATGTTCCCCGTCAGACCGTCGGTCACGATCACGTCCGCCACACCGCTCACGACATCGCCCCCCTCCACGTTTCCCACGAACTCCAGCGCATCTGCACTGCGCGCCTTTTTGGCCAGCTCTTCCCCGGCTTCCACGATCAGCCGACTGCCACGTGCGGCCTCCCCGCCGTTGGACAGCAGTCCCACGCGCGGGCGGTCCACGCCGAGCACCGTCCGCGCCAGCGCCGCGCCCATGAAAGCGAACTGCACGAGGTGCTCTCGCCTGGCCTCGGCGTTCGCGCCCACGTCAAGCAGGGTCACCGGATGTGCCGGGATCGGCAGCGGGATCGCCAACGCCGGACGGTAGATGCCCCGCGCGCGCTTGACGTTGAACAACCCCGCGGCCAGCGCAGCGCCAGTGCCGCCTGCGCACACCAGCGCCTGCGCCTTGCCCTCGGCGACGGCCTTAGCCGCCTGCACGATCGAGGCCTCGGGCGTCCCTCGCACAGCGCTCACGGGATCGGCGCTCTTGGCTATCGAGATGGGTGCGTCCACCACCTCGACGCCGTCCTGCGAAGGTTGGATTTCCAGCTCTCCCGCCGGCCCGAACAGCAGCACTCTCGCGCCCTGCGCCGCAGCCAGCCTCGCGCCGGCCGCAACCTCGGCCGGACCCAGGTCGGCGCCGTTGCAATCGACCGCTATGACCGGCGTGGTGAGCGGGGTCGTCGGATCACCGGGGCGGGTCGACGAACGAACCGATGGACGGGCTCCGAGCCCCACCATTAGCTACTCGTGGTCGTGGTCGTGCTCGCCGTGGTCGTGAGTGCTCTGCACCACGACCTCCTTGCCCGCGTAGGACCCGCACACCGGACAAACTCTGTGGGGCCTGCGGGGGCTGTGGCATTTCGGACACGCGTTCACCGCAGGCGTGCCGATCTTGTGCTGCGCGCGGCGCTTCGCGGTGCGGCTGTGCGACTGCTTTTTCTTGGGTACCGCCATCGGCCGAACAGAGTACCAGCCTCGAGAGGCCCCCTACTCCAGCTTCAGCTCGCTCAGCTTTGCCCACCTCGGATCTCTCTCCGGCTCGTGGTGATGCTCGGGGCGGGCGGGGTCCAATTCGTTCAGATCAGCCGCGCATATCGGGCACAGCCCGGCGCAATCCTCTTTACACAGCACCTTCACCGGTGCCGCCAGCACGAACGCATCTCGCGCCCACGCTGCCAAGTCGAGCTTCTCGCCGTCCACATAAGGACTTTCCAGCTCCTCGCCCTTGCCTTGCCTGTCGACCTCACGCGCCTCCACCTCGACCTGAGGGCTGGCCACCTTTAAACAGCGCATGCACGTGCCGGTCAGGGCCGCCTGCAAGCGCAGCTTCAGCGCGTATCCGCCGCCGGTCATCCGCGACACCTCCAGCCGTACCGGCACCCTCTCGGGTTCAATCTCATACCGCTCCCCACCCAGCTCAAGCGGGTCGATCGGCACGCTCAGCTCGATTCGCCGGCCCTCGCCGACGCTCAGGCGCAGGCCCCCGAGGTCGAACTCGTCAGCTCTCGCGGTCACCCTTCCCAGGCTAGCGTGGGCGGGCGGGACCTATTCAGTGTTCCTGCAGCTCGCGCTTGAGCACCTTCCCCGTCGCGTTGCGAGGCAGCTCGTCCAGGAACACCACCTCGCGCGGGACCTTGTACCTCGCGAGGTTCTCCTTCACGTAGCCCTTCACCGTGTCCTCACTCAGCTGCGCCCCGTTGCGGGGCACGACGAACGCCTTCAGTCGCTGGCCCCACTCCGCGTCATCGACGCCGATCACCGCGGCCTCCTCGATCTGCTCGCTGTCAGCCAGCAGGTCCTCGACCTCGCGCGGGAACACATTCTCGCCGCCGGAGACGATCATCTCGTCGTCGCGCCCGTCAACGAACAGCCTGCCGGCCGCGTCGAAGTGCCCGACATCGCCGGTGCTCATCAGACCCCCGACAATCTCCTTGCCGCCACCGCCGGTATAGCCTTCGAACACCAGCTCGTTCGCGACGAAGATCCTGCCTCCCTCGCCCGGCCTGGCCTCGCGCCCCTCCGCGTCCAGCAGCTTTACGATCGTCCCCAGCGGTGGCCGTCCCGCCGTCCCCGGCGCCGCGCGCAGATCCGATGGCGTGGCGATCGTCGCCCACGCGACCTCGGTCGAGCCGTACAGGTTGTAGACGACGTCGCCGAACACGTCCATCGCGCGGGTCGCCAACTCGCCGGGCAACGCCGAGCCGCTGACCGCGATCACCTTCAGCGCGTGCGTGTCGTACCGGGCGATCGTCTCCTTCGGCAGCTCGAGAATCCTCTGCAGCATCACCGGCACGACCGCCAGCGCGCTCGCACGGTGCTGTGCGACCACTCGCAGCGTGTCCTCCGGGTCGAATCGCCGGCGCAGCACCAAGGTGCTCGCCAGTGGCAGCGCTAGCGTGAAGTGCGCAAACCCCCACGAGTGGAACATCGGCGCGGCGATCATCGTCGTCTCCCGCGCCTTCAGCGGGATCTTCGAGAACAGCGCCGCGGCGGGGTCCAGCGACTCGGGCTGTTTTCTGGCGGCGCCCTTTGGCGTCCCCGTCGTGCCCGAGGTCAGGATCACGACGCGTCCCTTCTCGCTCGGCGGCTGCGGTTCGGCGTCTCCCTCTCTCGCGATCAGCTCCTCCAGCAGCGGCGCGGACGGCGTCTCGCCAGGGTCGCGCCAGGCGACGAAGCATTTCCGCCCCACGCATCCCTCACTAACGAGGTCGGCGAACTCCTCGTCGTAGATCAGCACCTTCGGATCCTCACGCCTAAGGACGTCGGCAATCTGCGGGCCCGCGAACGCTGTATTCAGATACAGCGAGTTCGCGCCCAGCTTCGAGCACGCGATCGTTGCGTCGATGAACCCGCGATGGTTGCGGCACATGATCGCCACCCCGTCGCCCTCTTGCACTCCCTCCGCCTTCAGCCCCCACGCGAGCGCGTTCGTACGCCGCTGCACCTCGTCAAACGTCAGGGTTCCCCGCTCGTCGACGATCGCCGCGCGGTTTGGATAGCGCGCGGCCGAGCCCGTGTATGCGGCCGCCGGCGTCGGCCCCCAGCGGCGCAGCGCCCTGATCGAGCGCACGGCCCTGTCCGGGCGCGTGGGCTGGATCATCCCGGTGCCCAGCAGCGTCTTGACGACGTGCAGCTTGTGCTTCGCCTCTGGGGCGTTCACGCGCGGTTCACGCGCGGCACCCTACTTCAAAGACTCAGCGAAGCGCTCCCCTGGCCGGGTTAGCTGACTTCGGCGGGCTCGTCCTTGCCCTGCAGACGCTCACGGCCACGCTGTACGGCGGCGATGAACTTCGAAAGGTTCACCTCAAGCGTGTTCAAGATCTCATCCGCGTAGTCCTCAGCGCCCAGCCGAATCTCGCGCTCGCGCGTGCGGGCGTCCTCGACGATGTCCTCGGCGGCGCGCTCAGCCTGCTTGGTGACCTCCTCCTCGCCCACCAGCTTCTCCTGACGCTCGCGCGCGTCCTTGACGATCCGCTCGGCCTCCTTCTTGGCCTCAGCGAGCATCTCCTGACGCTCCTTCACGATCCACCTGGCTTGCTTGATCTCCTCGGGGATCGTCGCGCGCATCTGGTCGAGGATGTCGTAGATCTCCTCCTTGTCGACCCTGACCTGATCGGTCATCGGCACAGATTTGGCGTTGTGCACCAAATCGTCGAGCTTGTCTATGAGTACCAAGACATCCATTGCGTCTCCAAGTTCGTCAGCGTTTCAGCTCTTCCTGCAACCGTCTCGCGACCTCGCCGGGGACGAGATCGTCGATCCTACCCCCGAACGTGGCGAGCTCCTTGACGCCACTGGAGGAAAGAAAACTGTACTGCGGGCTGGCCATCAGGTAAATCGACTCTATCTCCGGGTCCTGCCGGCGGTTGAGCTGGTTCATCTCCAGCTCGTACTCGAAGTCCGAGATCGCGCGCAGCCCCTTCACGATCGCCTTCGCCCCCACATGCCGCGCGAATTCGACCACGAGCGTGCTGAACGGCTCGGCCCGCACCCCGTCCAGATCCGCGATCGCGTGCTCGATGAAGCCCATCCGCTCGTCTATCCCGAACAGCGCCCTGCTCTTTCTGACCGAGCGATTGACGACCCCGACCACGACTTCGTCATACAGCGCCGCCGCCCTGTAGATCACGTCCAGATGCCCGTTCGTAATCGGGTCATACGACCCCGGACACACGACGATCGACTTCTCCAGCGCCGTCATCGCTCACTCAAGAAGAAGAGATCATCGGTGACGGTGGATTGTGATCGTTGTGTCTCCATAGCGCCGTTCCTTTTCGATCTCCCAAGGCAACTGCAGCAGCATCCTACGATCGCTCTCGACGACCACGCGCGCCTGCGGCTCGAGCAGCGACTCAAGAGCCAGCGCCAGCTCGCCTCCCAAGTCGTTCGCCCGCCTATACGGGGGGTCGATCAGCACCAGATCGTACGTCTCTGAGTGCTTCCGTGCACCGCGCAGCGCGTCGAGCGCCTCCGCGCGGCGCACCTCGGCCTCGCTCTCGCGGATCCCAAGGCCCTCCAGATTGGCCCTCAGCACCACCAGTGCGGCCGCCTCGCGCTCGACGAACACGGCCCGCTTCGCCCCCCTCGACAGCGCCTCAATCCCCAGCGCGCCAGTGCCCGCGAACAGGTCGAGCACGCGCTCGCTCTCCACCGTGCCGAGCATCGAGAAGACGGCCTCCTTCACCCGATCTGCTGTCGGCCGAGTGATGGCCCTGCCCTTTGGCGCCTGCAGGAGCCTGCCGCCCCAGCGCCCGGCGATCACCCTCACGCGGAGATTGGCTCCGACGCCCCCGCGCCGAAGGCATGCTCAAGTGCTTCGCCCAGCAGTGCGTGCTCAGGCGCCTCCAACCCGGGGTCAGTCGCAACGATCACCTCGGCCCGCGCGCGTGCACGCTCCAGCAGAGCCGCATCCTCGGGTAGGCACGCAATCTCGAACTGGCGCAGTCCCGATTGACGAGTGCCGACCAACTCACCCTCGCTACGCAACTCCAGATCGATCTCCGCCAGCCTGAAGCCGTCGGAGTGCTCCACCATCGCGCGGAGCCGCCGCGCGCCGGGCGGTCCCATCAGCAGACAGCTTGAACGGTGCTCGCCGCGGCCGATCCGCCCCCTCAGCTGGTGTAGCTGCGACAGCCCGAAGCGCTCCGCGTTCTCCACCACCATCACGGTCGCGTTCGGCACGTCGATCCCGACCTCGATCACCGTCGTCGCTACCAGCACATCCGCCTTACCGGAGGCAAACCTGGCCATCGCCTCCTGCTTCTCGGCCGGTCGCATCCCACCGTGCAGCAACTCCAGCTCGAATCCATCAAGCTCGCCCTTCGCCAATCGCTCGTACTCCGCTCTCGCCGCTCTCACCTCGACCTCTCCGCCTGCGCCCGCCCCAGAGGGGCCCCGGTCGGCCGGGTTGGATTCCTCGATCAACGGGCACACGACGAATGCCTGTCTGCCTTCACGGCACTGCTCGCGCAGCTTCTCATAAGCGCGCTCACGCGCGTGCTCGCCCGCGACGATCCGCGTCTCGATCGCCTCCCGCCCCCTCGGTAGCTCGCGCAGGGCACTCACGTCGAGGTCTCCGTAGCGCGCTAGCGCCAGCGTGCGCGGGATCGGCGTGGCGGTCATGTGCAGTACGTGCGGCGCCGGCCGAGCTCCGATCGGTCCCTCGCCCCCCACCGCCTTCGCTCCCTTCTCCTCCAGCGCCGAGCGTTGGCGCACACCGAACCGGTGCTGCTCATCGACCACCGCCACGGTAAGCGCACGGAAGAGAACATCCGGCTCGATCAACGCATGCGTGCCGACGATCAGCCCCAACTCGCCGCTCTGCAGCTTGCCCAGGATGTCTGTCCGGCGGCGTCCCGGGGTCGAGCCGGTCAGCAGTGCGGCGGGCACCGGCTCGACGCCGATCAGTCGCTGCAAGGTCGCGAAATGCTGCTCCGCCAGCGTCTCCGTCGGTGCCATCAGCGCGGCCTGCATCCCGTGCTCGACCGCACGCAGCATCGCGTACAGCGCCACGACCGTCTTGCCGCTGCCCACCTCCCCCATCAGCAGCCGCTGCATCGGGCGGATGCTCGCCAGCTCTTTGCGGATCGTCTCCACCGCCCTCTGCTGATCTCCAGTCAGCGTGAACGGCAAACCCTCCTTCAACCAGCGCTCGCTCAGCCCCGGCCGCTCGTCCAAGCGGTGTGCCATCGTGCTCTCCCGCCGCCGCTCACGTCTTCTCAGGAACACCAACTGCGCCAACAACAGCTCTTCGAATGCCAGTCGCTCACGGCCCTTCTCGCGATCCTCCGCATCGCGCGGGAAGTGCATTGCCGCGAGCGCGCTCCCGCGATCTGAGAGCCCCTCGCTCACCCTCGTCGCCGCTCCCAGCGTCTCGGACACATCCTGCAGGACGTCCCTCACGCCCTGCACGAGCGCCAGGATCTGAGTCGAGCTCACGCCCTCAGTCGCCGGATAGTGGGCGATCTCGCCAGGTGCATCCGGGGTCGGGGGGGCATTCGTCAGATGGGCATTCAAATCCCCTCCCGGTGCGTGGTGCGCGACGTTGAACGTTCCCCGCTCAGTCGTCTTGCCGTGCAGCACCAGCCGTGTTCCCGGCTCGTAGCGTTGCGCCAGCCACGGTTGGTTGAAGAACGTCGCGCGCATGCTCCCCGTCCCGTCGAACACGGTCGCTTCGACCAGCGGCTTCATTCCGCGTCTTCGCACCGCACGCGCGCCGATCCTTCGCACCTGTACCGCGACGGTCGCCTGCTCGCCGGCCTTCAGCGCAGCCACCGTACGCGCCTCGCGGCTGTTCCTGGGCAGGTGCTCCAGCAGTGCGCCAACACTCGTCAATCCCAGTGCTCGCAAACCTTCGGCCAGCTTGCCTGCTTGCGGCACGTCCAGCGGGGCTCCCAGTCGCGACGGCCGCGGCCAGCGCACCGGCGCCTCCAACATCTCGCGCCAATCCAGACATCTCGTCGATCCAAACGCTGGTGGGCCACCTGAGACGGAACGCCGGGCATCCGCGATCAGGTCATCGGGGTTCTTCGTGACTGTCGCGGCTGTGGACATCTTCTTCATCCATCATGCCTCGCTCGGCGGTCGTCACTCCGCGGCCAGCAGCCACCAGTAGGCGGACTGACCGCCGTCGTGCAGTTCTAGCTCGACCCCACCGTTGACCAGTTCGGCAACGTCCCCAGGCTCCAGTGGAGCGTCCTGACCCGCGAGCACGCTGATCAGCTCCGCGCCATCGGCGAGCGTCGCAAGGACCGCCCGCAGGGTCTCGCGAGGCTCCCCCCATGCGACCACCTCGTCTGCCACGAACCCCACCGCCTCGCCCCGACCGAAGCGTCCCTGTGCGTCGTCGCGCGCGGCCTGCGCGACCGCCCCCGTGCGCAGGTGAGCGAGCGCCTCATCCAGTGCCCGTGCGTTCTCCTCCACAGTGCGATCGGACTCCAGGGCGACCGCAGCGGTGAGACCGGCCTGCTGGCTGGTTGTGGGCGCGACGAGCACCTGCTTGTCCGACAGCTCGGCCGCGTGCTCGGCGGCCATGATCACGTTCGCCGAATTCGGCAGCACTACCACCTCCTCGGCCTGCACCTCGTGGATCGCCGCCAGCAGATCGTAGGTGGAGGGGTTGAGCGTCGGGCCGCCATCGATCGTGCGCACACCCAGCTGCTCGAACATCGCCGCCAGACCGTCGCCGCTGACGACCGCGACCGCCCCGCAGCGCACGCGCGGACCATCGACGGAGGCCCGGCCAGCGGCCTGGGCGGGCGGGCTCCCATCAACTCCTCTGCCCTCGGCATCGATGCCGGCACCATCCTCTCTCAGCCGCTGCTCGCGCTCGCTCACCTGCAGACGCATGTCCGCGACGTCCAGACGCGATACCTCCCCCGCCTGCGCGAACACCGCAGTCGCCCGCTCGGGCTCGTCCGTGTGCACGTGCACCTTCAGCGTCGTCGTGTCGCCGACGACCAGCACCGAGTCTCCGAGCTGCTCCAGCGGTGCGATGAAGCGCCCCGAGCTCAGCCCGGTGCCGGTAACAGCAAAGTTCGTACAGAAGCGGTACGTGCCCGAATGATGCTCGGGATGGCTGATGCGGGCGGGCGCGTAGTGATCGAGCTCCGGCGGGTCGTCGCCGCGCAGCGCCGCAACGACGCCCGCGAAGATGATCGTGAGCCCGTAACCGCCCGCGTCGACTACGCCGGCATCGCGCAGCGCCGCCAGCAGCTCGGGCCCACGCTTGACCGACTCTTGCCCTGTCGTCACCGCGCGCTCCAGTGCGGCGGCGATCGCCGCATCCTGCAACCGCGGCTCCGCGTCGGGGTCCAGGCGAGGACTCTCCGGACTGTGCGCGAGGTCGGTCACGATCTGGTGGGCCATCTCGCGCGCCACGGTCAGGATCGTGCCCTCCGCCGGCTCGCGCACCGAGGAATAAGCACGGTCGGCCGCGTTGGCCAGCGCCGCGCCGATCAGCGTGGCGTCGATCAGCTCTCCAGGACGGCTGACCAGCTCCTCGGCGGCGCCGCGAATCAGCTGGGAGAGGATCACACCGGAGTTGCCACGCGCGCCCAGCAGCGCCGCGCGGGCTACCGACTGCACGATCTCCTCACGTCCGATCTCATCGATCGTGCGCGCCTCGTTACTCCCCTGCAAGCGGTCGAGCTCGGCCAGCACCGCGCGCAGCGTGAGCGCCATGTTGTCGCCCGTATCGCCATCGGCGACCGGGAACACATTGAGGTCGTTCACCTCCTCGCGGCGCGATTCGAGATGTGCGAGCGCGCCCGCCACAGCAGCGCGAAAGCGGACCAGATTCGTATCGGTCACAGCGACAGGTCTATCACCTTCGCCGGGCGTTCCACCCGGCGGATTCCCGCTCAGACGGCCTTCGTGACCTTGCCGGCTTTGAGACAACGGGTACAGACATACACGCGCCTGGGCGCCTTGCCCACGAGGATACGGACCTTCTGCAGGTTCGGGTCGAAGCGCCTCTTCGTCGCGACCATCGAGTGACTGCGGCTCTGGCCGAACGCTGGGCCCTTCCCGCAGCTATGACACACCTTTGCCATGCGCGGCAGTCTAGAGCCTTTTTCAAAAAGGTTCTCAGTCGCTGGAAAGCTCGCGGCGCAGCGCCGCCATCCGCAGCACCGCCTCGGCCGCGTGGCGTCCCTGATCGCGCTTGTCGCCTCCTGTGCGCGCAAGCGCCTGCTCCATCGTCTCGCAGGTCAACACACCGAACGCGCATGGCATCCCCGTGTCCAGTTGCACCCGCATGATCCCGCGCGCGGTCTCGGCGCAGACGAAGTCGTAATGGTCGGTCTCGCCCCTGATCACTGCGCCCAAACACGCCACCCCCGCAAACTGTCCGGACTTCGCCGCGTAGCTCGCGGCGATCGGCAGCTCGAACGCGCCAGGCACGTCGAACACCCCCACCTCCTCATGACCCGCCTCCGCGAATGCCTTCCTCGCCCCGTCGAGCAGGCGCTCGGCCAGCTGCTCATAGAAGCGCCCGATAACGATCGCATAACGCTCGCTCACGACTCTCGCCGATCCACGGTGCGACGCTCAGCACCGAGACGATCTTGAGCGCGGTCAAGCTCGCGCTCTGAGTGCAGCAGCTCCTCGTCGAGGTTCAGGCCCTGGTGATGCAGGGTGTGTCCCATGCGCCGTGCCTTCGTGCGCATGTACTGCGCGTTGTGCTCGTTCGGGGCGTGCTCGATTGGGATCTGGGCGCTCACCGACAGCCCGTAGCCCTCCAAGCCACGGATCTTCTTCGGGTTGTTCGTGAGGATCCTGATCGAGGACAGCCCGAGGTCGGCGAGGATCTGTGCGCCGATCCCGTAGTCGCGCAGGTCTGCGGGCAGCCCGAGCTCGAGGTTCGCTTCGACCGTGTCCATCCCCTCCTCCTGCAGACGGTAGGCCTTCAGCTTGTTCAGCAGGCCGATGCCCCTGCCCTCCTGGGCGAGATACAGCAGCACCCCCTCGCCCTCGGCCTCGATCATCGCCAGCGCCGACTCCAGCTGCTCCCCGCAGTCGCAGCGCAGCGAGTGGAACACGTCGCCGGTGAGGCACTCCGAATGCACACGCACAAGCACGTCGCTGCGCCCTGCCACATCGCCCTTGACGAGCGCAACATGGTGCTTCTCGTCGAGCAGCGCGCGATAGCCGACGACCTCGAACTCCCCGAATGCCGTCGGCAGTTTCGCCTCGGCTACGCGTTCGACGAGCTTGTCGTGACGCCGGCGGTACGCGATCAGGTCGGCAATCGTGATCATCTTCAGCTCGTGCCGCGCGCAGTAGCCGGCAAGATCGTCCACACGCGCCATCGTCCCGTCGTCGTTCATCACCTCGCAGATCACCCCGGCGGGGTTCAACCCGGCCAGGCGCGCCAGATCGACCGCCGCCTCGGTCTGTCCGGTGCGCTCGAGCACGCCCCCGACACGCGACTTCAGCGGAAAGATGTGTCCCGGCTGAACAAGGTCACGAGGGTTGGTCGCGGGGTCGATCGCGACCTGGATCGTGCGCGCGCGATCGTGCGCGGAGATTCCCGTGGTCACCCCTTCGCGTGCCTCGATAGACACCGTGAATGGCGTCTCAAACGACGATTCGTTCTTGGCCGCCATCAGCTCCAGGCCCAGCTCCTCGCAGCGCTCGGGGGTCAATGACAGACAGATCAGCCCGCGGCCCTCCTTCGCCATGAAGTTGATCGCCTCCGGCGTCGCGAACTGCGCTGCCAGCGTCAGATCGCCCTCGTTCTCGCGATTCTCGTCGTCGCACACGACGATCATCCGCCCCTCGCGGATCTCCTCGAGCGCCTCCTCGATCGTTGCGAACGGTGTAGTCGTGCGGGTGTCGCTCATGATCTGGCCTCCAAAAGACGCTCCAAGTGCTTTGCCAGCACATCCGCCTCCAGGTTGACCTTATCTCCGACAACCACCGTTCCCAGGTTGGTTCGTTGCAGCGTCTCCGGAATCAGCGAGACCTCGAAACCATCGTCGTGCAGCGCGCTGACGGTGAGGCTCACCCCGTTCACCGCGATCGACCCCTTCTCGACCAGGTAACGCCCTAAGCCCGACTCGCCCTCGTCGATTCTCAGCACCCGCGCAAAGCCCTGCTCGTCGATCGCGCCGACCGTGCCCGTGCCATCGACGTGGCCCTGGACCACGTGCCCGCCCAAGCGATCGGCGGCACGCAAGGACAGCTCGAGGTTCACCCGCGCGCCGAGCGCCAGTGATCCCAGCGCGGAGCGATCGAGCGTCTCACGCATCGCCTGCGCCGCGAAGCTCTCGTCCCGTACCTCCGTAGCGGTCAGGCACACGCCATTCACCGCGATCGAGTCACCCTCGCCGAGCTCGCTCACCAGCCGCGTCGCGATCTCGAGCGTGGCACCATCCCCATCTTCGCGCAGCGCGGTGACCTCTCCCAGGTCGGCGATCAGGCCGGTGAACATGCCTTGCTCACCACTCGCGCAGGCGCGCGGAGATCAACAGGTCCTCGCCAACGCGCTCGCAGTCGAAGGTGAGTGCGCGAAGCGCCTCGGAGATCTGCTCGACCCCCTTCCCCTCCAGAGGATCGCGCGCCGAGCTTCCGCCGAGCAGCAGCGGCGCCAGGAACAGACGGATCTCGTCGATCTCGCCCGCGTCCAGGAACGCACCGGCGAGATGTGGACCGCCCTCCAGCAGGACCGCGGTGACGTCGAGCGCCCCCAGCTGCTCAAGCCCCGAGCGGACCCGTGCAGGCTCATTCTCGCCGGTCGCCACGATTACCTGTACTCCGGCCGCCTCCAGCGCGTCGGTGTCCGCCCGCGCCGCCGCCCGTGAGACGACGACCGTGAGCGGTATCTCCGCCGCTGCAGCCACCAGTTGGGAGGTGGGCGGCAGACGTGCGAGCGAATCGAACACCACACGTCGCGGCTGTGGTGGCAGGTCCACGGCCAGGCCCTCCGGCCGTGCCGTCAGCCGCGGGTCGTCCGCCAGCGCCGTGCCGATGCCCACGACCACCGCATCGACAGACGCACGCCAGCGGTGGGCCAGCTCGCGGCTGTCCTCCCCGCTGATCCACTGCGAGTCGCCGGTGCGGGTCGCAACCTTCCCGTCGAGCGTCATCGCGGACTTGAACAGCACCCACGGCCGCCCGACCCGAGCGTGCTTGCGAAAGGCCTGGTTCAGCAAACGAGCACGCGCCGCGAGCTCGTTGTCGGCGAGCAGTACCTCCACGCCCTCGTCGCGGAGGATCCCCAAGCCCCGTCCTGACGCCTTCTCCGTGGGATCGTCGGAGGCTACGACCACCCGCTTGATCCCCGCCTGCAGGATCGCATCGGTGCACGGCGGCGTCTTGCCCTCGTGGCAGCACGGCTCCAGCGACACGTACAGCGTCGCTCCACTCAGGTCGGCTACGCCGCACGCCTCGATCGCGTTGACCTCAGCGTGCACGCCGCCAAACTGTTCGTGCCAGCCCTCGCCCAGCACCTCTCCGTCGCGGGCGACCACGGCACCCACCACCGGGTTGGGCTTGACCGCACCCAATCCGTTGCCGGCGAGCTCGATCGCGCGCTCCAAGTGCACCCGGTCGGTGTCCGTGCAGGTGGTCATAGCCTTTCAGGATATCCCCGGGCGATTCCCGCACCGGCCACCGTGTAGCCGATACACCGTCATTTCGGGGCCTGAACGGTAATACGCGAGAGGGTAGTAGTCAAAGCTCCAGTCGAAGTCGAACCCCACACGGTCGCGACCGTGCGCGTAGGGCGAAGCGCGATAGACGACTTCACCCTGCCGCGCCAGCGCCGCGTAGTAGGCGATCGCCAGCGGCACCGCCTTCGGGTCGGAGAACGCGCGCCCGGACTGCGTGGTGCCACTGATCACCCAGCAGTATCCGTTGCGCTCGTAGTAGCCGATCAACGCGGGGCTGAGCGTGCGCACGTAGTCCTCGATCCCGACTTCGCGCACGGGACTGGAAGCCGGTTTGAGCGCACCGCCGGCGGAGATCCGCGAGAACAGCGAGGCGTACTTCGGCCAGCGATAGGGATTGCCTGCGATCGCCGTCCCGGGGATCACTTCGCGCGCCCATTCGTCGGGGGAGACGGGCTCGGCCACGATCGGTGTGCCCCTCGGCACGTGCGCGACCAACCACGCACGCGTCAGGTTGCGCGTGTCGGGGCGCGAGAGCACCAGGCCGGAATGGACGCTATAGACGAGGCCCTGGGCCAGCAGCGCCACGACGAGCAGCGCAGCGACGCCGAGCCTGAGCCTGCGCGAGGTGCCCAGCGCCTCCGCCACCCGCAACGCGAAGAACGCCGCGAGCAGGCAGAGGATCGGGAAGATCGGCAGCAGCCAGCGCCCGAAGTAGCGGCCCTCCAAGCCCATCAGGAGGAGGAACAAGAGCGGCGCGGGCACAAGCATCAGGCCAAGCCACCGCTCCTTGCGCCAAACCGCGAGCATCCCGCCGAGCGCCGTCAGCGCCGGCACCCAACCGAGACCCCAGGTGAGCGTCCAGAGGTAGTAGAGCAAGCCGCCCTCTTTCGGCGCGCCGAGCTTGCCCTGGGCTTCGGCGGAGAGCGTCGACTGGTGCACCAGTTCGGAGTGGAAGTCCTGGTAGTCGAGCACCGCGTACGGGTTCGCAACCAGAAAGGTGAGCAGCGCGGCGAGACCCGCGAGCATGAGGCCGATCGCCGCGCGACGGCCGACCACGTACGCGCGCGCGTCTGCCTGGACGTTCAGGTAGCGCGCCGCCGCGGCCGCCAGCAGTGGCAAGAGGACGATCCCGGCGGTGTACTTGCTCGCGCAGGCCAGACCCAGCCCGACGCCGGCAAGCAGGTAGTCGCGGCGGCGGCCTTTTCGCAAAACCCCGGCGCTGCCCAGTAGCGAGAGCGTTAGCGGGAGGAGGGTCGGTACGTCGTTGAGCGCCAGGTGCGCATAGAAGACCGGCAGGAACGCGACCGCCTCGATCGCCGCCGCGAGCAGCCCGACGGCACGACCGAAGAGGCGCGCGCCCGTCGCATACAGCAGCCACAGCGACCCCGTGCCGAGCAGCGCGACGGCCACGCGGGCGAGCGTGTAGACGCCTTCCGGATGCAGTTCGAGCGCCCGCACCGCCCCGTCCGCGCTCCCGTAGGAAAGCCGGAAGAGGAAGTGCAGCAGATATGTGAACGCGGGCGGGTTCGCGAAGTAGTGCGGGTTGAGCGTGCTCTTCCGAAACATTTCGACCGCGTGCGGCACGAAGTGCTGGGCCTCGTCGGTGTTGTACGGATAGGGCAGCCCCTGCCGCACGCCCCACAGGCGCAGCCCCAGGCCGGCGAGCAGCACCGCCGCCAGGCCAGACCAGGCCCAGCGGCGTGACAGCTCCAGCCCCGCATCTCCGATCGCCGGCTCGTCGCGCGCGGCCATCGAAGGCTCAGCAGTTGCCATAGACCGCGTAGTAGCGACTCGTGTAGATCCGTTTGAAGCCGGCGAGCGGAACCTGGTCGCGCGGGTCATCCCCGACGTCGACGATTGCCTCGAAGAACACCGCGCTGCCGAGCGGGTAGACCGCGACGCTGCCGGCGCGAATGCGGTTCTCCAGCGCTGGCGCGCCTTTGTCGGCGTCGGCGCGGGCCTGGCTGCGGGCGACGATGTTGTGCTGTCCGGTGCTGTCGAGGATCCAGCGGGCGTCCGGGATCAGCTTGTTGTCCGGCAGCGAGACCAATGGACAGCGCCGCAGCTCGGCCTTCACCGCCGGGTCCGCGAGCGCAACCGCCAGCCCCTTGTGGAAGTCCTCGTGGTAGGCCAGCGTCGTGCGCAGGCTGGAGAGGCTCAGCGTGGTGGCAGCGAGAACCGCTCCGAAGAGCACCAGCGCCGCGGCCGCGACCATCCACACACGGCGAAGCCTCGATCCGCGCTCTAGCATCGCCCAGCCGCCAATCGCAACCGCACAGAAGAGGAGCAGCACTGTCGCGGCGCCCATCAGGTAGCGGTCGATCACAGAGGCGCCGGCGGCGCCCTCCGCGACAAATACGAATACGAGCAGGACGAGCGCCGCGAGCGGCACGAGCACGCGCCGCGGTGCAAGCCACACCGCGATCGGCACCCCGATCAGGCCACCGAGCACGACCGGCAGCTTGTCAATCCGCACCGAGTATGTCCACACCGAGGTCACGACGCTCGAGAACCCCTGGGTGCGTCCGAGTTCCTGAGCGAGGCCGGCGGTCGAGTGCAGGGAGTACAGCGGGTTCCCAGTGACGATCGCGTCGGCGCCGACCCAGATCAGCGGCGCGATCGCGGCAAGGCCCAGGTACTGAAGGCGTGTGCCATTCGAAATCCGATCAGTTGCAGACCCCGCCGGCCAGGCGCACCACAGCCAGTAGACGCCACTCAAAACCCACGCGTCGGGGCGCAGCAGCCCAGCGGCCGCCAGGATCACGAAGACCAGGACACCGCGGCGCGGTCTTTCGACCTCCAGCGCCACCGCCCATACGATCAGGGCGATGTAGGAGATGTCCAGATAGCCCTGGGCGGCGAGGTTCTCGTCAAAGAAGCGGCTAAGCATCAGCAAACCGGCGAACATGCCGACGATCGGCCCGAAGCACAGCCGCCCCAGTCGGTACACGCCCGCCACGAGCGCGACGAACGAGGCGATCGACCAGAACACCATCAGCCGCGCGCCGCCTTGGCCAAACAGCGAGCACAGCACGCCGAAGGCGATCGCCAAAGGATGCTCGGTGGGACCGCGGTAGACCTCGAAATCGGGCAGGTGCAGGTGCAGCAGGTCGCGACCCCAGAGCAGGGCGTAGAAAGAGTCGTACGTCGGGTACGTCGGGAACGCGAAGTACCCGATCAGAGCCAGCACGCAGAGCAGCGCGAACGCGAGCTTCGCCCACGTCGAGGCATCCACCGCGCGCAACCGCTGCAGCGGGGTGGAGTCCTGCCGCGGCTTGCTGAGGGTGGCGCCGGCCATGGGGCGTAGAGCCTATCCGGGCGGCGGCACACCGCTCCACACGGGACCTGACGCTCCACGCGCGGCTCCACAGGGATCCACGGGGTAGGCTTGCAGGCAATGAAGCTCATCATTCAAATCCCCTGCTTCAACGAGGCAGATCAGCTCCCCCAGACGCTCGCGGACCTGCCGCACGAAGTCGCGGGCTTCGACGTCGTCGAGCGACTCGTGATCGACGACGGTTCGACCGACGAGACGATCGCAGTCGCACGGTCGCACGGCGTCGACCACATCGTGCGCTTGACGAACAACAAGGGCCTCGCGGCAGGATTCCAGGCGGGCCTGGATGCCTGCTTGAAGCTCGACGCCGACGTGATCGTCAACACCGATGCCGACAACCAGTACTACGGCCCGGACATCGCAAGGCTCATCGTGCCGATCCTCGCCGGGCGAGCCGACATGGTCGTCGGCGACCGCGAGGTCACGGGCATCGAGCACTTCTCACCGCTGAAGAAGTCACTCCAGCGCCTCGGCTCGTGGGTCGTGCGCCAGGCCTCCTCGACGTCGGTGCCGGACACCACCTCCGGCTTTCGCGCCTACAACCGCGAGGCGGCGATCCAGCTGCTCGTGGTCTCGAAGTTCACCTACACCCTGGAGACGATCATCCAGGCCGGCAAGCAGCTCGTCGCGATCGACCACGTGCCGGTGCGCACCAACCCGAAGACGCGCGAGTCGCGCCTGTTTCCTTCGATGGGCGCCTACGTGCGACGCAACGCGGTCTCGATCTTCCGGATCTATGCCCAGTACGAGCCGCTGCGCGTGTTCTGGAGTCTCTCCGCATTGATCGGTGTGGTCGCGCTCGCGGTCTGGATTCGCTTCGTCGTCTCCTACATCGACGGCGGCGGCAAGGGCCACGTGCAGTCGCTGATCCTAGGAGCTGTGCTGTTCATCGCCGCCGTCGTGCTGTTTGCGCTGGGGGTGATCGGCGACCTGCTCGCCGCACAGCGGGTGATGACCCAGAAGACCTTCGAGCGAGTGCGGCGGATAGAGCTGGAGCTGAACGTGGCGCCGTCGCATTACGAGCCAGGTGGTCCGATCGAGGAGAAAGACCCAGACAAGAACGACACAAACCCGGCACTCAGAGCACCAGATGAGAACGTCTCCGACCCAGGGACGAGGCGAACGGGGACCGAGGAGCACGAGGCGGTGCGCTCATGAGCGGCGCTGTCACCGTCTCTGAGGAAGGGATCGTCACCGGCAACACCTACGACAAGTACGGCTCCACCAACCCCGTCGTGCGCCGTCTGATGAGCGCCTTCGAGCGCACGCTCGATGAACTGTTCATACGTGCCGAGCCCAGCTCAGTGCTCGACGTCGGCTGTGGCGAGGGGGTTCTCGTGCACAAGTGGGCTCAGCGGTTGGGCGAGCAACGCGTGGTCGGGATCGATCTGCAGGAGGAGTCGATCCAGGCCGGCTGGGCCGAGCGCCAAGCGCCGAACCTCGAGTACCAGGTGATGCACGCCGAGAACCTGCCGTTCGCGCAGAACGAGTTCGACCTCGCCAGCGCGATCGAGGTGCTCGAGCACGTCCCCGACCCTGAGCACACGCTTGCCGAGATGGCGCGCTGCGCCGAGCGCCACCTGCTCGTCTCGGTTCCCCGCGAGCCGCTCTGGCGGGGTCTGAACATGGCGCGCGGGGCCTACTGGTCAGACCTCGGCAACACCCCCGGACACCTCAATCATTGGTCGCGACACTCGTTCGTCGGGCTGCTCTCCCGCTACGGCCAGGTCGTCGAGGTCCGCTCGCCGTTCCCCTGGACGATGCTGCTTGTCCGGCTCTAACCGCTCGCCGCGCTCCTATGGGAGTGGCGCGAGGATCCTGTCGATCGGGATCGCCTCCACCGGCCTGCTGACGTTCGCGTTCTTCTCGATCGCGAGCCATGTCCTGGGGGAAGAATCGGCCCAGCGTCTGGACGTGCTGTGGTCGGTGATGTTCGTCGTGATCTCGGTGATCTACCGGCCGATCGAACAGCTGCTCTCGCGCACGATCGCCGAACGCCGCGCACGCGGATACACACACCACCCGTTGCGCATCCCGATCGCCATCCAGGCAAGCTTTGCGTTGATCTTCCTCGCGGTCGCGCTAGCTCTGCGCGAAGAGCTGGTGAACCACGTGTTCGACGGCTACAGCGCGCTGTACGACGTGCTCATCGTGGGCACCCTAGCCTACGCGACGAGCTACTTCGCACGGGGATGGCTGGCGGGGCATGAGTACTTCGCCCTGTTCGGCGGCCTGGTGCTGATGGAGTCGGTCTCGCGGATCTGCTTCGTAATCGCCGCTGCGCTGGGGATCACGAGCGGCCAAACAGCGGTCGCGCTCGGGATCGCGGCGGCGCCGCTGGTCTCGCTAATAGTGGTGCCGTTGGCCTTTGCGCGAAGGGACGACGAACGCCACGAGCACGAGGGCTCCACTACCGGAGCGATCGAGGAGACCGAAGCCGCACTGACTTCAGCGCCGATCACCGTGGACGAGGCGGTCGCGGCCTTGGCTGGACCGGGTACAGAGGGCGTGCAGGAGGCGGCGGCCCACGACGACCTCTCGCTACGACGAGGCACAGGTTTTGCCGGCTCGGTGTCGGGCATCATGCTCTCCGAGCAGACGATCCTGAACGCGGCGGTGCTGACCGTGGCGGCGACCTCGCCCGACAAAGCGCTCGCGGGAATCGTGTTCAACGTGCTGCTGATCGCGCGTGCGCCGCTACAGCTGTTCCAGGCGATTCAAACATCGCTGCTGCCCCATCTGACGGGCCTCGAGGTGACCGACGGCCATGAGGCCTTCGCCCGTGCGATCCGTCTGACGGTCCGCGCAATCGCCGCCTTCGCCGCGGCAGTCGCCCTCGGGCTGTTGGTGATCGGCCCCTTCGTGATGAGCCACCTATTCGGGCAGCACTTCACCTACAACCGCTTTGGCCTCGCGTTGATCGGTCTGGGTATGGGCCTGCATCTAACCTCGGGAGCGCTGAACCAGGCTGCCCTGGCGCGCGACCGCGCGCGCGCCGCCGCTTGCTGCTGGGGACTGGCGGCGGCGTTGTTCCTCGTGTGGATGCTGATCCCGGCCGTGAGCGAACAGCTGCTGCGGACCGAGATCGGCTACGCGGGCGCAACCGCGCTGCTGGCCACCACGCTGGCGATGTTGTACTGGCGCGGGGACGCGAAGGGTGGATCGACCGCCGGGCAGAGCGACGCTCAGCCGGCCTCAACGGAGCGCGCGATCGCCAGGTAGGCCTCTCCGGGGTCCGACGCACCGAAGATCGCCGAGCCCGCCACAAACACGCTCGCACCCGCCGCCCGGCATACCGGCGCAGTCTCAGGATCAACCCCGCCGTCCACCTCAACGGCCACACCAGCACCGACGATCGCGCGCACGCGCTCGATCTTCTGCGGAGAATGCACGATGAACGGCTGCCCACCCCAGCCGGGGTTGACGGTCATGCACAAAGCTATGTCCAGCAACTCCACCACCTCTGCCAGCGCGCCGACCGGCGTGGCCGGGTTGATCGCCACGCCAACTCCCGCCCCACCCTGTCGAATCAGATCCGCGGCGTAGGCGACGTGCTGCGTGGCCTCAGCGTGGAACGTGATCGAGTCCGCACCCGCCTGTACGAAGTCCGCGACGTGCCGCTCGGGGCGCTCGATCATCAGGTGCACGTCGAGCATCGCACCGGCTTGGCTGACCTGCTCGTGCAGCGCCGCGACGACCAGCGAGCCGACGGTGATCGGGGGCACGAAGTGTCCATCCATCACGTCCACATGGATGATCCGCGCGCCGGCGTCCAACACCTCGCCAACCTGCTCGCGCAGCCGCGCGAAGTCGGCGGACAGGATCGACGGCGCGACGCGCACGCCCTTCAGTAACTCGAGACTCATATCGGCTGGAGCATCGAATCGCCGCAGTTGTTGCACTTCACGAGCGCGGTATCGGCCATCCGCACGATCGTCGAGTGCTCGCCGCAATTGGGGCACACGGAGGTGAGCTCGAAGCGGTGCAGGCAGTACACACAGCGATAGCGTCCCGGCAGGTTGGTCGGACGCAACCACGGCTCGCCGCAGTTGGGACACTTCGGCCCGAGATCGACCGGAGCGCTGTTCGAGGCTCCTGTGTCGTTAGCCATCACAACAGCTCAGCCCCGCTGCAGCCGAGCGATAAAAAACCCAGCCGTATGGTCGCGATGCGGCAACGTCATCATGAAATCATCGCTGCTGAAGTCGGGGTGGGTATCCAAGAAAGCGGCGATCTGTAGCTCGTTCTCTGTCGGAGAGATCGTGCACGTAGAGTAGACCAGCACGCCACCCGGACGGACAGCGGCGGCGCCGGCCGCGAGAATCGATGCCTGGATGGGGATCATCTCGCGGACGTTCTCTTCAGTCACGCGCCAGCGCAGGTCGGCGCGCGCCTGCAGCGTGCCCAAGCCAGAGCACGGCGGATCGACGAGCACACGGTCGAATACCGCTCCCTCCAGGCGCTTCACCGCGGCGTCGGCGACCTCGACACGGATATTGGGGACGTGCAGCCTCTGCGCGGTACGCGTGAGCACGCCCGCCCGCCGCGCGTTGCGCTCGACCGCGACCACCTCGCCTTCGCCTCCCATCAACGCCGCCAGGTGGGTGCTCTTGCCACCGGGCGCGGCGCAGAGATCAAGGACTCGCTCGCCCGGCCGCGGATCGAGCATCTGGGACACGTGCATCGCTGCGCGCGACTGGGCCAGGAACGCTCCCGCGCGCCAGGCGGGCGAGTCGTGCGCGTCGAACGGGCCCTCCAGCACCAACGCTTCCGCCAGATCCGGGTCGGTGTGGGTTGGGATCGGTAACTCTCCAGCCAGCGTCTTTGTGTCGGTGAACAGCGTGTTGACGCGCAACGCCACCTCACCCGGCTCGTTGTCGCAGGCCATCAGCGCGCGGGCTTCGCTTGCCCCCAGCTCTTCCCACCACAGTCGTGCGATCCACTCCGGATGGGAGTGCTTGATCGCGGCCTGCTCCGGCGTCTCGTCACTCAGCTGCGCCAGCAACGCAGGGCCCTCACGCGCGCCGCGGCGCAGCACCGCGTTGACCAGGCCGTGCCCACCACGCGCGCCTCCCTTGGCCAGCTCGACTCCATCCGCCACGACCGCGTGGTCGGGTGCACCGCTCAGATAGAGAAGCTCGTACAACCCCAGCCTCAGCGCCGCCAGCAGCCGCGCATCCAGTCGCTGCGCCGGGCGATCGGCGAGACGCTCGATCAGATAGTCGAGCGTACCCTTGCGCTGCACGGCTCCATAGACGAGGCGCATCGCCAGCGCCCGGTCACGCGGGTCTAGCTGCTTCGCCTCCCCGTGCAGGGCGCGGTCGGCATAGGCGCCATCCTCGAACACACGCCGCAGCACAGCGTATGCGCAGACTCGCGCCTTAGCGGGCATGCCCGCGCAGATATGCAGCCGCGTCCATCGGACGACCGCCGGGCGGTTGCACTTCGAGCAGCTCCAAAGCGCCATCACTGCTCCCGTACAACAATCGCCCCTCGACAGCCGTAAGCGTTCCCGCCGTTGTCCTCTCCGCCGTAACGCACGCACGGTGAACCCCCAGCAGTCCCCCATCCGCGAGCACGAGGAGTGCGCCAATGTGCGGATGCAGCGCGCGTACGATGCGCTCGAGCTCGCTCGCCGGCCTGGCGGGGTCGAGCAGGCGGTCCTCGGGGGCGATCTTCTCGGCGTAGGTCACGCCACCCTCGTCCTGCTCGGCGAACGGCGGGGGCTCGCCCGCGGCGATCAGATCGAGTGCGCGCACGAGCAATTCGGATCCGATCTCCCAGAGGCGTGGGGCCAGCGATCCATAAGTGTCATCCGCAGCGATCGGCTCTGCCGATGTGAGGCACACGGGTCCACTGTCGAGACCTGCGGTCAGGCGCATGATCGATACGCCGGTGCGCTCGTCCCCGGCGATGATCGCCCGCTCGATCGGCGCCGCCCCCCGCCAGCGGGGCAGCAGCGAGGGATGCACGTTCAGAATCTCCTGCGCCGAGAGCAGCGGCTCCTTGATCAGCGCCCCGAAGGCGCATACCACGACCACCTCCGGCAGAGCCTGCGCGATCCGCTCTACGACCGGCAGCTCGTTCACGCGCTCGGGCTGCTCGAGCGCGATCTCAAGGCTCCGGGCCCGCTCGGCAACGGGGGGCGCGGTGAGCCGACGGCCCCGGCCCCGAGGACGATCGGGGCGACTCAGAACCAGCGCGGGACGGTGATCGCTCGCGGCCAGCCGCTCGAGTACGGCGGCGGCGAAATCAGACGTGCCGAGGAAGACCGTGCGCAAGATCGGGACCCGCCGCGAGCCGCCGCTAGGCGGGGCTCGCATCCGGGACGACCTCATCGTGCTCGCCGGCAGCGCGAGCACTGCCGCCGGGCTCGCTGGCCTTCCGCTGCGCCTCGCGCATCGCGCGCATCGCCTCCTTGCGCTCCGCGCGCGAGATACGGTCGATCATCAGGACACCGTCGAGGTGATCCATCTCGTGCTGGATCACCCTCGCGGTCAACCCGCTCCCCTGCACCTCCAGATCCACGCCATACCCATCCCGCGCGCATACCCGCACTTCGGCGGGGCGCTCCACCTCGACATGGACAAAGGGAATACTCAAGCACCCCTCGCTCGCTGTCTCCGTCTCCTCACTCGACCATTCCAAGACCGGATTGACGAGCACCGTCAGCTCCTCCTCGGGGTCGGCGCGGTAGACGAGCACGCGGTGCAGCACGCCGATCTGAGTGGCCGCCAGCCCGATCCCGAGCGCGTCCCCCATCAGCTCGCCCATGCGCTCGATCTCAGACCGCAGCGTCTCGTCGAAGCGATCAACCGGAAGCGCGCTCGCGCGCAGCACCGGGTCGCCGAGCTTGCGCACGCGACTGAGCGCCGCGTCGCGTCGCGCGCGGGTCTCGGCATCGAGCTCCTCGACCGGCCCGCCCTCGAGCTCCTCGGGGGACTCGTCGGCGTCCCGCTCGGACTCCAGGAGCTCATCTGTCTCAGCCATACCGACTGCAGTTTATTGCGGGTCGACGTCCACACTGAAGCTCACGCCCGCGTGCTCCCGTGCGGCCGCCACCCGCCGCACGGCCTCTCCGACCGCATGCACTGCGGGACGGTGCTCCGCCGCCTTCACCACCAACACCTGGCGTTCACGCCCACGCAGGCGAAACAACGATGCCGGACCGAGCACACTCGAATCTGGGCCCGGGGGCAAGGACCGCAGGCGCTCGCGCAGTGCTTGCGCCGCCGCCCGCGCCGGAACGGGCTCAACGGCAGCGCAGACGATCCTGATCAGGTGCGAGAAAGGTGGGTAGCGAAGCGCCTCGCGCCGCTGCAGCTCGCCGGCCAGGAAGCCATCTGAGTCGTGGCGCGCGGCGTGCTCGATCGAGCGCGCTTCGGGGGCGATGCTCTGCACCAGCACGCGACCCTCGCCGCCCCGCCCGACGCGCCCGGCGAGCTGTGCGATCAGCGCAAACGTGCGCTCCTCCGCGCGGAAGTCGGGGAAGCGCAGGGTGGCGTCGGCATCGAGCACCACCCCGAGCGTGACATCGCGGAAGTCGTGGCCCTTGGCAACCATCTGCGTGCCGATCAAGACTCCCGAGGGAGCCATCTCAAAGCGGCGCAGTACAGCGCCCACACGATCCTCCTCCCCGCCCCCACCGGCTACATCGGCGTCTAGGCGGAACACCGGGAAGCTCCCGTCGTCGAGCGTTCTCGCGAGCTCGTGCTGTACACGCTCTGTGCCCGCGCCGTGGCGCGCCACGGCCGTCGAGCCGCAGTCGCCACAACGCGCCGGCGCGGGCTCGCGATGTCCGCAGTGATGACAGGCGACGTAGCCCTCGGCGCGGTGCAGCACGAGCGCCACGTCACAGTCGGGGCAGCTCCATACCCGCCCGCAGGAGCGGCACGAAAGGAAGTTCGACCAACCACGACGGTTGAGCAGCACCATCGCCTTGCCACCTGAGCTGCGCACCTCTGCGAGCGCGCGGGCAGTCTGCGGGTGCAATCCCTGCGCCTCCCCGCGCATGTCGAGGATCTCGACCTCCGGTAGCGGGCGGCCGTCTATGCGGTCGGGCAGCCGCAGTGGTCTTGGCACGGCGCGTACGCTCTCGGGCCGCGGGGTGGCGCTGCCCAGCAGCAGCAGCGCTCCACAGCGCCTGGCGCGCTCGGCAGCGACGTCGCGGGCGTCGTAGCGTGGGTCGCCTTCGTGCTTGTAGGAAGCGTCGTGCTCCTCGTCGACGACGATCAGACCGAGATCCTCTATCGGCGCGAACACGGCCGAGCGCGGGCCGACGCAGACCCGCGCCTCGCCTGAGCGTAGACGCCGCCACTCCTCGTAGCGCTCGGCCGGGCGCAATTGCGAGTGCAGTACCGCGACGGTGTCGCCGAAGCGTTCGACGAAGCGCCCCACGATCTGTGGGGTCAACGCGATCTCCGGGACGAGCACAATTGCGCCGCGGCCCTGTTGCAGCGCGGTCGCGGCGGAGCGCAGGTAGATCTCGGTCTTGCCGGAGCCCGTGACCCCGTGCAGCAGCCGCCGCGCGGCCTCGCGCGTGATGAGCGCAGCGGTTAACGACTCGAGCACACCCTGCTGCTCGGCGGTCAACACCGGGGGCTCGGGACTGCGCGCGCCGACGGGCAGATGCACGCGGCGAGTGACGGCACGGCGTTTGCGGCCGCTCAAGCGGCGCGCGGCGCCGGGTGGCAGCACGAGACCTAACGCGCGTGAGATCGTCGAGCAGTACTCAGCTGCGATCCACTCGGCCAGCGCGACCAGCTCGCCGGGCACGCCGAGCTCGAGTGCGCGCAGCGGGACGAGCAGCTTCTCATCGGCGATCTCGCTGCTGTCAGCCAGGCCGACAACCACCCCGAGCACCTGCCGGCGCCCGAACGGCACCACGAGCATCGACCCGATGCCGATATTGCCTCTGAGCGACTCTGGCAGCCGATAGTCAAATGGCCCACGCAAGGCGCGGGCCGTCGTCATCGGCTCAACCTTGACGATGATCGATGCCGCACCAACTTCAGCTATTTGACCGTCAAGGAGGGCGATGGCGGACACCGGGTCAGGTTAGACCCGCCTTCGGTCAGTTGCTCACCTCCGCGTTCGTCAACGAGTGGGCGGGCGTCTGCATCACAGGCCGGCGGCGGAACGCAGCACCGCGGCCTTGTCGGTCCGCTCCCACGTGAAGTCTTCATCGTCGCGGCCGAAGTGCCCGTAGGCAGCGGTCTTCTGGTAGATCGGGCGGTGCAGTTTGAGCTCCTCGCGGAAGGCTCCGGGACGCAGGTCGAAGTGCTCGTCGACGAGCTTTGAGATCTGGCCACGGCCGATCCGCTCGGTGCCGAACGTCTCGACCATCACCGACACGGGATGCGCGACGCCGATCGCGTAGGCGACCTGCACCTCCGCGCGGTCGGCGAGGCCCGCGGCGACGATGTTCTTGGCAACCCAGCGCGCGGCATAGGCGGCGGAGCGGTCGACCTTCGAGGGGTCCTTGCCCGAGAACGCGCCGCCGCCGTGACGGGCCATGCCGCCGTAGGTGTCGACGATGATCTTCCTTCCCGTCAGGCCACAATCGCCGACTGGCCCACCGATCACGAAGCGGCCCGTCGGGTTGACGAGGAAATCGCGGCGCAGCGCGTTCGCGTCGAGCAGCTCGGCCGGCAACACCGGGACGACGACCTGCTCCCAGAGGTCGTCGGTGATCTGTTTCTGCGTCGCGTGCTCGGCGTGCTGGGTGGAGATCAGCAGCTTCTCGATCCCAACCGGCTTGCCGTCGACGTAGCGGACCGAGACCTGCGTCTTGCCGTCCGGGCGCAGATAGTCGAGCGAGCCGTCGTGGCGCACGGTGGCGAGCCGCTTTGCCAGCCGATGGGCGAGTGAGATCGGTAGCGGCATCAGCGACGGCGTCTCGTTGCTCGCGTAGCCGAACATCATGCCCTGGTCGCCCGCGCCAGCGACGTCCAGCACGTCCTCGTCGCTCGCATCGGTGCGCTTCTCGTAGGCCTCGTTGACGCCCTGCGCGATGTCCGGCGACTGCTTGTCGATCGCGTTCAGCACGGCGCAGGAGTCGGCCGAGAAGCCGAGCTCGGCGTCGGTGTAGCCGATCTTGCGGACAGTCTCACGCGCGATCTCCTGGATATCCACGTAGGTGTCGGTCGAGATCTCCCCGGAGACGACGATCAGGCCGGTGTTGACGAGCGTCTCGCAGGCCACGCGGCCGTAGGGGTCGTCTTTCAGCACGGCGTCGAGCACGCCGTCGGAGATCTGGTCGGCGATCTTGTCCGGGTGCCCCTCCGTGACCGACTCGGAAGTGAACAGATACTCGTTGTCAGGAAGCTGGCTCATTGGTTCGGAAATCGCTCCAGGGGTCGCAGTCGAAAAGTCGATAGAGAATAGGGGAGTTAGGAGACCGAGGAGTTTCCGGCCCGCGCGCGCTTGGCTGCGTCATCGCGGGACGGGCGGGTCGGCAGCTCGCGGCCACGCTGGCCGCGCTCGACGAAGTCGATCACGAGCGGCACCCCGTCCATCCCGTAGCGGGCGCGCAGCCGGTTCTCGACGAAGTACGCGTAGTCGCGGGTGACGCGCGCGCGGGAATTGATCTGGATCGCAAAGCGCGGCGGGCGCTCGCCGATCTGAGCCATGTAGATCAGCTTCAGCCGATGCTGGCTGGAGCCCCGGCGAGTCCCCACGGGGGGCTGGCGCGCCTGGACAGTCTCGCCGAGGAAGCGGTTGAGCTCCGCGGTGGGGATACGCCCGGACATGCGGTCGCCGAGCGCGAGCGCCTCGGTCAGCAGGCGATCGACGTGGCGACCGGTGAGCGCGCTTGCGGTCAGCACGCGCGGACGCAGGCGCAGCTTTTGGGCAACGCGTCCGCGCTCGTGGTCGAGGTCGTCCTCAGAGCCGTCGTGGACATCCCACTTGTTCAGCACGATCGCGGTGGCGCAGCCGGCCTTCATCGCGAGCTCCGCGATCCGCAGGTCCTGGGCCGTGACACCTTCACGGGCGTCGCACACGACCAGCGCCACGTCCGCGCGTTCGGCCGCGCGCTGGGAGCGCAGCGCCGTGTAGTACTCGACCGAGTCCTCGACCTTCGACTGGCGGCGCATCCCGGCCGTGTCGACGAGGACCAGCTTGCGCTCGCCGACCAGCAAGGGCATGTCGATCGCATCGCGCGTAGTGCCGGCGACGTCGGAGACGATCACCCGCTCCTCGCCGAGAAAGCGATTGACCAAAGACGACTTGCCGACGTTCGGGCGGCCGATGATCGCGAGGCGCACGGTGTCCCCGTCGGGCTCATCCTCGCCTTCGGGCAGCAACTCGACGATCCGGTCCAACAGATCACCCGTGCCGAGGCCCTGGGCCGCCGAGACGGGGATCGGCGTACCGAGGCCAAGACGATGGAACTCCGACGCCAGCGGAATATCCGCGACGCCGTCGCACTTGTTCGCCGCCACGATCAGCGGCAGCTGCGAGCGGCGCAGAAGATCCGCTATCTCCTCGTCGCCGGGCCGCACACCGGCGCGCGAGTCGACGACGAGCACCGCCACCTGTGCGTCTGCGAGACCCGCACGCGCCTGATCGCGGATCGAGCCGGCGAGCGGATCCTCATCCTGGAAGTCCACGCCGCCGGTGTCGATCAGCATGAAGCGGCGTCCGTTCCACTCGCACTCAAGCTCCTTGCGGTCGCGCGTGATGCCGGGGCGCTCGTGCACGACCGCCTCGCGCGTGCCCGTCAGGCGGTTGATCAGCGAGGACTTCCCCACGTTTGGATAGCCGACGACGGCGACCTTCAGCATCCAGCCAGTATGACTGGGGCGGGCGCGAGCCCCGGTCAAACCGAGGGCGAGGCCGATGCGGCGAGCGTCGCGATCCGCTCGACCACGTCCTCGACCGTAAGCCCGCTCGTGTCGAGCAGCACTGCCCCCGGGGCGGCCGCGAGCGGGCTATGCTCACGTGTGGCGTCGCGCTCGTCGCGCAGCGCCTGCTCGGCAAGCACCGTTCCCACATCGGCGCCCAGCTCGACGGCACGGCGACGCGCACGCTCCTCGGGCGAGGCGGTGAGGAACACCTTCAGCTCGGCCTCGGGCGCGACGACCGTGCCGATGTCACGGCCCTCGGCGACCCAGTCGCCGCCGGCGAGCAGGGCACGCTGCGAGGACACAAGCGCCGCGCGCACTCCCTCCTCGGCGGCCACACGCGAGGCCGCCTCGGAGACCTCCGGCGAGCGAATCTCCTCGCTCACGTCGCGACCGTCGAGCAGGATGCACTCGCCCATCTCGATCCGCGCTCCTTGGGCCAACGCCGCCGGCTGAGCGCCGGGCGCGTTGAGCGAGAGCAGTGCCACGCAGCGATACATCGCGCCGCTGTCCAGGTAGGTGTACCCGAGCCGCTCCGCGAGCGCGCGGGCGACGGTCGACTTGCCGGCCCCCGCGGGGCCGTCGATCGCGATTAGCATCCGAGCGGACTACGTCGCCCGCGGCGGCGACGGCGACATGTCCTCGAGCGTGCCACCGCCACCGCGCGGCGCTGGCTGGGCAAGGCCCGCGGTCTGCTCGGTGAAGTGCTTGCTCAACATCGTCAGCTGTCCCTGGTAGTTGGAGCCGATGTCCTTGCCGTAGAGCACGTCCGGCTCCTCGGCCATCCGTTCGAAGGCGAGCTTGCACACCGGCTGGCCGTGCTCGACCATGAAGGACACGTCGCGCGCGCGCACCTCCAGCGCCGCTCGACTGCCAGGCGCGGTCTGGTCGCGATGGAATCCGAACCCTGGGTCGAAGAAGCCCGCATAGTGTGTGCGCAGCTCTCCAGCGGTCGGATCGTAGGCAAGCATCTCGGCGGCACAGGAAGGGGGAACGCTGACTCCCTCCGATGAGAGAAGCAGATAAAAGACCTCGGGCTCGAGCACGATACGCCCCCCGAGCTCTGGGTGAACCGGCTCCCAATAGTCGCGCCAGTTCAGCGCGCCCACCTTCGTCAGGTCGATCGGCAGGCTGTTCTTCTTAGCGCGATAGCCCACGATGCTCTCAGCCGAGCCCGAGACGTCAAGGCTGAGGAACAGTCCGTCGGCGAGCGAGATCTCCGAGATCGGGACGGGCCTACAGTCGCGGTAGAGCAGCGGGGAGCACTCGTGCAGCGAGAGGAGCTCCGCGTCGCTCAGGCGCGCGTCGCCGGCCATCAGACGCACCTGATTGAGGGCGAGGCCAGTCTTCACGCGGATCGCGAACGTGCGTGGCACGACCTCCAGATAGAGCTTGCCGTTGTAGCCGCCGGCGATCTCGTCGAAGCGGTGATTGCGATCGGTGAGCACGCGCGTGAACACGTCCAGGCGGCCGGTCGAGCTCTTCGGGTTCGCCTTGGCGCGGATCGCCTCGGGGAGACGCAGCTCCTCGATTAGCGGCACCAGATAGGGGCGATCGCGCTCGAGCGTGGCCCCATCGCGCAGATCGATCCGTTCGAAGGCGATGTCCTCGATCTTCTCCTCGACACTCGAGTCGCTGTCGGGCAGAAAGCTGCAGCGCAGCGCCCATGCATGCTCGCCGAGCCGCAAATCCACGCTGGCGGGCTGGACCGACTCAGCCGGGATGCGCCAGTCGCCGGCGGTGATCCATCCCTTAGTGACGGCCTCGCGCAGCTGCTGGGAGGGCAGCACACCCGTCGCGTGGGCCAGATCAGCCGGCTCGACCGCCGGACGGGGCTTGGTGGCAGCGGCGTGCTCGGAAGTACTCATCGGGAAAGTGAAGCACGGCGCCCAGGCGAGCAGAAGCACGACATCTAGCCGAGCGCCGCCAGGTCCCCGACGAACTCCGGGTAAGACACGGCGGCGGCCTCAATCCCGACCACCTCGACCCCCTCGCGCGAGGCGAGGCCCGCCACGGCGCCCATCATCGCGAGGCGGTGGTCGCCGCGAGCGTCGATCACACCACCGCGCAGACCGCCCGCGCCGCCGCCCTGGACAGCGAAGCCGTCCTCGGTCGCCTCGATCTTCGCGCCGAGGCCACGCAGACCCTCGACCACGTCGGCGATCCGGTCGGACTCCTTCAAACGCAGCTCCTGCGCGCCGTGCACGATCGTCTCGCCCTCGGCAAAGCAGCCAAGCAGCGCTACCAAGGGAAGCTCATCGATCGCGAGCGGAACCTCCTCGGCCTCAACGACTGTTCCCTCCAGCGCGCCGTGAGCGACATCGAGGTCGCTGACCGGCTCATCCGCCGACAGCTCGCCCGACTCATCCTCGAGGTCGCCAAGCACGATGCCCTGCATCCGGCGCAGGATCCGCAGGAAGCCGGTGCGCGTCCAGTTGACCCCCACATCCCCGATCAGGAGGCGCGAGTGAGGGACGAGCACCCCTGCAGCCACCATGAACGCCGCTGAGCTCAAATCACCAGGCACCCGTACCCGCTCGAGCACCAGCTCATCGACGTTTACAACGGTCACATGCCGGCCATTGCGATGGATGTTGACCCCGGCACGCAGCAACATCCGCTCGGTGTGGTCGCGGCTGCGCGCCGGCTCGCCGATCGTCGTGGCGCCGTCCGCGGCGAGCGCCGCCAGCAGCACGCACGACTTGACCTGCGCGCTCGCGACCGGCAGCTCGTGAGAGATGCAGCGCAGCCGCGCGCCGTGCACCTGGAGCGGAGGGAAGCGTCCGCTCTTGGCTTTCAGATCCGCGCCCATCAGCCGCAGCGGCTCCGCCACACGGTCGACCGGCCGGCGGCGAATCGACTCGTCCCCATCGAGCGTGAACGAGCGCCCCTCCTGGGCCGCCAGCCAGCCCGGCAACAGGCGCAGCAGCGTGCCCGCGTTGCCGACGTCGATCGGCCCGTCAGGTTCGCGCGCCTCGCGCAGGCCCGTGCCGCGTACCACGACCTCGCCGTCGCCCTCGCGCACCTCCACGAGCGCGCCGAGCGCGCGCACCGCCTGGAGCGTGGAGTCGGTATCGGCGGCGTGCAGGTAGTTCTCGATCCGCACCGGCTCCGAGGACATCGCACCGAGCAGGGCGGCGCGATGGGACAGCGACTTGTCCGCGGGGGCGGTTAGCTTGCCCTGCAGACCGCCCGATGGCTCGAAGCGCATGTTCATGGGCGACAGTATGACCGTGGTCGCGTGGGCGTCAGGCCCGCGCGACCGGGAAGCCGAGACCGGCAATCAGCTCCTGCGCGCGCCCGGCGGGGGGCCCGCCCGCGACCCACAGCGCGACTACGCCCTGGCGGTTGTCCTCGGAGGGCGACAGCGCCATGTCGAGGATGTTCACGCCCGCGCCGCCGAGGGCGAGGGCCAGCTCGGCGATCACGCCGGGGCGGTTGGGCACCGAGGCGCGCAGCTCGATCACGTCGTCCCCCCCGGCGCCGCAGAGGAGCCCAGCGCCGAGCAGCGCGTCACGATCTGAGCGCGCGCGCTCGTTCCAAGCGGAAACAGCCGACGCGTCGCCTGCCGCCAGGGAGGCACGCACATCCCCGAGCCGCTCGATCAGCCCGTCGATGCCCGTGATCAGGGCGTCGCTGTTGGACATGTAAATGTCCGTCCAGATCGAGGTGTTCGCGCCGGCGACGCGCGTGGCGTCGCGAAAGCTCGGGCCGACCGCCGGCAGGCGCTGCTCGTCCTCTCCCCCGAGCACGCTCGCGGCCTGCGCGACGAGCAGGTTCGCGAGCACGTGCGGCAGATGCGAGACGGACGCCATCAGGCGGTCGTGCGTGTCGGCGTCGATCGCGGTGGGCTGGGAGCCGAAGCCCGTGAGCAGACGGTGCAACCGCTCGTAGAGCACCCCGGCGGTGCTGCCGCGCGCGGGGGTCAGGTACCAGACGGCGCCCTCGAACAGATCGGCGCGCGCGTGCTCGACGCCCGCCGTCTCGGCCCCGGCGAGGGGATGTCCGCCGATGAAGCGCTCGTCCTCCCGGCCGGCCTTGGCGACGGTGCGCTTGGTCGAGCCGGCATCGGTGACGACGGTGTCCAGTCCCGCATGCGCGAGCGCCGCGCGGACGGTCTCCACGAGCGCGCCGACCGGCGCGGCCACGAACACCACGTCGGCACCGTCGACGGCGCCGGCGATGTCCGTCGCCTGCGCGTCGATCACACCGAGCTTCTGTGCCAGCGTGCGTACGCGCGCGTCGGGGTCATAGCCGCACACATACGCGTCCGCCCGCTCGCGCGCGGCCAGGCCGATCGAGCCGCCGATCAGCCCGACCCCGAGGACGGCTATCCGCAAAGTTCCCGCCCCCGTGGGACGGCCGGCCGGAGATCGTCGGGCAAAGACCTCGGCCGGCCTTCCATTAGACGGCGCTGAGCGCCTTGCCGGCCAGCGCCGCGGCGCGCTCCACCGCGAGTGTGTACTCAGCGAAGCCGTCGGCGCGCAATGCCTGTGGCCCGTCGCAGACGGCCTCCTCGGGGTTGGGGTGCGTCTCGACGATGATGCCGTCCGCACCGATGGCCGCCGCCGCCAGCGAGAGCGGCAGCACGAGCTCGCGCCGCCCGGCCGCGTGACTCGGGTCGACGATCACCGGCAGGTGCGTGAGCTCCTTGAGAATCGGCACGGCCATCAGGTCGAGCGTCACACGGCGATGGTCCGTGTCGAACGTGCGGATCCCACGCTCGCAGAGCATCACGGATGGATTACCTTCCTTGAGGATGTACTCGGCCGCCATCACCAGCTCATCCAGCGGCGCGGCCAGACCCCGCTTGAGCAGCGCGGGCCGCCCCGAGCGGCCGATCTCCGCGAGCAAAGGGTAGTTCTGCATGTTGCGCGCGCCGATCTGGATCACGTCGGCGACCTCCAGCACCGGTTCGAGGTCGCGGATGTCCATCAGCTCGGTGACGATCGGCAGCCCCGTCTCGGCCTTGGCCTCGGCGAGCAGTCGCAGCCCCTCGATGCCTAGGCCCTGGAAGGCGTAGGGGGAGGTGCGCGGCTTGTACGCCCCACCGCGGAACAGCGTCGCGCCGGCATCGCGCACGATGCGCGCGGTGTCGAGCACCTGCTCGCGTGACTCGACCGTGCAGGGGCCGGCGATCAGCGCGAAATGCTCGCCGCCGACCTTCCGCCCCTCGATCTCGAGAACCGTGGGCTCGCCGTGGGTGATCTGTAGCGAAGCGAGCTTGTAGGGCTTGAGGATCGGCACGACGCGGTCGACGCCGGGCTGGCCCTCAAGGCCGAGCCCCTCGACGGAGACATCCTGCTCGACGTCGCCGATCGCGCCGATCACGGTCACGCGCGCGCCCTGCGAGCGATGGGCGAGCGCGCCGGCTCGCTCGATCTTGGCTACGACCGCGTCGATCTCCTCGGCGCTCGCGGTCTCTTTCATGACGATCATCATCGATTCATCCTTTCTACTGCACCTGGAAGCTTATGGGTTGGAACGTGAGAGAGGCGTCGGACGCCCGGGGTGAGGGCACTCGGTCCAGGATGGACCCAAGGCGGCCAGGGACACCCGCTCACGGACGGGTGAAAAGCCGAAGCGCCTAGCTAAATCGCCAGGTGCGGTAGGACGACCACGAATACGCGCGGGAGCGGAGCTGCGATGCGGACGCTGACGTGGTCATCTGAGCAAAGTTGTAGCACCTTCACAACACCTCGGCAAGTGCCTCGAGGAAGCGCTCGTTTTCTTCAGGGGTGCCATAGGTGACGCGCAGCGCGCCCTCGCGGCCGAGCGCGCCGCCGGCGCGCACAAGCACGCCGCGTTCTTCGAGGCCGCGCATCACCGCCGCCTCGTCGCGGTCCTCGCCGAGCGAGAGCCAGCAGAAGTTGGCCTGCGAGAGCGCGGGGTCGAGGCCGAGCGCGCGCAGCCGCTCGTCGACCGACAGACGCTCGGCGACCGTACGGGTGACGCGTTCGGTGACGGCGTCCTGGTGAGCGAGCGCCTCGACCGCCGCGGCCTGGGCGAGCGCGTTGCAGAAGAATGGCTGGCGCACCTGGTCGACCGCACGCGGCAGGTCCTCCGAGCCGCACAGCGCGAAGCCGACGCGCAGCCCGCAGAGGCCGTAGACCTTCGAGAAGGTGCGCAGCAGCACGAGGTTGGGGTGGCCGTCGAGCATCTGCAGCGAGGAATCAGGGTCGTCGAGCAGGTTGAACTCGCAGTAGGCCTCGTCGAGGATCACGCATACATGGGGCGGAACCTCGGCCACGAACGCAGCGATCTCCGCAAGCGGTAGGGCGGTTGAGGTTGGGTTGTTTGGGTTGCAGACGATCGCCAACCGCGTAGCGACGGTGATCTCGCGGAGCATCGCCTGCAGGTCGTGGCGGTCCTCGGGGTCGAGCGGGACTCTCACCGCGCGCGCCCCGGATGCGGCCGAGAGGTGCGGGTAGATCGAGAACGACGGCCACGCGTACACGAGCTCGGCACCGGGCTCGAGCAGTGCCTCGCCGGCAGCGAGCAGCACGTCGCAGGAGCCGTTGCCGATCGCGATCCGCGACGCTGGCACGCCGTAGCGATCGGACAGCCGGGCGCGGAGGGCCGCGTTAGTCGGGTCGGGGTAGCGGTTGAGCGAGGAGAGCGCGCGCTCGATCGCTTCGCGCACCTCCACGAGCGGCGGGTAGGGCGACTCGTTGCTGGCCAGGCGTACTAGTGGCTCCTGCTGGGCGTAGCCGCCGGCCGCCGGGTAGACGGGGATGCGCGCGATCCGCTCTGTGAACTCGAGGGTCATCTCGGATCTATTGTGCCGGGCTTGGGTCCCAGATGCCGGACAGCGACGCCACCTACTGCTGGTGTTGCCGCTTGTTGCCGCTCGGATTACTGCGCCGCCTGCAGATCCTCGCGCAAAGCGCTCGCGTCGCCGAGGTACACGTGGCGGGACTCGTGGTCGGAGTCGGCGTAGTAATGGATCAGCACCCTGATCACGCGCGGCAGCGCGCGCGGCACGGGGATCTCCCGGGCGCACAGCAGCGGCACACGGTCAAAGCCCAGCGCCCGAGCGGCGACGGCAGGGAACTCCGCGTTGAGGTCGTTGGTGGCGGTGAAGATGCAGCTGACGACGTGCTCGGGCGCGAGCGCGTTGCGCTCCATGATCGCCTTCATCAGCTCGGTCGTCGCGTCGAGTATGTCCTGCGCGTCGTTGCGATCGACGCTGATGGCGCCGCGCAGGGCGAAGAGACGTTCCGGCATCGGTGCCGATTGTGTCAGAGCGCGCGTAAGCGCTCGGTCTCATGCTCGCTCAGGCGCCGATGCGCACCGACCGCGAGACCCTCCAGTTCCAGCGGGCCAAACGCGACACGCTCCAGCGCCAGCAACGGGTGGCCGACCACCTCGCACATGCGTCGCACCTGGCGGTTGCGACCTTCGTGGATCGTCAGCTCAATCAGATTCGATCTCCGCCCACCCATTCGGCGCACGCGTGCCGGCGCGGTGGGGCCGTCATCCAGCTCGACGCCGCGACGAAGCGCCCGCAGGGCGTCATCCCGCACGGGGCCGCCGCCGAGCGTCGCTCGGTAGGTCTTCTCCACTTCGAAGCGCGGGTGCGTCAGTCGGTTGGCGAGCTCGCCGTCGTTGGTGAGCAGGATCAGCCCGCTCGAGTCCGCGTCCAGGCGCCCAACCGGATACAGGCGCAATCCTTCAGCGCGAACAAGCTCGACAACCGTCCGGCGGCCGTGGGAATCATGCGCGGTGGAGACCACGCCGAGCGGCTTGTTGACGGCGTAGACGACGCGCGCCTCGGGACCGGCCAAGGCGCGGCCATCGACCGTCACGCGGTTCTCCTCGTCCACGTCGCGGGCCGGATCGAGCACGATCTCCCCGTCGACGCTCACACGCCCGTCGGCGATCACAGACTCGGCCGCGCGCCGCGAGGCGACACCGGCGTGGGCGAGATACTTGGCTAAGCGCATCGGCTGCCACCATAGGGACGATGGATCTCGCGTTACTCGACCAAACCCTCGCCGCGCACGACGAGCCACGCTTCCGCGCCGGCCAGATCTGGGCGTGGGCGGCGAAGGGCGCGGACGGCTACGAGCAGATGACGAACTTGCCGAGCGCCCTACGTGAGACGCTCACGCACGAGCTGCCGTTTTCGAGCCTCACCCTCGCCGAGCAGGCCGAATCGAGCGACGGCACGGTCAAGACGCTGTTCCAGACCGCCGATGGCCGTCCGCTGGAGGCGGTGCTGATGCGCTATCGCGACAAGCGGCGCTCGATCTGTGTCTCCTCGCAGTCGGGCTGCCCCCTGACGTGCACGTTCTGCGCGACCGGCCAAATGAAATTCGCGCGCAACCTGACCGCCTCGGAGATCCTCGACCAGGCACTCCACTTCCGTCGGATCGAGGCGATCGACCACTGCGTGTTCATGGGCATGGGCGAGCCGCTGCTGAACCTCGACAACGTTCTCGCCGCCTGTGAACGGCTGCCTGAGATCGGCATCACCCACCGGCGTACCGCGATCTCGACCGTCGGCTGGATCCCCGGGATCGAACAACTCGCCGAGCAGCCGATGCCATTGCGCCTCGCGCTTTCTCTGCACGCAGCCGACGAGGCGCTGCGCTCGGAGCTGATGCCCGTCAACGACCGCTATCCACTGAAGGACGTGCTCGAGGCGTGCCGCGCGTTCTACACGCGCAAGCATCGCCGTGTGTTCGTTGAGTACGTGATGCTCGCCGGAGTCAACGACCGCTATCAGCAGGCGCTCGCACTCGCCCGCGCGTTGTCCAGCCCGCCCGCCCAGCCTTCGATCTTCAAGGTCAACCTGATCCCCTACAACCCCACCGACTCGCCCTACGAAGGCTCCTCGCGTGAGTCGATCGCCGCGTTCCGCTCAGCGCTGGAATCCCGCAACATCCCGGTGACCGTCCGGCTGACACGCGGGCGCGACATCGACGCCGCGTGCGGCCAGCTTGCTGCCAGGACAGGCTGAATCACTCCGGCGGTGGACCGCTACCCGCGCGGGCCTCGCCGGCACGCAGGAGCCGCTCGCGCAGCGTCGCCTGCTCCTCCGGCGTCGGATCCCAGCGGGCGACATCGGGGAGGTCATCGAGCGTGCGCAGGCCGAATAGCTTCAGGAACAGCGTGCTCGTGCGGTAGAGCACGGCGCCGAACTGAGAGCGGCCGCCCTCCTCGATCAGGCCTCGCTCCAACAGCGTCGCGGTCGCCGAGTCGGCGCTCACGCCGCGGATACGCGCGATCTCCGGGCGAGAGATCGGCTGCAGGTAGGCGACGATCGCCAGTGTCTCCGCCTGCGCGGGGCTGAGCGTCGCCACGCGCTTGCGGCTGAACAGGCGCCGGGCCGCGTCCTCGGCCGCGGGGTCGCTCGCCAGCGTCCAGCCACCGCCCAGCTCGCGCAGGGTGATCCCCCGCTGACCCTGCGCGTACTGCTCGGCGAGTGCGCTCAATGCAGCCTGCACCTCAGGTGCATCGACCCCCGTCGCTTCGGCCAGCTCCTGCTCGCTCAGCGGATCGGGAGCGAGGAACAGCAGCGCCTCGACCGTGTGCTCGAGCGTCGGCGTCTGGAGCTCGGTCGCGTCCATCGCCTCCATTGTCCCACTCCCGCTCACCCGGCGATTCTCTCGGCATAGCTCTCCACAGACTGCGCACGTGCGTGCACCGCGATCTCGCCAAAGCTCTCCTGCTGCTCCCAGTCGACCTCGCCGCGCTTGTAAAGCTCGAGCAGCGCGAACAGCGTGACCGCGACCGTCATCCGATCGGCGCCCCGCACGGCCTCGTCGAAGCTGAAGCGCCCCCGCCGTAGCAGGCCGCGCAGGTGGGCCAAGCGCTCCGCAACCGTGATCTTCGGCACGCCGATGTGGCGCAGGCTGATCGCCGGTGGCATCCGCAGCAGCCGTCCGAGCGCCTCGCCGAGGAGATCCGGGCTCTGTGAGCCGTCACTCGGCTGAGTCACTGTCTTACGCAGGTTCGCCGGCAGCGGCGCTTCACGGAAGCGCACGCCTTCCTCGCGCTGCAGCAACTCGCCTAGATGTCCCGCCGCCGCACGGTAACGCCGGGCCTCCAACATCCTTTCCAGCAGCTCCTCCGCCGCCTGCGCCGGCTCGATGTCGAGCAGCTCGTCATCGTCCTCGCCGGTCAGCATCAGCCGCGACTTCAGCTCCAACAGCGCCGCGATCAGCACGATGAACTCGGTCGCAGTCTCCAGGTCCAGCTCGCCCTGCGCCTCCAGGTGGTCGAGGTAGGCGAGCACGACGTCGGCCAGCGCCAGCTCCAGCAGGTCGACCTCTTCGCGCAGGATCAGTGTCAGCAACAGGTCGAACGGACCGCTGAAGAGATCCAGGTCCAGCTCGAGCGTGGCGATGCTCATCCGCGCACCGTATCGGTCACTGCCGACGAGGCGCACCGACGCCCATCCGCTCGCGCACATCCGCCAGCGTCTCCCCCGCGATCCCCCGCGCGCGCTCGGCCCCGTCGGCGAGGATCGCCTCGAGCCTCCCCTCGTCCGCGCGCAGGTCGGTATAGCGCTCGCGTACTGGCGCCAGGTGGTCAATCACCGCTGCGGCCACCGCCGCCTTCAGGTCGCCGTATCCGCGTGCGCGCTCCATCTCCACCTCGATCGCAGCGGGCGTGCTCGCCCGCGCAACCGCGAGGATCTCGATCAGGTTCGACACGCCCGGCTTGTCGGGCGCCCTGCGGATCTCGGTCCCGGAGTCGGTCACGGCGCGCTTAAACTTCTTCTCGATCGCCGCCGCCTCGTCGGTAACGTAGACGGTGCCCTCGACCGAGCCGGTCGTGGTTGACATCTTGTTCTCCGGGTGCTGCAGGTCCATGATCCGCGCGCCAACCGCCGGAATCCGGTGCTCGGGCACGACGAGCGTGTCGCCGAAGCGGGCATTGAAGCGCTGGGCGATGTCGCGCATCAGCTCGACGTGCTGGCGCTGGTCGTCGCCGACCGGCACCTCCTGGGCGCGGTAGAGCAGTACGTCGGAGGCCATCAGCACCGGGTAGAAGAACAGCCCCGCGGTGGCGAGCTCGCGCGCCGAGCCGGCCTTGTCCTTGAACTGGGTCATCCGCGACAGCTCGCCGTAGGAGGTGACGCTCGACAGCAGCCAGGTGAGCTCGGCGTGCTCGTATACGTCGCTCTGGCGGAAGAAGATGCAGCGCCCGGGGTCCAGTCCCGCGGCGAGCAGAACCGCCGCCGTGTCATACAGGCGCTCGCGCAGCTCAGCGGGATCGTAGGAGACCGTCGTGGCATGCAGGTCGACGATGCAGAAGATGCCTTCGCCTCGATCCTGCGCGGCCACGTACTGCGTGATCGCACCGATGTAATTGCCCAGGTGCTTGCGCCCGGTGGGCTGGATGCCGGAGAAGATGCGCACGTCTAAAGCGCCTGGCGGATGACCGGCTGCTTGGCGGCCCCGACCTCGTCCAAGCGACGAACCGGCGTCGTATAGGGAGCGTTCTGGGCGATCTCCGGGCCCTCCTCGGCGGCCTCGCGTAGGATCTCGGCGATCGCGTCGGCAAACGCGTCCAGCGTCTCCTTCGTCTCGGTCTCGGTCGGCTCGATCATCAAAGCCTCCTCGACGAGCAGCGGGAAGTAGACCGTCGGCGGGTGAAAGCCGTGGTCGAGCAGGCGCTTCGCGAGGTCGAGCGTCTTGATTCCCAGTGCTTTCTTCATCGGGCCGCCCGAGAGGACGAACTCGTGCAGGCACAGATCGCCGTAGGCGAGCGGCAGATACTCGGCAACGCCTTGCTCGCGCAGTCTTGCCAGCAGGTAGTTGGCGTTCAGCACGGCCGTCTCCGAGGCGTCCTGCAACCCGTCGCCACCGAGCGAGCAGATGTAGGCGTAGGAGCGCACGAAGCAGCCGTAGTTGCCCTGGAAGCCCCGCAGCCGGCCGATTGACTGCTCGCGGTCGAAGTCGAGGTCGAAGGCGCCGTCCTCGCGGCGCACGACCAGCGGGCGCGGCAGGAATGGGGCGATGCGGTCGGACACGGCGATCGGACCCGAGCCGGGGCCACCGCCGCCGTGCGGCTGGGTGAAGGACTTGTGCAGGTTGAAGTGGACGATGTCGAAGCCCATGTCGCCGGGCCGCGAGAGGCCCATCACGGCGTTCAGGTTCGCGCCGTCGTAGTAGAGCGTCGCGCCGACCCCGTGCACGACCCGGGCGATCTCCTCGATGTTCCGGTCAAACAGGCCGAGCGTGTTCGGGTTGGTCAGCATCAGGCAGGCCACGTCCGCGTCGGCCTTCGCGCGCAGGTCGTCGAGGTCGACGCCGCCGTCGGGGTTCGTCGCGACCTTCACTACCTCCAGGCCCGCCATCGTCACCGTCGCCGGGTTGGTCCCGTGGGAGGTGTCTGGCGTCAGCACCTTGTGGCGCCGCTCGCCGGAGGCCTCGTGGTAGGCGCGCGTGAGCAGCACGCCCGCGAGCTCGCCGTGGGAGCCGGCCGACGGCTGCAACGAGACGTGCGGCAGGCCAGAGATCTCCGCGAGCGCCTGCTGCAGGTTCCACATCAGCTCGAGCGCGCCCTGCGCGCGCTCGGGGTCCTGCAGCGGGTGCAGCCGCGAGTGCCCGGGGAGTGCCGCGACGCGCTCGTGCAGGCGCGGGTTGTGCTTCATCGTGCACGAGCCGAGCGGGTAGAAGCCCGAGTCCAGATCGAAGTTCCGCTTCGACAGGCCGACGTAGTGGCGCACGATCTCCGGCTCGGACACCTCCGGCAGGCGGGGCGGCTCGCGACGGCGGAAGCGCTCCGGCAACGCCTCGCCGTTCACCTGCGGCACATCCCACTCCGGGCATACGAACGCGCGGCGGCCCGGAGCGCCCTTCTCGAAGATCGTCGTCGCGCGCTCGCGCTGCAGGGGAAGCTCGTTCGTCGTTGTGGAACTCATACGGCCACCGCCGCCTCGCTGGCCGATCTCCGATCGCTGGCGGCGACGGCCGCTCCCAGCACCTCCGCCAAACGATCGATATCGGCGCGCGAGCGCTGCTCGGTGATCGCCACGAGCAGGCCGCCGCGATCCTCCTCGCGCCCCGTGATCAACTCCAAGTTGACTCCCGGGTTGACTCCCTGCGCGGCGCAGCGGCGCTTGACCGCGGCGACGTCCCGATCCAGCCTGACCGCGAACTCGCGGATCACCGGCTGTGTATGCAACGGCTCCACCCCGTCCAGCGCGCAGAGCTTCTCGCGGGCATAGTACGTGCGCGCAAGCAGCAGCTCGCCAAGCTCGACGATCCCGCGGCGGCCGAGCCACGTCAGGTAGACGACGCCGCCGAGCGCGTTCAGCGCCTGCGCGGTGCAGATGTTCGAGGTCGCCTTCTCGCGGCGGATGTGCTGCTCGCGGGTCTGCAGCGTGAGCACGAACCCGCGGCGACCGTCCACGTCCGTGGTCTCCCCCGCGATCCTTCCAGGCATCCTTCTCAGGTACTCCTCGCGGGCAGCGAAGAACCCGAATGAGGGCCCGCCGAAGTCGAGCCGGTTGCCGAGTGGCTGGCCCTCGCCGACGGCCACGTCAACGCCGCACTCGCCCGGCGGCGCGAGGATCCCGAGCGTGATCGGGTCTACTTGGGCAATTACGACCGGATTGCCCGACTCCTTCGCGGCGGCGCTCAGTGCGGCCGCGTCCTCGACGGCACCGTAGAAGTTCGGCTGGGCGAAGATCGCCGCGCTGCACTCGCCGTCGATCGCCGCCACCCAAGCGTCGGGGTCGGTGACACCGTCACGGAGCGGGACTTCGACGACCTCCATCCCGTAGCCGTGCGCCTGGGTGCGCAACGTCTCGATCGAGTGCGGGTGCAGCCCGGCGCTCACGACGAAGCGCCTACCGCCGTTGTGCAGCTTCGCCAGATAGCCCGCCGCCGCGACCGCGGAGGGACCCTCGTAGACCGAGGCGTTCGCGACCGGCAGCGCGGTCAGCTCGGAGATCGCGGTCTGGTATTCGAACATCACCTGCAGCCCACCCTGGGAGATCTCCGGCTGGTAGGGGGTGTAGGGGGTGAGGAACTCCGAGCGTTCCATCAGCATGTCGATCAGCGCCGGCACGTAGTGGTCGTACATCCCCGCACCGAGAAAGCTCAGCTCGTCTTCGGCGGAGACGTTTCTCTGCGCGAGCTCGCGCAGGTGCGCGAACACGTCCTGCTCGGGTCTGCCGTCGGGGAGCCCCAGCGGACGGCGCAGACGCACGGCCTCGGGGATCTGGCGGTCGAATAGCGCCTCGATCGAGGGCACGCCGACCGCCTCGAGCATCGCGTCGAGGTCCGCGGGAGTAATGGAGGTGTAGCGGCTCACGTTCTCGCTGTCAGCTTAGGAGGTGTTTGGGACATGTCTGCCCCGGCGTCCCGCGGCCAGTGGCGCCAGACGGGCACACGTGGGTCCCTCGTCGCGGACAAGCCTCGTGCAGCGCCGGAGGCGCTCAGCCACCGAGCGTCGCCGCGTAGGCGTCGGCGTCCAGCAGCGCCTCGCGCTCCGCCAGCTCGGCCAGCCGGATCTTCACCAGCCAGCCCTCGCCGTAAGGGTCCTCGTTGATCGCGCCCGGGTCTCCGGCGAGGTCGCCGTTGACCTCAACGATCTCCCCCGACAGGGGGGCGAGCACGTCGGAGACCGCCTTCACCGACTCGACCTCGGCGTAGGGCTCGTCCTTGACGAGCGTCGTTCCGAGCGCGGGCGGATCGAAGAACACGACCTCGCCGAGCGCGTCCTGGGCGTACCAGGTGATGCCGAGCGTGGCCAGGCCGGAGTCCTCGGCGTCGATTCTCGCCCAGTCGTGCTCGGGGTGATAAAGCAGGTCCTCGGGATAGCTGGCCTCGGCCATCGATGACGCTCCTGTGATCGGTGAACGGGACCGAGACCGTAGTGGAATCTCGACCGTGCTGCTCCCGCGATGACCGCCTGTGACGTTCAGCCTGGCGACGTGCTCGGTGCTTCGTCTCCCGGCGGGCGCTTGTCGGCTTCAGTGGCCCTTTCGTGCCCGCGCCTTGAACACGAGCGCCTGCGAGGAGACGAGCTGGCTGGGGCCGCCGGACTGGCGCTCGGTGACCTTGATCGTGACGGGCAAACGGTGATTCTTCGCAAGCAGGCGCCGGCCGGTGGCGTTGAGGCTCACACCGAGGACCTCTTTCTGGCCGCCACTCAGCGTGAGCGTGCGCGACCCGACCACGATCAGCTTCGTCTTGGCCTTGTGCGATGCACGCGCGGAGGCGATCGAGCCATCGGGTTTGGCCGCGACGTACAAGGTACCGCCGTAGAGGCACGTGCCGGTGACGCACGTGACGGGCGCCTGGACTTCCACTTCGTTGGTGCTGAAGTGGCCGACTTTGCCTTTCACGACGGTCAATTCTCCTAAGGCCACTGCGTTGTGCAGCTCTTCGGCTTTGGCTTTGGCCGCTGATTCTTCTTGAGCTTTCATGCTGAGGGCGGCTTCTTCTTCGGATTTCTTTTTGGCGGCCGCGGCGGCGACTTCTTCTTCGGCTCTTTTTTTGGCGAGGGCTTCGTCTTCGCCGAAGGGCGCGACGAGCTGTTCTTCGACGTGGTCAGAGAGGTGCGCTTCGTTTTCGACGGTCAGCCCGATCGCGTATTTGCCGGGTTCGGGGAAGGTGTGTTCGAGGATCGGACCTTCGCCGATCGGCGCACCGTTGGCGGTGAACTCCCACGAGGAGACCCTGACTTCGTCGCTGGAGGAGCTGGCGTCGAAGCGGTAGGTCAGGCCATGCAGGCGTTCGGTCGTGAAGCGGGCCGTTGGCGGCGCGTGTTCGCCAATGTAGAGCTGCAGGTCGTACGTGGATTCATCGCCGAATTCGTCGTTCGGCCCTTCCAGATCCCCCGATCCCAGGATTGGCAGGAATGTGATCGGGACCACGTAATAGCCTTCTTCAAAGTTGTCGGAGAGGTCGACTTCGAAGGTGCAGGCGTAGGCCTTCCATTCCAGGCATTCGGGGCCCACCGGTTTAAGGCTCGCGTCATAGGTGATCGTTCCCGACGGGGATGTGAGCCGGCGTAGGGCGAGCAGGTCGTGGTAGCCCGGCGCATTTTTGACGCCCCCGGTTGGGGCCATCCCGGATGTGTAGAAGATCTTGACGCGGGAGTACAGCTTGACCCGAGGTTCGCTGAGGCGGGCGGTGCCGTTGGCGGTTGGCTGATAGATGCAGTACGGCGCCAGCTCTGAGTTGAAATAGCCTTCTCCGGTGAATTCGTTGCCTTCTGTGCCCCCGTAGCCGGTGCAGTTGGGCAGCGGTTCGGTGACGTTGATTGGTTCGGCGCCGGCCACAGCAGGCAAGGCGACGAACGCCGCAGCCGCGATCAACGCGCAGAACACGAAGCCTCTGCGCGCCCTCGAGGCGACGCCTGACCTTCTCTGATCGAACTGCATCGGCGCAAGCATATTTCCCCGACCTGCCGGCTGCAGTCCGGAACCAACCCCTCGCGTCTAGGCGGCGGCGTCTTTGCGCAACAGCGGCTTGCTCTGGACGATAGCCGGCCGCACCCGCCCGCGCACGTCGATCTCGAGCTTCGTGCCCACGGCGGCGCGCGCGGCGGGCACGTAGGCCATTCCGATGCCCATCTCCAGTGACGGTGAGAGCGTCCCGCTGGTGACCTCGCCGCCGCCGAGCACGGCGTTGCCCTGCCTGGCGATGCCGGGACCGTCGATCGTGAAGGCGATCAACTTCTCGGCCGGGCCGGCGCTGCGTACCGCCGCGACGGCGCCGCTGCCGATGAAGCCGGTGTCCTCCTTACAGCACCACCCCAGCCCCGCTTCGATCGGGCCGCGTTTCCTCGACAGATCGTTGCCGTAGAGGTGAAAGCAGGCCTCCAGGCGCAGCGTGTCGCGCGCGGCTAAGCCAGCAGGGACGGCGCCGCGTCGCAAAAGCTCGTCCCACAACATGGGGGCATCGCGGGGCGAGGCGAGCAGCTCGACGCCGTCCTCGCCAGTGTAACCGGTTCCACATACTAAGATCTGAGCACCGACGAGGTGTCGTGTGGCAGCCGTCATCCTGGCAGGCAGCGGCGCGTCGGAGATCGCCTGCACGAGCTCTCTTGCGCGCGGCCCCTGGACGGCGAGCATCGCGTAGTCATCCAGCCGGTCTGTCACCTGAACATCGTCGAAATCCTCGGCGTGCTGCTGAAACCAGGCGAGGTCGCGTTCGTGGTTGGCCGCGTTCGTCACCGTCAGATAGCGATCGGGCTCCAACCGATAGGTGAACAGGTCGTCGAGCACGCCGCCGTCCTCGCGACACAGAACGGAATATTGAGCGCCGCCGATCGGGATCTTCGTGACGTCGTTGGAGAGCAGCCGCTGCAGCAGCGGGAGCGCGTCGGGGCCCGTAGTTTCGATCTCGCCCATATGCGAGACATCAAACATGCCCGCGTTCCCGCGCACCGCCATGTGCTCCTCCCGGACGCCGACGTATTGGACCGGCATCTCCCAGCCGGCGAACTCCACGAGCTTCGCGCCGGCGGCGACGTGGCGGTCGAACAGGGCTGTGCGCCGGAGCGACGTATCGGCCGGTGTCGACACCGGCCCCAGGCTATCGAAGGACTACCGTAGGAACGGTGGCACGTCGATGTCATCGTCAGAGATCTCCAACGAGGAGCGCTGACGATCGTCGATCCGGGGATTGCGGTCCGGACGTCCGGCGCGATCGCGGCGCGCTGAGCGGCCGGGACGGTGGTCGAAGCCGGTGCCGATCACGGTCACGCGAACCTCGTCGCCCATCGCCTCGTCGATAACGGCGCCGAAGATGATGTTCGCGTTCGGGTCGGCTGCGTTCTGGATGATCTCCGCGGCGTCGTTGACCTCGAAGAGGCCGAGGTCCTTGCCGCCGGTGATGTTCAGCAGGATGCCGGTGGCGCCGTCGACGGACTCTTCCAACAGCGGCGAGGAGATCGCGGCCTTCGCAGCGTCGGCGCAGCGGCTCTCGCCACCGGCCGTGCCGATACCCATCAACGCCGAGCCAGCGTCGTGCATGATCGTGCGCACGTCGGCGAAGTCGAGGTTGATCAGGCCGGGGATCGTGATCAGGTCGGTGATGCCCTGCACGCCTTGCCTGAGCACGTTGTCGGCCTCGCGGAACGCGTCGAGCATCGACGTGCGCCGCTCCACGACGGCAAGCAGCTTCTCGTTCGGGATCACGATCAGCGTGTCCACGACCTCGCGCAGTCGCTCGATGCCCTCACTTGCCTGGCGCCCGCGCTGGGAGCCCTCGAAGTCGAACGGGCGCGTGACGACGCCGACGGTCAGCGCGCCGATCTCGTTCTTCGCGATCTCGGCGATCACGGGCGCTGCGCCGGTCCCCGTGCCTCCGCCCTCGCCCGCGGTGACGAACACCATGTCCGCGCCCTTCAGCGTCTCCTTGATGTCGTCGCGCGACTCCGAAGCCGCCCCCAGTCCGACGTCCGGGTTCGCGCCCGCGCCGAGACCCTTCGTCGAAGTGTGGCCGATGTTCAGCTTCACGTCGGCGTCGCACATAGCGAGCGCCTGGGCGTCGGTATTGGCGGCAATGAACTCCACGCCGCGCAGCCCCGCGTCGACCATGCGGCTGACCGCGTTCGTGCCGCCACCGCCGACGCCCACGACCTTGATTACCGCCAAGTAGCTTCCGCCGCCGCTCTCCATGGGTTCTATCCGAAGCCTTCAGTAGTTGTTAAGGGTTGGGCAGCCTACCGCATCTGGGGAGCCCGGATCAGCACGTTATGCAGGGATCTTCGCCCTGTCAACTTTGCTCACCAATCTCGCAAGATTCGTTGCAGATCGCCGAACTCTCGACCACTACCCGAGGATTGCCATTTTTCTAAGCTCAACCTTAAGTTGAAGTTTAGAGTTGTGGGGATGCTTGTCACGCTCCTGCCGTTGTCCTCAGCCGCCCGACCTCAGCCGCCCGGCGTCGCGCTTGCCGCCGGGGTTTCCGGTTCGCTGGTCGCTGTCGTACCCGTCGTGCCGGTGCTCGATTCCGCTGCTCCAGGCGCGGTCGATGCGGCTTCCGTCGTCGAGGTCGATCCAGTTGCAGGCGTCGCCGCCGAGGATGCTGCCGGTTCCCCGTTCGTGTCATCGGTCAAGCCCGCCGCCAGCGCCGCGACGGTCGATTCCGGCGTGGTCCCTTGTTGACCCGCCGATGTCGTCGAAGCGGACGGAGCGTCGGCGGAGGAGAAGCCCGCGGCGGGTCGTTCGGGCACTCGCACGTCGATATAGACGGCGCCCGCCGAGGTCGATTCGGCCAGCACCCGCGCGAGCGACAGCCACTTCGCATGAGGCCGGGTGGCGTCGCCGAAGTAGACGAGCAGGCCGTTGCGCATCGCCACCGTCAGGCCCTGCCCGCGGGGGGAGGTGTACACGCGTGCCACAAACCGCGTCAGCGATCGGGGAGCTGCGCCCATCAACGTCAGCTCGGCGAGCAGCCTCTCGCCCTTTAGGCGCTGGCCCGGTTGGGGCGATGTCGATGTCACACCCTGTGGCTCGCTGAGCGCCGGCAGCGAGCTGGACAGCAGCGCGGGGCCGAGCACGACCCCGTCGGCGGCGACCGCAGTGCGCGTCCCCGCGATCGTCAGCGCCGCGACCGGCAGCTGCTCGGTCACCTCGATTCGTAGGCCATGCGGGAAGCTCGGAATCGCGTGGACCGCGCGCACGACGGGAAACGACGCCACAGCCGCGCGCAGAGCGGAGGGGTGTACGTCGAGAGTGCTCATATGGCTCGCAGAGCCATCCAGGGCCGCTTCGATCGCCTGCGCCTGCGGCCCGTGCAGGCCGCTCACCCGCACGCGCTCGACCGCTGTGAACGAGGACTTCCTCAGCAGCAGCCAGCCCCCGGCGAGCAGTGGGAGCGCGACGAGCATTGTCAGGAGCGCGACGCGCAGGCGGCGGTGGCACGAGATCGTCTGAAATGAGCCTCGTGCGAGGCTTCCGGCTAATTCGAACGGGCGCCAGAGGATGTCCAAGGAGGAGACCGGAGAGCGAGCGGCGATGGAGCGTTCCATTCACGGGGTCTTCGACCCCGAGGGACAAACCCCTACCAGGGAAAGCACACGGGGCCGAGCGTCTGCACCTCGGGCTCGAGTTCCACGCCGAAGCGCTCCTTGACGCGCCGGCGGCCCTCGGCCATCACCGCGATCACGTCCGCCGTTGTCGCCGAGCCGGTGTTCTCGATGAAGTTCGCGTGCTTCTCAGCGAAGCGCGCGCCACCGATCGTCAGGCCATTGCACCCGGCCTCGGCAAGCAACAGTCCGGCGGAGCGACCCTTGCTGGCCGAAACGGGGATGCTGGCCGATTCGGGGACGCGAGCGAAGCGAGTGTCTACTGAATCGGTCGAAGGCGAGTGTCTCCCGGCTTCGGTTGGCCCCACCGACTCTTCGGGGTTCTTGAAGGTCGAGCCGAACGTCTTGATCCCCTGCGGCTGGGCCGCATGGCGGCGCTCGCGCATCTCCGCAAGCGTGGCCTTGACGGTGGCGGTCCGCTCCGGCGTCAGCACGAACGAGGCCCGTGCGACGATCTCCCCCGCGGACAGGTTCGAGTGGCGATAGGCGAACCCCAACTCGGTCGGCACGCGGCGCTGCGCCCCCTCGGCAGTAACGATCTCGACCCACTCGAGCGCTTTTGCAAGCTCGCCGCCGTAGGCGTTTGCGTTCATCCGCACCGCTCCGCCGACGGTGCCGGGAATGTTCACGCCGAACTCGATCCCCGTCAGCCCCGCTTGCGCCGCGCGCGCCGCGACCGACGGCAACCTAGCGCCGCCGCCACACGTAAGCCGCTCCCCTTCGTGCTTGATCAGCGCGAGCTTGCGGTCGAGCTTCACCACGAGGCCGCTCACACCCTCGTCGGCAATCAGCAGGTTCGAGCCGGACCCGACGACGGCGACCTCCACGTCTATCGTCTTCGCCCACGCGAGCAGCTCCTTCAGCTGGACGCCCGAACCGGCCCGGGCGAAGTACTCGGCCTCACCGCCGGTCCGCACCGTCGACATGCGGTCGAGCGGGTAATCCTGCTGGACGGTCGAGGGCACCGTCCTGGGGGAGTCTCTAGATACGCCAGTCCTTCTCGACACCATCGACTCTCCTCTAAGCACGATCGCCCGCCACCAAGCGCAGGGCGAGGGTATCGACATCGCCGGCGCCCATCACGAGCCCTATATCGCCCTCACCGAGTACCCCCCTCAAGACCGCCTCGGCCTCCGCGAAGCCCGGCAGCCAGTACACCGGCTTTCCCTGGGCCGCGTCTGCCGTGGCCTCGGCGATCAGCAGGCCGCTCACCCCAGGATGGTCCTCCGCGCGCTCGCGCGCGGGATATACGTCGAGCACCGCCACCACGTCCGCCAGCGCCAAGGCCACGCCGAACTCACGTGCGAGCAGCACGGTGCGCGAGTAGAGGTGCGGTTGGAACACACCCACCAGCCGTTTGTGCGCCAACGTCCGTGCGGCGCTCAGTGTCGCCGCAATCTCGGTTGGATGATGCGCGTAGTCGTCGTACACGACCGCGCCACCCGCGGTCTCTCCTAACCGTTGGAAACGCCTCCCGGCGCCCATGAAACCGGCGAGACCCTCGATCGCGCCGTTGGCATCGGCGCCCGTGAGCCGCGACGCCTCCAGCGCAGCCGTCGCGTTCAGCGCATTATGTATACCAGGCACCTTCAGCTCGACCTCGTGCCCACGCCACTGAAAACGGGAGCCTCCCGACTCGAGCGTTGGATCGGGCACGTCGTAAGGAATGACCTCCACGCCCGCGGCGTCCTCGCTGGTTAGCGCGACCAGCTCGGGCCGATCCCACACCACGACAGCTTTTTCGGCATGGCTCAGGAACGCGCGAAACGCCCCCTCCAGCTCCATCAGCGAGCCGAAGCTCGCATGGTGGTCCAGCTCGACGTTCGTCAGCAAACCGATCTCCAGCTTCAGGCTCAGCATCGAGCGGTCGGACTCGTCGGCCTCGACCACCAGCCACTCGCCCTCGCCCCATTCCGCGTTTGGCAGTCCGTCGCCCACCGGGGCGCCCACGAGCCATCCCGGCCGCAAACCGGCTGAACGCAACGCATGCACGATCATCGACGCGGTGGTCGTCTTCCCGTGCGTGCCCGCCACCGCGATCGTGCGCTTCATCTCGGTGAACTCGCCGAGCAGCTCCGCGCGCGGGCGCTCCTCCAGCCTCCGCGTGCGGGCGACCTTGCGCTCGGAGTTCTCGGCAGGCACCGCGCTCGAATAAATGACCTCTATGCCCTCCCCCTCCGGCACGTTCTCAGCGGCGTGGCCGACCTTCACCTCCAGCACACCGTCCGCGCCCAACCTTTCCGCGTAGGGGGATAGCGCCCCGTCTGAGCCCGTCACCTCGGCCCCCAACGCGTGCGCCGCACGCGCGTAGCCGCTCATCCCCGCGCCGCCCACGCCGACGAAGTGCAACCGCCGACCACTCCACGGCCCGTTCGGCGGACTCATGCGCTGCGACACCGCCAATCGCGAGCGCACGCGATAGCGATCGCACTGTCCACCCGATGCCTCATACCCGTGCCGCCTGCAGCAACTCATCCGCGATGTCCTTGGCGGCGTCCGGCCGCGCCAGGGCCTTGGACGCAGAGGCCATCGCCGCCAATCGCTCTTTATTGGCCAGCAGCTCGGTCAACTCTTGCGCCAGACGCTGCGCGTTCAGCTCACCATCGGGGATCACGATCGCGGCGCCCGCGTCTGCCATCCAGCGCGCGTTGGCCGTCTGGTGATCGGCTGAGGCGTACGGATAGGGCACAAGGATTGCCGGCGTGCCGCTTGCGGCGATCTCGAACACCGAGCCACCAGCGCGCGCCACGACCAGGTCGGCGGCAGCCAGCGCATCCCCGAACTCGTCCAGATCGAGGTATTCGCGCAGGTCATATCTTTCCGGGAGCGTTCGCGAGGCCAACTCCGGATAGTCGCGGCGGCCGGCCACGTGCAGCACATCGAACGCCGCGGACGCTTCGTCGGTGAACGCCTCGACCGCGGCCATGTTGATCGAGCGAGCACCGAGCGAACCGCCGAACACGAGCAAGCAGCCACGTCCCGAAATCAGCCCGAGCCGCTCCCGTGCGCCTGCGCGATCCTCCTGTGCCGGTGGTCCCGGCCGACCCGTCACCCGATAGCGCGCACCCTGCCGCCCCGCCAGCGGAAACGCCAGGCACACCCGCCGCGCGGCGCGCGCGAGCACACGATTCGTCAGCCCCAGGTGACTATCGGCCTCAGTAAGCACAAGCGGGATTCGCAGCGTTACCGCCGCTAGGCCCACTGGTCCGGCGACATAGCCACCACCACCCATCACCGCGTCCGGCTTCAGCTCCTTCAGCACCGAACGCGCGCGCAGGAATGCGACCCCCGCGCGCCCGAGCGCACGGACGGCGCGCAGCGGGTTGGTCCTGCTCATCCCTTCGACCACGATCTGCCTCAACTCGTACCCCTCGGCAGGCACCAGCTCGGCCTCGGCGCGCTCACCGCCGATGAACGCGACCTCTGCGCCCTCAGCCCGCAGCGCGTCTGCCACTGCCAGCGCCGGCACCACGTGTCCAGCGGTCCCCCCGGCGGCGATCACGATCTTCGTCTCTCTGCTCACGGTCCCATCGTGCCGGTTCGCGGCCCTTGGCGTCGGCTGAACCTTCGGCGGATGGGCGCCCCCCGTTTGAACGCGCCTGGGTTGCACCCCGTTTGCGCGCCGGCGCCACCGCCCGCACGTGCGCGGTCCCGCCGGCAGCGACGTTCATCAACAGGCCCATCGCCGCGAGCATCACGATCAGGCTGCTCGACCCGTAGGACACGAACGGCAGCGGTACTCCGGTGAGCGGCGCCAGCCCAAGCACGGCGAACACGTTCAGGATCGCCTGCGAGACGATCAGCGAGGTCACGCCGACCGCGATCAGGGCGCTGTACAGGCTGCGCGCCCCCTTCGCCGCGCGCAAGCCGGCGTAGGCGATCAGCCCGTACAGGAACAGCAGCCCGCACACGCCGACGACGCCGAGCTCCTCACCGATCACCGCGAGAATGAAGTCGGTCGGCGCCTCGGGGAGATAGAAGATCTTCTGCACCGACTGTCCCGGCCCGGCTCCGAACAGCCCGCCCGAGCCGATCGCGATCTGCCCCTGCACCGCCTGAAAGCCGCTGCCCGAGGCATGCGCCCAGGGGTTGATGAACGAGGTCAGCCGCGCGCGCTCGTACGGCCTCGCGAGCGCGTATAGCAACACCAGCCCGAGCGTTACGCCGACGATGATCGCCAGGTTGCGCATCGGGATGCCCGCCGCGATCAACAGCGCACAGATCGTGAACGCGATCACCATCGCCGTGCCGAGATCTGGCTGCGTGACGACCAGCAGGCAGGCCCCGCCGACGACGAACAGCAGCGGTTTCATCAGATCGCGCAGGTCGTTCACGCGTCCCGGGCGGTTGGCCAGCAGCATCGCCGCGTACAGTACAAGCGCCAGCTTCATCAGCTCCGAAGGTTGGAACTGGAGCTGGCTAGGCCCGATCCAGCGCCGCGCGCCGTTGACGCTCACGCCGATGTGAGGCACGTGTGTGGCCAGCACGAGCATGAACGAGACCGCCAGCAGGGGGCCGGTGATGCTCTGGACTTTCGCCACGCCGTCGCGTGCGAGCACGCGCATCAGCACGAGCCCGACCGCCCCGTACAGCACGTACTTGACCAGGTCTCCCGTGCCGTTCCCTTGGCCCTGCAGCAGGCTCGTCGCCGAGGAGGCGCTGTAGACCATCACCGCGCCGAACGCCAGCAGGCACATCGTCGCCGTCAAGAGGATCCGCTGCTCGAGCGGCTGGCTCGCTTGCGCGGACCTGCTCTGCTCGCCGGCGCGCGCGGTCCGTTTGCCTTTTCTCCCCAGCAGGGATACGCGCTGTGCGGCTGACGCCATCCCAGCCCTCTTCGACGTCGCTCTCGCGAAGCCTTCTCTCTAGCTCGACGGACTTTGCCCGGGCGCTGACGAACTGTGGAGACCACTCCCGGACGACCCGTCGGAGCGACCCGCCTACCCTTTCGCGAGCTCGCGAAACCGCTCTCCCCGCGCTTCGAAATCCGCGAACTGATCAAAGCTCGCACAGGCCGGCGAAAGCAGCACGACATCACCCGGCCGCGCGGCTGCACGCGCCGCGCTGACGGCCTGCTCCAGCTCGCCGCATTCGTGCACCGCCAGCGACTCGTGCGGCAATATCGAACCACCATGCGATGCTGGCCCGCCCCCAAGCGCCGCGGCGATCTCGGCTGCATCTTCGCCGATCAGGTACACCGCCCGGCAGCAAGTCCCGACCGGCCCGCGCAGCGCGGTGAAGTCCTGGCCCTTGCCCTGGCCGCCGAGGATCAGGTGGA
>Ga0182024_10001466_pt1 | contig 60850 bp, 50 predicted proteins | sample P32metaG_FD_120480 | JGI IMG/M metagenome (GOLD analysis project Ga0182024, IMG submission 120480) | Permafrost microbial communities from Stordalen Mire, Sweden - P3-2 metaG (Illumina Assembly) | ecosystem: Environmental > Terrestrial > Soil > Wetlands > Permafrost | place: Sweden: Stordalen...
CTAGGGCATCGGAGTACCTGATATCGGGCGCGACCCGGGTCCACCCATCGGGGGCCGGACCGGTTCCGAATGCGAACTTGATAGGCTGGCCGGAGGCCGAAGCGGCCAGCCATGCGGCGGCGGCGATTACGAGTGTGCGGCAATTCATAGCGAGTTTCTCCAAGTTGGTTCAGCTAGCCCGAAGATTTCATGAAAACGGCCAAAGATCGCCAAACCGCCGAAGAAAAAGGGCCAAAGACGACCGAGGTGTGCTTTAAGCACATCGCAGGGAGTCTGCGGCCATTTTTCGAGAGCGGTTTGGATGAGATTTGGACGATTTTCATGAAATCTTCGGGCAAACACGCCCTGCCGGGCGCAATAAAAAAAAAGGAGGCCCGCAATCAGGCCTCCTCGAAATGAGAATCGGCTTAAGCCGGGATCACATAGCCGCCGGGGCTCCCCGCTTGGCCACCCAATCGGCCGGCGTCGGCTCCGCTCCACCACGGCCCGGCCTCAGAACCGTTCCGGTGATGGTGTCGCCATCAAGCTTGCCCGTGTACTTGGTCACGCGCTTGTTGTCGTTGAACGTCTGCACCGTCGAGAATGCAACCGTGCCATCTGTGAACGTGGCATCCGAGATATCAACGGATATGGGGTCGCCGCCTCCACGGGCGGGCAGCGTCACGCTGCCGGTGAGGGCGCCATTCGCGAAGGCGAGCTTGGCGGTGACGGTGGCTCCATTGCCGCCGCCCCGGCTCGGCTGGGTCCATGTCCATGTGCCGGTAGGATCAGCCATTTGCGCGTGGGCCGCGACTGTGATCATGCCAACGGCCGCAATGGCCGTGAGAATAAGACGTAGTGATTTCATATGTATATGTATTGGAGTAAGTGCGGTTATGGCTTGACGTTCCACCGGCGCATTCGTTCCACAATAAATTGAAATCGCTACTCGTTTACAGTCAGGTAATTGCAAAATGAAAACTCGATCTTGAACCCGATTACAAAGAACGTTGAGCTATTGTCATGCCCCTCCACCGTCGAAAATTCATCAAGCGGTCCGCCTTGGCCGCCGCTGGCTTGTCCACGCCCCGTTTCTTGACCAAATTGTGCGCCGCGGACGCTGCGACGGAAAGCCCCGCTCCGGCCGCCCCCGAGACCGCAACCCCGGCGGCTGAATCCGCTCCGGTCCTTCCTCCCGCGCCGACGCCCATAGCCGCACCGGCCGGCTGGGGTATCGAGGAAGGGCCCTTTCAGCCGACATGGGAATCGCTCGAGCAGTACAAGTCGGCGCCCGGCTGGTTCCGTGACGCAAAGTTCGGAATGTGGGCGCATTGGGGGCCGCAATGCGTTCCCGAACAGGGAGACTGGTATGCGCAGAAAATGTATATGCCCGGCGATCCGGACTACGCTTACCACGTCAGGACTTACGGCCATCCCTCCAAGTTTGGATTCAAGGACGTCGTCAACCTTTTCAAAGCCGAGCAGTGGGATCCGGAGCACCTTATCGGGCTATACAAGCGCGCCGGCGCCAAATACTTCATGGCCATGGCCGTGCACCATGACAACTTCGACATGTTCGATTCGACGTTTCAGCCGTGGAACTCCGTCGCAATAGGGCCCAAGAGAAGCTTGGTTGGCGGCTGGGAAAAGGCCGTGCGCGCGGCCGGGCTGAAATTCGCCGTATCCAGCCATGGCGACCGGGCCTGGAGCTGGTATCAAGCGGCTCAGGGCGCCGACAAGGACGGCCCATTCGCGGGCATCCCATACGACGGCCGAATGACCAAGGCCGACGGAAGGGGCCTTTGGTGGGAGGGCCTGGACCCGCAGGATTACTACGCCCAATACCATCCTGTCGGTCGCTACAACTGGCCGCAGACGGGGCAGCCTCCGCTGGCCAGGGAATTCTGTGAAAAGTTCTTCAATCGCATGATTGACCTCATCAACAAGCACAACCCGGACCTGCTCTATTTTGACGACACAGTCCTGCCGATCTATCCCTCCTCGGACATCGGCCCGCGCATCGCCGCCTATTTTTACAACCATAATTTGAAGCTCAACAACGGCAAACTCGACGTGGTTCTGACCGGCAAGGGGCTCAATGCGCAGCAGAGCCGAGGCATTGTCATGGATATTGAGCGCGGCGGCGCAAATGCCATCCGGCCGGAACCCTGGCAAACCGACACCTGCATCGGTTCCTGGCATTATGACATCAAGCACCTCCAAAGGCATGATTATAAGAATGCGCGGGATATCGCCCGCATGCTGGTAGACAACGTGAGCAAGAACGGCAACTTGATGCTCAACATCCCCCTACCCGGCCACGGCCAGCCCGATGCGGACGAATTGGCAATCATCGCCGACTTCACCAAGTGGATGGACAGGAACAATGAGGGCATTTACGCCACACGCCCGTGGAGGGTGTTCGGCGAAGGGCTATCCAATGCGCCCGCGGCGGGCGGCGGCATCGGCGACAGGCGGCGCAGCGGCCCGCCCCCGTCCTACACAGCGCAAGACTTCCGCTTCATGCAAAAGAACGATTCCCTCTACGCCTTCGTGATGGACTGGCCGGCGGATGGGAGACTCGTAATCAAATCCCTCGCGGATGGCGCCCCAACCGCGCAGGGGAACGTCGAACGGGTTGAAATAATTGGAATCGCCGAGCCGCTCAAGTTTGTCCGCGATGCCGGCGGCCTGAAGGTCACCATGCCCGAGCAAAAGGTCGGTGACTATGTCTACGGGTTTAAGATCAGCGGCAACGGCCTGACAGCATAAGCTTGCCAAAACCGAACCAGCCGGAGGCTCCTCAAGGCTCTGACTTAGGGGGAATCCAGCCGTGAAATCGGAGCCAATCCGTCAATCGTACCGGCCAGTCGGAGGTGGGCCCGAGCCCTGGATTGAATCCGAATCCATGCGGTCCTTTTTCGAAAAGATGAAGTTCGGCTGGGACGCCCGCCTTACGCAACGCCTCAAAGTATGCGATGCTGTTTTCCAAAGGAACGACCCTGTCCTCCTCGGTGGATATGAGCCATGCTGGTGGAGATCCCTTAGTTACATGCAACTCAGGCGAATACTGGTCGATCAGCGCGGGGGAAGGATTGGCTCCAAGGAGCCCGGTGCGGGAGCCCTTATGAACATAGGGATCGCGCATGGTGATCACCGGATAAAGCATCACTGTGAAATCCGGCCGGCCGCTCACTTGGTCCAGAGGCGAACCGGTCTTTCCGAGGGGATCGTCGTATAGCGTGGAAGCGATCGCCGCAACGTGTCCGCCGGCCGAGCCGCCCATGACCCCGATGCGATCTGGACGGACTCCGTAGTCGGCTGCATGGGAGCGGACCAGGCGGATCGCGCGCAGCACGTCGAGTAGGGACCCAGACGGTCCGTCGTCGCCGAATCGGTAGGTGAGGTTGAATACCGCAATTCCCAGATGATTGAGCCAGCGCGCCTCTGCGCCCTCTCCGGTATCCACAGGGAGCCGGACATAGCCGCCTCCCGGACAGAAAATGATGGCCGTCCCGCAGCCCGTTCTCGCTGGCGGCAGGTACGCGACGAGCTTCGGATGGCGCACATGATACACATGCCCCTCTCTGGCCGATTCGGCGGGGCCATCGGCCCGGGCTCCCGCAATTCCCTCCGGCCAAAGCTCGATCGGCTGCCCGACGTTCGCAGGATAGGTCTCGGCGCCGAGGGCCGATCCTAGGCAGAGGGGCAAAAAGAAAAATCGCAGCAGCCGGGCTCGCATCTGGGTAAGCCTAAATTTTTGCGATTAAAAGAGTCAATTTAAGATCCGGCCGAGGTCGTGAATCTCGCGGGCCGCGATGAATCGGCGGCTGGAGGCTTCATTGCGCGGGTCGCGGCGGCGGACGGGCCCCCGGCCCGGAACCGTCGTTGAGGTCCGGATCGAAGACGCGCTTAGCCTCGCTTGGCGCCGGCCCTCCACGAAACCAAAGGTTGCCGGCTTGCTCCGGAGTAAGTGTCGCACGCGGACGGAATTTCTCCGTTGCCATGTAGTCCAAGAGCGAACGGCGCAATTGCTGGGTTCCGGCGCTGGCATCTGGAATCTCCAGGTTCACGGCCGAGACCAGGAGCTTGCCGGGGCCGACCTTGCATTCGAACAATACCCCGAGCCGCCAATTGCGGTTCCAATCGTCGATCGCTGACACGATGGGGATCAAATCCGCCGGCGCGCCGCTCAGATTGACCGATCTCACATTGTTTACGATCGGAGTCCATTGCCAGTCGCAGTTCGCAGCGGTCGGGAATTCCGCGAGCGCCGGGTGTTTGAAATCGCAGAGCAGCCCGAGCATTGCATCGAAGCGGGGGGTCATGTTCCTGGGCGGTCTCACGGTCATCTGGATATTCCAAAATACCGGGACATTCTTCATCGGAGGGCTGCGCGCGGGATCGAGATCGGTCGCTTTTGGAATGAAGAGAACCTTGCCGGCCGCGGCCAGATGCGCCGCCGCCTGGGTCCAGTCGCTTGTCACGAACACGTCGGCCGGTGTGGCGGGGTCCACATGAGCCGGATAGACCCAGAAATTCCAATCATTCTCAATTGAGGTGTCCTGCAGGCCTACGACCAACCTGTAGGCCCGCGGAGCGGCGAATCCGGACAGGTCCACTCCAACCCGTCCAAGCGGGATGTTCTTGCCAATGGGAATCTCCCGTTCCGGCCAAAGGCCCTCCATCGCCGTCCTGCCGCGTTCGTCCACGATCTTCCAATAGGGTTTTGCGTGGGCAATCGCCGCATCGGCGAAATGATAAATCTCAACGTCGGCGGAAAGTGATTCGCCAGTAGTGAAGGTCCGCTTCGCCAGCCGCGCCAGCGGCACGGTGGGGCCGCTGAACCGGCGGAATTGGCTCGCCGTGATGTAGCTTTTGGGCTTCCAGAAGGCGTCGACCACTCCGATTAGGGCCGTGCCCTGGCCGAGATAGTCATGGAGGTCCAGCAACTGGAAGCCGGACAGCCCGGGCGTCCGCATGTTGGCTTCGATTTCCTCCTTATAGCATTCGACCTGGAAGCGGCCCGAGGCGTAAGCGAAAGTGTGGTCCAAGGAGAGCACCCCCTGCTGCCCGGCGATATATTTGAAGATGTCATAGTTGCTGGGCCGAAGATATCCGGTGAATTCCTTGATGACGTCGAAGTCGGGGTAGGCGCACCACTGGCCGACTTCATGCGCAAGGACGGGGATATGCACGGTCGTCAGTGCGTCGCGGAAATCGGAGCCAAACCACCCGCCGGTGTTGCGCAGACTGCCCCGGTTGTAGGCGACCAGGGAGGCGTACTGCGGGCCGCCTTCCACCTGCGAGCGGTCGCCCCACCCGGTCCCCGCGGAGTAGAGCCGGCGGTTGTCCTTGGCGTACCAGGCGGCCGCCCACTGGGGAGTGACCTGCTGGTAGCGCCCGGCTGGCTCGTTGCTCGGCGAGAGCAGGATGAAGGAAGGATGATTGCCAAAGGCCTCAAGCAGGCGCGGAGTTTCCTCCTCCAATAGGCGCGTATAAACGCTTCCGGGATTGAACGGGCTCCACATCCCGCACTCGGGCTGCAGGTAAAAGCCCATCTCGTCCGCCGCAGTGAAGGCCGCATCCGGCGGGCCCCAAGAGTGAAACCGCATTCCGTTCAGGCCATAAGCCTTGCAGACAGCGATGATCTTTTTCCACGATTCGACGTCGGTAGGCGGATAACCGGTGAGGGGAAAATCGCCCCCGAAATGAGTGAGGCGCAAATTGACGAGATTGCCGTTGAGCAGGAGGTCCTTGTCGCGGTGGGTGATCTCCCGCAGGCCGAATACGATCGGCTTTGAATCGTCAGCCGCGCCGCCTTGGAGAGCCACGGTGAGATGCTGGAGATCGGGATGGAATTCGTCCCAGGTCTTTGCGCCCGGCCCGAGCGGTACTTGGAGTTCCGCCGCGCCACCTTCCGCATTCCACGAGACCGCCTCTGAGGCACCTCCCGCCGAGATGCTGCCGGTCCCGGCCTGCCCCGTGGCATTGCCGATCTTTACTTTTATCAGCACAGATTTTTGGGCGACGTCGGGATAGGCCTGCGCGTCCTCGATCCATACCGGCGTCGTGGCGCGCAGTTCGATTCGGCCGACAATGCCGTTCCAAGCCGCTCCGAGCTGGTCGGAGACGCTGTGGGCATCGACGCCGTGGCCGTCGTTCACCGGGTCGGCAATGATCCGGCGATTGTCCACGCGAATCGTCAGTCGGTGCCGGCCCGGAACGATGATGCCCAAATCGACAATGTGCGGTGCGACTAGGCTGTGGTCCGGGGAATGCGCCTGATCGTCCCACCAAACGGTGCTCTCCCAATGCGGATGTTCGAGGAACAAAACAACCCTCCTGCCCTGCCAGCCCGCTGGAATGTCGACATCCCGCTGGTACCACGCCACGCCGAGATAGTGCCGGGGAGGCTGCGCCAAAAAGGGCACCTCGACATGACCGGGCTGGGAGAAGTGCTCGCGCAATGCGGCGGGTTGCTGATTCCACCACGCATCGCCAAGCGTCAGCACCCACGGGGTGTCCGGACTGATTTCATCCCCGTAACCCTGGGCCTGGAGGATGCCGGGAAGCCGGATGCGATCGGTCAGATCGCGCTTGAACCACTCTTGGGCGATGCCGTCGCCCGGAGGAAGCGGGGATTTGAGGCCCTCAGACCGATCCCGCTGGACCGCGCCGGTATCGAGAGCGAAACGCCATTCTCCGGCGAGTGAGACGGTTTGCGGCGCGGCTTGGGCGCTCACTGCGGCCGACCCGGCCGAAATAAAGAGGCCAATCGCGCCCAAGGGAAAGCGGAGCGGACGTTTCATGGAATTTGCGGGCCTCGTCTTTCAAAGCCGGCCGTTGTGTTGATCTCGGGGGGTTATTCGGATTGTCGCGGCCTATCGGCCGCGGGCAATCCATGTTCGACAACTAGGGATAAGAGACGCGGTCGCCATCAAATAATGCCCTGCGCGCGGCCCGGGTGCCGATGGCCAGCGAAGCGAGTGTCGCCAGAACAAGCGTCAGAAGGCTCGTGATCGCCAGCAATGATGCGGCCGCCAATCCGGCCAAACCGCTTCCGAAAAGCCAGGCGCCTGTTATTGCAGAAAGGCTGCCGACCACCGCGCTCGTCGTCGGAGTGCTATGAGCAGCAATCGATTCTACTTCCCACAAAGTCCAAAAATGAATCAAACCTCCCTGGATCGCGAGAGCGAGAAGAACAGCCCATGGGATCCGACTCTTCGGGTTCCCCGAGTCGCTTCCGGGCGGCGTGATCCATTCAAGTCCGAGGAGGCACAGAATTACGGTCACGGCCTCAAAGAAGATTTCGCGGTACCACGGCGGCAAAATGAATTTGATTGGCTGGTAAGTCTGCAAAGTGGACGTGGCTTGCTGGTAGGCGTCGGCCACGCCATGCGGATTTTGGTCTCGGTGGTAGAAAGCAAAGATTGAAAAGCCAGCCAGCGCCGCGATTTGAATGCAAATCACTGCGGCGCCCGCCGCCCGGATTCCGGCGCCGCTCCGGCGCAAGATCAGGTAAAACCCGAGTGCGGAGAGGAGACAGTAAAGGCACAGGAACACCGGGGTCTTGCCGAAGTACAACGCGGTGGATCCCACGAGCACCGCGCACAGACAAAACGCCGCCAGGGTCCGAGGGGTAAAGCCGCTTGGGCGAGAATCCGGACTCATTGCCGGACCGATACCGTTACCGAATACTCAATGCGGCGCGAGTTGCGCCAGGTAGGCGCTCGGCCCGCTTCCCGGACTGTAGCCGACGGCACGCCGGATTTCCGTCCCGGAAGCATCAGTCACAATCAAGGTCGGGAACCCCTCGATCTTGAATTGATCCTTCAATACATCGTTCTGTGCCTTCTCCGTTGCGGGCAATACCTTTGCATCCGGAAAATCGACGTAGACGAGGATATAGTCCTTGGAAAACGACTTGAACGCCGGAGTCGAGAGCACCTCAGCGTCCAGCTTTTTGCAGTATATGCACCAGTCGGAGCCCGTGAAATTGAGCAGGAGCTTCTTGCCTGATTTCGCGGCGTCGGCCTTGGCTGCCGCGTAATCGGTCGTCCAGGAATCCTCGGCGCGGAGCGACGCGGAGAAAAGTCCGATAAGTGCTAAAGCCAGAAGGAGTCGGGAGGTTTTCATGTATAGATTGGGAACCGCAGCCTACTCACCTCCCGAGCCCCTGCAAATCGAAACGCAGGGGTATTTCCCGGCGAGGCCGCCGGTCAGTTCATGGAGGGCTGCGGTCTTTTCGTCTCTGCGAACTCGCGCAGGACCTCCCTCCGGATTCGGTTGCGGTCGTCGGACGCGATTTCCTCGGACGAACGTCGGTCCTCGCGCTTTTCCATCAGGCGGCGCATCTGCTTCAGGGAGATTTGCTCCAATTGGCGTATCCTCTCGCGGGTCACGTTGAATCTCCGGCCGACTTCCTCAAGAGTCGCCTCCTGGCGGCCTTCAAGTCCGAATCGGAGCCGGATGATCTCGGCTTCGCGCTCGCCCAGAGAGCGGACGGCTTCGCCAAGGTCAGAGGCGACGTTCTTCTCGCGCAGCTGGTCGGACGGGCTGGTCGCGCTGTCGTCGCGCACGATTTCACCGAGGGTCGACGAATCTTCCGTGTCGCCGAGCGGAGCGTCGAGCGACGCCGGTTGGACCGAAACGGACCTCAGATGCGCAAGCTTTCCCAGCGGCATTTGCAATTCTGCGGCCAACTCCTCATCCGATGGGTCGCGTCCGAGTTTTTCGGACAGGGCGCGGGTCGTACGCCGAATCTGCGAAATCTTGGCCACCGCATGCACCGGCAAACGGATCGTCTTTGACTGATTCGCCAGGGCGCGCTGCATCGATTGCTTGATCCACCAGGAAGCATACGTGCTGAGCTTCCCGCCCTTGGCCGGATCGTATCGGTCGACCGCCTTGATTAGGCCGATGTTGCCCTCGCTGATCAGGTCGGGCAAAGGCAGCCCAAAATCGCGGTAATCGAGGGCTATCTTAACGACGAGCCTCAGGTTTGCCTGGATCATATGCTGCCGTGCCGCGTTGTCGCCTTTGTGGATGCGGGCAGCCAATTGCACTTCCTCCGCGAGAGTCAGCAAGGGTGTCTTGCCGATCTCGGAAAGATAAAGCCCCAGCCCGTTGCGGTCGCGGGATTCCTCTCGCTTTGAAGCCGGTGCGGGAGCGGATGAAGAAACTTGGTCCAAATTCGTGATCATGATCTTTAAAAATGTTGTCTAGAAACCTTAGAGTGGGTTTGGCGCGGTGTTGTGCCTATCCAGGGAATTATACGCGCCATCCATTAGGAGGGGCTAAAATTTTAGTAGTTGACTGGTTAGTTAGTAATTTAAAACAAAAAAAAGTTCCTTTATAATTCGCTGTTCAAAATCAGCGGCGCGGAAGACATCGCAGTCGATTTGGCCCGGAGCAGGTCGAGCGCCATCGCGGGTAGGCGTCCGACGACTTCCGGGGCGTTCGTAATCCGTGCGTGGCTGACGATCCCCTCAATCAGTGCCACCAGGCTCGTCGTCCTTTCACCGGGGTCGCAGGGCTCTATGGAGCCTCGGGCCACCGCATCCCGGATGGCCGTCTCGAAATAGAGCCGCTTTTGGCCGCATATCTCCCTCACCTTGGCGCCCACATTTTCATCCTGGGTGCTGATCTCCGAGCCGACGGAACACACAGGGCAGCCCAGCACCTTCCCAAACTTCTGCTTGAACTCGACTTGCCGCTCGTACACAGCCTCGAGATACCGAGTGATCCTGTCCAAGGGCTCGACTGCAGGGGAAAATACAGTGTCTAAATGGGGCTTCCAGTTCTCTTTCCAAAGCCGATCTAGCGCGGCCACGGTCAGATCGGCCTTTGAGTCGAAAAAATAGTAAAAGCTCCCTTTCTTGACCCCCGCCCGCTGGCAGATGTCATCGATCGTCACCGATCCATAACTCTCTTCCCACACGAGGCTGAGAGCCGCGGTCATCAAATGCTCTCTGGCATCGCTTGTTCTACCCATGGCAACAAATTGTTTACCTTTTGGTCAACTTGCAAGAAAAACTTTCATTTCGATCGTAACCTGCTTCCTGCCAATAACTCTCACAGATTTACCGCACTTGGAGCGTCGCGGCGTCGAAACACAGGCCTAGTGAGGGCACTTCGACCGCCTTGCGATCTCCGTCCTTCCGGACTCGCCCCGCAACCCAGGCCTCGCAGCCGGCGGCTGCGGCGGCGGCCACTGTGGCTACGGCGTGGCTGGGCGGCACGTATGCGGCCAATCCGATCCCCATATTGAAGGTCGCATAAGCCTCGCGGAGGGAGACCGGACCCGCTTCCACGACAAAGCGGAATAGCGGCGGCAGGGGCCTGAGCTGGGTGATCTCATACACGAAGGGCTCCTCCAGGCGCATCAGCTTGCGCCAGCCATGGCCGGTCACGTGCGCGACATAGCTGAGCTTTACCCCCCGGTTCTGGCACTCGCGGACGAAGCCGACATAGATGGCCGAGGGCGCAAGGAGCGCCTCTCCGTACGGGGTGCCGTCGTCGAGCGGGGTCTGATAGCTCTGCGGCAGGCGGTCGGCCAGCTGGCGGCAGAGGGTGAGCCCGTTTGTCTGCACCCCGGAGGAAGCCAGGAAAACGATCGCATCGCCTTCGGAAACGTCGCCCATGATGCGCTGGGACTTGGGGGCGATGCGGCCAATGGCCGAGCCAGAGAGAACGATCGATTCGGGCAGGATCAGTCCGCGCAAGGTCGGGGTCTCTCCCCCGCCCCAGACTGCGTCGGCCAGCCGGCATCCCTCCGCAAAACCCTGGACGAGGTCCTCGGAGCGCCGCTCGTCGGCGAACCAGCCCGAATCTCCGACCGCAGCGTGCATGGCGACCGAAATTGGGCGGGCCCCGCAGGTGACAAGATCGTTTACGATCGTGGCCACCGTATCGATTCCGATCTCCCGATAGAAACACCGGCCGGTCGCTTTTTCCACCGCGTCCGCAACCAGATTTTTCGTGCCAAGTCCCTCCTCGACTTGGGCCAGATAATGGTCTTCCGCCTCGATCAGGTAGGCGCTTTCGCCGCGCACGGCGGCCGGCTCCCGGTAGCCGTGATGGGCCAGCAAATTGACCGTCCCGCGAGCTGCGCGCTGGCACGCCCGCTTGAATGCGTCCAGCCGGTCGTAGCGCACGCCGGATGCTTCGTAGCTAAGGGACATTTTTAGTATGAGCGCCCGTCGGCTTTTTCGTAGTAGTTGACATATGCCTGATTGACCACCCGGTATCCCCCGGGAGTCGGGTATCGTCCAGTGAAATACCAGTCCCCGGTGTGGTTCGGCACCGCCTCGTGCAAGTTCTTGATCGTCTGGAATATGACCTGGACACGCCCCTTCCACTCCATCTCCTTGGGCCGGACCAGCTCCGCAATCCTTTCCGAGATTTCCTCCGTCGTGAACGGTTCGTAGATGCGCCGCACGTGGTTGTTGAGGATCGTGCCGACCGGCCGCGCGATCTCCTCCCGGCAGGCCCGATAGACCTCTTCCATGAGTTCGGTGCGGCCGCTTTCCTTCAGGAGGCCGACGGCCGCCTCGAATGCGATGAAATTCCCCAGCTCCGACATGTCGATCCCGTAGCAATCCGGGTAGCGGATCTGCGGAGCCGTGGAGACGATCACGATCTTCTTCGGATTCAGGCGTGAAAGAATCCGAAGGATCGACCGGCGAAGCGTCGTTCCGCGGACGATCGAGTCGTCGACGCACACGAGATTGTCGGTCGTCCGAACCGAGCCGTAGGTGATGTCGTAGACGTGGCTTCCGAGCTGCTTTCGCATGTTTTCCTGGCCGATGAACGTGCGCAGCTTGATGTCCTTGCTGACCACTTTCTCGCTGCGCGGCCAGTTGCGCAGGATCAGATCGTCCAGAAGAGCCTCCGTGAGGCGGCCTTCCTTGTTTGCTTCGAGAATAGCGGCCTTGACCTCGTCCCGCCGCTTCTCGCGCAGCGCAGACAGGAGCCCGTAATAAGCGACCTCTGCGGTGTTTGGGACGTAGCCGAAAACCGAGTTGGCCCAGTCCCCGCCGATCGCACCCACGACCTGGTCGGCGAGATGGCCCCCGAGGGCCTTGCGCTCGCGGTAAATGTCGACGTCGTTGCCGCGGGAGAAATAGATCCGCTCGAAGGAACAGGCCGTCTTCGGCAGGGCGGCCTTGAATGGATTGACGGAGAGCGAGCCGCGGCGCTTGATGACGACGACGTTGCCCGGGGGCACCTCGTGAACGTCTCCGGCGGCGACATCGAAAACGGTCATCAGCGGCGCACGCTCGGAGGCGAATGCAGCGACTTCGTCGTTCTGGAAATAATGGCAGGGCCGGATTCCCGAGGGGTCGCGCGCGACAAATGCGTCGCCGTTTCCGATGAGGCCGCAAAGGACGTAGCCGCCGTCCCACTTCTCGGAGGCGCGAGTGAGGACGCGCGCCAGGTCCAGGTCCTCGCTTATCCGCCTGGAGAGCTCCTCGCCCGCGAGCCCCCTCTTGCGCAGGAAGTGGTAGATGTCCTCGTGCTCCTCGTCCAGGAAGAAGCCGATTTTCTCTAGGATGGCCTGCGTGTCCGTGGCAATGATGGGATGCTGCCCCATCGCGATCAGGCTTTCGTTGAGCTCCCGGGTGTTCGTGAGATTGAAGTTTCCGCAAAGGGCGAGGTTGCGCGTGGGCCAGGGGCTGCGGCGAAAGAACGGGTGGCAGGCGCTGATATTGTACCCGCCGCTCGTCCCGTAGCGCAGGTGCCCGAGCAGCAGCTCGCCTCCGAAATCGAAATGGCTCTTCACCGTGGCCGCGAATTCAGGGTGGATCCTGCCCTCGTCGACACTCTGGTTGTACTGGCCGAGCAGCAGCTTGAAAATCTTGTCCAAAGGATCGCTCTTCACGTTGCGCTCGCGGAACATGAACGGCTCGCCCGCGGGCATGTCGAGCTTCACGCAGGCGACTCCCGCCCCGTCCTGACCGCGGTTGTGCTGCTTTTCCATCAGGAGGAAAAGCTTCGTGAAGCCCCAAAGCGGCGTGCCGTACTTCTCCTGGAAGTAGGACAGCGGTTTCAGAAGCCGCACCACGGCGACGCCACATTCGTGGGAGATGAATTCGCTCATCGCTCGAGGGATTGGTTCAGTCGATTCCGGGTCGCGCCATCGCCGATTCAATACTCGTCTCCCATGCCTGGCGCAACCCCGCAACGCTCCATGAGGCGCGAATGGAGCCCGCTGAGACCGAGAGTGTCGGGCCGCGGGTCACCTGTCCGATCACCGCGGCATGGACTCCGGCGGCAGCGGCCGCCCCGAGGACGGGGGTTTCGTCTGCCACGGCGATGACGATGCGGCCCTGGCTCTCGCCAAATAGGAGCGCGTCGAGCCGCGAGGCGCCGAGACCGGCCAGATCGAGATCGGCGCCGAAGGCCGGAGGGACCGCGCCCTCGGCCGCAGCCGGCGCAAAAAGCATTTCGGCGACGGCGACCAGAAGGCCGCCCTCGCTCAAATCGTGGGCCGCCCGGATGAGCCCGCCCGCTCTGATTTGCCCGAGGAGGAATTCGTCCAGGGTCTTTTCGGCCGATAAATCGACCCGCGGTGCGTCGCCCGTCTTGAGGCCATGGATCACGCCGAGGTACTGGCTGCCTCCGAGTTCCGACGGAGCTCCTCCAAGGAGAATCAATTTTTCGCCGTCGGCCCGGACAAACTGGCGCGTCACGTGGCGCTCGTCCTCGATCAGTCCGACGACCGATACGACCGGGGTCGGGTCGATTGACCCCGCCGGAGACTCGTTGTACAGCGAAACGTTTCCGCCGACGACCGGGATATCGAAAAAGCGGCAGACCTCGGCCAGGCCGCCCACGCATTCGCGAAGCTGGTAAAAGTTCTCGGGTTTGTACGGATTGCCGAAATTGAGATTGTCGGTCATCGCGAGCGGGGAGGCTCCCGCGCAGGCGAGATTGCGAAGGCATTCGGCCATCGCGATCATCGCACCGCGCCTGGGATTGAGCGCGCAGTACCGGCCGTTGCAGTCGTTGCTGATCGCGATGAATTTTTCCGCCGTTCCCAGGCGCAGGCGAACGACCGCGGCATCGCTGCCGGGAAGGACGGCCGTGCCGTGCTGGACCATGTGGTCGAACTGGCGGTAGATCCAGCGCTTTGAGGCGATGGTCGGGTGCGCGAGCAATGCCGGCAGCGCGGCTTGCGCTCCCCCCGAGTCGAGGTCGGCGAGAGCGGCGGGGCTCCAGGCCCGCGTGACGGCGAGCGAGGGAGGCTCCCGCGCCTCCCTGTCGTAGAGCGGCGCCTGGTCCGTCAGCGCCGATGCCGGGATGTCGGCCACGGGCACTCCGTGATGCAAAACGACCATGCGGCCCGTGTCTGTGACGGTGCCGACATTGGAGGCGTGCAAATCCCATTTCGCGAAAATCTCCTCGATCTCGCGCTCGCGCCCCCGCTGCACGATGACGAGCATCCGCTCCTGGGATTCCGAGAGCATGATCTCGTAGGAGTTCATCCCGCTCTCGCGCTGCGGCACGCGGTCGAGCTCGATCTCGATGCCAGCGCCGCCCCGGCTGGCGGTCTCGCAGGTCGAGCACGTGAGGCCCGCGGCGCCCATGTCCTGGATTCCCACGACCAGCCCCTGCACGGCCATCATCTCAAGGCAGGCCTCGATCAGGAGCTTCTCCATGAACGGATCCCCCTTCTGCACGGCCGGCCGGTCGGCGGCGCTCGCTTCGCTCAGTTCCCGGGAGGCGAACGACGCGCCGCCGAGCCCGTCCCGGCCCGTCGCCGCGCCGACATAATAAACCGGGTTGCCGGTGCCGGTCGCCTTTCCAAGCCGGATCTGATCGTGCCGAAGGACGCCGAGGCAGAGCACATTGACGAGGGGATTGCCCTCATAGCTCGGGTCGAAATAGACATCGCCGCCGACGGTCGGGACGCCCACGCAGTTTCCGTAGTGCGCGATCCCCTCAACCACCCCGCGCAGGAGCCTCCTCGTAACCGGGGAGCCCAGATCCCCGAACCGGAGCGAATCGGTCAAGAGGACGGGCCGCGCACCCATCGTGAAGATGTCGCGGATGATTCCGCCTACCCCGGTCGCCGCGCCCTCGAAGGGCTCGACTGCGCTGGGATGGTTGTGCGATTCGATCTTGAATGCCACCGCCCAGCCGTCGCCCACGTCGATGATCCCGGCATTTTCCTCGCCCGCCTTGACGAGCACCCGCCCAAATCCCTTCGCCCCCCGCGCCTTTTCCGTCGGAAAGCCCTTGAGGAGCTTCCGGCTGTTCTTGTACGAGCAGTGCTCCGACCACATGACCGAAAATATGCCGAGTTCCGTGAGCGCCGGCTCGCGTCCAAGGCTTCGCCGGATGAGTTCGTACTCGTCCGGGAGGAGCCCGTGTTTGCGCACCAGCTCGGCCGTCACCGCCTGATTGAGAATCGGATCGGGATTCGGGGGGAGAGGTGTGGAAATTGCGGGTCTTGGGCTGCTGAGCGCTGCTTGCGATTCGGCCGGCATGGTTCGGACTGGAATCTATCCGGAAATCGAAACCGGGATCGCCGGGGCGGAGGATTTCGCGCGGAACTCCGGGAACTTCGCAGCCAAAACCGCCCGTGCGGCCGCAAGCCCGTCACGGCTCGGATGAAACCGTTCGAAAGCCCGTTCGGGATGCGGCATCATGCCGAAGATATTGCCCCGCTCATTGCGGATCCCGGCGATTCCGGCGGTCGAGCCGTTGGGATTTTGGACGTACGTGAGGAGAATTTGGTGATTTGTCTGGAGCCGAGCCAGGCCCGCATCGTCGATCCGGTAATTGCCCTCGCCGTGCGCGATCGGCACTCGGATCGTCGCGCCAAGGGTGCTGGAGCAGAAGGAGTCCGTGCTATCCTCCACCCGCAATTCACACGTGATGCATCGGAACTCGAGCGAGGAATTGCGGATCAACGCCCCCGGCAAAAGCCCGGCCTCGCACGCGATCTGAAATCCGTTGCAGATGGCCAATACGAGGCCTCCGCGGGCGGCAAATTCCTGCACGGCGCCCATGACGGGCGAAAACCTAGCGATCGCGCCGCAGCGAAGATAGTCGCCATAGGAAAAACCGCCCGGAATGACGACCAGGTCCGCCTCGCCCAAGGCCTTGTCCTTGTGCCAGACATAGCGGGTCGGAAGTTGAAGCCCGCTGACAAAAATCTGGAAGGCGTCTTGATCGCAGTTCGACCCGGGAAATTGCAGGACCGCTACGTTCATCGGGACGCGATTTCGTAGCGGAAGTCCTCGATAATGGGGTTGCTCAGGAGGTCCCTGCAGACTTTGTCCAGGCGGGTGCGGAATTCGGGAGAGTCCTGCGCCTCGACTTCAAGCTCGATCAGCTTGCCGATTCGCGTGCTCTTCAGCCGGGAAAATCCCAGGCTCTCCAGGGCATGTCCAACCGCTGCTCCCTGGGGATCCAGGACGTTTTTTTTTGGCGTGACGAAGACATTGATTTTCACGGGCCGTTAAAGCCAAACCATGACGCCTTGAATCTAAAAACCGTCAAGGAATAAGGGGTCAGGTTTTTCAATCCGACCGCCTTTTAACCTCAAAAAACGCCCGTAATAGTTCGCGGCATTCGACTTCCAAAACCCCGCCGGCCGTGATCTCAAAATGGTGATTCACCTGGGGAAGGTCGTTGAGGTTGGTCGCCCCGCCGAGGCAACCCATCTTCGGGTCGGGGACGGCATAGCAAACCCTTTTCACCCGGGCCATCAGCAGCGCGCCTGAACACATCGGGCAGGGCTCCTTGGTCACGAAAACGGTGGCGCCTTCGAGGCGCCAGTTGCCGACCTTGGCGGCCGCCTGGGTCAGCGCGATCATCTCCGCGTGCGCGGTCGGATCCTTCGCACCCTCCACCTGGTTGTGGGCCGCCGCCAGGATCTCCCCTCGGATTTCGATGACGGCGCCGATCGGAACCTCGTCCTCGCGCCAGGCGTCGATCGCCTGATTGTAGGCCAGGCTCATGTAAAACTCGTCGTCGCGGACGAGCTGAGACGGAAACCGCTTGTTAAAAGGAGGTGTCACCTTCGGAAGGGTGTGGAATTTGGGCGGCGGGCCCCTGCCCGGTTATAACCTAAAGCCTTGACTTAGGGGCCCAATTTGAGCCTTTCAAGGGGCTTTTCACGGCAAAATTTCAAAATTTGCATGATGATCCGCCAACCCATCGCGTCCGCGACCCGCGCTTCCGCTGACCATGGCTGACGGCAACGCGATAGAAGTTGAGGGCAAGGTGACGGCCGTGCTCCCCGGCACGATGTTCAAGGTCCAGCTTTCGAATAAGCACATCGTCCTGGCGCACATTTCAGGAAAGCTGAGGAAGAATTTCATCAAGATTGCGGCCGGCGACACGGTGAAGATGGAGATGAGCCCGTACGACCTGGAAAAGGCGCGGATCACGTTCCGGATGAAGGAAACCAATACGGTCGCGCCCCCTCCTCCGCGCCGGCGATATTAACTCTTTCGGGCTGGCGGCGGCGTTCGGAATCGGCTATTCGCGTTGCATGGCCCGCCGCCAAAGGACGGATAGAGTGAGCGCGAGCAAGGCGCCTGCGGCGTTTGCGAACGACACCGACGCCCTCATCGCCTATCTCGACTTGGAGCGGGGCCTTGCGCGAAACAGCCGCGAGAATTATCAGCGCGACCTCGATCAGGCAGCGGCGTTCCTCGCGGGCAAGGGCGCGGCGGATTGGCGCACGGCGACTTCCGCCCAAGCGGGCGATTGGATCCGATCCCTTAGCCGAAGGGGCCTTTCCCCCGCAAGCCTCGCCCGGAAGCTGTCGGCCCTGCGCGTGCTCGCCCGCTTCCTCGTTCGCGAGAATTGCAGGAGCGACGACTTTACCGCGCTGCTCGCCGGCCCGAAGCTTTCACGACGCCTTCCGGACACCCTATCGCCCGCGGAGGTCGAGCGCCTCCTCAAGGCGCCCTCCGGCGGGGATCCGGCGGCCCTGAGGGATCGCGCGCTTCTCGAGCTTTTCTATTCGAGCGGCCTCCGCGTCTCGGAACTCGCCGGGCTCGCTCTGCAGCAACTCGACCTGCAGCAGGGGTTCCTTCGTGTTTTCGGCAAAGGCTCGAAAGAGCGGGTCGTGCCGGTCGGAAAGCGGGCGTGCGAGGCGCTCTCGACCTACGTCGAATCGGGCAGGCCTCATTTCGTGAAGCCGCGCACGGGTAGCGAACTGTTCCTGAGCAGCCGCGGCGCCGCGCTGTCGCGGGTGCGCCTGTGGATGATCGTGAAAACGTACGCGCGCCGCGCGGGTATATCCAAGTCCGTCAAGCCCCACCTCCTGCGGCATTCGTTTGCCACCCATCTGCTGAGCGGCGGCGCCGACCTCCGCTCGATCCAGGAAATGCTCGGCCACGCGAGCATTTCAACGACCCAGATTTACACGGCCGTGGAGCCCCAGCGCCTGCTCGACCAGCACACCCGTTTCCATCCTCGGAACAGGTGAGGGCCGGCTGCGGCGCCGCTGCCAACGCGCCGTGCTAGTTGACGTTCGCGCACTCCGGTGCATTGGTTAGTGTCGATACACATAAACTCAACTCGCTCTATCTCATGGCCTACGAACTCCCGAAGCTGCCCTACGCCTATAACGCTCTCGAACCCCACATTGATGCCCGCACGATGGAGATCCATTATACGAAGCATCACCAAGCCTACATCAACAACGCCAACAATTTCCTGAAGGACCAGCCGGCGCTTGCAGCCCTTTCGGTGAATGCACTGATTGCCGACCTGAGCAAGGTGCCCGAGGCGATCCGTGGCGGCCTGCGAAACAACGCGGGCGGACACAGCAACCACTCGTTCTTCTGGCAGATCATGGGCCCCGGAAAGGGCGGGTCTCCGAAGGGGAAGCTGGCCTCGGCGATCAGCGGGAACTTCGGCTCCTTCGACAAGTTGAAGGAGGATTTTGGCAAGGCGGCCGCGGGCCGCTTCGGCTCCGGCTGGGCCTGGCTTGTCGTCACCTCTGACAAAAAACTCGCGATCGGTTCGACCGCAAACCAGGACAGCCCCCTCATGGGCAAGGCAGTCGCAGGACTCGAGGGAAAGCCGGTCATCGGGCTGGATGTTTGGGAACATGCCTACTACCTCCACTACCAAAACAAGCGGCCCGATTACATCGCGGCGTGGTGGAATGTCGTCGACTGGGACGCGGCCGAGGCGAACTACGTGGCAGCCCTGGCCTGACGGCCATCGGAATCAGCGCGCCAGCACGCTGGCCTGAAGGGCCGGCCCGAAGCTGGGCGGGCTGACCGGCGTGCTCCTCTGAGTATCCGTATCAAGGATACAAATCCGGTTCGTCACGGAATTGCGCGCCGTGTAGACGAGGTGCCGTCCGTCCGGGAGCCAGGAGGGCTCCACCCCGTCGAAGGTCGCCTTCGAGGCCTGTTCGGCCGTCCCTGTCGAGAGGGAATAGACGCCGATCTGGAAGCGGCCGCCCCGCATGAACGAGAACGCGATCTTGTCCGGATCGGCGCGGCTCCAGTCCGGCTCGGAGCAAAAATTGCCGAAGCCGGCCGCGATCGGCTGCATCCCGCCCCCGCCCGCCGAAATGACATAGAGCTGGGGGCCGGGCTCCTGCGCAAAGACAAGCCGGCCTCCGTCCGGCGACCAGCAGGGCGAGGACTTTACCGTATCCGTATGCGTCAGGCGCGAGGGATTGTGGCCCGAGGCGTCGCTCACCCATATTTCCGGGGAACCGCTCCCGGTGAGGACCATCGCGACGCGCCTGCCGTCCGGGCTGTAGCGCGCGCTGATGTTCGTCCCCTTGTAGCTCGCGAATGTCCGGAGTTGGTTCGTCGCCAAGTCGATGACGTAGATGTCCGGGGCTCCGTGGCGGTAGCTCGTGTAGATGATCTTTGTCCCGTCCGGGGACCATCGCGGCATGAGGGCGTCCGCATGGTCGTTTGTGATCCGGCGCACATCGCCGAAGAAAAGATCGCTCTCGTAGACCTCCGGAGATCCGGTGGCCCGGCCGATGAATGTGATCCGCGAGGCGAAATAGCCCCTGAGCCCCAGCCCATTCGTCTTCTCGACGGCGATGTCCGCCGCGCGCAGGAGCGCATTTCGCGCGCTCGTCCCGGGGACGAGTTCGGCCGCGACGGCTTCGCCGTCTCGTTTCGTTATGTCGAGTCTCACTTCGCGGGGTCCGGCGACCGAGAATCGGATGTCGTAGGTGTAACCGGTCGCGAGCACCCGATAGCGGCCGTGGGACTCGAACGCCTCCAGCACGAGCGAATTGAGCTGGGGGTCATCGGCGGAGACCCGGACCGGAATCGTCTTGCTCATCGTTACGATGTCGACGGAACCGAGGTCGCGCTGGGCCCAGGCGGGAGTCACCGCGCAGATAAGGAGAAGGAGAAAAGTCGTCGATTTATGCATAGGCTGTGGCCTCACTTCTATTTGCGCGTCGCCTTTGCATAACAACTCTTATTTGATCAGGATCTCATTTTCCCAAACGTGACCGCCGACGAAATCAAGGAACTATTGAAGCAGGTGAAATATCCCGGATTCAGCCGGGATATCGTTTCATTCGGCCTCGTGCGCTCGGCCTCTTTTTCCGAGGGCATCGCACGGGTCGATCTGATTCTGACTACAAGCGACCCCAAGATTCCGATGCAGCTCCGCTCCGAGGTGGAAAAGTGCCTGCTCGCGGCCCCGGGTGTAAAGCGAACCGAGGTGTCCGTCGCCGTCCAGCCCGTCCGGGCTCCGATCGGCGGCGGAAGCCCGTCCGAAGCTCGCGGCGCGTCGAAGCGGATCAAGCACGCGGTTGCGATCGGCTCGGGCAAGGGCGGGGTCGGCAAGAGCACGTTTGCCGTCAACCTGGCCTGCGCGCTCGCCTGGAGCCTTGCGGCACGCGGCCGGCCGGACCGCGTGGGCCTGCTCGATTGCGATATTTACGGGCCAAGCCTTCCCCTGATGATGGGCCTGCAGGGCCGGCCCGAAATCGAGGGCGACGGAGCGGATGCGCGCCTGGTGCCGATGGAGCGGCACGGCGTAAAGGTGATGAGCATGGGGTTTCTGGTCGATGACGACACGCCGGTCGTCTGGCGGGGCCCCATGGTCATGAAAACCATTCAGCAGTTCGTGCAAAACGTGGAGTGGGGAGAGCTCGACATCCTGCTAGTCGATCTCCCTCCGGGGACCGGCGATGCCCAATTGTCCATCGTTCAAACCCTTCCGCTCGACGGCGCTGTGATCGTGACAACCCCCCAGCCCGCGTCGGCCAATGTCGCGCGCAAGGGCGGGCTCATGTTCCAAAAAGTGAACGTTCCCATTCTCGGCGTAGCCGAAAATATGAGCTATTTCATCGATTCGGCCGGAAAAAAGCTCGCGATTTTCGGCGAGGGCGGGGGCTTGATCACAGCGGAACGGCTGGGCACGACCCTGATCGGCCAGGTTCCCCTGCTCTCCGAGATCCGCGAGGGCGGGGATCGGGGCGAACCGGTGGTCGTTAGCGCTCCCGACAGCGCGGCCGCTGCCGCCTTCCGATCGATCGCCGAAACGCTCATGGCGCGCCTTGCGAAGCCCACCCAGGCGCAAACGTAACAATTTGGAAAAATTGTCGGCATTGACAGATGCAGCCGCGTACTGCTCATTTTCATATACCGCCGCATGACACCGACGCCTAAAGAGACAGATGTTTCGTCGCGTGACTTCGTGAAGCAGTCCAGTCTCTACCAGGAATTCCTGGCGGAACGGGAGGAAATCCTAAAACACAAGTGGCTCGAATCCGAACGACTTGGCTACGACATCGGATTTGAGCGGGCGCTTCTGGACTGGATCCGGAAGCACCGGGAAGGCTGGAGGGCCGCCCGACGCCAACAGCTTGCGGCGCAGCAGGTTGGAAATTCTCCGGCGGGAAAACAGGCTCAATCCTTGGACGGCGCCAAGCACGTCTGACTCGAAGAGTTACTTAATTTCCTTGTGCAAGGTGTGGCGCTTCAGAAAGGGATTGTACTTCTTTTTCTCGATTCGCTCGGTCACGGTCTTCTTGTTGCGCGTTGTCAGGTAACGAGAAGCGGGTTTGCCTTCCTTCTTGGCTTCGGTGCATTCCAACGTGACGAGTTCTTGCATGGGTAAAATGGGTTAAGGGCTAAACGAATCCCATGCCGGGCCCTGCTGCAACCTCAATCGGATCGGCAGGTGTTCGTAGCGGAAGCCTCCAGGCTTTCGCAAAAGGCATTCTGCGAAACGCTGGAGCGTTGCAGAACGGCGAAATGCTGGCGCATTCCGCTACGTAGCGGAATGCGCCAGCATTTCGCCGTCTGCCCCGCCCCTATCTCCGCTTGTCCGTCAGCGGCAGCATCACCCCGCGGCGAAAGAGGGTCACCTGCCCGGTGCTCGAGGATACGACCAGAGCGATGCAATCGGCAGCGACGCTGATCGCCGCCGCCGCGGCGTGGCGGCTGCCGAGGCCGCTCGGCAAGTTGTGATCGCTGTCGGTCGCCTGGACGAGGCTCCCGGCCGATTCGACGACGCCATCGCCCCGGATAATGAAAGCCCCGTCGATCGACGAGAACTCCTTGACGGTCTCATCCATGAACGGATTCAGAATATTCCGGTCCTCCTCCTTGTAGCCAAAGAAGGGATTGAGGACGAGCGGCTTGGTCAATTCCATCACCTTCACAGTGTCGCCGACAACAAACATGCAACCGACCGGGCGCCCCTCCCTGCCTTCGACTGCCAGCTCCGTCGTCACCGCCACAACCCGCTCAAGCACCTCCGGCTTGACGTCCGCCGGCAGCAGGTCGGCAGTCGAGCCCGTGAGAAGGGACTGGAATTCCCGCTCTATATCCACGACCACAAGCGTATCGAACTGATTGCTGCCGGTCACCCCGCCGACGCAGCAGATCCGGTCCGCGAATGCGATCACCCCCCTGGTGAGGGCGACCAGGAGCGCGCTCCGCAGCTGCGCCAGGCGCTGGCTCGAGAACGACCGAACCTGGATCGCCTCGGCAAATTCCCTTTCGCCCTCGATCGCCTCGATCGGCGTCCGCGTGACGAGGATCGTCTTCAATTTTGAGCGGATCGCCCCGTGCTCTATCCCGCCGACGAACGTGTCACCGAAGACCATGATCGCCCCGCAGCCGGCGCCGCGCGCCACGGTCTCCGCTTCGCGGAACATCAGCCGGTTGATTCGATTCTGCTGCACCTGCACCGGGCGCAACCCGCCGAATCCGCCGACCAGCCGCTCGTAAAGGGTGTCCAGGTCCGGCGCATTGACCAGGTCCTCGACAAGCTCGGGTTCCCGCGCCTGCCGCGCGATGGCCGCGAGCACCTGCAGGTAGTCGCGGGCTTTGTCGCCGGCGATCAGCATCACGATCAGGCGCACCGGCTCGTCGGCGAGCGAGCCATCATGGCGGACCCCCGCCCTGCTGCGCCCGATCACGATCACATACCGGCGGGCCATCTTCACCCGCACGTGAGGCAGCGCGACGCCCCCGCCGAGATACGTGGTCATCGTGCTTTCGCGCGCCAGCAGCCCCTTGAGCAGGGCTTCGCGCTTCAGGTCGGGAAACTTTGCGACCGCGACGCTGACGAGTTCGCCGAGCGAACCCTCGAGGTCGACGCTGCGCAGATCGATGACCCGGTTTCGCGCTATGACTTTATCGAGCCGCATTGAAAATTATTCCGCCAAGGGGAAGCGGCCGCCGCTCGGCGTGCCCGGTCACCTCTCCCACTCGAGTGCGCCCTTCTTTATTTCATAAAACAATCCAAGGACCAGCACGCCGATGAAAAACAGGACGGGCCAGAAGATCGCGATGTGGTGGGCGAGAAAATCACGGTAGACGAAGGTCAACGGGATCAGGATCACGACCTCGAGGTCGAAGAGCATGAACAAGAGCGCCGTGACGAAAAACTTCACCGGATAGCGCGCGTGCGCGACCCCTCCGCTGGCGATGCCGCACTCGTACGCGCTGTCCTTGATCCTGGATCTTTTTGCGCGCTGCCCGAGCAGATGGCTCGCCGTGACGACTCCCCCCGCGATGATCGCGGCCAGAACGGCCTGGATCACGATGGGCAGATAATCGGCGCTTGTCATTGCGCTAACAAAAAGGGTCCACGGCGCCCCCAAGACAAGCGGTAATTTCAGCCGGCCGAAGGTCCCGTCAATCCGGCACAGTGATCAGCTTTGCGTTCTGGGTCCGCGCGGATCCGACACCCAAGGTCTCGGCGAACTCCAGGGTGCGGATGTCGTCGGAGATCGCCTCGAATCCGTCCCTGCGCCGCCAGCGATTCATCCTGTCGCGCATAAGCGCGTCCATCATCACCGGGTCGGCGCTCAGCCAGACGTACGGCTCGGACGCCGTGTACAGCGAATTGAAGAACGGGCCGCCGATATACTGGTAGACCTCCAGGCTCGCGATCGTGAAAATCCACGTCTCCCTCAATTCGGGGATCGCGCTCATCTCGGCGACGGCTTGCGGGGCGGTCGAAGTCGAACGGAAGAACCGCGCCGTATTCGAGGCGTTCCAAAGCGTCGCGTTGACCAGGGCGCCGTTCACGCCGAGGGCCGCGTGGTCCGTGTAGACGGGGAGGTTGATCCAGAAGTCCGCGTCGAGGAAAAGCGGCGTTGCGAGGTAGCTCTTTCGGTCTTCGTCGACCGTGGAGGAGTTGGAGTAACCGCTCGTCTGCTGCTGGGCCACGATCGGATCAAACCGATCGGGCAGCGGGCTGGGGTAAAACCAGACCGGATCATAGTACCTTTTCGACTCGAGGACGTACACGGGATTGCCCACGAAAGGAGTCTTGCCCGTGACGAGCGAGGGAAGGTAGCCCGTCATGCGCAAACGCATCGAGTTCAAACCCACCAGAAATATATTCCTGTTTTCGTAGCCTCGGCGCTTGAGCGCGTCGATGACCGCCTGCACAAGGGCGATCGGCGTGGCCAGGCCCGGGCCGGAGTCGGTATAGACTTTCAGGCCCACCCTTTTCTTCGCCCGCGGCGCCAGCTTGTGTCCGCTCGAATTCTCGTAGCTTGAAATCAGAGCCTCGACCGCGCGATCGTAATTGGACTTGTCGAAGTCCGACATGCGGACCTGCCACACCGGCTCTTTTGGGGCCTGCTGGTGGACGGGTCCCCCCGGCTCTCCAAGCTGGCCAAAGGATTGTCCGGTGATGGCGGCAAATGCCGCCCCGAAAAGGAGGAGACGCGGAAAACGGGTCATGACGGTAAGTAAGTCGCCCAGGGCCGGGCAATGTTTCATCAGAATATGATCGTACCAGAAAAAGCGGTGAACTTGACAGTACCACCAACCGGTTGAAAGTGCATTCTTGAACTGCCGATAGCTGCCCGGGCGATACATGCCAGTCATCAAACCCACCTGCCTCCGCGACTTGAAGTTGCGCATCAACATCGCGGACGTTGTCTCGCGAACCGTGACCCTGCGCCGGTCCGGGAGCCGCCTGAAGGGCCTCTGCCCCTTCCATAGCGAAAAAACCCCCTCTTTCCACGTCAATCCGGACAGGGGGACCTTCAAATGCTTCGGATGCGACAAGTCCGGCGACATCATCGAATTCGTCCGCGAAACGGAGCAACTCGGCTTCACGGAGGCCGTCGAAGCCCTGGGACAGCGTTTTGGCATCGTGATCGAGTACGAGGAGGGAGCTGGTCCAACCCACGAAGAGCGCTCGCTCCGGCAGGAACTGTACGACCTGCATGAGCAGGCGGCCGATTTTTACCACGAGGTTTTCAAAGGCGGCGTTCCAGCCGGGGTGTACATGCGGGAATATTGGGCCGGCAAGCGCCGTTTCCCGCCGGAACTTGCGGTCGAATTCAAGATCGGAGCGGCACCCGCCGAAGAAGGCGGACTCGCCGCCCGGCTTTGGAAGCGCAAGTACTCCGAGGAGGCGATCCGGCAGTGCGGACTGTTTTTCGTGCGCGAAGGGGCGTTCCTCACCCCCGGAGCGCTGCGGCCCCGGTTCCGCGGCCGGCTGATGATTCCGATCCGCGACTACCAGGGCCGGGTCGTCGCTTTCACCGCGCGCCAGACCGACCTCACGCCGCAGGACGATCCCGCCCGCGAGGCCAAGTACGTCAACTCGCCGGAGACCCCCATTTTCACGAAAGGCCAGCTCCTCTTCAATCTCGACCGCGCGCGAAGCGCCGTCGGCGAAGGCCACCCGTTTCTAATGGTCGAAGGCCAGCTCGACGCGATGCGCTGCTGGCAGGTCGGCGTCAAGACGGCCGTGGCGCCCCAGGGCACGGCGATCACCGAGGGCCAGCTCGCATTAATCCGCCGCTACCACCCGCAGATCGATTGTTTCTTCGACAGCGATGCGGCCGGCCAGAAGGCGGCGCTGCGGCTATTGCCGATGGCCATAAAGTCGGGGATCGAGGTGAGATTTCTTGCGCTCGAAGGCGTCGATAAGATCGACCCCGACCTGTTGTTCCTGGAGCGGGGCCCGGCCGCCTATGACGAGCTGCGCAAGGGTGCGAAAAGCGCAATGGGCTTCGCATGCAGGGCCCTCCTTCCCGGCGACGGAAAAGTGTCGCCGGAACAGAAGAACCGTGCGGCGAACGCAGTCCTCGAAATCATCCTGGCAGCCGAAAGCGAGGTCGCCCGCTCGGAGTACGTGGCGGAAGCCGCCGTCCACCTGGGGCTGCCGCCGATGGCCCTCGCAAAGGACTTTGAAAAGCTGCTCAGGCGGGGCGAACGCCAAATTCGGCGGCCCGGGGAACCCGCTGGCGTGCCCGGCCAGCCCCACGGCCCGGGCTCCGGCGACGGCGGAGGCATCGGCCGGCCGGCCACGCCCGAGTCGCATCTGCTCCTCCTCTGCCTGCACTTCGAGACGCTGGGAAAGCCGCTGAGCGCCGCCTTTCCCCAAGAGTGGATTGACACCCGCCACCCGGCCGGCCTGCTTCTAAGCCGCTTCCTGACCGAATTCGAGCATGGCAGCTGGCCCGGACGCGACCATCTCGACGAATTGTTGGAGACCCAGGAGGAGAAGTCGCTCGTGACATCGCTTCTGTTTGATCCTCCGGCGCTTGACGATCCCGTGAAGGTGGCCCGCGAGGGGCTCGCGCAATTGCGCTCCAGGGCGCTTGAGCCACGTTTGCGCGAGATTGAACTTGCATTAGCCAGGACCCCGGCCGACAGTAAGAATGACGCAATTTCTCTACTGAAGGAGAGCCTCGAACTGCAACGCCAGTTACGCCAGCCGCTGGCGCTGAACGTTGCAGGGTGAGGAATTTTGTCATTTTTCACCACCTTTTCCGCATCCCATTTCATGCCGCGCAAGCCCAAGCCAGCCACCGCTCAGTCCGAAGCCGTTGAGGAAGCAATCCGAAGCCAGCCGGCTCCGGCGCCTGCCGAGACCGCAGAACTACCCGAGGGCGTCGAGACGGCTGCCCCGGGCGGCATCAATGAAAAGATCCGCCAGCTGATCCGGCTGTCCAAGGAGCAGGGATACCTGACCTTCGACGACATCAACGAAGCCCTCCCCGAGTCGGTCGAAAACCAGGAGGAAATCGACAACGTCCTTTCGATCCTGCAAAACCTCGAGATCGAAATCCTCGAGCCCGATCAGGTCGAGGACTACAAGCAGCGCCAGGAGGAGGCCGAGGAGGAGGAATCGCGAACGTCGCAAAACGACATCCTCGACGACCCCGTCCGGATGTACCTGAAGCAGATGGGCCAGGTGCCGCTGCTCACGCGGGAGCAGGAGGTCGAAATCTCCAAGCGAATCGAGAACGCCGAGCTCAAGGCGCAGGAGGCGCTCTTCCATGCGTCGATCGTCGGCCGGTACATTGCGGCCCTGGGGGCCAAGCTGCTCAGCCGCGACGAGCGGTTCGACCGCGTCGTGATCGACAAAAAGATCGAAAGCCGCGATGCCTATTTCAAGTCGCTGCCGAAGCTTGTCGAGACGACGCAGCGCGCCGAGCTGTCGGTCGCCGAGGCATGGACGGAGCTCGCAAAAGCGCGCACGGACCCCGAGCGCAAGAGGGTGCAGTCCAAATTCAAGAAGCGCGAGTCGGCCCTGCGCGCGAATTTCCCGAAGTTTTACTTCAAGCTGAAGGTCTACGAGGAATACCTCGACCAGCTCTGGAAGACTCTCGACGACATCGAATACCTGCAGGGTCAGCTCGAGCGGGCGAAGCACCCCAAGACGAAAAAAGACGTCTCGATCGACACGCGCGAGGTCAATTCGAAACTTCGCAAGATCGAGCTCGACCTGCGCGTGGCCCCGGCGGCCCTCCTCGAGATCGTCCGCCAGGCCCAGGTCCACATCCGCGAGGCCCACAGGGCGAAGACCGAGATGGTCGAGGCGAATCTGCGCCTCGTGATCTCGATCGCCAAGAAATACACGAACCGCGGACTCTCCTTCCTCGACCTGATCCAGGAGGGAAACATGGGCCTCATGAAGGCCGTGGAAAAGTTCGAGTACCGCCGCGGGTACAAGTTCTCCACATACGCGACCTGGTGGATACGCCAGGCGATCACGCGCTCGATCGCGGACCAGGCCCGCACGATCCGGATCCCGGTCCACATGATCGAGACCCTGAACAAGGTCATGCAGGTGCAAAAGCAGCTGCTTCAGGAGTACGGCCACGAGCCCACGCCCGAGGAGGTGGCCGACGAGATGAATCTTCCCGTCGAGCGCGTGCAGCAGATCATGAAGATGGCGCAGCAGCCCATCTCGCTTCAATCGCCGGTCGGCGATGGCGATGACACCAACTTCGGCGATTTCATCGAGGACAAGTCGGCGGAAAACCCATACGACATGACCGCCTACTCGCTGCTCAGGGAAAAGATCATCGATGTGCTGGACACGCTCACCGAGCGCGAGCGGCGCGTCCTTTCCCTGCGTTTCGGCCTGATCGACGGGTACAGCCGGACGCTTGAGGAGGTGGGAAAGCAGTTCAAGGTGACCCGCGAGCGCATCCGGCAGATCGAGGCGAAGGCGCTTCGCAAGATGCGCCACCCCACCCGCATCCGGCAGCTCCATGGCTTTTTCGACGCCGAGCAGATCGACAACGCGCAGAATCTGATGAAAGTGGCCGCCACGACCCGCACGCGCGGGCACGGCCACTACCATCTGGATTCGGCCAATTCCCGCTCCGGCGTCAAATCGCAGGACGAGCCGCTGTGACCGGGAGCGGCTTTTGCCCTTTACTAGTCAGCCATTCGGGATACCCTTGCACTATGGCAACCAGCAGTGTCTTCTTGGGTAGTCTTGTTCCCGGCGGCCAGGAGCTGTGGATTATCCTGATCATCATCCTCATCCTGTTCGGGGGGGCGAAACTGCCTTCGCTGGCCCGCGGACTCGGCCAATCGATCAAGGAATTCAAGAAGGCCCAGAAGGAAGACGAACCCGAGTCGAAGCCCGCCGATACAAAGGCGGAAGCCAAGAAGCCCGAGCCGTCCAACACCTCCGGCTCGAACTGACCGGCTCTTTTTCCGCGCGCACCGCATTGCCGGTGTTTGCGCTTGGGTCGAAAGACGGGAGTTTAACGCGTTGACAGTGCGCGCGCCGGACGATTTGTTGCCGGGGGCGGGATAGCCAGCAGCCTTTCCCCCCAGCGCCCCGCAACATGGCCAATATCCTCGGTTATTTTTCGAACGACATCGGTATCGATCTGGGCACAGCCAACACGCTTGTCTACGTCAAGGATAAGGGAATCGTCCTAAGGGAACCGTCGGTCGTCGCCCTCGATACGACCACGCGGAAGGTGCGGGCAGTCGGCGTCGAGGCAAAACGGATGCTGGGACGCACCCCGGGAAACATCACCGCGATCCGGCCCATGAAGGACGGCGTGATCGCCGATTTCGACGTCACGGAGGCGATGCTCCGGTACTTTATCCAGAAAGCGAGCCAGAGCTTTCGCGCGCCGCCGCGGGTCGTGATCGCGATCCCCTCCGGCATCACAGCCGTCGAAAAGCGCGCCGTCATGGATTCGGCCACGCACGCCGGGGCGCGCAAGGTGATAACGATCCCCGAACCCATGGCCGCCGCGATCGGAGTCGGCCTGCCGATCGATGAGCCCGCGGCAAACATGATCGTGGACATAGGAGGGGGCACCACCGAGATCGCCGTCATCTCGCTGAACGGGATCGTATTTTCGAAATCGATCCGCGTCGCGGGCGACGAGCTCGACGCCGCCGTCATCAATTACATGAAGCGGGCCTACAATCTGCTGGTCGGCGAGCGCACCGCCGAGGAGATCAAGATCTCCGTAGGCTCCGCCTATCCCCTCGACGAGGAGCTGACTATGGAGGTCAAGGGCCGCGACTCGGTGGCCGGGCTTCCCAAGACGATTCACATCACCTCGCAGGAGATTCGCGAGGCGCTCGCCGACACGGTCGCGGCGATCGTAGACGCCGTCCGGACGACGCTCGAGCGGTGCCCGCCGGAATTGTCCGCGGACCTGGTCGACCGTGGATTCGTGATGGCGGGCGGCGGCTCGCTGCTCCGCGGGATCGACCGCCTCCTCAGCGAAAAGACGGGGCTCCCCGTCATCGTTGCCGAGGACCCCCTCTCCGCCGTCGCCAACGGGACCGGCGCCGTTCTGAACGATTTGTCCTGGCTCATGGACAACGTTTAGTTTTTGTCGGCGGGCGGCTCAAACCGCACCAAGTCTTGCAAAAACGTTTCGATCAAGCCCGCCCTTTCTTGACACTCGGCATCGTCGCGGCCGCGTGGCTTGCGCTGCCGGTCGTCGTAAAGTCATTCCTTCACGCGAGCTTTTATGAATTCACGGCGCCCGCGGGCGTGGCGGCCTCCCACCTCCGCGATCTGCAGGAGTACTGGTCCCTCCGGATGCACACCCGTTCCGAGTTGATCGAGGCTGGCCACGATCTGGCCCAGGCCAACGGTTCGTTCGCCCTGGCAATCCAGCAAAATGCCGAGCTCCATGCGGAGGTGGCCAGTCTTGAACAAGTGTTGCATATACCCGCCCAGCCGGACTTCCGCCTCGAGCCGGCCCGCGTCGTCCAGCGCGATTTCTCCACCTGGTGGCAGCGCCTGGTCATCCGCAAGGGCCGTGATGCCGGCATTCCGGTCGGCGCCGCCGTCGTCTGGGCCGAAGGCGCCGTCGGCCGCGTATCCGAGGTTCATGCCTACACCTCCGTGGTCGAATTGATCAGCAACCCGGGCGTTCGCCTGGCGGCGATCATCAACGGCGGCACCGAGCCGGTCTCGTTTCAGGGCGGCGTCAACCCGTCCTTCGGCCCCGCCCGCGGCATCCTTGAATTTGTCCCGCTCGAAGTATTCGCAAGCCCCGCCAGCCCGCAGCAGCTGGTGACTTCCGGGCTCGGAGGCGTCTTTCCCCCCGGACTGGCGATCGGCAAAGTAGTCAGGGTCGCTCCCAGCGCGGACGGACTTTTCAAGACCGGCGAAGTCGAACTCGATCCGAGGCTTTCGGATTTGACCGAGGTCTCGGTTCTGATTCCCGTTAAGCCGGCGGTCCAATGACAGGGCGGACATCGATATGCGCGCGAGCTTAGCATTTTTTCTGACGCTCCTTTTCCTCCAGGCACTCGCCGCTTGGGCGAACCAGGCCCTCGCACCGCTGCACGTCTATCTGTTCGCCGGCGGCCTTTTCGTCGGAACAGCCGCCTTCCTCCTGCCGTTCGGGCCGGGGTTCGCAGCCGTCTTCGCGGCAGGCCTGGCGTGCGACGCCAACGCCGACGTTCCGTTCGGCACCCACGCATTTCTCTTCGCCTCGGTCCACTGCGTCCTGTTTTATTTTCGCAAACGGCTGCCGCACGACGAAACGGTGGGCCGGTTGGGGATAGTCCTTGCGTGCAACCTGGCGCTATTCCTCGCCCTGACAATCCGGCGCATCCACCTTTCGCCGTCGCCTGGGGCGGAATGGCTCCGGGTCGCGTGCGACTTCGTCTTCTCGCAGATTGCAATCCTCCTGGCAGGACCCTGGTTTTTCGAGATCCAGAGGCGGGTAGTCGAATTTGTGCGCGCGGAGCCCGCGCATTACCTTCTCTGACCCCATGTCGCGCGAACCAGATTCCCCGGATGTATTCGGCCGCCTGTTCGAGAAACACCAGGGGTTCGATCCCAGGGTGGCCTTCTTTTACGTGGTCGTGGCTGCGGCCCTTCTCGTGCTCGCTGCCGGCCTCGCCTATCAGCAGCTCGTCAGGTCGCACACCTACAGCGTCACGGCAAATCAGGAGACCGAACGCCGGATCATCATTCCGGGCCCCCGGGGAAATATCTACGACCGCCAGGGTGTCCTGCTCGTCGGCAACCGGCCCCGCTTCACGGTCGTCCTTTATCTCGACGAGCTCCAGCAGGATTTCTTCCGTGAATCGATTCGGATACGGAACAACTACAGGGCGACGGGCGACCGCGACCTGCCCACCTGGAGCCAACTGGAGCAGATCGCCCACGTCACCGTCGCCCAGCGCTATCTCGATCAGGTGAACGCAATCCTTGGCCGCAATGATCAGATCGACGCCGGCGCTCTTACGCAGCACTTCAACCGCAGGCTCTACATGCCCTACACGCTCGTTGACGATCTGGGCGATCAGGACTTTGCGAAACTCCTCGAGCGCCTGCCGGTCCGTTCCCCCCTGCAACTGTACACCGTGGCGGAACGCTATTACCCCTTCGGCTCGTCGGCGTCCCACGCCCTCGGCTACGTGAGTGCGGCCGACAGCGTCGAGCCGGAGGAATTTCCAGGCGAGGAGCTGAAAACCTTTTCCATGCGGGGCACCCTGGGCAAGGACGGCCTTGAAAAGCGATTCGACAGCGAGCTCCAGGGGCAGCCCGGCGGATCGATCTTCTACGTCGACCAGGCCGGCTACAAAGTGAATCCCCCGATTGAGGAGCGATTGCCCGTCAAGGGCAAGGATCTGCGAATTTCGCTCGATATCGACCTGCAGATCGCCGCCGAACAAGCGATCGGGGATCAAGAGGGCTCCGCGGTCGCGCTCGATCCCCGAACGGGAGAAGTCCTAGTCCTCGCGAGCAAGCCCGACTACGACCTCAACAATTTCTATCCGCACATGAGCCAGGCCACCGTCGCGGACATCGAGAAGCGAGGCGCCTGGCTCGACCGGGCGATCAACGGATTCTATCCGCCCGGCTCCACTTTCAAGACGCTTGTGGCGATCGCCGGGCTTCGCCGGGGCACCCTTTCACCCACCGACACATCGGTGGATTGCGAAGGTTTTGTCAAAATCGGAAACCGGATTTTTGTCTGCGACAAGCCATTCGACGCGCATCACGGCCGGCTCGATCTGAGCCACGCCATCACGGAAAGCTGCGACATTTACTTTTACATGCACGGGATCCAGATCGGTCCGGCCGCAATCGCCGAGGAGGCGCGGAGGTTCCACCTCGATCGGCCGACTGGAATCGAGCTTCCGGACGAGGGCCGCCGCATGATCATCCCCGATCCGCAGCGAAGGATGCGCCTTACGGGGGAACAGTGGACCGACGGCGACACGGCCAACATGGCAATCGGCCAGGGTGAAGTGCAAGAGTCGCCTCTTGTGATGGCCTGCTACGCAGCCTCGCTCGCACGAAACGAAATCTACACCGTGCCCACCCTCCTCCACGATCCGAACCGCCCCACCCAGCACACCGAGGCCATAGGCCTCACTGCGGACCAGCGCGCGGTCCTTCTGGCAGGGATGGAAGGGTGCACGGGGCCCACCGGCACCGCCAAGTCCCTGTCTCTCCCTGACATGAAGATACCGGGGGTCCGGATCGCCGGAAAGACCGGCACATCGCAATACGGCGACCACCTCAACGTCGCCTGGTTCATCTGTTTTGCGCCGATTGAAAATCCCCAGATCGCGATGGCGGTCGCTGTCCGCAGCGATCAGCCGGGCGAAAATTTCCAGGGCGGCGTCTACGGAGCGCTGGTGGCCGACGCCATTCTCAAGAAATTCTTCGAAAAGCTGAACCGCCCTTCGCCTAACACAATCGCCAGCGTGCACTAAAACCTCAGGCCTCCAGTATTGAATTTATTCAATACTGGAGGCCTGAGGTTTTCCGTTCCGACGAGGGCGGGAATGCCCCCGACTCCGCTAACCGAGAATCTCCAGCATACGCGCGAACAGCCGGTCCACCCTATGCTGGTTCGATTTCACCGCGCCCTTGAAATTCGAGAAATCGACCGAAGTGCCCTCGAGGCCATTGGCATAGTTGTCCACGACGGCGAGGCTGTTGTAGCGAAGGCCGATTTCGCCGCAAAGGTCCGCCTCGTGCGCGGCGGTCATTCCGATCACGTCGCCCCAATTCTGCACGATGCGGATTTCCGCCTGCGTCTCGAAACGCGGTCCGCGCATCTGCACGTAGATTTTGCCTGTGCGGATCGCGAACTCGGGCGCAAGCCCGGCGACGATGGCGGGGATCAGGTTGTTCGCGATCCCGGCGGCGCCGCCCTTGAGCTCCTTGTCGAAGAAGGTCGCCGGCCCCTGCTGCAAGCTGACGTAATCACTGCACGAAACGAAGGTTCCCGGAGGCAGGTCGCTTTTCAGGGAGCCGACCGAGTTGAATGAAACGACATCCTGAAATCCCAGGTCCGCCAGGCATCGAATGTTCGCCCGATGGTTGATTGAATGGGGAGGAAGCGGGAACCCGTATCCATGGCGATTGATGAGCGCATAATCGCCCTTCGTCTTGTACGTGACCGGCCCGTACTGGGTTTTGGCGGTCCCGGTCTCCCAGGCCGAAAAAAGGGCCGAATTCACGATGCTCGTGCCGCTGATGAACGCGACTTTCATGCCGCGAATGACGGCACTCCCGCCGCAGATGACAACTCTTTGTTTTGAGCCGGATTGCCAACCTTGCTTCTTCCCTGCTTGCAACCCGCCTGCCCGAAGCGCCACGCTACCATGAACTTTTCGCATGCCTCCCCACTCCAATCCCGATGCCGGCCCGGCCGCCATCCCATGCCACGTCGCCATCATCATGGACGGCAACGGGCGTTGGGCCAAGAAGCGGGGCCTGCCCCGAATTGAGGGGCACCGCCGGGGCGTGGAAACCGTGCGCACGATCACTTTCGCCGCCCGCGACCTCGGAGTGAAGATGCTGACCCTGTACGCATTTTCCGTCGAAAACTGGCAAAGGCCCAAGGACGAGGTCGGGGCGCTCATGAGCCTTCTGGAATACTATCTGAAAAAGGAGCTTGAGACTTTTGTGAAGGACCGCGTGCGACTGCGCACGATCGGCCGCATCGATGACCTGCCTTCCCCGGTGAAAAAGCTCCTTCGAACGACGACGGAGGAGACAAAGGCGTTCACGGACTACACGCTCGTGCTCGCGCTCAACTATGGCTCACGCGCGGAGATTGTGGATGCCGCCCGCGCCTACGCCGCCGCGGTGGCCACGGGCCGGGAAAAGCTAAACGACGGCTCGTGGACCACCTTCAGCCGCTACCTCTACACGGCGGACATGCCGGATCCCGATCTGGTCATACGGACTTCCGGCGAAACTCGCATCAGCAACTTTCTTCTCATGCAAGCCGCCTATGCGGAGTTCGTTTTCACGCCCGTTCTCTGGCCGGAATTCACGAAGGGGGACCTTGCCGCCGCAATCGCCGAATTTGCCGGGCGGGAGCGCCGCTACGGCCTAACGGGAGAACAGGTCGCCCCGCCGGCGCCGGTGAAATGATGGCCAAGCGCGTCGTCAGCAGCATTGTCCTTTGGATCCTTCTCGGAGCCGTGCTTTGGTTCGGCGGCACGATATGGGCCATCGTCCTGGTCGGCCTCCTGTCGCTTCTCACACTCCGGGAGTTTTACGCGATCCAATCCGCGATGGGCCAGGCGCCCTTTACGAAACTTGGCATGTTTTTTGGGACGCTGATCACCCTCGCTCCCTTCCTTCAGTCAAGATTCGGCTGGCCGGAAGAAAGGCTTCTTCCGCTCGCCGTGGTCGTCTTCGCCGTTCGAATCCTGGGCGAAAGATCCCCGGAAAAGCGCTCCCTGTCGCTCGCCTCCACCCTGTTCGGATTGGTCTACGTGGGGCTCATGCTTCAGTTCCTCGTCCGCATCCTGACGCCCCAACCCGGCGACATCGTGACTCCTGCGGGCCGGCTGCTTCTTTGCGCGTGGCTCATCGTAGTCGCAAAGGTCTGCGATACGGGAGCTTTGCTGACGGGCCTCGTCATCGGCCGCCATCCCCTGGCATCCCAGATCAGCCCCAAGAAGACCTGGGAAGGGGCGCTCGGCGGCGTGGCTTCGTCGGTCCTCATCGGAACGCTCGGAGCCTGGCTCGGAAGCTCCCTGATCGGCCCGTGTCTGACTACGCCGCGCGCCGCGCTCGTGGCGGTGCCGGTTGCGACCGTGGCGATCGTGTCGGACTTGGTCGAGTCGATCCTCAAGCGAAACGCCGCTATCAAGGACTCCGGCAGCGCAATCCCAGGGATCGGCGGAATATTCGACATGAGCGACAGCCTGCTGCTGGCAGCCCCCGTGGGCTATTTTCTTTTCGGGCTCAAGTAGGCTGTGAGCACGCAGCTCGCTGTAGCGCGGACCCCCGACCCCCATGGAGACCCGTCCCGGCGATAGCCTCCCCCGCAAGCGCGTCGTCCTGCTCGGCGCGACGGGTTCGATCGGCTCAAACGCGCTTCGCGTGATTGCCGCTCATCGGGACCGTTTGGAGCTGGTGGCTGTCGCAGCCCGAACAGACGCAAAGCGACTGGCCGTGATCGTCCGCGAGTTCGGCGTGCGCCATGCGGCGATATTCGATGAAAAATCCGCGGTCGCTGCCCGCGGTTCGGGCGATTTCCCCGCCGGCACACGGATTCTTTCCGGGATCGAGGGCCTCGTGGAGCTCGCCCGCCTGCCCGATGCGGACATCGTGCTTGTCGCCGTGGTCGGCACAACGGGCCTCGAACCCGCGCTTGCCGCTCTTGCGGCAGGCAAGGAACTGGCCCTTGCGAGCAAGGAGATCCTGGTTCTCGCCGGCCGGTTTGTGATCGCCGCCGCGAAAGCAAACGGGGCGAAGCTGATTCCAGTCGATAGCGAGCACAATGCCGTATTCCAATGCATCGAAGGCCATTCGATGTCCGGAGTCCGCCAAGTCATTCTAACGGCGAGCGGAGGAGCATTCCGCGATTGGCCCCTGCCGCGTCTCGCCCATGCCAGCCCGGCCGACGCCCTCCGGCATCCCAATTGGGCCATGGGGCCAAAGATCACCGTCGATTCGGCGACGCTCGCAAACAAGGGACTGGAACTAATTGAGGCACAATGGCTTTTCGGACTCGAGCCTGCGCAACTAAGCGCGGTGATCCATCCGCAAAGCATCGTCCATTGCGTTGTGGGCTTCAACGACGGGGCCATGCTCGCGCAACTTTGCCCGCCTTCGATGACCTTTCCCATTCAACATGCCCTCCTCCATCCGCGCAGGTGGCCTGGCGTCGAATCCCCGCTCGACTTTTCGCGGCTGGTATCGCTTGAGTTCCGACCCGTCGATGAAACCCGCTATCCCATGCTTCGCTTGGGTCGTAACGCTATGATTGCCGGAGGGATAGCTCCGGCCGTGTTCAATGCGGCCAATGAGGTGGCCGTGGGTGCCTTCCTGGAGGGGAAAATCCCTTTTCTTGCGATTTCCGGATTGGTTGAGCACTGTCTGTCGGAAGTGAGCAACTTTGACCCCTCCAACCTCCCCGCTGTCATCGAGGCGGATGCGGAGGCGCGGCGCGCGGCCGCGCAGCGTATCTCCGTGATAAGATCGTAAACCCGAATGTCTCCGGACGCCATCCATTCAATCTTCGGCCACGTTTGGTCCATATCCCTCGTGGTCCTTTTCTTCGGTGGATCCATCTTCGTGCATGAACTCGGACACTTTTTGGCGGCGCGGCGCCGCGGGGTCCATGTAGAGCGGTTTTCAATCTGTTTCGGCCCCGCTATCTGGTCCTGGCGTGGCAAGGATGGAGTGGAATACCGCGTATCCTGGATTCCTCTCGGCGGGTATGTGCTCTTGCCTCAATTAGCCGATCTCGGGCCCGTAGAGGGCAAATCCGAGGCCGAGACGGCGAAGCTGCCACCGGTCGATTATACCTCCAAGATGGTCGTTTTCGTTGCCGGGGCGGTATCCAACATTCTATTCGCCTTCGCCCTTGCGTGCGTCCTTTGGGTCGCGGGCCTGCCCGAGAGCAAGGAAATCGCGACCACCCGCATCGGTTATGTGACCCCCACGATCGATCTTCCCGACGGCACCACGACCGCAAGTCCCGGCATCAAGGCCGGACTTCGCACCGGCGACGTCATCGAGAAGATCGACGGCCAGAAAGTATCCGATTGGAATGGGGTCAGGAATGCCCTCATGCTCGGCTCGGGCCGGGACGCCGCTGGGCAGCCAAAGACCATCCTGACCATCGATCGCGAAGGACGCACCCTGGATGTCACGGTGCTTCCGATCCTCGCTGGAGACGACAACGTGCGAAAGGTGGGATTCCTTCCAGCGATCGATCTTCTCGTGCGCGAGGTGGCCGCGGGCAGTCCGGCGGCCGGCGCGGGATTCCTTGCAAACGACGAAGTGCAGAGCCTGGACGGCGTCTCGATGCAAAATTTCCTGGCTTTTAGCGATTATATCGACGCCAACCGCGCAAAGGCGATCGAAGCCCGCGTGCGCCGCGGGGCCGGCGAGATCGCACTCGCAATCGCGGCGCGGCCGGATGCGAAGGCAGGCTCCGACTTCGGCATTTTGTTCGATCCGGGAACCATGCTCGTCCACACCTCGCCGTTCGCCCTGATCCGAGACCAGCTGTACCTGGCCTTTCAAACGGTCGCGACCCTGCTCAATCCGCACTCCGACGTCGGCCTGTCAAAGATGTCCGGGCCCATCGGAATGGTGCACATGCTCAGTTCCGCCGCCGACGTGGACATCCGCTTTGTCCTCCTTTTCACGGTCATGATCAACGTGAGCCTGGCCGTCTTCAATCTGCTTCCCATACCCGTCCTCGACGGCGGCCACATGGTTTTTGCCACGGTCGCCAAGCTCCGCGGGCGCGCGCTGCCGGCGAACTTCGTGATGACGGCGCAGAGCGTCTTTCTTGTCCTGATCCTAACGATGTTCGTCTATGTGAGCTACTCCGACGTGCGCCGGTGGGCCCGGGACGTGCAGGAAGAGCGCGCGAACCCGGCGTCCGAAAAGTAGCCGTGAGCTACTGCGCGTCCCGTTATCGCACAATCCGCCGGCCGACGATCGAGGTGAAGGTCGGTTCGGTGGGAGTCGGCGGCTCCAACCCGATCCGGGTGCAGTCAATGACGACGAGCGAAACCCAGGATATCGGGGCCACCGTACGCCAGTCGATCGCCCTGGCCGAGGTCGGCTGCGAGATCGTCCGCATCACGGCTCCGAATGTCGCCGCCGCGAGAGCCCTGCGGGATATTCGAACGCAATTCACGGCGGCCGGTTTCGGCGCCGTCCCGCTCGTCGCCGATGTGCACTTTCTTCCCTCGGCGGCCATGGAGGCCGTCGAACACGTCGAGAAGGTGCGCGTGAATCCGGGAAACTACGCCGACAAGAAAAAATTCGCGGTTCGCGAATACAGCGACGCCGACTACGGGCGCGAGCTGCAGCGGCTGCACGACGCCTTCTCGCCGCTCGTCCGGCGCAGCAAGGAACTCGGCCGCTCGATGCGGATCGGGACCAATCACGGCTCCCTCAGCGACCGAATCATGAACCGCTACGGGGACACCCCGCTCGGCATGGTTGAGAGCGCCCTCGAGTTTCTGCGTATCGCCGAGTCGCACGGATACCGGCAGATCATACTCTCGATGAAGTCCTCAAATCCGAAGATCATGATCGAGGCGTACCGGCTGCTCGTCGAACGGATGAACGGCGAGGACATGCATTATCCCCTCCATCTGGGCGTCACGGAAGCCGGCGACGGCGAGGACGGCCGGATCAAGGGGGCGATCGGAATCGGCTCGCTCCTTCTCGACGGACTCGGCGACACGATCCGCGTATCGCTCACCGAAGACAGCGTCTATGAAATTCCAGTCGCCCAATTGATCGCCGAAAAAGCGATGAGTCTTTGGCGGGGCGCGACAGAGATTCCCGCCGCCCGCGCTTCGGCGGACTCGGACGGCGTCGACCCATTCGCATTCACCCGGCGCGCGACGGCGCCCCTGCGATTGGGCGCGAGTTGTCCGGTCGGGCCCGGGTCGCCTCCCCGTGTCATCGTCCGCGTGAAATCGGCGGACGCGGAAAGCATTGCCACGAGCTTCCGATCCGTGAGGCCGGCCGACACGCCCGTCGAGGGCGTGGTCGTTTCCGCGGAGAGCCCCGCGGAACTGGACGCGCTGCAGGCGAAGGCCGCGGCGGACGCGCTTTCGCAAGCCCCGGGATTCATTGTCGTCGATCTCGGACAGGAAATTGGGACGGACGAACTCGACGCGTTCCTCTCCAACCGCGGGGATTTTTCCCGGCCCGTCGTCGCGCTGCGGCGTTTCGCGGGCGGCGAGGGCGGCCTTCTCGCCCAGGCGACGGCCGTCGTGCGGCGGCGGGGCGGATTTCTCGCCTGCGACATCGCGCCGCGCGATCTCGAGGCGCTCGAGCCGGTTCTTCGCGCTCTGGGCGACGCTCGTTTGATTTTCACTTTTTCGGGCAGGCCCAGACCCGCGGGTGCGGATTCGGGAGCCGGCCACGCCCTCGGCGCTTACCGCAAAATCGCGGCCTGTCTCGGCGCAATGGGCCTGCGCGCGCCGATCTGGATTCGGAATACGGGCGCGACCGCCGTGAGGAATGAGCCCGGCACCCTGTCGATTCTTCTCGAGGCGAGCTTCCTGTGCGGAGCGCTCCTTTGCGACGGGATTGGCGACATCGTGAGCGTCGAGACCGAGTCCGATCCCGAACGGTCGCTGCGGCTCGCCTACAATGTTCTTCAAGGCGCGGGCGCGCGGATCTCCAAGACCGAATTTGTCGCGTGCCCAAGCTGCGGACGGACGCTGTTCGATCTTCAGACGACAACGCAGCGGATCCGCTCGCAGACGAACCACCTGAAGGGCGTCAAGATCGCGATCATGGGCTGCATCGTGAACGGTCCCGGTGAAATGGCCGATGCGGACTTCGGCTACGTCGGAGGCGCGCCGGGCAAGATCAATCTCTACGTGGGAAAGCAGTGCGTGCAGTACAATATTCCGCAGGCCGAGGCGGACGAGCGGCTGATCGCACTTATCAAGGAAAGCGGAAAATGGGCCGATGTCCCGCAGCCGGCATCGGCGTAAGCGCGAATGCCGTGTATTCAAAAACCCGATCGGCGTCACAGATCCGTAACAGCCCCGTAACCGTCGCACCCGCTTTCGAAGCCGTCTGCAGGACGACGTAATTTACGGCAAATTACGCGCGCCGGGCGCCCTTATTTCGACAAGGAAACCGGCCGTATTGACGCAATAAGAAAGTGGGAAAAGTTATGCCCAGCTTCGTTGTGAACAACTTGTCAAAAAGTTCGTCTTGTAACGCTTTTTGGTTTCACAGTTACTGCCTCCTCTTTCAGCAAATTAGTGCCGTCTGAATGTTCTTTCCAGCACCCCAATGAGCCTTCCCCGGGCAGCCCTCTCTGGCATCCTATGTTAGTGTTTGGTCATCAATATATTATTACATATCCTGTACCGACCCGACTCGCTTGATGACCGAGTTCAAATTTCGCCATAGAAAAAGCAGCCGGGCGCGGCCTCAATTGTTGTGTTGAAATTGCCTTTGGCGGCGCAGTGTGAATAAATCGAGTCCGTAGCCCTGCCTAATGCCTTCTTCGTCCCTGGCGCCAAGTCTCTGGGAAACCGTGAAGTGCGACTTCAAGTCGCTATTCCCGGAGGATGTTTTTCAAATGTGGTTCGAGCCGCTCGTATGCCTCGAAACCACGGACGATTCCATTGTCCTGGGCGTCCCGAACGATTTTGCGCAGATCTGGATTCATGATAACTATCTGGACCTCATCGTACAACGGCTGCGCCTGACGGCGGGCCGCCTTGTTAACGTCTCGTTACGGAAATTTGACGCGGCAAGCCGCGCCGCGGCCGGCCATCCCGGGCGCGCAACCGCCGATTCGGGCGCAGCCGCAGCCCGCGCGCGCGCGGCCTCGCCCCGCCGCAGTGGCCGCTACGACGAGCGCGGCCCGGCCACCGGCTCGCTCATTCCACGTAACACGTTCGAGACGTTCGTTGTCGGCGCCAATAACCAGATGGCCCACGCCGCCGCGCTCGCCGTGTCCCAGGCCCCCGCGCAGGCGTACAATCCCCTCTTCATCTACGGTGAAACGGGGCTCGGCAAGACCCACCTGATGCACGCGATCGGGCACGCAATCCTGCGCAACAACCCCGATTCCCGCGTCGCGTACCTTTCGACGGAAAAATTCACGAACGAGTTCATCCAGGCGCTTCAGGAAAACAGTCTCACCAAGTTCCGGCAGCGTTACCGGCATGTCGATGTGCTCCTCATCGACGACGTCCAGTTCCTCGCGAGCAAGGAGCGGATCCAGGAAGAGTTCTTCCACACTTTCAACGATTTGTTCGAGTCCGGGAAGCAGATCGTGCTTTCGAGCGACCGGCGGGCGAGCGAGATACAGAAGATCGAATCGCGGCTGGTCTCCCGGTTCGAGTGGGGGCTGCCCGCGGATATTCAGGCCCCGGATTTCGAGACAAGGCTCGCCATCCTTCGTTCAAAGGCGGCGACGCTCAAGTGCGACGTGCCCGAGGCCGTCCTGACCTTCATCGCGCAGAACGTCACCCGCAACATTCGCCGCCTTGAAGGGGCCCTGGTCCGGGTGGCGAGCCACGCGTCGCTCTTCAGCAAGACGCTTGACGTCGCCGTTGCGGAGCGCCTCCTGCACGACATGCTGATGGAGCAGGCGCAGACCCTGCTCACGATCGAGACGATCCAGAAGCGGGTGGCCGACCATTTCCAGATCCGGCATAGCGACATGACGAGCAAGCGCAGGCCCAACAATATCGCTATCCCGCGCCAGATCGCGATGTACCTCTCCCGCACTCTGACGAAGCATTCCCTCCAGGAGATCGGCGACGCATTCGGCGGGCGCGACCACGGCACGGTGATTCACGCCTGCAAGGCGGTCGATAACATGATGGAGCAGGATTCGGCCATGCGGGGAAGCATCGGGTTCCTCAAGACGCAGCTGGCGAAGTAACTGGGCCGGAAGACCTCCAGTCCTCTGCGAAAGCCTGGCGGCTTCCGCTACGTAGCGGAACGCGCCAGCGTTTCGCGGTTGTTCAATGCTGGAGGCCTGAGGTCTTTGGTTCCGGCGCGCAGAGGGCCGGCCGGAGGGGCCGGCCCTTCTGCGATTTCAATACGTCACTGCTCCGGCCCCGCCGTTGGCGAACTGGTTGGACACAGCCGCCAGCTTGCCGTGGCCTTTAGTGTCGACCGTGAAGACCATATCCAGCGATTTCTCGCTGCGCATCATCCGGCCGTATTCGTCGCGGAGGGCGCCGACGATCTGGTGCGTCGCCACATCGACGACGTCGCCCGAGGAAAGGTAAGCCCGCTTGCCATCCACGCTCATCGTGATCCAGTAGGCCCCGCCCGTCGTCTTGAACATTCCCTCCTGCTTGGGCGGCATCTGGGTGTTATCGAAGATGTGGACGCAGTTGTTCAGTCCGTCGCACAGCCACAGCTCCTTCTCGTCGTGCGTCAGGGCGATGCCGTGACTCGGGGTACCGTGCGGAATGCGGGGGCGGTTCGGGCTGTTCCAATTCGCCTGCCAGTCGAAGCCCTGGACCTCCACTTTCTGGATGATCTTGCGCGATTTCACGTCGACAATGACAAAGCCCGAAAGGTTGTTCAGGTTGGAATAGAGCAGCGAGGAGTCATGGTTCAGGACGAAGACGCGGACATGGTCCGGGAAGGTGATCGTATCAATCAACGTGTTGGTCGTCGTGTCGGCCAAACCCATTACCGGCCCGTTTGGCGCCATAAAAGCCATCTTTCCGTCCGCGCTCAGGTTGAGGTTGTGCGCGTCCGTGCTCTTGGGAGAAACGACTTTGGTGATCAGATCGCCGGTGCGCGGATTGACCACGTACCAATAGTCCTTGAGGTTGGAACCCACGTACATGAACGAGCCGTCGGGGGAGATCTGCGGCCGCTCGAATCCATTCCCGTCGTAATCCTTGTCCCAGACCATCTTTTCGGTGTTCAGGTCGATGGCGCACATCCGGCCCCGGGCGGCGACATAGATCATCTGGGTTTCGGGACTCGCGGTCACGCCGGAGACCTGCATCGGAAACGAGCCCGCCGGAACGTTCCAAGTGGGGATCCGTTTGACGAAGGTGTAATTGTTGGAGGCGTCGAGGACGACGATGCCATTGCCATTCTGGTCCCAGGCTCCCTCCAGTGTCCCGGGGAGGCACACGTAAATGAGGTCCTTGATCGGCGGCGGCGTCAGGCCGCCGGGCGAGAAGCGTCTGGATGGCTGGACCTGCGCATGAGCGGGGACGAGGCAAAGACAGAGGGCGACAAACAGAGCCGCGCGGCGAAGCGCGTGGGCAAATACAGGGGTTGGATGGGGTGTATTCATGAGGTGGAGTGTGCACAGCTTAGGCGCAAAGACAGCTCAACCAAGCACATTTCGCTGCACTGGCGCAACTGGTGCACTTGCTTTCAGGGACAGGTGCGCCAAAATACGCCCTCTTATGCCCCTTACAGATGAGCAAAAGACGGTTGTGGCGACCTGGGTGGCCGCTGGAGACAATCTTTCGGCGATCCAGCGCAAGCTTACCGATCAGTTCAAGGTCTCGATGACCTATATGGATGTCCGCTTCCTCGTGGATGATCTGAACCTCAAGTTGAAGGACGCTCCGCCCAAGTCGGACACAAACCTTAAGGGGGGAACCGCCGGGCCGCGCAACGAAGCGCAGGCCGGGCAGGCGGGTGATCGGCCGGTCAAGAAGGGGTTTTTCGACAAGGCCAAGGAGAAGCTCGGACTAGCCAAGGAGGAGCCGCCACCCGGAAACGATGACGGAGATCTCGCCGAGCAGGAAGACTTTGAGGACCTCGAGCCGGCCGGAACCTCCACCGTCAGTATATCGATCGACAAGGTGACTCTCATTCCCGGCGCCGCCGTGAGCGGCACCGTCACATTCAGCGATGGGGTGACCGGCAAATGGGTCGTCGATAATTATGGCAGGCCGGGCTTTACCGAAGTAAGCAAGCCGGACTACCGCCCGTCGCCGGCGGATGCCCAATCGTTCGTGCAGGAGCTGGGCCGCGCGCTCAAGCAGCGGGGTTACTGAACCGACTCATCCGGCGGCCAACCGGCGCAGTTCGGCCTCATCGATCACGGGAACCCCGAACGAGCGGGCCCTGTCGAGCTTCGAACCGGCCTCGCCGCCCGCGACTACGAAATGGGTCTTCTTGCTGACGCTGCCGGCCACCCGCCCTCCTGCGGACTCGATCAAGGCGGCAGCTTCCTCGCGCCTGAGGGTCGGGAGCGTTCCCGTGAGAACCAGGGTCTTCCCCGACAGTGCGCCTTCCCTTCCAGGCGTGCGCCGGGCCGGCGCCGACGGCTCCACCCCGAGTGAGCGCAATTCCTCGATGAGACTGAGGTTTTGCGGCTGGCGAAAAGTGTCCAGGATCGCCCCGGCCACGGTTTCCCCGATACCCTCGATCACGCTCTCCTTCTTTTCCCTGAGGAAATCCTCCTCCTTGGCATGGGCCAGGGCCTCCAGCGTTCCGAATCGGGCCGCAAGGTCCTTGGCCGCCGCAGCGCCGACATGGGCGATTCCCAGGCCGTGGATGAATCGCCAGAGTTCCGCGCGCTTGCTCGTCTCGATCGCGGCGAGGAGCTTGTCCGTCGATTTTTCGACCTTCTTGCCGAGGGAAAGCAAGTCATCCCTCCGGTCGCGGAGGCGGTACAGATCCGCGACGGTCCTGACCCAGCCCTTTTCGACCAGAGTATCGACCATCGCCTCGCCCATCCCGTCGATATCGACGCACGCTTTCGAGGCAAAATGCTGCACGCGGCGGCGGACCTGGACCGGACAATCGTAATTGGGGCAGCGCATGGCGACCTCGCCCTCGCGCTGGACGGCCGCCGTGCCGCAGGCCGGGCAGCGATCCGGAAATGCGTAGGGCGCGCACTTTGGCGGGCGCCGCTTCAAGTCGACCGCAACGATCGCGGGAATGACCTCGCCCGCCTTCTCGACATAGACCGTGTCGCCCACGCGTATGTCCTTGCGGGCGATCTCGTCGCGATTGTGCAGCGTTGCGCGCGAAACCGTGCTTCCGGCGAGGAGGACCGGTTCCAGCTCGGCCACCGGCGTCAGGACACCGGTCCTGCCGACCTGGATCGATATTGCGCGAAGGCGCGTCTCCACCCGCTCGGGGGCGAACTTGTACGCCATGGCCCAGCGCGGCGCCTTGCTCGTGCTGCCGGCCTCGTCCTGAAGACCGAACGAGTCCAGCTTCACGACTGCCCCGTCCGTTCCATAGGCGAAGCCATGGCGGAGCCTGTCCAGCTCCTGAACGGCCGCCCACACCTTGTCGATGCCGCTCGCGCGCCAGAATCGCTCGACGACGGGCAATCCCCAGGCCTTCAGGCGCCCGTGGTAGTCCGACTGAGCTGGACCCGCCGCGCCGGCAGGCGCGCAAAATCCCGCCCCGTATGTGACGAGTTCGAGCTTCCGCCGCGCTACCTCGCGCGAGTCGAGCTGCTTGATCGTGCCCGCGGTGAGGTTGCGCGGATTTGCAAATGGCTCGAGCCCCTCCTCTTGGCGGGCCTCGTTGATCCGGAGGAATTCGGCCCCCGTGAGATAGATTTCACCGCGAATTTCGATCGATTCGGGCACCGGCGCATCCGCGGCCGCCTTCAGTTCGCGGGGCAAACTGTGGATCGTGAGTGCGTTGGCCGTGATGTCATCGCCCTCGACCCCATTTCCGCGGGTCAACGCCCGGACAAACCGGCCTTTCTCATACGTCAGGCTGACCGCCACTCCGTCGAGCTTCGGCTCGACGCAATAGACGAGATCCTCCCGCCCCAGAAGCCGCGCCAGCCGCGCGTGGAACTCCCGCAACTCCTCCTCCGAATAGGTATTGTCGAGGCTTTGCATCGGCTGCCGGTGCTTGAACCTCTGGAATCCCTCGGTCCGGTCGTCGCCGACCTTGCCCGTGGGCGATTCGCCGCCCCCCGCAGTCTGCGGGAAACGCTCTTCCAGATCCGCCAGCTCGCGCTTTAGCCGGTCGTATTCGAGGTCCGAGATCTCCGGCTGGGCTTGCCGATAGTAAAGTTGATCGTGGCGGGCCAGCGCCTTCCGAAGTTCGCCAATCCTGCCTTGGGCCTGGGCGGAATCCATGGAACAGGATTACGCACGGCCAGCCGGAATTTTCAAGGGGCTCCTGGAGCCCCCGCTCTGACCGGCGCGGCGGGGCCCGGCCGGTTTTTCCAGGCCTGCTTGGCGATTCGCGCAAGTTCGAGAACCGCCACCGGAATGAAAATCCAAAGAACCTGGACCGGGAAAATCTTCCGGGCCAACGCCTGGTGGAACGCGGCCAGAAACGCGGCCAGGTACGCAAGCCGGTGCAGGTTTTTCCACCGCCGGCCGCCCAGCCAGCGCACGGCGGCGTTGAAACTAGTGCAGGCCAGGATGAGGAGGATCGTAAAAGTAGTCACGCCCATCAGGAGGAACGGCTTTTTCATGTCCGTCCAAAATGTCGGCCAGCCATTCTCGTGGATCAGTTGAAAGCAGAGGTGGATCAATGCGTAAAAGAACGCGCTCACGCCCACCGTGCGGCGATATCGATTGAGGGCGGCCACCAGGCGCGATTTCGGAAAAAGGATCCGCAATGGCGTAAAAGTGAGGACGACGGCCAAAAGAATGCACGCGACAAACCCGTAGTGATGCAGCAGGAACTTTGACGGGTCCGCGAGAACGGTCGGATTGCCACTCAGGATCGGCCAGGCCGGCCAAAGTCCGGGAAGCACGATCACCGTGAGGACAAATGCCCGCGATCGCAGAAGCTTCTCGAGAAAGGTCACGAAGCGCCTAGAAGTACCGCGTCAGATCCATGCCCTTGTAGAGCGCCGCGACCTGCTTTTCGTAGCCGTTGAACATGAGAGTCGGCTGACGGCCGCTGAAAAAGCTCCCGCCGATGATCCGCTCGGATGCCTGCGACCAGCGCGGGTGATCGACATGGGGATTCACGTTCGCATAGAACCCGTATTCGTTGCTCGCCAGGCGCTGCCATGTGTTTATCGGCTCCTGCTCCGTGAAATCCACGCGTACGATGGATTTGATTCCCTTGAATCCGTATTTCCAGGGCGTCACGAGGCGAAGCGGAGCGCCGTTCTGGTTGGGGATCGGCTTGCCGTAGATTCCGGTCGCGATGAAGGCGAGCTCGTTGCGGGCTTCGTCGAGCCGGAGGCCCTCGACATAAGGCCATCCGAAGCCTTGATCCCGCTGCCCTTCCGCATCCTTGGGGTCCAGGAACGAGGTGAAGTACACGTACTTGGCTTCGGGCTTCGGATTCGCAAATTCGATGAGCTTGGCCAGCGGAAATCCATCCCAGGGGATCACCATCGACCAGGCCTCCACGCAACGGTGGCGATAGACCCGCTCCTCGGTGCCCCCGAACTTTCTCACCAGATCATCGACGTCCCATTTGCCCGGATTGCCCGCGAGTTCCCCGATTTCGAGCGTCCAGGGTTCGGGTTTCCAGCCCTTGTTTGCGTTTTCGACCGGATCGCCCTTGTCCATCCCGAATTCGTAAAAATTGTTGTAGCTCGTGACGAGATCGTAGGGCGTCACCTTGAGGCCCGTGCCCGGATAGTCCGGATTGGCCTTGGAAGGGAATCCGGCGAGCGCCGCGCGCGCAGCCGGTCCCGTTAGAACGACACCGGCAATTCCGAGCCCCGCGGTCTTTAGAAAATCCCTGCGCGTGCGCGACAGGTACTCGCGTTCCGGCGTTGCCGCGGAGTCTGGAAGTTCCCAGTCCTTTGGCGTTTGGATTTGCACGGGCAGACTATGGATTGTCCCCAAAAAGGAAGCAAGCGCTGCGCGAAAGCCTGGCGGCTTCCGCTACGTAACGGAACGCGCTAGCGTTTCGCATGATTCGCCGTGAAACTGCCCGGGATCGCCGCAATCGGCTAGGGCGTCGGGGCCGGGGCCGACGGCTGCGCCGCCGCCGCATTTGCGGCCTGCTGCGCGGCGAAATCTTTTTGCATCTGAATGATTTGCGGCTGCATCGCCATCATCTTTGGCATCATCACCTGCATCATTTGCTGCTGCACCTCGGGCTGCTTGGTCATGAGGGCCTGACCGGTCGGCGTGTCGTAGAAATCAGCCAGTCCGTTCAGCTCGTCGGGCGTGAAGACATTGCTGTAAATTTGCGCGACCTGCTGCTCCATGTCAGACCCCAAAATTTGGCTGAATATCGTATCCAGCATCTTTGACTGAAAGGCCGCCATTTGCTCCCGCGTCGTTCCGGGAGGCAGTTTCCCGGTTTGTTGCGCAAACATCTTCGCCATCGCCTGCTTCTGCTGATCCATCATTCTGGCCATCATATCGCTGAAATGCATCTTTTGGAGCACCCGATCGGCGTCCGCGACTGTCGCCTTCACTTCGCCGGGGGCGACTTTCTTTTCGGCCATCGAAAGGGTAATTTCCGTGCCGTCGTCCTTCCGAAGGACCAGGGCCGCGTCCGCATCGCGGTACTCGGCCAGTTTCCAACCCTGGAAAGTGTCGCCCACGACCGCCCATTGGGTCTCCGATGCACCGGGCGTGGACAGGAGGAAGCGCTTTTCCTTGGCCGTGGTAAGAATTCCCCGGAATTCAGGCTTTCCGGATCCGCCTGGCTGGACAGCCGCCCCGGAATCTGGAGCCTGGGCGGGCGGTGCCGCAGGGGCATCTTCGGCCATCGCCACGGCCATAGAAAGACTGAGGAAACTTGCGCAAATGAAGAATTTTTGGGTCAGGGTAGTGGTCATGGGCTTTCGATCATTAGGTTCACTGGTGCAGCAAAAGGCGCGAGATTTCGGGAAGTTGCTCCTCCGGTCAAGCCTTCGCCCGGACTACGTCAGAGATTCGGAATGAATTTACGCATCCCCTAACTGCGCGATTGCGTCTGTCTTTTGCGCGCCCCTCGCAAATTGAGCAGGCCGGTCGGTTGCGCTTTTTTCTGGTGCACTTATTCGAGCGTGACAAAAGTCAAGACTACCCCTGTTTTGGAATCCACGACATGCCCCAACGATGAATATTAAACTGCGGACGCTCGCTCTCTGGGTTACTGCGCCCGCAACGGTGATACTGTTGGTCGTCCTGCTGTCGCAAAAGCGGGAGATCCTGTCGGTTCAATCGGAACTGGATGACGTCAACGCGAAGTATAGCCAGGTTTCCAAGCAGCTTGAGGCGGACAGGGCCTTATTGGCCGCTAGCGCGCAGCCCGGGCGGGGTGGACGGGGCGGAGGTGGAGGTGGAGGTGGATTTGGCGGCGGCGGCTTCGGTGGTGGTGGTGGTCGTGGCGGCGGCCGGCGCGGACGGGGGGGTGCGGAGCAGGCGCCGGTGCCTCCTCCGCAATTTGCGCAGATATGTTCGCTATGCCATGGCGCGGACGCGCGGGGCACGGATCGGGCTCCATCCCTCGTCAATACCGACACCATCCGCAATGCGTCTGAAAGCGACATCGCCGCCATCATTGGAAAGGGGAAGAATAAGATGCCCGCATTCCCGCTGCCTGCAGCGGATATTCAGGCGCTGGCCCATTATGTGAGACTGCTCAACACGGCGGGGCAGGAAACGCCGGTCGCGGGCGATCCGGCTGCAGGCGAACGCGTCTTTTTTGGAGTCGGGCAGTGTTCTTCATGCCATATCGCCCAGGGGCGCGGGAGCTCGTACGGGCCCGATCTTTCCAACGTCGGCGGAAGGCTGCGATTGGCGGATTTGAGACAGTCGCTTGTCGATCCGGCCGTTAGCATCTCTGCAGGTTACGACCTCGTGTCCGTGGAGATGAACGACGGAAGCACGCTGCATGGGTTTGCCCGCGTCCAGGGCAGCCACGACCTGGTGCTGCAAACCGACGACGGCAAGCTGCGTTGTCTGCTCGATAGCGAATATCGAAAAATAACGCCGGACACGCGCGCCGCCATGCCCTCATTTCAGGGAACGGAAGAACAGCAGCGCGATCTTCTCGCCTTCCTCAGCCGTTTGACGGGAGTAACCGCGGGACCCATCGCGGAACCCCTGGCGCCGGACTCCCAGGCGAATATCGATGAGATATCGCACCCGAAAAAGGGCGATTGGCCGAGCTACAACGGAACCCTGGACGGAAACCGCTACAGTATTCTCGACCAGATTGATCTGAAGAGCGTTTCAAAGCTGCAGTTGCAGTGGACGTACACGATCCCCTTTTCGGGCTTGGAAACAACGCCGGTCGTTGTCGACGGAGTCCTGTACGCGACGGGAAATAACCAGATTTATGCGCTGAGCGGCAAAACCGGACGGGTCATCTGGCAATATGAAAGGCCCAAGAGCCAAGCGTCGACAATTTCGAGCGACGCCGCAATCGGGGTCAATCGCGGAGTCGCCTTGCTGGGAAACCGCATCTTCTACCTAACCGACAATGCGCATTTGATAGCGCTGGACCGCATCAACGGCGCGCTGCTCTGGGATGTGTACGCGCCGGAGGTGGGAGCGCAGGGATTCTACGGCGGCACCGCTGCTCCCCTCGTCGTGGGCGACCTCGTCATCACCGGCGTGAGCGGGGGCGACAACGGAATTCGCGGTTTTGTGGGCGCTTACAAGCCGGAAACCGGCGCGCTGGTCTGGAGGTTGTGGACCATTCCGAAATATGGAGAGCCCGGTCCCGGTTCCGACACCTGGAAGGGCGATGCCCTCAAGGAGGGCGGGGGCGCGACGTGGACCACCGGCAGCGCCGACCTCGATGCCAATGTCCTCTACTGGGCCGCGGGCAATCCGCATCCTGACACGGACGGCGACGAACGATCAGGGATCAATCTGTTTACGGACAGCGATCTGGCGATCGACCTGAAGACCGGCAAGATGCTTTGGTACTACCAGTTCACTCCGCACGATCTGCACGATTGGGACGCGAATGAACCGATCGTCCTGGTGGACACCCGATGGCGGGGGCAGGACCGCAAGCTTTTGTTGCACGCCAATCGCAACGGCTTTTTTTATGTGATCGATCGGACAACCGGCAAGCCGCTCATGGCGACTAAAATGGTGGATAAGCTGACCTGGGCCAGCGGGATCAATGAGGACGACTGGACCCCAAAAACTCTTCCAAATAATGAAACGGATGACCAAGGAGTGAGGACCGCTCCGGCGGTCAGGGGAGCGACCAACTGGTATTCCACGGCCTACAACCCGAACACGCGGCTTTATTATGTAATGACGGTTGAGGACTACACGGTCTACCGCAAAGCGGAGGACGGAGGCTATCGCGGATATTTTAATCCGGCCGAGCCGGCGCAAAAGATTCTTCGCGCGTTCGATATCGAAACCGGGAAGGCGGTCTGGCAGATCGACCTGCCGGGCCCCGTTCAATCCAACTATTCGGGAGTCATGTCCACGTCGGGTGGATTGGTATTCTTCGGCGAGAGCACCGGCGGGTTTGCCGCCGTGGATGCCCGCACGGGCAAATATGTCTGGCACTTCGAGACCAATCATCCGTTTAAGAGCTCGCCGATGACGTACGCGGTCGATGGCAGGCAGTATGTCGCGATTGCGTCGGGGGCTAATGTTTACTCGTTTGCGCTGCCCGAAAGCCAATAAACGCCTCGGGTCCGAAGTATTCCGAAGTCAGCCACCTAACAGCCATGACCCTAATTCCAGAATTCAATCCCGTTCTCATGCTCGCAGCTTTCCTGCTGCTGCTATTCATCGGACCGCTTTTTTTCCGCCTCTACTGCGGCCTTTCGCCGAGCAGCGCTTTTTTGGCGATGCTAGCAAGCGCCGTCGCGGGCACGATTTGCTTTTTTAGTCACGCCCACACCGTGCCCAGCGGGTATCTTGGGCAACTCGACGTAATTGAAATCGGGCCCTACTTGGCTCCTCTGGCCGACAAACTCATCGTTCCTGCCTTTGCCGCCGGAACCTGCATCCTATTGCTGGCGGCGTTGGGCCTGCGGCTCTGGGTGCGCTGGGTAATTGGCCGGATGACTTCGGAAGAAAGGCTCCCGGGAAGACCGGGCATCCGAGCATGGTTTTGCGCCTCCAATGTCATCGTCGGCCTGCTGGTCGTGGCCCTGGCCTGGTACGGGTTCGGCGCTTCTCCAGTCGTGAGCTCCGTAGCCATCGCCGCCCTCCTCGCCGCCTACCCTCTCCTCCGCTCGGAATCGTCGGCCGCCATGGCTGCGGATGATCTCTCCGCGGAGCGCCAAAGGATCATGGCGATGCTTGAAACCGGCAAATTGACATCGGAGCAATGCGCTGAATTGCTTCGCGCGCTCGGTGAATCCTCCCGCAAAGCCGAATCCAGGCAGATGCCGGCCGGCGGTAACCAGCGTCTGATGCTTCTCGGTGCGGCGCTAGTTGGATTCGGATTTTTCCTGCCCTGGTTCGTCATCAACCCCAGCAGCGAATTGGACCGGATCACGAACCACTGGCAACTCAACGCGAATTTCCCGTTCAGCGGCACGAGGGCGACACCTGGCCCCGAACAAGCGCCAGCCATGTTTCCCCAATCCGGGGACATCTCAATCAGCGGCGGCGATATTCAGCGGGGTCTGGGCTGGGTCACGCTTGCCCTGGCCTTGACCGCGGCGCTGCTCCCTTATGTGGCGAGCACGCTTGACGCCGCAACTGCGCGCACCGTCCGGCTGCTCTGCCTCGGCAGCGGCGGCTTTATCGTGCTCTACCTTGTGACAACCAGCTTCGGATTCGTCAGCATCGGCCTGATAATCGCCATCGGCGGGTATGTTCTGGAGGCTGCGGGCGCGCTCCGCGAACGGCGGGCAGATTTGTAGCGAGCTCGGGCGAATTTGGTCGGGCCGCGGAGAAATCGCCCTGGGGCAGCATGCGCCGGCTCAACCGCCGCCATTCCCAGCGGCCTGATTTCTCGCATATTGTCCCTGCTGTATCAATTCGATGAAATAATCCTTCATCACCGGTATCTGCGCTGCGGTGAGGCTCGGGGAGACGCGATCGAGCAATGACTGGTAGAAAGGAGTGAGTCCGGTCTGGGGATCCGGGACTTGAGCTGCCGCGCCCGGACCGTAGGCCGTGTCGTGAGCGGCGAAATTCTGCGCCAGGAAGGAAACCTGTTCCGGCAACAATGGAACTCCAGCCGCGCTCAGATCGACCGCGACGGTATTCGCAATCAACGGCGCGAACTGGCTGGCCCTAAGGCTCGCCGCAAGCTGCGCATAGCCGGCATCGCCCACGAATCCCTTGATTTCGTCGGTCACTGAGTTCTCCGCTTGTCTCTCAGCGGTGGCCAATTCCGCCCCTGTAAGGCCGGCCGCCAGCCCGGCATCGGCGGCGTCTAATCGCGCTTGCGTGCGCTCCAGCAGCAGATCCTTGAGCCGGGCCAGTTCATCCGGCGGCAGATTCATTGCAGCGAAGGCATACCCGTACTGCTGCTGAATGGTTCTAAGCTGCTGTTTGCGCCAGATTGCTGCGAAAGCGGGGTCCTTCCGGCGGTCGTCCGGATTTCGGGCTGGAGAGTTCGGCGCGCTTCCATCCATCCTGGCGGGGACGCGCGCTGCAATACTGTTTTCCCGCAGGGACTGTTCGGAGGCCGTCAGGGCCTTCTCTGCTGCGGCGAGCCTGCCCTGAAGGCTGCGGACGCGCTGCGCGTCCACTTCGTTGGCCATGGCGAGGGATGACTGGGCCTTGTGGGCCTCCGATGCTTCAAAGATTGCGGAGCCTGCGGCCAGGACGCAGATGCCGCTTACGATCCCGAGGGAGGTTTTCGTTGTGCTCATAAATTTAAGTAGACCAAGTGCAGCGGCCGCTCCGGCGCCGCCGACTGCGGCACTCGCAAAGACCGCACCGTTGATCGTCGCCGCCAACCCGGTTGGTGCCGCAACAACCGCCTGATTCGCCAAAGCAGCGGCCAAAGCGGCGGTTGTGGACCCGATGCCTCGACGACCCAGAAACGTCCGCATTTTGTCGAGAGCCCGGTTGATGCGCATACGCGCGGCATCTTCGGCCACGCAAAGTTTTGCCCCGATCTCCTTGTAGGATCGCCCCTCGAAGTAGTGCAGCAGGACGGCCTCGCGGTCCCGCCCGCTCAATTCATCCATCACCTCGTCGAGGACGGGGCGCAGGCGTTCCCAATCGTCCGCAGCCGCTGTTGGCTGATCCAGTTGGTGCATCGTGTGGGCCTCCTGCTCGCGGATTCGCCTGCGATTTTCAGCCCGCGCAGACGCGAGCGCCGCGTTGCGGGTGCAGGTGTAGAGCCAGCCGATCAGAACGGCATGGCGCGAAAGGGAATCCGCGTGACGGGCGAGTGAGACGAACACCTGCTGGGTGATATCTTCAGCCAGGTGCGAATTGCCTCCGGATCTCCTAAGGGCCGACGAATAGACAAGATTGAGGTGCCGCCTGAGCAACTCGGCAAAGGCCGATTCGGAAAGATTTTCGGCGTAATTGCGGAGAAGTTCGGAGTCTTCGACCATTTACCAACAATTAAATGCCACCGGCGGGAAAACCGAACAACGAATTCAGTGTCGCCGAGGTTTGGCCGGGTAAGGGTGTCAGGTTGGAAAAGTTGCGGTGCGAAACACCCTGACCCCAATCTTAGTTGTTGATCCAACCTATTGGCTGGAGCCTGCTGAACCCACCTGTGCCCGTTGGGCTTCGACGCCGCTGCCTTCGGATTGCGAGGCAGATGGTTAGGAACTACGTCCCGCTTCGCGATGACGACACCTGTTCAACGACCGCCGACTGAACGCAAACAACGCCGCCAGTCCAGAAACGAGCAGCAGAAGCGTGCCGCCGGCATCCGGCACAGAAAAACCACCGCCACCGCCGCCACCGCCACCACCGCCGCCAACCGTCAACTCCTCCGCCGGCGGTGCCATAATGGAATCGGCGTCCAAGGTAACTGCGGCTGTCTCTGCCAACAATCGGCCATCCACTGTTGAGCCCGTCGTAACGGTGATGGAGTCTGCGGCCAGAATGTTTCCCTCGAAATCAGTGCCTGTTCCGAGCGTCGCCGAACTGCCGACTTCCCAAAAGACACTGATGCCCGGGGTGGACGGGTCGTTGATTGATACCACCGAACTGTCTGATGCCGTGGTGAGTGTGCTTCCAATTTGGAATACGAAGACGGCATCAGGGTTGCCCTGGTCGTTGAGAGTCAAGGTTCCCGTGAGCCCTGCCGAGGAAGCAAAGAAGTAAACCCCTGGCGTGAGGGTCAGTCCCCCGAGATCCGTACCTGTCAGTGTTTCAGTCGGCGCAAGTCCAGCAGCGGTGTCAAAGGCAGTCGTTAAGTCGGTTTCGGCCTGCCCAGCAGCCGCATCATTCACGTACGTTGTGTAGGGGGAAGTTATTGTTGCTGGAGGAAAGCCAGTAACCGAAGTGCCTGGGTATAGCCCAACGCTCCCACCGTTAATGACAGTCGAGCCAGTGTTTGTAATTGTGGAGCCTGCCAGAACCGCAAAATTGTTAGCCGTGCCAAGGCCTACTTCTTGAGCTATAGCGTGCTGATCCAGAAACGCCACCTCAACCGCAATGACGATGCCGATTGGAAGTAGCTTCGCGCAGTGCCGCACCATCATCCGGAAGAAGGTTGCACTCACCGTTGTATCCCTCTGGTTGTTTCCTCGACATATCAACACGATGCATAACGTACGTGTTCCGCCCCATAGCCGCTATGGGGCATTTACCCAATCTGGCAGGCTGTTGAAAAACTACAGCCAGGACTAACGAATCGCCTGGATCGGGAACGAAAAACGGTAGTGGCCGGCCTGCAAATCGCAGCGGGTCGTGTCGCCTTCGCCCGATTCTAGTTGAACACCGGGCCCCTGCACTTCCCCACTCGGAGCGGGAAGCGTGAGGTCGGCCGAAGAATTGGGCGGCACAGTCACGTCGTACACCAACTGGTCGCCCTCCGTCCGCCAGTAGGACCCGATCATCCCGTAGGGCGAGTCGAATGTCGCTTTGAAAGACGCAAGCTTCGTCGACATCTGCGGCTTTAGGTGGAAGTGCTTGAAGCCAGGATGCTCCTCGTCGACGGCGATTCCTCCTGCGCCGGCGTAAAGCCACTTGCCGACCGATCCCAGTGAATAGTGGTTGAACGAGTTCATGGACGAGGCCTGGAACCCGCGTTCGGGCGTATAGCCGTCCCAACGCTCCCAAATTGTGGTGGCCCCCTCCTTCACGGTGAAGAGCCACGACGGATAGGTGTCGGTCAGCAGCAGTTGGTACGCGAGGTCCGTCCGGCCCAACGCGGACAGCGTCGGATTGAGAAATCCTACTCCGACGAAGCCCGTTGACAGGTGAGCCCTGGCGGTGACGTCGTCGACCAGATGCTTGGCGACGGCGTCGTGCAGATTCTCTGGTATGAGACCGAAGGACAATGCGACGACGTAGGTGCTCTGCGTTCCCGCGACCATGCTGCCATCGTCATGGACATAGGTCTTTAGGAATGCGTCGTCGATGTCGTGGAAGAGCTTGTCGTACTTGGCGGCATCGTCGCTTTTGCCGAGCAGCGCCGCAGCCTTGGAGACGATCTGGGCCGAATGGGCGAAGTAGGCCGTGTCCAGGACCGCCGTCGTCGAGTTGATGCCGCCGAATCCCCCGGGACCCCGGCCCCGGCCCTCGGCCGCCGCCGGCGCGCCGCCCCTGCGTCCCGCGGCGCCAGCCGCGGCTCCGCCGGCGCCCAGCGGGGCGCCGCGCCCTGTGAGCGGAGAGAGATTGTCTCCCACCCCGCCGGTTTCGATCAGCGTCGGATAGGTTCGCTGACAATAATCCACCCAACGGGCCATGTGATCGTAACAGGCTTCGATAATTCCTTTGTCGCCGTAGGTCGTGTACACGACCCAGGGAATGATCACGCCCGCATCGTTCCATATGGCATAACCCGGCCTGTCATTGTTCACCCGCGGCGATGTCTCGCAGAACGCGCCCGCCCCCGGCCCGCTCGTAAGCTGGCCGTCGTTCACGTCGACCAACCACTTCGTGAAAAATGCGTCGACATCGGCATTGTAGGCGGCTGTCGGCGAAAAGACCTGCGCATCGCCCATCCAGCCCATGCGCTCGTCCCGTTGCGGACAATCCGTCGGAACCGAAAGAAAATTCCCGCGCTGGCTCCATCGGATATTGGCAATGAACCGGTTCAGCGCTTCATTGGATGTCACGATCGTTCCGGTATCGGGAGTATCGGAACCCACGACGATGCCGCGGATGTCGTCCGCCGTCAGTTCGCCCGGATAGCCGGTGATTTGAGCGTACCGAAAACCGTGGAACGTGAAATGCGGCTCCAGCGTCTCGGGCTTTCCCGTGCCGCCTAGGATGAACGAATCGAACGAAATCGCCTGGCGCAGATTTTCGTTATAGACCGACCCGTCCGGGTTGAGCGCCTCGCCGTGCAGCACTTGGAGCGTCGTGCCCGCCGGGCCGGTGGCCGTTATGCGGATATGGCCGACCATGTTCTGGCCGAAATCGACGACCCACATGTCTCCCATCCGGGATATCTTCTGAGGCGTCAGTTCCATCAGCCTGCGCACGGGTGGGCCGAGCTGCGGGTCCAGTTCGATGCCGTCATGCTTGTCGACCGCCGCGGAAGCCCAGGCGGAATCGTTAAAGAGCGGCGTATCCCAGGCGACGGCCCTGCGGGCATCGAGGACCTCGCCGAGCTGCTCGTCGGAGCCCACAACTTCGCCGGGACCGGCTTTCCATGTGCCGTCGGTGGCTATCGTGTCAGTTGAGCCGTCGGCGTAGGTGATCTCGAGTTGCGCGCTGAAATCGGGGTGGTCGCCGATTTTCGAATATTGGGTCGGTCCCATCCATCCGAGGCGACCCGCGAACCAGCCGTCGCCGAGGAGGGCGGCCAGGGTGTTCGTCTGTCCCTCCTGAAGGAGCTTCGTGACGTCGTAGGTCTGGACCATGACACGCTTGAAATAATCGGTCCAACCCGGGGCGAGCTGATTCTCGCTCACCGGCTTCCCGTTGACAGACGCTTCGTAGACTCCCAGGGCGGTCGCGTACAAACGCGCCTTTGCCACGGGACCCTTCACAGTGAAATTCTTGCGCAGGTAGCGGCCGGGGCCGATCATTGGATCGGCGGTGCGGACCAGGTCCGCGGCAGCATAGGGCCCGAGGACAGTCGCTGCGGACCAGGAAGAATCATCGAAGTCGCGGGCAAACCAACGGACCTGCTCCGGAGGCATCGGTGTTGGAGGCCCGCCGCGCCCGCCGGGAACGGGGAAATTCACGACTGCGGCCTTCCAGGAGTTGTCAGTGTTGAATTCGATTCGCTGCCCATTTTCCAAGTCGATCACGCCGTGTGCGGCGATGGCGTTTGGCCGGACGCCGCCGCGGAACAACCGAACCCCCAGCGCCCCAATCGCGATGACGTTTCTGCCCGGAACCAACTGCTGGCCGAAGTCGGCGTGGAACGGCGCCGTGTGGGCGCTGGAGCCTTGGCGGGTCGGCTGGTCATTCACAAAAAGCGAAATCAATCCATCGGCAGCGGCATCGATGACCGCGCTTCGAACCTTCGCGTCTGAGGGAAGGGTCACCTCCAGGCGAGCGCCGGCGCCCTGGCCGGCCTGCGACCCGCCATTGATCCACATCGCATGCGCGAGCGGGGCCTGATCGATGTCGTAGAGGGGCAGATCGGCCGTAATCCATTGGCCCTTCCATTCCGTCGCAGAATCAAGAAGACCCAATTCGATGTAAGCCGGCGCGCTCCATGCAGTGGGATTGCCGTCCTTGTCCCAAGCCCGCACCTCCCAGTGCACCTGGGCTCGCGAGGACAGGGCCTTCCCTCCCCAGGGCACAAGGACAGACTGGTCGGACGTAACCTTGCCCGAGTCCCACAAATCCGCTTGGTCGTTCGCGAGTCCGGACTCGGAGGAGGACGCTCGGATCTGGTAGGCGGTTTGAACTTCACCGGCGCGATCGGAGTCGAGCTTCCATGAAAGGCGCGGTTGCGCGGTGCCTATTCCGACCGGATCGACAAGGTGCTCGCTCGTGAGGTCCGTCGCGCGCACCTGGGAAACATTTCCGGTAGGGGCCGTGGCCGTGCAGCCCAGAATACAGAGCGAACCCAACGCGAGAACGAGATATCGAGACATCGGTCGTAGGGGGTTTGGGGGTTGAACCCCAATCAATCGATGGCGCCGCCAAAGGCAATCCGCGTTCTTGCGGCTCCCCGTTTCTCAAGCAGCCACTCTTGCCCAAAGTCGCATTTACCTATTTGTTTGGCCGTCCGAACCACCCCAGATCCCGGACAACATTCTTACTTACCCTCAATGAAACCCGTGACTCCATTCCGATCAATTCTTGCCGGGCCGTGCTTGGCTCTCATCGCCGCACTCGCAGCGGCGGCCCCTGTCGCCATCGCCCAACCGGGCCATTACTTGATCACCGACTACGGCGCCGTTGCCGATGGCGCCACGCTGAACACCTCGGCAATTCAGAGGGCCATCGACGCGGCTGCTTCGGCCGGCGGCGGAGTGGCGGAAATTCCCAAGGGCAGGTTCCTGAGCGGCTCGATCTTTCTCAAGAAGGGCGTCGAACTCCACCTCGATGACGGCGCGGTGCTGCTGGGCTCGCAAAACATCGATGATTATCCGAAGCAGCAAACGCGCATCGAGGGGCACTTTCAACCCTGGCGCATGGCGTTGGTCAATGTGCAGCAGATGGACCACGTGCGAATCGACGGCTCTGGCCAGCTGAATGGAAATGGCGCGGTTTATTGGGCGCAGTTTCGCGCGCGATTCCAGGCGAATCGAAACACGACGAACCTCGATGTCGAGCGCCCCCGCCTGGTCTTCATCGACCGGTGCTCGGACGTGCGCGTC
>Ga0182024_10001467_pt1 | contig 60843 bp, 43 predicted proteins | sample P32metaG_FD_120480 | JGI IMG/M metagenome (GOLD analysis project Ga0182024, IMG submission 120480) | Permafrost microbial communities from Stordalen Mire, Sweden - P3-2 metaG (Illumina Assembly) | ecosystem: Environmental > Terrestrial > Soil > Wetlands > Permafrost | place: Sweden: Stordalen...
CGCCAAAGCCGCCAAACCCACCGCCGCCCCCACCGAAACCGCCACCGCCCCAGCCGCCTCCGCCACCCCCACCAATCCATGGGCCAATAAACCACGGCCACCAGGACGAACCGGGACGGCGAGGACCGCGGTGGAACAACGAAAAGATAAATCGCAAGAACATAAACCCAAGGAAAAACACCAAATATATTGGGAAGCCCCCGCGATGGCGGTCATCATCACTCGAGTTATCCTGCGAATCCAATGCCGGGCCGCTATCCAACGTGACGCCTTTGTCCTGCGCGATTACGTCGGCCACACGCCGCGTCATCAGCCATAGCGCCGCCGCATCGTCGCCTTGGCGCAGTACTGGCAGCGCCTCGCGTCCAAAGCCACCCACCTTGCCATCGGGCAAAATCGGCTCCAATCCGTAACCCACTTCAAAGCGATACTTATGGTCGCCCGTCACCAGCAGGATCAGGACGCCCCGATTGTCGCTTTTCGGCCCGATTCCCCACTTCTGGTAAAGCTTATTGGCAAAATCCTCAATGGGCTCGTCGTCGAGCGTCTCAATGGTCACCACGGCAATCTGCGCGCCGGTCTTCTGCTGCACTTCGAGGCACAGATTGCTTAGCCTGTTGCTCGCATCGGCGTTAAGAACGTGCGCAAAATCGCTGACATAGCCCTGCGGTTTTAAGTCCTGAATCTTTTCCGCCTGCGATAGCGCGGGCAAGAGCGCGATGGACAGCAGTACCAGACCTACGGCCCCAAATCTGCTCAAATGAAGCCGGTTAGCCGGGCGTATTCGAACATGATGGAGCGGCATGGAAACGTCACAATTCATTGAACTCAGTACCGCAACTCCCAAATCAAATATCCTCGCGAACAGGCTTCTTATATTTTGGCGGCTTCCTGCGCTTGTCGGCGATCACTCGAATAGGCTGTGGGAGTCCTGCGGCAACCCGCGCTCGGCGTCGCGCTTCCTTGGCAGCACCGAATTTTGGTTTGCGACGCATTCGTCAGTCAATTTTCCGCCGCGGTGGAGAAGAAGCACCTTCCAAATTACCAAATCCCAGACGCGGAAATGGGGTATTTACCCTATATGAGAGATGCAGTGCCTGCGATACAACTGACTTCGACATAAGGAATAGGGAGGCCGCTACCCCCCCCCCACCTACCCCCCAAAGCGGCCTCCCAGTACCACTTTCAAATACCTGAGAGGAAGATGCTCCGAGCCCAGCCCGTCTTCAGAATAACCCGTTTGGCGTGGGAACTCTAGCTCCCCCCCTGGTCCTTTGAGGAATTAACCGGCAATCCATCTGATCCTGTCGAACCCCAGCTTCAGGACCGTTACCTGAGTTTTGGCAGGAGCGGTATGCCGCGGTCTGCTTCCGAAATCAACCTAACTTCAGGTCGATCTCCACAGGCTGGGAATAATCTACGCCTGCTACTTCAAAGCCAAACAAGTTGCGGAACTCGCGCTTAAATCCGGCAAAATCCGTCAGGATCGATAAATTCTCGGTGGTGACATTCGGCCAGATTCCTTCGACCTCTTCCTGCACATAGGGGCGCATCTCGCGATCATCCATGCGAATTCGGCCGGCATTATCTGTCGCTGGCGCAAGTCTGGTCGCTAAATGATTAACGAACAGCCGGGTCATCTGTTCAATTGCGCCTTCCTCAACCCCTGTTTCGCTCATCGCCCGCCGAAGAATGCTCATATAAAGAGGCACCACCGGAATTGCCGCAGATGCCTGCGTCACGATTGCCTTATTGACCGCTACGTATGCATCCCCGCCAACTTTCTCTCGCAGCAACCCGCTCAGATTGCGCGCTGTAGTCTCCAGGTCTTTCTTTGCTGCGCCGATGGTGCCATCGCGATAAACCGGCCACGTCAGTTCTGGCCCAATGTACGAATAGGCTAAGGTTCGCGCTCCCTCCGCCAGCAAGCTTTCGGTGAGAAATGCTTCAATCCACAAACTCCAGTCTTCGCCGCCCATCACGGCGACGGTGTCGGCCACTTCCTGCCCGGACGCCGGGGCAATTGTTACGTCTGTCACGGCCTCGGAATCCAAGTCAATGGTTCTGCTGTTAAATGGCGCTCCGATCGGTTTGAGTACCGACGAATAAGTTATTCCGTTTCGAGGATTGATCCGCTTGGGTGAGGCAACGCTGTAAATAACCAGGTCGATTTTCCCCATCTCACGACGAACGATTTCCGCGGCTTGGCGTTTCGCATCATTGGAAAAGGCATCCACATTTAAGCTGGCTGCGAACAACCCCTCCGCCTTGGCGAGTTCATGAAATGCGACCGTATTGTAATAGCCCGCGCTCCCCGTACGCCCGCGCTCTGGAGCGCGCTCCAGAAAAATTCCCAGCGTCTTCGCGCCAAAACACCATGCCGCCGCGATTCGCGATGCCAGCCCATAGCCTGTGGAGCCGCCAATCACTACTACGTTCCGCGGGCCCATAATACCTTCGGGCCGCGACTGCCGTACGACTTCGACTTGCCGCGCAACATTGCATCGGCAACCTTCGGGATGAGCGTTCACGCAGATAAATCCGCGGGACTTTTGTTTTACGATTTCAGCAGCCATCACTTCCCCTGGTTGTTTTGTACTTGGCGCTCTTGCTATCGTCCGCAGTGACCGCAAAACCACCGTCTCTTAATACATCCGCTGGATCTAATACCGTTATCTGGCGGCACTCTCCGCCTTCGTTTTCGAGAGGAGTGCCGTTCTGCGGTCTGTGTTCCAAGTGAATTCGCACGACCGGCCAATCTGTTCGTAGCGTCAACTTGCCGGGCCATTCGACAATCATGATGGCGCTTTCCGCCAGCGCGTCTTCCAAACCCAGCGATTCCAGGTCGGCAAACCCGGAAATCCGGTACAAATCCACATGATAAATTTTCAGACCATCAGCCTGCCGCTTAAATACATGCACCAGAGTGAACGTCGGGCTGGTTACATCGTCTTCCTTCGCTGCGCCTAGTCCGCTGATAATCCCCTTCGCGAGGGTGGTTTTTCCCGCTCCCAATTCTCCCGACAGCAGCAACAACATCGGCGCTCGCAGCCTTGCAGTAAGCTCGCGTCCAAATTCCGTCGTAGCTTCCGGCGAACGCGTGACCGTCCGAATTTCAGCCATGCTCCAACTCGATTTGCACTTGCCGCCACGCTCTCGGGATGGATCGAACCACGTCCGACGCAATCAGTGGTCCCTCTCCAGTTTCATCGGCCGCAATATCGCCTGCCAGACCATGCAAGTAGACTCCAAGCGTAATCGCCTGCGCCAGTCGTTCCCTATCCATCTCCGCTCCAAATTGCGCGACCATGCCACCAACCATGCCAGTCAGCACGTCTCCCGTTCCGCCCGTCGCCATACCCGGATTTCCCGTCGAATTTATCCAGACGCGACCGTCCGGCGAGGCGACCACGGTCAGATATCCCTTCAACACCACCCACGCATTCCATTCCCCGGCATAGCGCATGGCAATCTCAATTCGATTGGACTGCACGTCCGCGATGCTGCATCCCACCAGCCGAGCCATTTCCCCCGGATGCGGCGTGACTACCAGAAATGGCGCGGCATGATCACGCAATTCCCCCGCCCGCTCATCTGCCCGTTCATCTGAACGTCCCGCAAATGCGTTCAACCCATCAGCGTCCAGCACCAACGGCAGCGCGCAGCTATGTACAATTCGCTGCACCACTTCCTGGGTCTCGGCCTCCGTACCCAGTCCCGGCCCAATAGCGACGACGCTCTTGCCCTTCACCAATTCCTCGAATTGTCGCAAAGCATCAAGAGAAATGCTTCCGCTCCCGGTGCAGGCCAGCGGCACGGTCATCAATTCCGCCAGCGCCCCCGCCACAATTGGCTGCACAGACTCAGCAGTTGCCACCGTTACCAATCCTGCTCCCGCTCGTAACGCCGCTGTGCCCGATAGCACCGCCGCTCCGGATTTTCCGCGCGATCCCGCCACCACCAGCACGTGCCCATATTTCCCCTTATTGCCGTCCGGAGGTCGCCGAAACGGCAATGCCGCGAACTCGCGTGGATCCAGCCATCGCCACATCGGCGTCACTGCGCCACCCGAGCTTTTCTCCGCAACCGAAATCGAATCCACCAGTTCCGCCGGACTTCCGATTTCCGCCACGTGAAGCAGTCCCACATAATCCGCTGCCCGGCCAAGGAACTGCCCGCGCTTCGGCGCCGTAAATGTCACCGTATAATCCGCCCGAATCACAGGGCCAGTTACTCCGCCGGTATCCGATGGCAACCCTGAAGGCATATCCACCGCAACGATTAGTGCGCCAGGGCGTAGCGCATTCACATGGTCAATTACTTGCGCCAGCCATCCTTCCACAGGCCCGCGAAACCCCGTCCCAAAGATCCCATCCACAAGAATTTGTGCGCGGTCTAAGGCGTCTCGCACATCATTCCACTCCATGCCATTGCTGACAATTCGCATCTCGCCGCCGCATGCCAGCCACTTGTCCCGGTTTATCGCCGCGTCGCCGTGAAGTTCCTCCGCCTTCGCCAACAGCCATACATCCGCACACGCGCCCATGGCTCGCAAATGGCGCGCCGCCACCAGAGCATCGCCGCCATTGTTGCCTTTACCGCATAACACGACTATCCGCCGCGAAGCCAGATGAGGAAATTGCTTGGCGCAAACCCCCGCCACCGCGGCCCCCGCGTTTTCCATCAGCGTAAGGCTCGAAATTCCTCGCTCTTCCGAGGTCAGCAGGTCCACTTCGCGCATTTGCGCAGCTGAGAGAATTTTCATAACGTTTTCGCTATCATGTCGCGGTCAGGAACTAGCCGTATCCTTCCAATGCACTACCACCACAGTCATGTCGTCCGCCTGCTCCTGCGTTCCGGCCCAGTTCTCAACGGCCGCGAGCACTTCCTCCGCAAGCCGCGCCGGCGAGCCGCTTCGATGACGAAGCACTTCCTCGGTCAGCCGCTGCATTCCGAAATCCTCTCCGTAAACATTTTCCGGCTCAACCAGGCCATCGCTAAACGCCACCAGCAAACTGCCCGGTTCCACCGTGAGCGACCCTTCTTCATATACGCAATTATCGAACAACCCAATCACTGTTCCGCCTTCTCCCAGTCGCTGCACTCGATCTCCCGAGATATACAGGGGAGGCAGATGCCCTGCGTTGGTGTAGGCCAGCCGCCGCGTTTCCGCATCGTACGTGGCGTAGAAAAATGTAGCGTAGCGATCATCAGTAGTATTGAGAAAGAGGTGACGATTCAGCCGCGCCACCAGCCGCCCCGTTCCCGACGTGCCATTCTGCTGCACTTGGCTGCGCAATGCCGCTTGCAGACTGGCCATTAACAGAGCCGCGGAAATACCCTTTCCGCTGATATCAGCCAGCGCTATTCCCAACCGTCCAGGTCCCAGCAGCAGAAAATCATAATAATCGCCGCTCACCATCCGCGCCGGACGGCACAAGGCTGCCACTTCCATGCCGGGAATTTCCGGTAGCTTCTGCGGGAAAAGCTGATTCTGCACTTCGCGAGCTATGGAAATTTCGTTCTCCAGGCGCTCCTTTTGCCGCTGCTCTGTAATCAGCGAACCAATCGAGCTGGTCATTGAATTGAACGATTCGCCGAGCACTCCCAGTTGATCGCGCTTTTGAATACGCACGCGATGCGCGAAATCTCCCTGCCTAACGTGCTGCGTGGCATCGTAGAGGTCCGCCACAGTTCTTGTAATCGTTCGCGTCAGCACCACTCCCGTCGCAAAGGCGGCAGCCTCAAGTAATAGGAAGACAACTCCAATTATCGAAAGCGCCAGGACCAGCGGATCGCCTAGCGCCCCGAGAGATGTAAACAGCCTGTGATTAATCTGCGATGGCCGCACAGAAAACGACACCAGAACGGGTGCGGCAAACACCTCCTCGCCCCCGGGCGCCGGAAAAATCGCCTCGAAAATCGAGTTGCCATCTATGCGCATATCCAGCCAGTTCGCCGCTGGGTGCAGATACCGGCGCTGGCTGCTGATTTTCCCCGCGGGAACAAACCTGTGGTCTTTCATGTCCACGACCAGGCCGCTTTGCTCGCCCTCACCCGCCAAGCGCATGGTGGTTAGCTGGATCGGCCCCAGTTCCGAAGAGAGAGAATCGAGGATTTCGGGGGTCAGCGGAGCGCTGGCGATGACCGTCTCTATTCCCTCTGGTGTATCACCACACGCCATGGCCTCCAAGTACAGTTTGGAATCCACCTCGAATACGCCCGCCAATTCAAACTCTCGAGCGTGTCCTTGCCGCAGCGGAATCCCCCGTCCGCTTTGAACCGTCACCTGCAAATTCGGCACCAGCTTGCGCGCCACTTCCATCACGGAAATGACTGCCGGTCGCGCCATCAACTGCCCGTCCGAAGAAGTTGAACCTGGCGGTTGATTGCGAATCGTCCCCAGCACCGCATTCGCTGTATTGGTAACCGTGCTCATTCGCTGTTGAACTTCGTCGTCAATTAAGTGGGCGCCGAACTGCAGATAGAGCAAGTATGACGAAAGCCCCACCATCGTCAGCACCAGCACAATGGGCACTACCGCGATGAATATGTAAGCAACGATGAGCCGGCTGCGCAGGCTCCATAGCAGCCGTGGTCGAAGCCACGGTAGCAGCCGCGCGATCAGGTAAATGGCGGATATCAGGGCCGCAATATTGAACCAGCCGCCGCCCGGAATCGGGCCGTGGATTAGACGAGCAAGGTCCACAATCAAAAATATCGCCAGGGCGGCGCAGGCAACGCGGTCCACCGCATTAGCTTTTCGCCACAAAATTCGGGATGTGGGAGGAAGGAAGGGCACGATTCTATTCCAACAATTCTGGTAAGCTACGCCGAGAATTTTGCAGCCAAACAGGACTCATGGTAATTGTACGGCAGCAGCAAGTGCTTTGGCATCACGCGCCGCCCCTTCGCGCCATCGCCACCGAGACGCCACCGAGATCGGTCATCTAGCGTGTGCGAGAGATTTGCTTTCGGTTTGCCGTCAGTTATATTCGCGGGCAGCCGCTCGCTGTGGTTACTCCGCTGCTACGGCGTTGGGGCTAATGCGCCGCCATAGAAAATATACCGGCATTCCGAGAAGCACGATGATCAGGCCCGGCCACGTGTATTGCGGCTTGTACCTCAGCAGTTGCACCTCGATAAATACCGCCATCACCAGATACAGCGCCGGCAGCACGGGATATCCTATCGCGCGATAGGGACGGGGCGCGTCAGGTCTTTTCCACCTCAGCACAAAGAGGCCGCTCAAAGTGAGAATATAAAAGATCAAGACCGCGAAAATCAGGAAGTCTAAAAGCTGACTGTAGGTGCCCGATAGACACAGCAGCGACGCCCACCCGCACTGCACCCAAAGCGCGACCCCTGGCGCCCGGCGTGCGTTGACTCCGCCCACTCCCCGGAAAAATAATCCATCTTTGGACATCGCATAATAAATTCGCGCGCCCGCCAGAATCAGCCCATTGTTACATCCGAAACAGGAGATAGCGATCGCCGCAGCCATCACTATGGCCCCGGCAGGGCCGAAAACCACTTCCGCGACAGCCGTTCCTACCCGCCCGTCGGTGGCGTATTGAATGCCGCGCGCCAACGCCGTAGTCCCATGTGGATCGCCGCTGAGTGGCAACACCCGCAAGTACGCGACGTTGGCCAGCGTATAGAGCGACGTCACAATCAACGTGCCCAGGGCCAGGGATAATGGCAAATCCCGCGATGGCCTACGCACTTCGCCGGCGGTGAACGTCACGTTGTTCCACGCATCCGACGAAAACAGCGCTCCCACCATCGCCACGCCAATCAGCGTAATCGTACTGACCATCCATGCCGGATGATCCGGCGGGTACGGATGGCTGACTCCCAGTCCCGCGCCCCGCCAAAACGACGTGAAATTCGCGGTTCGCGCCACTTGCGTCGAAAACCAGAATCCCAGCAACACCAGCGCCGCGAGCGCGCCCGTTTTAGCGAAGGTGAAAACATTCTGCACCATCGCGCCCAACCGAAGTCCTCGCGTGTTAATCCAGGTGATAAAAAGTATGGACGCAATGGCCAGCAGGTTTTGTGTGTTCAGCCCAACGTTATAAGGCCCCAGTTCTCCAAACCATAGGTGGTATGGTCCCAGTGTTCCCAGCTTCCAGATCCACGAGCTCGCCGAAAACCTTGGAAACATCACCCCGGTAAATTTCGCGAACGCAATTCCCACGGCCGCGATCGTTCCCGTCTGAATCACCAGCAGCATGGTCCATCCGTAGAGAAATCCCCACAGCGGCCCGAGCGATTCCCGCAAATAGACGTATTGGCCGCCGGCTTGCGGCATCATGGCCGCCAGTTCGCCGTATGAAAGCGCCCCCACCAGCGTCATCAATCCCGTCGCCACCCACACGGCCAGCAGCAGCGCGGGGCTGCGCACCTGTCCCGCAATATCGGCGGACACGATAAAAATGCCCGAGCCGATCATCGAGCCCATCACAATCATCGTGGAGTCAACCAACCCGAGCCCTTTCTCCAGTCCGGTATTGTCCCGCGCGACACCCGTGTTTGTCCCTTTCATTTCGCTGAACCGATTATGGTTGGACGTGAGTAAGTCAATTGCGCTCGATCGCGGCCGCGATTTTCAGAAATTCCCCAGCCCGCTCTCCAGGCTCTCGCGCCATTAGAATATCTCGCACTACTGCTACGGAATCGGCCCCGGCCTCGAACACCCCGGTTGCATTTTCCGCCGTTATTCCGCCAATTGCCACTAGCGGCTTCCGCGTGAGTTTCCGTGCTTCGCGCAACAATTCCAGGCCTGTAACGGGATCGGGGTTCGCTTTGGTTAAAGTAGGAAATATTGGTCCAAACGCAACATAATCCGCAGTCGTGCGATCCGCCTCGCGAACCTGCTCAAGGTTATGAGTGGAGACGCCTACCCACATCGGCTGAGGACACAAGATTCGCGCGTCGTCCGGCGCAATGTCCTCCCGCCCCACATGCGTACCGCCCCCACGCCTATTCTCGAAAACCAGGGCGGTGACATCCGGCCGGTCATTGATAATTAGCCGAAGGCCGCGTGGCGCGGAGTCATGTCCACCTTTGCAAGTGTGGGGGCCTATGACATCAACCAGCCGCTGCGCTATCTCAAAGGTTGTCCGCGCGGTTCCCGCTTTGTGGCGAAGCTGAAACAGCGACACGCCTGCTTCGACCAGTGATGCTGCCATCGGAATAAGCGAATCGCCTAGCAATTCGGCGTCTAATATCACATAGAGGGTCGGCAAGTCCTCCCTCACGGCTACTTCTCCGCGGCGGGTGCGAAGCGGTCCAAAAAACCGGTGTCGAATCGGCCGGCCACAAAATCAGGATCGGCCAGGATTTTGCGGTGCAGCGGAATGGTCGTGCGAATCCCTTCAATGACGAACCCATCCAGCGCCCCCCGCATCCGCGCGATGGCTTCATGGCGGTCGCGCCCGTGGGCAATCACCTTGGCCACCAGCGAATCATAATATGGCGGAATGAACGCATCCGAATGTGCCGCCGTGTCTACCCGAATCCCCGGCCCCCCTGGCGTCCTGAACGCCGTGATCCTTCCCGGCGAAGGCATGAACGTCTCCGGATCCTCCGCATTGATACGGCACTCAATGGCATGTCCACGAAATTCCGGAGGCTCCACTACATCCTCCAGGCGCGCGCCTGCCGCAACTTGAATCTGTGCCTTCACCAGGTCCGCTCCGGTCACCATCTCCGTGACAGGATGCTCCACCTGGATTCGCGTGTTCATCTCGATGAAATACAGGCTGCCGTCCTGATCGCGCAGAAATTCCACCGTTCCGGCGCTCGAATATCCCACGCGCATCAGAGCGCCAGCCACAAGTTTTCCCATGCTTTCCCGCTCGGCGCTATTCAGCGCAGGAGACGGCGACTCCTCCAGCAGCTTCTGATGCCGCCGCTGGATCGTGCATTCCCGCTCGCCGAAATGCCATACTGTTCCGTGCTTGTCACCCAGCACTTGAAACTCAATGTGCCGGGGATGCTGAATCAGTTTTTCCACATAGACGGACGCGCTTCCGAATGCCTGAAGTGCCTCATTGCGTGCGGTTTGAAAGGCCTTTGCAAAATCCTCGGCGCGATGAACTTCGCGCATTCCCCGTCCGCCGCCGCCTTCCGCCGCTTTAATCATCACCGGGAACCCGATCTCCGCGGCGATTTTCGCGGCCTCATTCTCGTCCTCAATCACCCCCGCACTTCCCGGCACAATCGGCAGTCCAGCCGATGCCGCCTCCTGGCGCGCGCGGTCTTTTTCACCCATGATGCGAATCACTTCCGGGGAGGGGCCGATAAACGTGATGTGCGAAACCTCACAAACCTCCGCGAAGTTCGCATTCTCCGATAAGAATCCGTATCCCGGATGGATGGCATCCACATTGGTGATTTCCGCAGCGCTAATCACATGGGGAATATTCAAATAGCTGTCCGCGCCTCGCGGAGGCCCTATGCATACCGCTTCGTCGGCGAAACGAACGTGCAGCGCGTTGCGGTCAGCCTCGGAAAATACCGCGACCGTTGGAATATCCAGTTCGCGGCATGCGCACAGCACGCGAAGAGCGATTTCTCCTCGATTGGCGATTAGGATCTTTCGAAACATCCGGGCGTCCACGAAGGCCTTGGCAGACCTACGCCTGATTGGCCGGCTGGATTGCAAATAAAGGCTGGCCGTATTCCACGGGCTGGCCGTTTTGCATGAAGATTTTAGTCACTTTTCCGCTCGCGTCCGATTCAATTTCATTCATCAGCTTCATGGCTTCCACGATGCAAATCACCTGTCCGGCGCTCACGTGGTCGCCCAGTTTTACGAATGCTGACGCACCCGGATTCGGAGCCTCATAATATGTCCCGACGATGGGGGACTTAACGAGCTGGCCGTTGATCTGATCTTCCTTGGAGGTGTTGCGCCCGGCTTCCGGCTGTACCCCTTCGATCGTCCCATCATCCGCGTCATTATCCACAGCGCCGCGTCTCTGCGCTCTCTCCGCCTGCCCGTTTCGTTGTCCTTCCGAACTGATTGGCGTCGTTCCGGGATGCAACATCATTCCCGAGCCTGGCTTCCGCAGTCGCACGCGAAAATCGCCGCGCGAATATTCGAATTCTTCCAGGCCGTGTTCCTCCATGAACTCCAGCAGCCGCTCCAGCTCCTGCCAGTCCATCGAAACGAGCGAATCCGATTCCTTATTCTTCTGGTTTCTCATTCACAGTTCCAGCAATTCGCGATCAATGGTTGTTATTCCATCGCAGCCATTAGCTTGTACAAGTACATCATCCTCAATCCGGATTCCGCCAACACCTTCCACATAAATTCCCGGTTCAAGCGTCACCACTTGTCCCGCCCGCAGAATATCACCGCTCTCGCGGCTGAGCCTTGGGGGTTCATGCACTTCCCGCCCCAACCCGTGCCCGGTGCTGTGGGTAAAATACAGTCCCAAACCGCTTTTTGCGAGAACTGCTCGCGCGGCAGCGTCCACATCCGCCGCCTTGACACCATCCCGGACGACATTTCGCGCCGCCTGTTGCGCCTCCAGCACCGCCCGATACCAGCCTAGTACGCGCGCCGGAGCGCGTCCAACAAATAACGTCCGCGTAATATCACTGCAATAGCCGCGAAGTATAGCACCCAGGTCCAGGACGACCAACTCGTTTTTCCTCACGCGTTTATCCGTAGGTTGCGCGTGAGGCAGCGCGCTTCGTTTCCCTGACGCCACAATTGTATCGAATGAGGGCCCAGACGCGCCCCCTTTATGCATGTGATAATCAATCTCGGCCGCTATATCGCCTTCCTTTACACCTGGTTTCACCATCGCGAGCACGCTTCTGATTGATTCCTCCGCTATTCGGGCCGCCTTCCGCATGGTGGCGATTTCGCCGTCATCCTTTACGGAACGGATTCCCTCTACCAGATCTTCCCATTGCAGCCAACGTATTCCCGAACCTCCTGAGCGCGCCAGTTTTTGTTTCTGTAACACCGACATCCGCGAAGGCGCATACCCCACTCGCAATCGTCCTGCGCGCTTTAGCATCGTCCCTGCTGCGTCCAGCACCGAGCCCCTCACAATTTGCACTTGCGCCAATTTCACTTCTTCTCGTGCCTGGATTGTGTAACGCGCGTCGGTCAGGAAAACCGCTCTCTCAGGAGTTACCACCAGCACGCCCGCGCTTCCTGTGAATCCGGTCAAGTATTGGATGTTAATGAGGAACGTCTCGATAAACGCGTCCGCGCCCACCGCGTCCAGTCGCTCGCGCAGACGGCGCAATCTTCGGCCAAAAGGCTCTGTGAGATTTTTAGCGGACACGATACCGTGCTCCTGCTTGCTCTAACCTGCGGCCCAGAGTTAAGGCCGCGTGGCTAACCCGGCAGAATACGTGGCGTGAGGAAGAACAGCAACTCTTGCGATGAAGTAATGATTCTGAGGTGTTTGAATAGGTTCCCTAGTGGAGGAATATCCCCGAGAAACGGCACCTGGTCAATCGTGGTTTGCGACGAGGACAGAATGATCCCGCCAATCACTACAGTGCCGCCATTGGCAATCAGAATCCTGGTGTCCGCACCCTCCGTGTCCAGCGCCGGAACTCCCTCCACTCGGGGAATTGCCGGGTCAATTTGGGTGGGTTCGACGTGGACGTCTAGAAAAATGTTCCCTTCCGCTGTCACTTGGGGAGTCACTTGCAGTCCCCCGCCACCAACAGCACATCCAATTCAGTCTCCGTCTCCGCCAGGATCTGATAACTCTGCGACACCTCGGCAATATCGGACGGGATGCTCCGCCAACCTCCTCGCGAATGCTCTCGCCTAAATCCTCGCCAGAGACCATCGGCATGGTTAGCCGTTTCACAATTACCGAAGGGCCGCTCAGCGACGCCGCCACATTTATTGAGGACAATTTGTTCGCGCTAAAATACTTACTGAAGTTTCCTGCAAATACCGCCTCAATAGCCGCCACGAGTCCGCCGCAATTGCACGGCCTTGACCGCGCTGGAGCCTACGTCCAGTCCCGCGACTGCTTTACTTTCTCCTATGCCAAACATTCGCTCTCTTGTACTCCTCTGCAACTCTTGCAATTCCATGGCCGCCGAGTCGGTGACCCGCTACGTAGCCCACAGCTTCGTCTTTCGACGTCTTGTTCGAGCGAAGGACCGCTCTCGGCCTTTCGTTCACACGCGTACGCCCATCGGCGCGCGACAACACGCGTATCGCGTCTGGACTGCCGGGTAAGTGAGGATGACCCTCAATGCTTATGACATCGCTACCACTTTACCGTCAAACTTTGCTTTCACGTTGTTGTACGGATGGCAACGCCTCGCCTCATCGCCCGGAACGCGCGCTGGCCATTTCCTTGGCCAGTGGAAAAAGGCTATGCCAGAGTTAGCATAACTGGAGCAAACCGCTTACACATTCAAGGCCAAAAAAGCTTTCACTTCGGAGTCTAAACCTCTGGTGATCACTTGGAAGGAGGAGTTTTCATGCCAAGCTTTGGCCATAGCATATCCACGCGGGCTTTTGTCGCCGCATCCATCACGATTTCATCCGGCCAGACTCCGCGATAACCTTCGCTGGCCCACTTTCGCGTTGCGTCAATTCCCATCTTCGAGCCGTAGTCCTGCATTCGCGCGGCATGATCCAGCGTATCCACCGGCCCCATCACGAACTGAATATCCCGCTCGGGATCAATCGCGCATAGCGCCTTCCACACTACTTCGCTCGCATCCTGCACATTTACGTCGTGATCCACCACCACAATCACTTTCGTGAACATGGCCTGTCCCAGCGACCAGATGGCGTTCATCACCTTTCGCGCATGCCCTGGATAGGATTTGCGAATCGCTACAATCATCAGGTTCTGAAAAATTCCTTCCGCTGGCATGGCCACGTCAACAATTTCGGGATGCTGCATCTTCATCACCGGCAGAAAGATTCTCTCAATAGCATGCCCGATGAAGTAGTCCTCTTGCGGTGGCCGCCCAACAATCGTCGTCAAGTAGATCGGATCTTTCCGGTGCGTGATGCAATCCACGTGGAAGACGGGAAATTCTCCTTCTAATGAGTAGTAGCCGGTGTGATCGCCAAACGGCCCTTCTGTGCGCATCTCCCCCAGATTCACATGCCCTTCCAGGATGATCTCGGCGTTGGCCGGCACTTCCAGGTCTAGCGTTTCGCACTTCACCGTTTCCACCGGCTCGCCGCGCAGAAATCCCGCGAACATGAATTCGTCCATGTCCGGCGGCACCGGCAAAATTCCCGAGACGCACGTCGCCGGATCCCCCCCAATCGCCACGGCCACCTCCATGCGACCTTCAGGATTGGCCCCACGCGCATCGCGAAAATGTTCCGCGCCATGCTTCTGCGTTTGCCAGTGCATTCCCGTGGTCCGTTCGTCGAAGACCTGCATCCGGTAAACGCCCACGTTGCGCTTGCCCGTCTTCGGATTGCGCGTAATCACTAGCGGCCAGGTAATATAGGGCCCGCCGTCCCCGGGCCAACACGTAAGAATCGGAAAATACGACAGAGAAAAATTGTCCCGCCGAATGACTTCCTTGCACAGCCCGCTCTTCACGCTTTTGGGGAAAAATGAGCCCAGCTCCGCCAGCTTGGGCAGCATTTTCAGCTTGTCGAAAAACCCCTGCGGCGATTTCACGTCCAGGAAAGAGCTGATTCGCCCGGCTACGTCATCCAGCGAGTTCGCCTCCAGCGCCAGATTCATGCGCCGTTCCGACCCCAGCAGATTGGTCACCACTGGAACGCTCGACCCTTTCAGCTTTTCAAATAGCAGCGCCGGCCCGCCCGCCTTGGTTGCCCGGTCCGTAATCTCCGTAATTTCCAGCTTAGGATCCACTTCCGCCCTGATCCGAACGAGTTCGTTTTCTTTCTCGAGCTTCCGCAAAAAATCCCTCAGATCCCGGTACGCCATAGCCCCTCCTCGCCGTATCCCCGCGCGGCGGAACCGTCACTCTAGCACGGTCGGCCCGTGTCTCCGAATAAGCTGCTGTCATTCAATTCTTCCGCCTATTGCTTTCCAAATATTCCTTGACCGGTAGTCCTTTGGCGTTCAAACTCTGATTAACGCTCCAGACGATGAGAGCCAACCCCCGGGACGTTTCTCCTGTAATCTGAAGGCGCCGATTTAGGCTGCGAACTCCAAATGAAAATGGTTTGTAATCTCGGACGAACCGACCGCAAGCTGCGCGTCGTGCTCGGGCTCTGCCTGGGATTGGCGGGCATCCTCGTGAACGGTCATCCGTGGGTGGGCCGCTTATTGGGCCTCGCGGGCGCTCTTGTAATTCTCAGCGCGGTGTGGGGAACTTGACTCGGCTACCGCGTGCTCGGTCTGAGCACCAAGCGCCCTGATATTGGCAGATAACCTGGAATAGCCCCGCAGCTTTGCCGCCTTGGCGAGCGAAGTTAATCACCCCTCCAGCTCCAGCAAATTAAAAGCACGGTCATCCTGCCAGCCCTGAGTAACGTGGCGAAGGGAGCAGAGCGAAGGATTCGCAATTGCCCTCTTTTCTCCTTCGCTACTCGACGCCGGGCCTAGCCAGCGCTGTCCTTCAAAATCTCCCGCGCGGCATTTGCTCCCGAAGCCCCATTCAATCCCGTTCCCGGATGCGTTCCCGAACCGCACAAATACAAACCTCGAACGGGAGTGCGGTAGCGCGCCCATCCTATCAGCGGACGCATGGTGAATAGCTGGTCCAGCGACAGCTCGCCATGGAAGATGTGGCCGCCGGTCATCCCCCACTCCTTCTCCATGTCCACCGGTGTGATGAGTTGCGCGCCCAAGACGCGTTGTGGCACGTCCGGCGCATGCTCTGCCAGCGTATTGATAACGGTCTTGAGGAATTCATCCCCGCGCGTCGCCCAGTCTCCATCCTTTAATTTATAGGGCGCATACTGCGCATAAATGGACATCACATGCTTTCCCGCCAGAGCCAGCGAAACATCCGCAAGCGATGGAATCGTGATGTCGAGCCACGGATGCGGCGAAAACGCGCCATATTTCGACGCATCGAACGCGCGCTCCATGTAATCAATCTCCGGCCCGATGTGGATGCGCCCTTGCAGCGCCGCCGGGGCATTTTCACTCCCAGCGCCGGCAGATCCTTGCGCCGCCCTAGCACCATTCGCCCGCACCAACCCGGTGAACTGCGGCAAGCCATCCAACGCCAGATTCACCTTTGCCAGCGTTCCCTTCCCCCGAAAATGCTGAATCTTCACCAGGAAATCCGGCCCGAAATATGAAGGATCGCACAGCTCCAGAAAAGTGCGCCGCGGATCGGCGCTCGAAACCACGGCCTCCGCGGAAATCTCTTCGCCACCCTTCAGCACAACTCCGGTGGCGACATCATCCTTGGCGATAATCTTTTCCACCGCCGCATCACAGCGTATTTCCGCGCCCGCCGCACGCGCCGCCGCCGCAATCGCATCGGACAGCGCGCCCATCCCTCCACGCGGAAACCACGGAGCTCTCGCGGGATGAGAATCCGTGGCCGCCTGCAACAGCAGGTGCGCGGTGCTGCCCGCCGACCACGGCCCCATCGCAGAGCCAAGCACTCCTCGCGCCGCAATCACCGCGCGCAGCAATTCCGTTTCGAAGAACTCCGCCACGAAGTCGGCCACCGCCATCGGCCCGTAGCGCAGCAGGCGCATCATGTCTTTCTTGCCCAGCCCGCGCATGTTGCGGCCAAAGCGGAAGAGGTTCCACAAGTCTTCGCTGCCGGGCTTCGCAATCACCGGCGGAGTCAGACTTAGCAACTGCCGTAGCAGCGCGCCATATCGCGCCAGCAGCGCGCTGAACTCCACGTACTTTTCCGCATCGCGCGCTGAAAACTGCGCAATTCCACGCGCGGTTTCCTTCGCATCCCGGCGCAGCAGCAGGCCGCACCCATCTGGCGATGGCGCAAAGACGCAAATCTCCGGCTCGACGACGGACAATCCATGCTTTTCCAGTTGCAAATCGCGCTCAATTTGCGGCAACAGCGGACCGCCCGCATGAGCCAGAATTGGCCCGCGAAATCCGGGATAAAATTCCGCGGTGACCGCGGCGCCGCCCACCACCGGACGGCTTTCCAGCACGAGCGGTTTCCGGCCCGCGCGCGCCAGATAGAACGCGGTCACCAGACCGTTCACCCCACCCCCGATGATCACCACGTCGCGCACTGCCGCCAAATCGCCTCCCTACTTTCCTATATCCTTAAGTATTTCCAGCGCGGCCAGCCGCCCCGGTGCCCCCATGATCCCGCCGCCGGGATGCGTCGCGGAGCCGCTCAAGTAAAGCCGCCGGATCGGTGTGCGATAACGCGCCCATCCCGCCATCGGCCGTAAAAAGAAAAGCTGCTCCAGCGAAAGTTCGCCCTGAAAGATGTTGCCTTCCGAAAGTCCCACCGAGCGCTCGATATCCAGCGGAGTCAGCACCTGCCGCCCAATAATCAGGCTGCGAATATTCGGCGCGTACTCCGCGATGGTATCTACCACCGTATCGCCGAACTCGTCGCGCTTGTCGTCCCACGTCCCCTCTTTCAAATTGTAGGGGGCGTATTGCACGAAGCACGACAGCACGTGTTTCCCCGGCGGCGCGAGCGATGGGTCCGTCAGTGTGGGAATCACCATGTCAATGTACGGGCGCCGCGAAAACTCGCCGTACTTGGCCTGGTCGTACGCGTGCTCCATGTAATCCACCGCCGGCGAAACGGAAATCGCGCCCCGCAAATGCCGGCCTGTTCCCGGAATCGCGGCGAACTCCGGCAGCCCGTCCAGCGCCAGATTCACTTTTCCCGACGAGCCGCGGTATTTGTACCGCCGCACTTCTTCCATGAAATCGCCGGGCAGTTCGCGCTCGCCAATCATTTTTTCAAAGGTCATGCGCGGATCAAGGCTCGACGACACAACCTCCGCGCGAATTTCCTCGCCGCCTTCGAGCACGACGCCAATCGCGCGTCCGTTTTGCACCAGGATTCTTTCCACACCTGCTTGGGTGCGGATTTCCGCGCCCGCTTCCCTCGCCGCCGCCGCAATGGCGTTCGAAATCGCGCCTGTTCCCCCGCGGCTGAATCCCCATGCGCGAAACGCGCCGTCGATTTCGCCCATGTAGTGATGGAGAAGGACGTAAGCGGTTCCTGGCGACCGTACTCCCAGAAACGTGCCGATGATCCCCGACGCCGACATGGTCGCCTTCAGCACGTCGGTCTCAAACCACTGATCCAGAAAATCCGCCGCGCTCATGGTCATCAACTGGACCAGGTTATACATGTCCTGTTGCGGCAGCGTTTGAAAGCGGCGTCCCAGGAAATACAGTTTCTTCAAATCGCGCGGGTCAATGGACGTGGGATCCGGTGGGACCATTCCCATAATCGGCTTCACGAACCGGCACATCTGCACCATGGTCTGGCCGAATTCATCGTAGGCTTCCGCGTCCACCCGCGAATGCCGCAGGATTTCGCGGCGGGTTTGCGCGTGATCGTTCATCCGCCACAGATGATCGCCGTCGGGCATCGGTGTGAACGTGCCGTCGAGAGGGAGAATTTCGAGGCCGTGACGGGGCAAATCCAGATCGCGGATGATTTCCGGCCGCAGCAGCGAAACCACGTAGGAAAAAACAGAGAACTTAAAGCCGGGAATGATTTCCTCGGTAACCGCCGCACCGCCGAGTACGTGCCGCCGCTCGAGCACGACGACTTTGCGTCCCGCGCGCGCAAGGTACGCGGCCGTCACCAGCCCGTTGTGGCCGCCGCCAATCACAATCGCGTCATATTTCGTGCTCATTTGTATCGCTGGTTATATGCGCTTTCTCGCAACCATTATCACTCGTTTCCCGTCGCCGTTGCGCAACGCCATCTCGCACGATGCGCGAAGTAGTTCGTCATTCTACTTGTCCCGAACCCTGCGTTACAAGAGGAACTCGTCAATACATCGGGAGCTTGATAGCTCAAAATTTTCGAGAAACTTACCGCCTGACGGGAATATAAATCGAGGGCTTCTATTGGATCGTGAGCAGACGTGACGCTACTGTTACCACGATGGAGAGAAGAGGGCGGAGTTGCCTCTGCCCCCCTTCCGCTTGCCTTAAATTGACCGTTGCTTTTAGTTGACCGCGAAGATTAGGTCGTCGTGGTCGTCGTAAGCTCCGGTAGTGCAGGAAGCGTGCGAGCCTTCGTAACGGAAGACAGCCCGCACGGCCTGCAAACTTCCCGTTGGAAGCGTGAACGTAGTAGACAATGATTGCGCACCGCTCCCAGGGGGAACAATGGTCGTAATGTAGGTCCACGTGGGACTATTCGCATTAGCCGCGTAGTAAAGATCCAGCGCGTCGGAAGTGTAACCGGCATAGGCCCAGACAGTCGCCGTAACTTTGGCGCTTTGGCCGTGGGTTAATGTGCCGCCATTGGTGGAAGCAATCACCATGCGGTCGTTGGATTCGTCGGAATGGAACGTCCCCGACGTGCCGTCAGCGCAGGAATTATTAATGGTATTGGGCTGATTTGGCTCCGACCCGCCCGACATGTGATCGCGGCCCAATAGCAGTGTCGGACCGGAGTCGCAGGAAATTCCCACAGTCGAACATTCCGGCGCCTTAAGCGTCGCATTGTAAACAGCAGTTTGCCCGCTGCTCGATGAATTAACCGTCAGCGCGATGATCGTACTGTTAGTCAGCGTGCCGGACGTGCCGGTCACTGTAACATTCACCGTGCCAGTAGCGGCGCTCGACGCCGCTGTAAAGGTGAGCACCGAGGTCACGCTGCCATTGGCTGGTGGCGTAACGGGATTCGGAACAAATCCCGCGGTAACGCCCGTCGGCAGGCCGGTCGCGCTCAGCGTAGTCGCGGAATTGAACGCGTTCTGGCTGGTAACCGTGATCGTGCTGGTGGCTGTGCTTCCCTGCACGACAGTCACAGATGACGGTGAAGCGCCCACGGTGAAGTTCGGCGTTCCCGCGCCTACCGCGAAGACCAGATCATCATGGTCATTGTAAGAGCCGGTCGTGCAGGAAGATGCGCTTCCCTGATAGCGGAACTGCGCGCGCACGGCTTGCACGCTTCCCCCGCTGGGCAATGTGTAAGTGGCTGACAATGTCTGCGCACCGCCCGCCGGAGGCACGATCCCGGTCTGAATTGGCGTCCAGGTGACGCTGCTGGCGTTGGAGGCGTAGTAAAGGTCTAGCGCGTCAGCCGAACCATTGCTATACGCCCACACCGTCGCGCTAACTTTCACGGACTTTCCGGGCGCCAGTGGACTGCCGTCGGTAGTGGCGACCACAATACGGTCGTCAGACTCATCGGAATGGAAGGTGCCGGAAGTTCCGTCAGCGCAGGCCGTGATTGTGTTCGGCTGGTTCGGTTCCGCTCCACCAGACATGGTATCGCGCCCGAGCAATAGGGAGGGGCCGGAATCGCAGGAAATTCCCACGGTCGCGCATTCCGGGGCCTTGAACGTGGAACTGTAAACTGCGGTTTGGCCACCGGTGCCGGATGAACTCACCGTCAACGAGATGGTGGTCGAATGGACGAGCGAGCCCGAAGTACCCGTGACTGTCACACTAAACGTGCCAGTAGTTGCCGTTCCAGAGGCGGTGAACGTGAGCGTGGAATTCACGCTACCATTGGCTGGGGGCGTGACGGGGTTTGGAACAAATGCCGCGGTGACACCCGTAGGCAGTCCGGAAGCGCTCAGTGTGGTAGCGGCATTAAAGCTGTTCTGGCTGGTGATCGTAACCGTGCTGGTGGCGTTTGAGCCTTGAATTACCGTCACGGATGATGGTGACGCGCCAATTGCGAAATTCGCCGTCGCTCCCGTACTTACCGTCAGGCTGATGGTGGTGGTATTGGTCAGCGAACCGGAAACTCCGGTAATCGTTATCGTCGTTGTTCCGGTAGCGGCCGTCGCGCTGGCCGTCAACGTCAGCACGCTGGTTGTCGTCGTGGTCGTCGGATTGAAGGACGCGGTAACGCCACTTGGCAGGTTGGAAGCCGACAGGCTCACGCTGCCGGTAAACCCGTTCAGCAGATTTACCGTGATTGTGCTGGTGCCATTGGAGCCTTGCGCTATTGTCAGGCTGCTCGGCGACGCCGTCAGCGTGAAATTGGGCTGTGAGCCGGTAGGCCAATTATCGACCAGGTTCGCCGCATTGATTGTCCCGATGCCTGTAGCGAAATCCCATCCCGTGGCCGTACCGTAGGCCTTCAAATAGGAAGAATCGGAAGTGGACAGCACTCCGTTGGTGCCCGACGGCAGGTAGCAATTGTGCGTACCGGTGCAATTCACGTCCATGTCGCCTTCGGTCACGTCGTAAAAATTGCAAGTACTGGCCACGCCATTACCCAAGGTGGAGTTGCAGTTCGCGTCGCCGCTCGAGCCATATTCCGTGGCTGCAAGCTGGTAATATGTGGGATTGGGATTGCCCTGCCGGGCTGCGGTCTTCTGGTTCACCAGCGACTGGATGGCGGCCATGATAGGAGAAGCAAAGGACGTACCGCCGGCGCCTGACCATCCGCTGGGAGCACCCGTGCATGGCACGCCACCGTTATTGGGATCGCTCCAGCAGAAAACATAGTAGTGGCCCCACACGCCGTTGGCGGCGAATAACGACACGTCTGGAATATCACGGACGCTGTCAGCCGGGTTCCCGAGAAATCCTGACTGCCAACTAGGCTTGGCATAACCCGCGCAAGTCCCGCTAACAACGCCGGACGTTGTTGGGGATCCTGTGGCGCAGCCGCTGGGGCCGCCGCTGCCTGACGCAGTGGTCAGGTAGTCCGCTTCACCGGTCGAGCTATTGCAAAAACCGCTCGTTCCATACGTAACACCCGATCCAGTGGTGAAGGTCGAGAGCAACACACTGGCACACGAATCATTCCAGGGAATTTCAGGAATGTAGGATTTTGCGGAGCCGTCTGAAGTGCCATTGGTTGCGTTCCAATAGGTGCTGTTGGTGCCAGCGTCGGTATCGCCGAAATCCGTACCTCCTACGGCCACGTTATAGGGCGTAGATGCAAAACCGCTGATGCCTATGCCGTGCGTGGCTTTCGTTTGATCCGCATCGCAACTGGCCGCCCCTTCGTCGCCGGAGGACACAAAAACCGAGACGCCCTCGGTTGCCGCCTGCTGGTAGGCCGAATTGTAAGCAGCATTGGCCGAAGCGCCATTCTCCGCTTCGCACTCGCCATAACTAATGCTCATGATCGCGGGAGGATTGCTTCCATTGATCAGGTTTTGAAGAGCAATTAACCCACCGAAAGTGGTGGTATCCGAGCAGGACGCTAGTTCGATGGCGGCGCTGGGCGCAGCCGCGCTGGCCCATTCCACATCCAGAACAGCTTCGCCATCATCGGCATTTGCCCCGGGATCAGAGCATCCGCTGGGATGCACTTGCGTTAGAGAACCGGCATAGCTGGAAAGACCGAAGGTCGAGCGAAACGTCGTCCAATCCGCTGTGGTGTAAAGATCGGTGTCTTCAATTAGGACGATAGTCTGTCCCTGGCCTGAAATTCCCGCCGTGAAAAGCGGGTTCAGATTGTAGATGGTGGCCAGGTCTGCGGGCACCAGCGTATAGAACGTGCCATTGCCGTTTGAAAATGTATAACCAGCGCGTTGCTTGTAATTCTTGTGCGGATGAAAATCGTGCAGCGAAACAATGCCAGCGACGAGCGGCGCAATCGACGCTGGAACCTCGGGATCGCTCATGTTGGCGATGTGTGGGATGCCTTCGACATTCAGATAATGAATTTCGGTCTTGAAGGCTTCGCGCACCTGGCCGGCTGTGCCAGAAAAATCAATCATCATTCCGCTCGGATAAACCTCGTTAATCGCGAAGCCATTGGACTGGAGCCATCCCGTAAGGGTGCTTAAATCCTCCTGGGGCAATCCGTACGCAGCCCCAAATTGTTCCGGAGTCAGCCATTGGTGAAAGCTCGGCGATTCGGGATTGTTGAGCCCCTCAGTAAACGCTTCCAAGGCCTGCTCCTGCTGCGGAGAGCGGCGCAATTGCAGCATCATGTGTTCCATCGGAAGGCCGTCGGGTACCCGCCCGCGATCATTTTCCGCATTCGCTTCAGGCCGCGTATTGCCCGCGAGAGTTACATATTCCGAGCCCCCTGGCGCCTGTTTTGTGGGGAGCTGCTTGGATCGCGGGTGAGGAAGCGAAGTAGAAAATCCCGCGAAAGCGGGGTTATTGGCGGTTAAAGCGGAACTATTTCCAGCCAGGCAAACCAATACGGCAATGGCGCAAATTAAATGTCTCATGCGGTCTCCTTTTCCGGATCTATTTGCGAAACAGCTTCGTCCTTCTCACTTTCCTCATCCGCCATTAAAACTTCGATCCAAGAGGCAAGACAACAACTGCCTCGAAACGGCGATTGCTGAGGATGCTCCGCCAGATTGACGGCCATTGTCAAGATAGTTATTCGAAAGGCGTACCCCTATATGGAGCTGAATTGTGCCGGGAGTCCCATTATTTCCCTCGGGATTGTGAGCACGCCCATTCACGCATGATATGGCCGGTGGCGTTGAATGCGTCGTATTTTATCGGCACACCCCACCTTGCGGCGGTGCGAGCCGCGCATCTATAATCGCCATTCAATTCTGCCGCGGGTATCGGGGATTGCATTGCCAATAGGAACCGCCGTACACGAGCGCACATTTCGGCTTTGCGAAAGCCTCAACTACCGCGAATGGTCGGGTTACTACGCGGTCAGCGCCTATGAATCGCATCACGAACACGAATACAACGCCATCCGCAATTCGTCCGCGCTGATTGATATCTCTCCCCTATACAAGTACATGCTCACCGGTCCGGACGCCACGCGCCTGGTCAACCGCGTAATCACTCGCGACATCCACAAAGTAAAAATCGGCCAGGTGATTTACTGCTGCTGGTGCGATGAGCAAGGCAAGGTGATTGACGATGGAACCATCACGCGGCTCGGCGAAAACGTCTACCGCTGGACGGCCGCGGATCCCAGCCTGCATTGGTTTAGTCAGAACGCTCTTGGCCTTGATGTACGGATTGAGGACGTCTCCGAAAAAGTGGCGGCGCTTGCGCTGCAAGGGCCCACATCCGCGCGGCTGCTCGAGAAGCTCGTGGGCGGCGAAATTCTAAATCTTAGATATTTCCGCGTGTTGCACACGCATCTGGCCGGAGTAGGAGTGGATATTTCCCGTACCGGGTACACCGGCGATCTGGGTTACGAGCTGTGGATTCCTTGGGATGATGCCACCAAAGTCTGGGATGCGCTGATGGAGCAGGGCCGCGCCTTCGACATTCATCCCGCTGGAATGCTGGCTCTCGACGTGGCCCGCATCGAAGCTGGCCTGATCCTGATCGAAGTGGACTATTTCAGCAGCAAGAAGGCGCTTATCCCCTCGCAAAAATATTCGCCGTATGAAATCGGGCTGGGCCGCCTGGTGAATCTCGAGAAGGATCCGTTCGTCGGGCAGAAAGCATTGCGCGAGAAAAATGCTCACGGCCCGGCGCGAACTTTGGTGGGCCTTGAAATCAATTGGGACGATATTGAACGGCTCTACGATGCCGTGGGACTCGCGCCGCAGATTCCCGGCGCCGCTTCACGCGCGCCTGTGCCCGTATACCAGGGCAAGACACAGGTGGGCAAGGCCACTTCCACCACGTGGTCGCCCACTCTAAAGAAAATGATTGCGCTGGCCAGCGTGGCAACTCCGAAATCTGCCGTGGGCACTCACATGGACGTGGAATTGACCGTGGAAGCTATGCGGCATCGGGTCCGCGCCGCCACCGTAAATTTGCCGTTCTATAATCCGCCGCGAAAGATGGCTACACCCGCTGGATAGTGGGACGGCGCGTCCTGGTCAACACGCGTCATAATCGCGGCGATCAATTTTTAGGGGTTTTCTATTTTACGGGGAGAATGAACGATGCATTTTCGTATTGCCGGACTATTCGCCGGCGCACTTTTGCTTGCCACCGCGCCATTTGCGGGCCGCGCCGCGGCTCAGGACCCATCGCAATCCATTCGCTTGACGGTGGACGCCAGCTCCGCGCCCCAGAAAATTCTTCGTGCGCACATGCAAATTCCCGTGAAGCCCGGCCCGTTGGTTCTTTATTACCCCGAATGGATTCCCGGAGAACACATGCCTGACGGGCCCATCATGAACCTTACCGGCATGCAATTCACCGGCAACGGCCAGCGCATTTCCTGGCGGCGCGATCTCGTGGACATGTTCACCTTCCGTCTGGACGTCCCGGCCGGAGTGACCACATTGAACGTGGATCTGGACTTTGTTCTGTCCGCGCCAGCGTCGGGGTTTTCCGCGGGAGCCTCGGCAACTTCGCAACTGGCCGTGATTAGCTGGAACCAGGTGCTGCTTTATCCTTCGGGGCGTCCGGTGCGCGAAATTCAGTTCACGCCATCGCTCCGCATCCCTGCTGGATGGAAATTCGGCACCGCATTGCCCGGCGCGCAGCGCGCTGGCGACGACATCACGTTCGATCCCGTGCCACTCAACACGCTCGTGGATTCCCCCGTACTGACCGGCGCGCATTTTCGCGTGATTCCGTTGACACCAGGCGAAAAGATTTCCCATGAGATGGATATCGCCGCCGATAGCGAAGCAGCCCTGGCTATGCCCGCCGCTACCGAAACGGAGTACAAGAATCTGGTGGCCGAAACTGGGGCGCTTTTTGGTTCGCGCCACTATCGCGACTACCACTTTCTTTTCACTCTTAGCGACGATGTAGCTCACTTCGGTCTGGAGCATCACGAATCCAGCGATGATCGCGTTCAGGAACGCACCCTGATTGACGAGAACCTCCGCTTGACCGAGGCGGACCTGCTGCCCCACGAATTTACTCATTCGTGGAACGGCAAATTCCGCCGCCCCGCCGATCTTTCCACTCCCGACTACCAACAACCCATGCGCGATGACTTGCTGTGGGTCTATGAAGGACTCACCGAATACTATGGAAATGTATTGAGCGCGCGCAGCGGGTTGTGGACGCCGGAACAATTTCGCGAATATCTGGCCGGGGTGATGGCGCAATTGCAAGCTACCACCGGGCGCTCCTGGCGGCCGTTGCAGGATACCGCCGATGCCGCGCAGATTTTATATGAAGCGCCTGAAGAATGGTCTTCGTGGCGGCGCGGCGTGGACTACTACGACGAAGGCAATTTTCTCTGGCTAGAAGTTGATACAACCCTCCGCGCGCAATCCCATGGGAAGATTTCGCTCAACGATTTCTGCCGCGCTTTCCATGGTGGCCCTGGCGGCCAACCCGAACTGAAAACCTATACCTTTGACGACGTTGTTGCCGCACTTAACGCCCTCGTGCCCTACGACTGGGCGGGGCTGCTGACCAAACGCCTGAATTCGGTTGACCCACAGCCGTCCCTGGCCGGCCTGCGCGCCTCAGGGTGGGATATTGCGTGGAACGAAACACCCAATGTTATTCAGGCCGCGCACGAAGCTACAAACAAAGGGCTGAATCTGAATTCGTCGCTGGGCATGGTGGTGGATACCGACGGCACCGTGAAGGATGTGGTCCTCGATCACCTCGCGTTTCGCGCTGGCATTGGTCCAGACATGCATATTTCAGCCGTGAACGGGAAGCAATTTTCCACTGACGATTTGCGCAATGCCGTGCGCGATTCGCTGAATAACAAGGCTGCCATCGACCTGGAAATAGCCAACGGGCCATTCCTCCGCAACGTAAAACTGGATTACCACGGCGGGCTGCGTTATCCCCATCTGGTTCGCCTGCAAGGTCAGCCCGACTTGCTTGACGAGATTGCCGCTCCGCTGGTGAAACGCTAACGTGAAATTTCGTATAAATGTTTTCGTCGGCTATATCCTCCTGATCATCGGGATCGGCATGATGTTTCATCCCACCTTTCACCGGGGCGTTAACAATGCTCAGGTGCAAGTGGGTGATCAGGAAGCTACGGTCCACACCGAAGAGGTAATCACCATGCCGCGCTGGATGAGCTTTCTGGTGATTGTTGGCGGCGGCCTGCTGATTTTGATGGGCAGTCCTCGCCAAATGCCGCAGCCCCGGTGCCGTAGAGGCTGATGGCAAGACAATGAAATAGAAGTGGGCGTATTTTGCCCCCAAAAATATTTGCCGAACCAGTGAGGCTGAAAATATGAAATCGCAATCCCTACACAAAGCCCTGTTCGCCATAACGCTGACGACTGTTGCCATAGGGCTGCCATTTGGTGCCGCTAATGCTGGGCAACGCCATTCAGCAGTCGTATCTCCGGCGTCGGCGGCCCCTCATATGGCGGCCGGGCACTCGCTCTCGCAACCGGGCGAATCGCAAACGTCCCTTCCGCTGAAGCGTCCGATTACTTTCCGCGATTTGATTTCCATGCATCGCGTCAGCGATCCGCAGATTTCGCCGGACGGAAAATGGATCGCCTATTCTGTTTCGACTCCCGATCTGACCGCCAATCATTCGGTGCGCAATATCTGGGTTGTTTCCACGGACGGCAGCGGCCAACCGAAGCAGTTAACCCAAATGGGAACCGACACGCGCCCCCGCTGGTCGCCCGATGGCAACCAATTGGCGTTTCTTTCGACGCGCGATGGGGTGCAGCAGGTATATGTGCTTACCCTGGCAAGTGGCCAAGCTCGGCGCGTCACCAGCCTTTCGACCGGCGCCGACAACGAACTGTGGGCGCCCGATGGCGCGATCATCACTTTTGTTTCGCGCGTCTATCCCAATTGCGCCGACGACGCCTGCAACGCGGCTCGCGACGATGCCGAAAAGAAGAACAAAGTGAAGGCCCACATTTATGATCGCCTGCTTTACCGCCATTGGACCGACTGGTGGGATTACAAACGTAGCCATCTTTTCATTACTTCGCTGTCTGGCGGCGTGGCGCAGGATCTGACGCCGCGAGCGGAGTATGACGTGCCTCCATTCACCCTGGGTGCGCCCGAGGCGATTGCGTTTTCGCCCGATAGTTCAGAGATTTGCTTCACCGCCAATACCGACAAGGACGAAGCGTACAGCACCAATGGTGACCTTTTTGCGGTACCGGTCAGCGGCACAGCGGGGGCGGCCAGCGATCCCAAGCGGATAACGACGAATCCGGGAAACGACTGGGGCCCAGTCTATTCCCCTGACGGGCATTACATCGCCTACCGTTCGCAGATTACCCCCGGATATGAAAGCGAACACTGGCGGCTCATGATTTACGACCGCAAATCGGGCAAACAGATTCAGGTGGCCAAAGATTTTGACCGCAATCCCGAGGGCTACGCCTGGTCGCCGGACGGCCGCACGATTTACTTCAACGCCGAAAACGAAACGGAGATGCCGATTTATGCCGTCGGTCCCGCGCTTGCCGCAGTGCCCCGCGAAGTCGTCAAGAATGGATTTAATGGCGAGTTTGCCCTCAGCGCAGACGGCACGACCATCGCCTTCACCCGCACCAGCCTGACCATGCCCGCGGAAGTTTTCGTCGCACATTCCGACGGCACTGGCGTGCGCCAGCTCACCCATCTCAACGCCGCGCTGTTGGGCCAGCTCGACATGCCAAGCGCGGAGCCGTTCTGGTTCGCCAGCGCCGACGGAACGAAGATCGAGGGGCTGATGCTTAAACCGCCCAATTTCGACGCGTCCCGCAAATATCCCATGCTCCTCTTGGTTCATGGCGGGCCGCAAGGCGCGTGGGACGACGAATGGGGTTACCGCTGGAATCCTCAAGTGATGGCCGCGCCGGGTTATGTTGGGATGATGATCAATCCGCGCGGTTCCACCGGATATGGGCAGGCGATCACCGCCGAAATCAGCGGAGATTGGGGCGGAAAAGTTTTTCAGGACTTAATGGGCGGCGTGGATTATGCCGTGGCCAATTATCCGTTCATTGACGGCAATCGCCTCGCGGCGGCCGGCGGCTCCTATGGCGGATTCATGATTGATTGGCTGGCCTCGCAATCCAAGGGACGCTTCAAGTGCCTGATCAGCCATGCCGGTCCTTACGATGCTGTGAGCATGTACGGCGCAACCGAGGAGCTGTGGTTTAACGATTGGGAGTATAAGGGCAATCCATGGGACAATCCCGCGCTTTACGACAAGTGGAATCCGGCGAAATACGCCGCTGACTTCGGCAAATACAAGACTCCCACTCTTATCATCGGTGGCGAACTCGACTTCCGCATTCCCTACACCCAGGAACTGGAATTTTTCACGGCGCTTCAGCGGCAGGGCGTCCCGTCGCGGCTGATCATTTTCCCCGATGAAGGCCATTGGGTCCTCAAGCCTCAAAATAGCGAGCTGTGGTATCACGAATTTCTCGGCTGGCTCGCCAAATATCTGTAAGTGGGCTCGCACAGCCAAACCAGGCCCCGTGTCCGTCGTTCCGATCGGCCGAAGGCCGAGGAATCTCTCTTGGTTTTTGTTGATTCTGAGTCGTCGCCAATTTTGTGAGGCCTCGAAACCGATCGTGGGTGGCACGCCAGGAAAGTTTTTTATTTCAGGATGAAATTTCGAAAGAAAGTAAGTCTCCGGGGAGTATAGACAGGTGGAGGGGGGAACCCAATGGCGACACCGTTAGACAGCGAAGGGCAAATGGCAACTCAAAGTGACCCTGAAGCGATGCTGCCCGAGGAGCGGGCGGAGCGCTCCGCCATCGCGAAGATTTTTACAGGACGCCATGGCATTCGCGCGGGATGGCGGCTGGCGATCTTCATCGCGATTTTCGCCGCGCTGGTTGGAGGCTCGCAGTTTGGGCTATTTCATATTCCCGCGCTGGCGGCCTGGCAAAAAGCGCAGGACAGGCACGTCTTCAATCCTTATCAGATGCTGATCGGAGAGGGCTTGAGCGTCCTTAGCCTGCTTATCGCGGCGTGGATCATGACGCGAATCGAGAAGCGCACTTTCGCGGATTATTACCTGCCCGGTTCGCAGGCGTTTGGGAGGCGGTTCCTGGTGGGCCTGCCGTATGGGTTCGCCATGCTTTCGCTGTTGCTCGCGATTATTGCGGCGTTCCACGGATTTTCGCTGGGCGGTCTGGCGCTGACCGGCCGGGAAGCCCTCTACTACGGATTGCTCTATGCGATCGGATTCATCCTGGTTGGCCTGTTCGAAGAGTTTTCCTTTCGCGGCTACATGCAATCCACGCTGACCACAGGAATCGGTTTCTGGCCTGCCGCGATCCTGCTTTCGATATGCTTTGGCGCGGTGCATTTGAATAACATTGGCGAAGCATGGTTCGGCGCGCTGATGGCGGGAAGCTTCGGCATCCTGGCGGCGTTCAGCCTAAGCCGCACGGGAAATATATGGTTCCCCATCGGCATGCACGCGGGATGGGACTGGGGCGAGACGTTTTTCTATTCCACGCCGGATAGCGGATTTTTGGCCAAGGGACATCTGCTGAGTTCGTCATTCCACGGCCCCACGTGGATTACCGGAGGCACGGTCGGCCCCGAAGGCAGCGCCTTCGTGTTTCTGGTTCTGCTGCTGGGCGCCGTCGGCATTCATTTCATGTTTCCCGCGCGTCGAGCAACCTAAAGTACCAATCTTGTAACGAAACTCAAGGCGCTTCGGGGAGCGTGTAATCGAAATCGTAGGAATGTTTTCCGTCGGCGATGATGACCGTCAGTTTGCCTGATAAGCCAACCAGTTGGCCGGTACCGGAATCCGGCACCACGGTAATGTTCTGTTGCGGTGCACCCCGCGTCAAAGTGCCGCTGTGTTGCAGGACGAAACTACCCTTGCGGCTCTGCAGCGTTCCGATCACCCTCTCAATCGCGACGTAGCCTGCCGAGCCTTTGACGTCCGTACCGGCGGCCAGCATTTCGCCCTTGCTATCCGCTTCGAGATCGCCGTGGTACTGCTTGTCAATTGACATCCTGGCTAGGGTCGATCCTTCGGCCTTGTCCACTGTTCCCTGAGGAACTAATTTCACGTCAAACGTCCCGCTTGCATGGCCCGCCATAACCGCTCCCTTTTGAGTAGTTTTTACCGCCGGAGAATTTGCCTGTGAATATGCCGAGGCACCGATGCCCAGGCCGCAAACCAGTCCGATGGTCGTAATCATCCCAAATGCGAATCGAAATCGCCAAGTCATATCCACTCCAAAGTTCCCATATCGGATTTCACGCCCAATCTTACGCAACACAATACCACCGGCGGTGACGCGACGATCATCGTCTCCCAAGCACCTCTTCATAAATGGCCAAAGTGGAACCCACCATGTGAGCGGCGCTAAAGCGAGCAGCAATGCTGTCCCGGGCGGCAGCGCCGAGGCGCGCGGCGTCAGTTGGATTGGCGTTGAGAGGTGAAACGGCATCGGCAAAATCAGCAGGCGAGACCGGCGCAGGGACCAGCACGCCGTTGACACCATCTTCCAAAACTTCTGGCACGCCGCCGCTGGCGACCGCGATGCAGGGCAGCCCGCAAGCCATGGCATCGAGTAGCGAAGAGCCGAGCGGCTCGGCTCCCGATGGAAACAGAAAAATATCCAGCGCGGCGTAAATCGAGCCCACGTCGTCCACAAAGCCGGCAAAGATAACCCGATCGGCGATTCCCAAGTCCTTGGCGAGCGATTCGAGACGCGCGCGGTCGTTCCCTGCCCCCGCCAAGAGCAAGCGTACCCCACGCGGACCAGCGTGCGACCCAGGAATTTCGGCGGCTGTGACGGGGACTTTGGGGGCGCACTCGGGCACAAACTCGGTGGCGAAATCGCGAGCGGCAAGGAGATGGAGGGCACGCAGCAAAACTTCCTGCCCCTTTTCGGGCGACAAGTGGCTGACACAACCGACCGCGCAATCCCCTTCCGCAATTCCCCAGCGGGCGCGCGCGGCGCTTCGGACCCGTTCGTGTTGGTCTGCGGTGACCTGCGGCGGGACGGTTACTCCGTCATAAACAATCGCGATTCGCGGCGGTTCGATCCCCCTATCTTCCATGCTGCGCGCCACAAAGCGTGAAACGGCAATGATAGAGCTCGCCGCGCGATAGCGTGCCAACGCCAGCCGTCCCTTGGACAACTGATAGGCCACCCGGCGCGACGCGACTAACGTGCCCTGGCGGTGAACTCCCGCGAGCCATGCAGCCGCCAGCGCGTGCGAATCATGGGCGTGAACAATATCGAAATTATGATTCGCCGGTCCAATTTCCGGATCGTTTAGTTCTCCGTTTGGCGGGCGGTTCACCCCTGGGTTAGCTCGACGGTTTCGCAAAATCCGCCAGAGCGTCCATGCCCCATGGACACGAGGGAATTTCGGCGAAACGTCATGAACAGTAATGCCCGCGTGGCGGGCGCGTAGGGAAAGCGGGGATCCGCGCGGCGTCATCAACTCCGCAATGTGGCCGCGTTCGATCAGTCCGCGCATCAACAGCAGCGCCTGTGATTGGCCACCGCGCCAACTAATTTGGGTATCGAGATGAAGCGTTCTAAGCATAGACTTCGCGGGAACTCGCGCAGTGTAGCACCGTCGCGCCTTATGGACGATGAACGTCGCGAGAGAACGCTAAGGTAATGATTGAGGGAAAGCATTCCGCGGATTATTGTGCGCATGACATAGGAGGCCGTGATGCCACTCGCCAAAGCCGCCCAATCAAATGCCATCCACTGCCACGCTCCCCGCATTCGCCTGGCATTGTTGGCGGCCACCGCGCTGCTACTGGGTATGGGGATGACGGCGGAACCTCTCCACGCAGGCACTCTTACAATTACTTCCGTGCCTCCGGGCGCGACCGTGGAGATTGATGGGGTGACAATGGGCAAGACGCCCTATCAGCAGAATTTCTCAGACGCGTATTTCCACAAGCCCCACACCGTACTTGCGCATCGCCTGGAACATTCCATGATCGCGCGGCTTTCGCTAGAAGGTTATCAGTCCCAGGAAATCAAACTCACCGAAGGGCCCTTGGTGTATTACACGATGAACGGAAAAACCCACGGGAATTATTGGCTTCTGGCCTCCGACTATTTCCAGGTAGTTCTTAAGAAGGTGAATGGCGAGGAGAAGCCAGCGGCGCAAACGCCGCCCGCAAAAATTCCCATCGCGCGAGAGGATAAGACGAAGACGCCAGACGATGGCTCCAGTCCGCAGTGGATCGAATGACGAGCACAAATTCGGCAAATACGCCACGGGGAAAATCTCAACCCCAAAAATCCTCAGCGGAGATTTTCAGCGTCCGATCATTCCTTCCAGCAAAACAGAGTATTACAAAAGGCTATACCTTGGGAATTTGAGAAGCGTCCCAACCGCCGCCAATGGCTTTCACCAGCATAATGCTGGCCTGCATGCGCCGGGTGAGAATATCCACCGCAGTCTGCTCGTCCGCAAGCGCGGTGCTCTGCGCGGTGATGACCTGAAGATAATTCGTAAGACCGCCCTTGTAGAGATTATTCGAGAGCGCCAGCGAATGTTCCGCCGCCGCCACAGCCGCATCCTGCGTCTGGGCCTCCTGTTGGAGGATGCGCAGAGCGGCGAGATTATCCTCCACGGCCTGAAAAGCGCTGAGCACGGTCTGGCGATAGTTCGCAATAGACTCGTCGTATGCGGCTCGCGCCTGTTCCGAGACTCCGCGGCGGTTACCACCGTCAAAAAGCGTTTCGGTGGCAGCGGCCCCAAGCGACCAAAATACACTGGGCCCCTGAAACAGCGTGGTAAGGCTGATGCTTTCCACTCCGACGGTAGGGGTAAGGGTTATTAAGGGGAAATAAGCAGCGCGGGCCACGCCAATGTTGGCGTTCGCTTCCTGCATGCGCCTCTCAGCAGCGGAAACATCAGGCCTACGTTCGAGAAGGTCGGAAGGCAGACCCGGGGGAATCGCCGGAGGAGGCGCAGTGAGAGGCGAATCGGGCAAGCTGAATTGGGATGCGGGCTTGCCTATGAGGACGGCGATGGCGTGCTCAAAGTCAGCGCGCTGCACTTCAACGTCCTGCGCCTGGGCCCGCGTGGTTTCCAGTTGAGCCTGGGCCTGGGCCACGTCCAGCCCGGAAACAACACCGCCGGTGTGGCGGCTCCGTGTCAGGTCCAAGGCTTTCTGATAAGCGACAACGGTTGAATTGAGAAGCTTCTCGCCGGCGTCAAGGCCGCGCAGTTGGAAGTAATCGAGGGCCAATTCGGCATGCAGGCTTAGGCTAACATTCGCCAGGTCGGCAGCAGTGGCCTGTGCTTCGGAGCGGCTGGCTTCCACGGTGCGCCGTACGCGACCCCAAACGTCCGGCTCGTATGAGGCATCCACGGAAAGAATCGTATCCGTGTAATAAACATTTCGGTAAGGCACGAAAGACAGCGGACGATTGGAGGAAAGCTGGTCAGGCGTTGCCGTCAAGCCGCCCGTAACGGTCGGGAAAAGAGCCGACCGGGAAATCCGCACAGCCGCCCGCGCCTGGAGAAACTTGTCCTGGGCCACCTTCAGGTCCTGGTTTGAAACATTGATCTGGCTCTCGAGCGTATTCAATTCCGGATCCTGATAGATTTCCCACCAGGTCCCTTTGGTAATCGCATCACGTGGCGCCGCCGGCTTCCAACTGCCTGTTTCCTTGTACGATGGCGGAGTTGCAACGGGAGGCCGGACGTAATTGGGGCCAACCGCACAGCCGGAGAGGTACACGGCGCTGAGGACGAATACAATCGCCCCCGAACGCCGAGAGCGCGGTATGTTTGCCGGCGGCGTTTTAAGGGGATTCCGAATCACTGACGGCTCTCTGCTTTTGCCGGTGCGGCAAGCTGAACCTGTTCACCAGAGATAAGCGAATCGGGAGGGTTATCAATAATGTTTTCTTCGCCATTGAGCCCCGAAACGACCTCAACCTCTTTGCCATAATCGCGACCGAGCACTATGGATTTAAGCGCCGCATGATTGTCGCCATCAACTTCCGCTACTTGAGTGCCGTCAGCCTGAAAAATCAACGCGGTAACCGGCAAAATATAAGATGGAGTATCTTCCGGAAGCTTCAGGTGTACCTCCGTGAAGGCGCCTGGAAGGAGTACGCCTGATGGATTGTCAACGTCCACTTCAACGAGCAACGTGCGCGACGCCAGGTCGATTGAGTTTGCGGTGCGCACCAATTTGCCTTTGAAGCGACGACTTGGAAATTCCGCTAGAGTCAAATCAGCAATAATACCGGGCTTGGCAATATTGGAATACTGCTGCGGCACGTTAATGAAAACGCGCAGCTTTTCGACGGCGGCGATGTGGAAAAGCTCCTGGGCCGTCCCGCCATTACCGGAATTGATCAAAGCTCCCACGTCGGTATTGCGTGCCGTGATGACCCCATCGAATGGCGCGTAAACTTTCTCAAAAGATTGCAGTTGTTGGAGGCGCAACACGTTGTGCTGCGCGGATACTACCATGGCTTTTTTGGCCGCGTAATCGCTGGTGGCATTGTCCACGTCCTGCGTGGAAACCGAGTCAGTGCTCTGAAGATCCTCGTATCGTTTGGCGGTCACTTGGGCCAGTTGCATATTGGCTTGTAAGGTTGTCAAGTCGGCACGAGCCTGATCAAGCTGCTGGTCCACCTCCGGCGAATCGATTTCCAGAAGAAGATCGCCGGCTTTTACATGCGAGCCGATATCGTGATACCACTTCTTTAAGTAACCGTTGGTTCGGGCGTAGATCGGGGAATCAACGAAAGGCTGCATGTTACCGGGAAGAAGTAGCTCCTGTTGGGGCGCGCCCCGTTTCAAGTGGATTACGCTAACTGTAGGAACAGCCAGGTTGTAGGTCTCTGTTCTCAGCGCCGTCTTGGCCCTTACCCGCGGAACGATCCCTGCCACCACTACGCCGGCCACAATAATCAGAATCAAGACCGCAATCAGCAGGCCATGTCTTGAACCTTCCGGGTTCGGCCTTTCTTCTCTCAGCCCATTTTTTTCAGGTACTTCGTGCTGTGGCATTAGGTCTTCTCCCAACTTGGCCCTTGCATTCTGTTATCAATTCCCCAACTGCGGATCGACTGGAACGGGTTCCTTCTTCGCTTTACTGCCATGCACCACACTGAAGAAAACAGGAACGAAAAATAGCGTGGCTGCGGTGGCGAATAAGAGGCCGCCGATTACCGCCCGGCCCAGTGGCGCATTCTGTTCGCCGCCCTCACCGAGACCGAGCGACATGGGGAGCATGCCAATAATCATTGCCAGAGCGGTCATCAAGACGGGACGAAAGCGCGTAAAGCCCGAAGATAGAGCCGCCGCTGCCGCGTCCATCCCCTCCCCCATTTTTTCCTTGGCAAAACTGACCACCAGAATGCTATTGGCCGTGGCCACGCCCATGCACATGATCGTTCCCGTCAGGGCCGGCACGCTGACCGTCGTTCCCGTCACAAAAAGAAACCAGACAATCCCCGCCAAAGCCGCGGGCAAGGCCATCAGAATGATGAACGGATCAAGCCAGGATTGAAAATTAACCACGATCAGCAGGTAGACGAGAACGATGGAAAAGAAAAGGCCGCCCAGAAGCCCGGAAAACGAGGCGCGCATCGTCTGAATCTGGCCGCGAACGGTGATATGCGATCCACGGGGCAAGCTGCTCTTGCTCTGGTTCAGTATGGGATCAATTTCCCGGGCCACACCGCCAAGATCGCGCCCCTGAACGGAACCGAAAATATCAATAACCGGCTGCACGTCATAATGCGAAACTACGGCCATTTCCGCGCCACGGCTGATGTCCGCGACATTGGCCAGGATGGATGGTGGAGTGGAAGCGTTGGCTCCAGCTAGAGGAATATTTTCGATATCCTGAAGAGACTGAATTTGGTATTGAGGGGTCTGCGTAGCAATCTGATAGCTCACAGCCGTTTGGGGATCCAACCAAAACGTCGGCGAGGTCTGAAAGCTTCCGCTGAGAGAGACCAGAAGGTTGTTCGCTATATTTGATTGTGTGTATCCGATCTGACTAGCCTTAGTGCGGTCCACGGCAATGTGAAACTTCGGGTAATTAAATTGCTGCTGAATTCTCAAATCTACCGTTCCGGGAATAAATTTCAGCCGATTCAATAGCTGGCTGGCGAACATTCTGTCGCCAACTAAATTGTTGCCGACAATTTGAATATCAATCGGCGCGGGCAATCCAAAATTCAGGATTTGGCTCACTATGTCCACGGGAAGGTCGAAAAAAGTAATCCCGGGAAAATCGCGAGCCAGCACAGGCCGCAAATCGTGGACATATTTCGCGGTGTGGTGATGATTTCCCTTTAGGGCCACTTGGATATCGGCATCCGCTGGTCCGGTGGGTGCGGAATTGCTGTAGGAAAGATTGATGCTGCTGTAAGGCAGCCCGATATTATCAATAATCGTATCGAGTTCCGCGGGTGGAATATGCCGGCGGATGTCCTGTTCGACGAGATCGCAGATGGCGGCGGTATCTTCAATGCGAGTGCCCGTGGGTGCGCGCATGTGCAGCTTGAATTCTCCGCTATCCACGGAGGGGAAAAAATCCTGCCCCAGCCAGGGCAAAAGGAGAAACGAAAGACCGCAAGCGGCAAAAAAGCCCAACACAAAAATCTTGCGGTGGCGAATACAGGACTCAAGCAAACGATGATAGCCATCCCGAAACCGTTCAAACCCTTTTTCAAACTTGAGTTGCATCCGCGTAAAAGGATTGTGCGATTTTTCCGATTCGGCGCGAGCCTCTTCTTCCGTTTGCGCCTTCAGCAAATAACGGGCCATCGTCGGCACCAGAGTTCGCGACAACAGATAGGACGCCATCATGGCAAAAACCACCGCTTCGGCCAGCGGCACAAAGAGATAGCGGGCCACGCCGGCGAGGAAAAACATCGGCACGAAGACGATGCAGATGGCCAGCGTGGAAACAAATGCGGGAACGGCAATCTGCTGCGCACCATCCAGAATGGCCTGCAAGATTTCCTTGCCTTGGCTAAGTTGCCGGTTAATGTTTTCGATTTCAACTGTGGCATCGTCAACCAGAATTCCCACAGCGAGCGCCAACCCCCCCAAGGTCATAATATTGATGGTTTCGCCGAGCGCGCTCATGACAATGATTGAGGTGAGGATGGACAGCGGGATGGAAACGGCAATAATCAGTGTGCTGCGCCAGCTTCCCAGAAAAACCAGAATCATCAATGCCGTCAGGCATGCCGCGATCATGGCTTCCCTGACCACGCCGTCGATGGAGGCACGCACAAATATGGATTGGTCGGAAAACTGGCGAATTTGAAATTGGGGGGGCAGGGTTGTCAGTATCTGGGGCAATTTTTTCTTGATGTTGGAAATGATGTCGAGAGTCGAAACGTTTCCGGACTTCAGGATGGTCATGAGGCTGGCCCGCTGCCCGTTTACACGCACGATATTCGTTTGCGGAGGATACCCGTCCCGCACATTGGCAACATCACGAATGTAAATCGTCGAGCCATTGACGGTCTTAATCGGCAGATCGTTCAATTCCAGGATTTGCTTCGGCGCGGCGTTCAATTCCACTTCGTATTCGTAGGTTCCGATCTTGGCGGTGCCCGCGGGAATAATCAGATTCTGGGCGGCGATTGCGTTCACCACATCCGTGGGAGAGAGCCCCTTGGATTGCAGCGCCGTGGTGTTGAGATCCACTTGCACCTCGCGCTGCTTGCCACCATAGGGATAGGGAATGGCAACGCCCGGCACGGTCACCAGTTGGGTCCGCAGAAAGTTAATGCCAAGGTCGCCAAGCTGCTGTTCGGAAAGCCCCTGCCCGGAAAGGCCGAGTTGCAAAATCGGCACGCTGGAGGCGTTGTATTGTATGACCAGGGGCGGCAACGTTCCAGGAGGCAGGCCACGGATGACTGTCTGCGAAATTGCCGTAACCTGCGCAACCGCATTACCAATCTGCACATTGGGCTGAAAAAATATCTTCACTACACCAATGCCGTTGAGGGACTGCGATTCGATATGTTCGATGTCATTAACAGTCGTGGTTAGCGACCGTTCGTAGCCGTATACAATTCGCCCCGACATCTGCTCCGGGTCCAGACCCGTGTAGTTCCAGAGGACGCTAACAACAGGAATGTTAATGTTGGGGAAAATGTCCGTGGGGGTGCGAAAAATGAAAACCGGCCCAAGGATCAGCAGGAGAATGGCTACGACGACAAACGTGTACGGCCGGCGTAAGGCAAGTCTGACTATCCACATGATTGAGTTTAATTAAGACGCGGAAACGATAGGGAAGGTTTCAGTCAGCTTGTAGACCCTGTTTCAGCGACCTTCAATGGATGATGCGGGAGGCTGCGGAGATGCAGAAACGCTCTTCGAAAGATAATTTAAGACAATGGCGCGCTGGCGCGGAGTGAGTTTTGTCCCAAAGCGCTCCATTTGATGGAAGGTTTGCACCCATTGCACGCTGGATTTATGCGCTGAAAGAATCGGGGAGGCATCGTGACAGCTAAGGCAGGCTGATTGCACTACGTCGCGCCCGGGCCCCACAGGCAAATCGTATGTAAGCCCCGCATCAGGACGCACTGGAAAATTATCCGCAAGATATTTTATCAGCGCATCGTGATCGGCCGCGAGCACCGGCGCGTTCCACCGGATCATCTTGTCCACTTCCTTTGTCCACGCGGCCGGACTCAAGTGCTGCTGGGTAATTATGGAAGCATTGTGGCAGATAGTGCACGAGTTTTGGGCAATATCCTGGCCAGCACCCGCGGGCAGATCCGTGCTTTGCGCGTAAAGCGCGCCGCAAGCGAGAGAGCTAACAAGTGCGGTGAATATTACTGACCGCATAATCTTGGTTATCATTGCCATCGTCATCATGGCCTATGCCTCCACGCGCACACGCGCGCGGCCCATTCCATTCCATAAATACCCGGAGGGATTCCAGTCGGGAATTTCTGGTTGTGCATTGCCTTTGTTATCGGTGGCTTTCGACAAAATCACGAAATCGCCCTCGGACGGCGGCGTCCAATTGAACGACCACAAACGCCAGGAATATGTGGCCCTTTCCGAGCCCAACTTCGCGGGCGACCATGTCTTTCCCCCGTTGTCCGAGACATCCACTTGCTCAATCTGGTTTTCGCCAGCCCAGGCGATTCCCGTCACCTCAATGGAACGGCCTTTGGAAAGTGTTCCATCACCCGGCCGTGTAATAGTGGACTTGACGCGAAGGGCCGTGGCCGGATGCGTATCCTTCGGATCCACGGGCTGCCCAGGCTTTAGTGGACTATTCGGCAGACGATATCCGGGGTTCATGAAATTACCCTCGAATTCATGATCCAGCACCTTGATCTCGCTGAGCCATTTCACTGAAGCCGAGCCAATCCACCCGGGCACTATGGCTCGTGCCGGATAACCATGCTCCAGTCGCAAAGGACCGCCATTCATTTCCAGCGCCACGAGGGTATCGTCGTCAACAGCCTTCTCAATGGGAATGCTGCGAATGAAATCGGGCACCTTGCCGGGCGGGTCGTCGAAACCGTCGAATGCGACATGCTTCGCGGTCGCTTTGAGCCCGGCGTGTTTCAATAGGTCCACCAGTCGCGGACCGGTGAAGCGCGCATTCCCCACCGCGCCTCGCTCCCACTGAATTCCCGCTGCGCGAGGACGATAGAACGCGCGGCCGTTTCCCGCGCATTCGAGTGTGTTGGTCAGCGTGGTGGATTCCATGTGGCGCAATTCGGCCAGCGATAGCGAAAGCGGCTTTTCCACTTCTCCAGTTATGTTGAGCCGCCATTCAGGTCCCGGAGAATTGGGGAGCGCCAGGTGATCGCGGACGAAGAACAGATTGGTTGGCGTAATCCATGAGTTGAGCAAATTTACAGGTGTTTCCAAATCGAGGAACTTCGCCGAGCGTACAATCAGCCGGTCGGATCCCTGCGGCAAGCCCTGAGCCAGGACAGAAAACGAACCTAACATTCCCGGCGGCAACATCCCCGCTGCCCACGCCGCCCCAGCAAGGCGAATCCCCTGCCCCAGCCATTCGCGGCGCGCGGCGGAAAATTGCCACAGCGGACCGGTAGTCTGGTCATCCACGACTTTGCGGCTCATTAGCAGGACCTCTCATAAAAGTCATCGTGAAGCACATAACAACAATCCTGCATTCACCCCTTCACAATTAACCTGTAAGGATCTTAACTTAAGCCTATGATTAATTACAAGTAATTCCATAGGCTTTGCGCTATTTCGGAAATCCCCCAGTCCTCCAGAATCAGCAGCTTTCGGGGATGATGGGGCATGTGCTGGATGCGGCTGGAAAGGTTACTCCACCCTGCCGTCGTCACAGAAAGGACGAATGGTCTATCCGGGATCGCCACTTTTCTCGATGCCGCGAAGATCATGTATTCCCGCTCCCGCTAATATACATCTATGATTCAATGACTCATATGTGGAATGTGACCATCCATTCGGCCATTTTGTTAATTTTCGCGGGTGTCCTCGGCGGCGCGATTAACGCTGTCGCCGGCGGCGGCAGCTTCTTCACTTTTCCCGCCTTGCTCGCCACCGGAGTACCGCCCATCCCCGCCAACGCCACCAGCACCGTTGCGCTGTGGTTGGGCATCACAGCCAGTGGCGGAGCCTACCGCAATCGCCTGGACGTTTCCCGACGAATGATGATTCCGTTAATCGTTACCAGCGTGATCGGGGGTTTCGCCGGAGCGCTTCTGCTAGTTCACACGCCGGCGGAAACCTTTCTGCGCGTGCTCCCGTGGCTGATGCTGAGCGCCACGCTTCTCTTCGCCTTCGGGCGCCAGGTTTCGCGGCGATTTTCCTCCGGCCTTGCGCGCGATGCTTCCACCGCCGCTGTTGCAGGCGCGGCGATATTTGAACTCGTGGTCGCGGTATATGGCGGCTACTTTGGCGGCGGAATCGGCATTGTAAACCTGGCCATGCTGGCAGCGCTGGGAATGACCGACATCCACGCCATGAACGCCATGAAAGTAATCCTATCCGGAGTGATAAACGGCGCGGCGGTAATTACCTTTATAGTTTTGCGTGCCGTCCATTGGGGGCCGGCCCTTGTGACCACTGTGGGTGCCGTTGCCGGCGGATATTTCGCCGCTCGTTATGCGCAACGGCTACCACAATCCTGGATTCGCGGATTTGTGATTGTGGTGGGCATAGGGATGACCGCATATTTCTTTGTGAAGGCGCACTAAAACAAGGATTTATGCCCAAGTACCCGTATTGTAAAAAGGAAGTCACGTTGGACAAAACCCGGCGGGATTCTCAATCAATGGGAGATGAAATTCACAAGGACGTGGAAGGAATCGTGAAGAAGGAAATCATGTATTCCTGCCCCCACTGCGATTCGATCCTCGGCTTTGGCTTCTTCTTTGGCGGCCTGTTTACTGGAAGACCATAAAACCGGCAGCTTATAAAATCCTTACGAAGTTTTCACGCCTTCCTCACCTCGCGGGTCATAGCGTGGTCGTATTCTTAATGGCCGGGAGGCTGATGTGACCGATCTCGCCTTAATACTCGCCACCGCGGCATTCTTCGCCGTCTCCGTCCTTTATATTCACGGGTGTAGGCGCCTTCAATAGCGGGACCGGCCATGTCACACTTACCACCATCCGCGGCTCAGCCTATAGCACTCGCGCCTGTGTGGGCACACTTTTGGGGAAATATCGTGCCGCCTGCCGCGTCGCCCATCCTGATGATCGGACTTTGCGTCCTTCTGTTCGGGTATCTGGTCGCGGCTTTGCTCTGGCCGGAGAAGTTTTGACATGACCGCCAATGGCTGGTTTCAGATTTCTCTATTCATGCTTGTCATCCTGGCGATAACCAAACCCCTGGGCATTTTCCTGGCGCGCGTGTATAGCGGACAAAAAACATTCTTAGACATTCTACTCCGCCCCTGCGAGCGCGCTGTTTACCGGTTGACCTCCGTGGATGAGAAGCACGAAATGCCGTGGACGGAATACGCCTCATGCATGTTGCTATTCAGCGGAGTCTCGCTCGCACTGCTTTACATCATCGAGCGCGTCCAGAAATGGTTGCCTCTGAATCCTCAGAAATTCGCCAACGTCTCGCCGGCGCTGGCCTGGAATACCGCGGTCTCGTTCACTACCAACACCAACTGGCAGGCCTACGTCCCCGAAACGACCATGAGCTATTTCACCCAAATGGCCGGGCTGGCCTACCACAATTTCGTTTCCGCAGCAGTCGGAATCGCGCTCGCCATCGCGCTAATCCGCGGAATTGGGCGGCACGAAACTGACAAGCTCGGAAATTTCTGGGTAGATGTGACCCGTACCCTCCTCTGGGTGCTACTGCCGCTCTGCCTGGTAATCGCGATGGTGTTTGTTTCCCAGGGTGTAGTGCAGAACTTTAAACCCTATCTCACTGCGCAACTTGTCGAGCCACAAAAGATCTCTTCTACGGCGCCCGATGGACACGCGGGCACCACAGTCATTTCCGGGCAAACAATTCCCGGGGGGCCGGTCGCGTCGCAGGAAGCAATCAAGGAGCTGGGCACCAACGGCGGCGGCTTCTACAATGCCAACAGCGCGCACCCCTTTGAGAACCCCACTCCTTTCGCGAACTTTCTTCAGATGGTCTTGATTTTCGCGATCCCCTCTGCGCTTACCTACACGTTGGGCCGCATGACCGGCTCTCAGCGCCACGGCTGGGCCGTCTGGGGCGCAATGGCAGCGCTGTTTCTGATTGCCATCACCGCCGCGTACTGGGCCGAAGCGCGCGGGAATCCGCTGCTTACCGGCTCCCACCATCTCGTGGGTCAACGCGCTGTCTCCATGCCCATCGGCGCATCCGAATCCGGCGGCAACATGGAAGGTAAGGAAGTGCGCTTCGGAATCGCCGGCTCGGCGCTTTTCGCGACGGTCACCACCGATGCGAGCTGCGGCGCGGTAAACAGCATGCACGACTCATTCACTCCATTGGGCGGAATGGTGCCGCTCGTGAATATTCTTATGGGCGAAGTGGTCTTCGGAGGCGTGGGCGCGGGACTCTACGGAATCATCGTCTTCGTGGTGCTGACCGTATTTCTTACCGGCCTGATGGTGGGCCGCACGCCGGAATACCTCGGCAAAAAAATAGAAGCATATGACGTGAAGATGGCCATGCTCTCCCTGCTGATCTTTCCGGTGACGGTGCTCTGTCTTTCAGCCATAGCTGTGATTGCACGCGTGGGTCTTGCGGGTATCACCAATCCTGGACCGCATGGCTTGTCGCAGATCCTTTACGCGTACACGTCGGCCACCGGCAACAACGGCTCGGCATTCGCGGGAATCAATGCAAATACTCCGTGGTACAACGGCTCGCTCGGTGTCGCGATGCTGGTTGGACGGTTTCTCGCTGTAATTCCCATCCTGGCGATTGCCGGCAATTTGGCGAGAAAAAAACATCTGGCGCAGTCGGCGGGAACTTTCTCCGTCGCCACACCCCTATTTAGCGCGCTGCTCGCGTCCACCATCGTGATCGTGGGTGCGCTGACGTTTTTCCCGGCGCTCAGCCTCGGCCCCGTCCTGGAGCACCTGCTGATGCAAGCGGGCAAAAGCTTCTGACCCATGACCCTTTGCTAATAAACATGCGCGAACCAACCAAAAAACACAGTAGTGCGCTCTCCGATCCGGCGCTGATCCGCCACGCCATTGCGGATTCGTTTCGCAAGCTCGACCCGCGATTGATGGCGAAGAACCCGGTGATGTTCGTGGTCGAAGTGGGTTCGGTGGTCACGTCCATCCAGCTTGCCTGGGGCGGGATGCACCATCAAGCCGGCCTTGGATTCGATCTCCAAATTACTTTGTGGTTGTGGTTCACCGTACTATTCGCGAATTTTGCGGAAGCGATTGCTGAAGGCCGCGGAAAAGCCCAAGCCGAATCGCTTCGGCGCGCGCGCACGGAAACCATGGCCCGGCGAATCTCCGCCAACGGCAACGAGGAAGCCATTGCTGGTTCCATGCTGCGCCTCGGCGACATTGTGAAGGTCGCAGCCGGCGAGATGATTCCCGGCGACGGCGACGTGATCGAGGGAATCGCGTCAGTGGACGAATCAGCCATCACTGGCGAATCCGCGCCGGTTATCCGCGAATCGGGTGGCGACCGTTCGGCGGTTACGGGAGGCACGCGCGTCCTCTCCGATGAAATTAAAATACGCATCACCGCAAATCCCGGCGAGACATTTCTTGATCGCATGATTCATCTCGTCGAGGGCGCGGAGCGCCAGAAAACCCCCAACGAAATTGCGCTTAGCATTCTGCTGGCGGGACTCACGATCATCTTCCTGCTCGCCGTGGTCACACTCCAGCCATTTGCGATTTATTCGGGCGCGCCGCAGAACACCTATGTGCTCATTGCGCTATTGGTGTGCCTGATCCCCACCACTATTGGCGGATTGCTCTCCGCCATTGGCATTGCGGGTATGGACCGGCTTCTGCGCCGCAATGTGCTGGCAATGTCGGGGCACGCGGTTGAAGCAGCCGGGGACGTGGATATTCTGCTTCTGGACAAAACGGGAACCATCACGCTGGGCAATCGCGCGGCCACGGAATTTGTTCCCGCGAAAGGCGTCACCGATGAGGCGCTCGCAGACGCAGCGCAGTTATCGTCGCTGGCTGACGAAACGCCGGAGGGCCGCTCCATCGTTGTGCTGGCCAAAGAACGCTACGGTTTGCGTGGCCGCGATCTCTCCGCGCACGAGACAACCTTCATTCCGTTTTCGGCCCAGACGCGCATGTCGGGCGTTAATCTCGACGGACGCGAAATACGCAAAGGCGCTCCCGAAACGATGGGCCGCTACGCCGCCGAGCGTGGCAACACTATTCCCCCGGACGTGCAGGAGCAGGTGGCGGCAATTTCGAATCGCGGCGGCACTCCGCTCCTGGTATCCGAGAATCGCGTGATCCTGGGAGTCGTCGCGCTGACCGACATTGTGAAGGGCGGAATGCGCGAGCGTTTCGATCAACTGCGCACCATGGGCATTCGCACCATGATGATCACCGGCGACAATCCGCTAACCGCCGCGTTCATTGCTCAACAGGCCGGCGTGGACGATTTTCTCGCCGAAGCCAAGCCCGAGGACAAGATGGCGCTGATTCGCCGCGAGCAGGCCAAGGGGAAACTTGTCGCTATGACCGGCGACGGTACCAACGACGCCCCCGCCCTCGCGCAAGCCGACGTGGGCGTCGCGATGAATACGGGCACGCAAGCCGCGAAAGAAGCCGGCAACATGGTTGATCTCGACTCCAATCCCACCAAGCTCATTGAAATCGTGGAAATCGGAAAGCAGTTGCTGATTACCCGCGGCGCGCTCACGACTTTTTCAGTGGCCAATGACGTGGCCAAATACTTCGCGATTATTCCGGCGATGTTCGCGGGCGCGTTTCCCGTGCTCGGCGTGCTCAATATCATGCACCTGGCGACGCCGCAATCAGCCATTCTCTCGGCGGTGATTTTCAACGCGCTGATTATCGTCGCGCTGATTCCGCTGGCGCTACGCGGAGTGCGTTATCGTCCGCTGGGCGCGGCGGCGCTGCTGAAGCGCAATCTGCTGGTGTATGGCCTCGGCGGGATCGCTGCGCCGTTTGTGGGGATCAAGGCGCTGGATATTCTTGTGCGCGCGTTGCATCTGGCATAGGCCCATTCGTCATTCTGTGCGGAGCGAAGAATCTGCATTTGCTTTGAGGGTTTGTCCGTCATTCCGAGGAGCGAATCTTTACCCGCGACGAGGAATCTCTCTTGCTTTTTCGGTATTGAGGAAGGCATATGAAGCAACAACTGAAAATCGCAATCCTGATGACCATCGTCACAACTGTGATTTGCGGACTGCTCTATCCCGCCGTGGTGACGCTGCTCGCGCAGGTCCTTTTCCCCAATCAAGCAAATGGTGAGCTGATTCGGCGGACCGCGGCTGGCCCCAAAGTCGTTCCGGGGAATCTCTCCGCAACCTCTCACGATTCCGTCATTCCGAGCGAAGCGAGGAATCTATCTTCGCCTTCTAGCAACGCCACTGTGATTGGGTCGCACTTAATTGGGCAGGCGTTCACCGGCGACGAGTATTTTCACTCGCGACCTTCGGCGGCGGGAGCGGGCTACGATCCGCTGGCATCGGGCGGCTCGAATCTCGGGCCGACCAACCGCGCGTTGGTAGAGCGGGTTCGCGCGGATGCCACGCAACTCCACGCCGAAAATCCCGGCACGCCGATTCCAGTGGATCTCGTGACCACTTCGGGCTCGGGACTCGATCCTGACATTTCGCCGGCGGCCGCCCAGTTTCAGATCTCGCGAGTGGCCCGCGCGCGGCACATGAGTCCCGATGCTCTGCGCGCCATCGTTCGGCGGCACACGCTGGGGCGGCAGTTCGGCATCTTCGGCGAGCCTCGCGTCAACGTCCTCGAACTCAACCTCAGTCTGGACGCAGCCTCGGCGCCTCCTGCAAGGCACTAAGCGGACCGAAGAAACGGAACAGGCGACGGGTTACTATTGTGGCGTTCTTGAGGCCAGGAGGGAAATTCCGGTTTATTATGAACCTGCACGATTTCACCGGAGCCAGCGATGGCGCATTTCCCTTCGGGAGCGTGATACTTGATGCCAACGGCAACCAGGTTATGGCGAGGAGGGAATGATGGTTCATCACAATAGACAAACTTGCGATTCGGCAAGCGAATCGCGGACAGCAACGGCGGCTCTGGCGTTCCTGATTGCCTTCGCCACGGTCGTCATCATCACCCCGGCCGCAAAGGCCCAGACCTTCACCGTCCTGTACAGCTTCACGGATGGAACTGACGGCGCACTCCCGGGGGCAGGCATGACCGTGGACCGGGCGGGCAATCTCTACGGCAGCACCGAATATGGCGGCGATTTGAGCTGCTTCGGCGGAGGCGAAGGGCTGCCCAATGGCTGCGGTGTGCTGTTTAGGGAAAAGAAGACGGGATCGGGCTGGCTGTTCGATCCAATTTACATCTTTCCGGCCAAGCAATCGGGATATCTTTCCGGTTATCCCGGCGGTCTGGCCATCGGGCTGAATGGCAGTCTTTATGGCATTACCAACGAAGGAGGAATTCAGGAAAACGGCACGGTCTTCAACGCTGCTCCTCCTGCAATGTCAAACGTGCTTGCCTCGTGGAATTACAACTTGCTGCTTGATTTTACAGGCAACGACGGGGCGGCCCCGACGCGGCTTGACCCGCTGCGGTTCGATTCGGCCGGCAATGTTTATGGCGCCGCTACCTACGGCGGTCCTGACAATGACGGTGTCATCTACGAGCTCACTCCCTCCGGCGGCGGCTGGACGGAAAGCGTTCTCTACAGCTTCACGGGCGGCAGCGATGGCGAGCATATTCGAGGCATGACCTTTGACGATCAAGGCAACATCTATGGTGTCGCCGCCTACGGGGGCAACAGCGATTGCGAGTATGGGTGCGGCACGGTTTATAAGCTTACGCCGTCGAAGTCGGGCTGGCGGAAGACAACACTGCACGTCTTCCGGCAAGGAATTGATGGAGGCTGGCCTGGACCCCTGATCCGGGACAAGGCCGGCAACCTCTACGGCTTGACCGAAGCCTACGGCCCCGACAACAACGGAGGCACGGTGTGGGAACTGTCGCCCTCCCACGGCGGTTGGACCTTCAGCCTGCTCCAGGCCTTTCCCACCAGCACCGTGGAGGACTACGGCCCCTACCTGCTGACCATGGACGGCGCTGGCAACCTCTTTGGCATAAGCAATTGGGGCGGAGCGTATACGTACGGCTTTCTCTTCGAACTTACGCCTTCCAAAGGCGGCTGGAGCTATACCGACCTATACGACTTTGGAGTTGATTACAACGCCTGCGTCCCCCAGGGGGCTCCAATTCTCGACCCGGCCGGCAACATTTACGGCGTCACCGAGCACTGTGGAGAGTATGGCTATGGAACTGTGTGGGAGTTCACGCCATGAAGTCGTTCTAATGCTGTCCCTGGCAGCTGCTAAATAAGGGCTAAGCCAGGACAGGATCGGTGGCAATCCAGAAAGCGGTGAGCAGGCGGGCACAGTCCTCGAGGAGAGCCTGGGCGGCGGTATCGAAGGCATTCATGCGTTCGCTTTCCACGTCAATCGTGCCGATCACGCGTTCACCCGTCGCGTCGAATACAGGGACGATAATTTCCGAGCGGGTGGTGGCGAGCGTCGCCATATAGCCCGGATCATTGACTGTGTCGCCCACGTTGACGGTTTTTCTTTCCGCGATAGCCCGCGAAATGAGCCCTTTGGTGATGGGAAAGGTTCGGTAGGCGGGCGCGCCGGGGCCGCACCAGGCGATATTGGTTACCATGCCGCGCGGGATATCAACGTCGTAAAGTCCCACCCAGCGGTAATGTCCATCCTCGCGAATCGCATCGAGAATGCACGCAGCCTTGGTGCTGTAGTGCATCGATTTGATGATCTTTTCACTATCGGTCTGTTGGCCGCAGGCTATTCTGCCCATACGCCGGTGAAGTGCTGGATGCCGGATTGAGGAGGGCTGCAGGGATTGTCATTTTATTTACCCCGGACGATGAAGCGAGGCTACAAAGCCATTTCATCAAGAAAACCGATTCAGCCTTTGAACGCAAGCTGACCGGCCAGCCCCGCCCTAACGTGCTTTTCGAGGCCGGTATGGCCTTCGGCTGTCGTCCCGACAAAACCGTTCTCGTTCACGTCGGACGAATACACCCCGTTAGCGACATAGCCGGTCGCCACTCGGTTAATCTGACGGGGACCCTCGAAACTCGGCAACAACTTATTGCGAAACTGCGAGCGGTGAGTTGCCCCGTCAACGACACCGGTGATGACTGGCATACAGAGGGCGACTTTTCGCTCAACGGGCGTGAAGCTGGCAAACACACAAGGGGTGGGACAAGCTATGAGTCCGCAGTGAAGCGGTATCCGACCCAGGGCTCGGTCAAAATCAAGCGGGGATGGGCGGGATCGGCTTCAATTTTCTTGCGCAACTGGTTGACGGCAACGCGGAGATATTCCGATTCATCGCCATAGTCGGGACCCCAGACGGCCTGGAGCAGGCGGCGATGGGTGATGGGGCGTCCTTGATTGGCGACCAGGTGGCGAAGCAGGTCAAATTCCTTGGGAGTGAGATGGACTTCGCGGCCGCGAACGATGACGCGGCGGGCGTCAAAATCAATACTTAGATCGGTGGAGACGAATCGCGACGTTTCAGCAGCGGGCGCGGCGCGGCGCAAGGCAGCGCGAATGCGGGCGAGCAACTCGGGCATGCCAAAGGGCTTGACGACGTAATCGTCGGCGCCCGCGTCGAGGGCCAGCACTTTGTCGCGTTCGGCATCGCGCACGGTGAGCATGATGATGGGCACTTTGGACGTGCGGCGGATTTCGCGGCAGGTTTCCAGGCCGCCGATGCCGGGCATGTTGACGTCGAGAAGGATGATGTCGGGAGCGGCGGCGCGAAACTGGTCGAGGGCGTCTTCGCCGGAGCGTGCCTGGAAAATGGTGTAGCCTTCGGCGCTGAGAGTGGCGAGCAGGACGCGGCGAACCTGGGGGGCGTCGTCCACGACGAGGATTTTGGCGGAGGCGGGCATCACAGATTATTGTAAGACGGTTTGAAGGTTTGCCGCGGCGCGGCCCTTCCTGTTAAAGGCAATGCAGATTCTTCGCTTCGCTCAGAATGACGAACATTGCTGGCTGCCCGCAAAATACTCTAGCGGTTAAAGTACTGGATCCGAAGGCCCAGCGCTACATTGCCCACCCCGCAAATCCCTAAGGCAAGAGAGATTCCTCGTCGTTCCGCAAAAACGGCGGGACTCGCTCGGGATGACCCGGGGCCCCTTGAGCGGCGCCAAGCCGCCGCACTCCATAGCTCGCAAACTGAAGCGGCCTAAATGGCCCTGAGAAGCTAGGTCGCGCCGGCGATGGGGAGAGTGAAAGAAAAGACGGAGCCGTGGCCGATCTGGCTGGTGACGCTGATGGCGCCGCCATGGGCTTCGACGATGGCGCGGGCAATGGGGAGGCCCATCCCGGTACCCTGCACGAGATAGCGCTGTTCCCTTCCGCGATAGAACTTGTCGAAAATCATGCCCAGTTCCATATCCTCGATGCCGGGGCCCTGATCGGCAACGCTGGTGACGATGAAATCGCCGTTGGCTTCGGCGGTAACGGTAATGGCTTGGTCCTTCGCGGAATAAAGATTGGCGTTATCGAGCAACTGGACGAGCACTTCGCGGGCGCGGCTGGCGTCGGCGCGGACGGGCGGCAAACCGGGCGCAATCTGGACGCGCACTTCCCTGCTACCGAGGGTGTTGCGCATTTGCAGCAGCGCGGCATCCACAATTTCCGCCACGGGCACAGCTTTCAACTCCAACTCAAATTCGCCGGCCTCCAGCTGGGCGATTTCGCCCGCTTCGGCAATCAGATGGTTCAGGCGGTCGCACTCCTCGTTAATGATGGTGAGCAGCTCGCGCTGCTGCGCGGCTTCGGCGTTGCGTCCGAAAAGAAGGCTGGTGACGGAGGCCTTGATGGAAGTCAGCGGAGTACGGAAATCGTGGGTGATGGAATCGAGCAGCGCCGATTTCAAACGCGAACCCTGGCGGTCGGCTTCGGATTTGCTCAATTGCTCGACGGCGCGGGCGCGTTCAATGGAAATTCCGAGCAAAGTGCCGGCGGCTTCGAGAGTCTGGCGGGAAAGCACCGAGCCGGAAAGTCCAAACGCGCCGATGGGACGCAGGCCGACTCGAATGGGCGCAAAGGAAAATGCGCCGGCAGCGTCCACGGCGGTTTCATCGCGGCTGAAGGCGGCTTTCATGCGGTCTTCATCCACCTGGGCCTCGCCAAAGCCGGAGCGGTAAAATTTATTTTTCTCGGCGAGGAAGACGCTGGCCGCACCAGCTTCGAAGGATTCCACCAGATGATTGGGGACGGCATTGAGCAGGCGAATTACGTTGCCTTCACCGAGAAGCTTTTGGCTGAAGGAATAAAGTTTTTCGATTTCGCGGCGGCGGCGATCGGAGGAAAGCGCTTCCTTGCGAATACGTCCCGAAAGCTGGCTGCCGACGATAGAGGTAATCAGGAAGGCGAACAGGGCAACCCAATTCTGGGGATCGGAAACCGCAAAGGTGCGCAGAGGGGGCAGGAAATAATAGTTGAACGCGAGCATGGCGGCGACGGACATACCGGCGGAGACAGCCATCCCCCAGGCGGCGGAAACTGCTAGAATCGCCAGCAGAAAAGAGAGTGCAATGGTGGTCTCGTTGACCTGGGGAAGAGCGCGCTTGAAGAAGAGGGTAAGACCAGCAACGACAGCCAGCGCGGCGAGGAAAGGCCAAAGACGGCGGTAATAGGGCGCGGGCATCATTGGATTCTAGCGCAATCCGGGTACGTGCATTGGGGAGTTTGAGGTGACGCGAAAACCCGAAGAGTGGCTCAACATCGCTTCGCCGCCGCAAAAGGCGCGAGGGACGTTCAAGCTATTTCTGGGATATGCGCCGGGTGTGGGTAAAACCTACAGCATGCTGAGCGAAGCCATTCGCCGGCACACGCGCGGCGAGGACGTGGTGATCGGAGTCGTCGAAACACACCGGCGCAAAGCCGTGGAGGAGCTCGCCGGCAAGCTCGAACACGTGCCGCAGCGCAAGCTGGAATATAAAGGCACAATTTTCGATGAGATGGACGTGGACGCGATTATCGCGCGGCATCCGGCGGTGGCCGTGGTGGACGAGCTGGCGCACACCAATGTCCCCGGCAGCACCCACCGCAAGCGCTATGAAGACGTACAGGAACTGCTGGCCGCGAAGATTGACGTGCTCTCCACGGTAAACATTCAACACATTGAAAGCATCGCGCCTATGGTGAGAAACATTACCGGCGTCACCGTTCGCGAGACTGTGCCCGACTGGGTGCCGATGACGGCGAGCGAAACGGTGATGGTGGACCTGACCCCGGAGGCGCTGCAGGCGCGAATGCAGCGTGGGGACGTTTACACTTCGGAGCGCGTGGAGCAGGCGCTGGGGAATTTCTTCCGGCGCGGAAATTTGATTGCCTTGCGCGAGCTGGCCTTGCGCCAGGTCGTCGAGCAAGTGGATCGCAGCCTGGAAACGTACATGGCTGACAAGGAGATTCAGAAAAACTGGGCGGTCCGGGAGCGCATCGCCGTATGCGTCAGCGCCACCCCCGATGCGCAGTACCTGATTGCCCGAGCGGCGCGAATGGCGCGGCGGCTGGATGCGGAGCTGATGGTCATTCACGTGGATAGCAACCGCGAACGAGCTTATGACGGACATAAATCGCTGGACGCGAATTTGCAGTTCGCGACGAATCTGGGTGCCCAGATTGTGAGGGTGAAATCGTGGAGTATCGCGGACGCGGTGGCGCAGGTGGTTCGCGAAAAACACATTACTCAGGTGATATTCGGGCGCTCCGCGGACAAAGGATGGAAGAAGTATTTGTACTTGTCGGCGGCGCACCGTTTTTTGCGGGAGTCGCCGGAGGTTGACGTCCACATTGTGACCCAAGAGCGTTACTGATAGCCGGGGGAGGGCATACGCTCGCCGAATTTGAGGCATTGAGGTTGAACGACAAATTCATAGGGATGGACAAATGACGACCCAAAGCAGAGTGTCATTGACCGGCCTGGAGATGAGTCAGGCGACGCATCAGGCCACTTATTACGCGTTGGGGGGCAGGCGAAAGGCGAAAAAAATTCTTCCGCTGTTCCTCCTGCTGTGGGGAGCAACCATGCCAGTAGCGCTCCCGGCCACAGCGCAGAGCTCCGACCCGCCACCGGGCAGTCAGGGCGCGACGAAGGCGACGCCACAAGAGCCCGAGTCACCGGCAGGCGCTCCTATCACTCTAACTTTGCGGGATGCTCTTGCGCTGGTGCGAAAGAATAGCCCTGAATATCACGCTTTCGTAACGGAACTGGGCATCGTCCATGAGGACCGCGCGCAGGCCCGCGCGGCGTTTCTGCCCAGCGTCAATTACACCAATCAATTCATTTATACCGAGGGAAACGGAACGCCGTCGGGACGCTCCATTGCGAACAATGGCGTCCATGAATATGTCAGCTACGGGAGCGTTCACGAGGCCCTGCTGGACGCTCCACAATTGGCGGAATACAGGCGGGCCCATGCGGCGGAGGCTCTGGCCCGGGCGCGGGAAGAAATTGCCTCCCGCGGCTTGGATGTGACGGTGACGGAGAGTTACTACGGACTGGTGGCCGCCGAACGAAAATATGCAACGGCGCAAGAAGCCTGCCAAATAGCAAGAGAGTTTTGGTTGCTGAGCGACAAGCTGCAACGCGGCGGAGAAGTGGCGCGCTCCGACGTAATCAAATTCGAGCTACAGTTCAATGAGAAGCAACGGGCGCTGCTCGAAGCGCAACTGGAGATGAACCGGCAACGGCTGAGCTTCGCCGTGCTGCTCTTCCCTAACTTCACTCAGAATTTCAGCGTGGTGGATGACCTGGAGACCCCAATGGCGCTCCCCGCATTGCAGGAAGTAGAGAGCGCGGGATCCCGCAATAACCCCCAACTGGAGGCGGCGATGGCGGCCTTAAGCGTAGCGCGCCAGGAGGTATGGATGGCCCGCGCCGGGTATCTGCCGGCTGCATCGCTGGATTATTTCTACGGCATAGACGCAAACCATTTCGCGACCAGGACGGATGGCGTCGCCAATCTGGGTTACGCGGCCACCGCTTCACTGGTGATCCCGGTTTGGAACTGGGGCGTCACGCACAGTAAAGTTAAACAGGCCGGTTTTCGGCGCGAACAGGCTCAACTGGAACTAACCAAGGCGCAAAGGCAGTTGCTCGCCAACTTGCATGGCTACTATGACGAGGCCACGACGGTCCGAAATGAAATAGATAACTTGAGGCGTTCCGCGGACTTAGCGGCCGACAGCTTGAGGCTGACGAAATTGCGCTATGAAGGAGGGGAGGCCTCGGTGCTTGAACTGGTGGATGCGCAAAACACTTTCACGGGCGTGCAAGATGCCTATGCGGACGCGCAGGTGCGGTACCGGGTGTCGCTCGCCAAACTCCAAACCTTGACTGGATCCTTCTAAATGCCATGTATAGCACATGCGCCGCCTTTAGACGGCCGAATCCGCCCAACAGTTTCACCGACCTACCGGCAAGCAAGCATGGCGCTGGCGGTATGCGCCACCCTGCTCCTCATTTCTTGTTCACCAGAGGCCAAGCCGGAGGAACCGGTAGTGACGGTGGGGATCGCGCAGGCGAAGCGAGGGACCATTCAAGATAAGGTGGATACGGAAGCCATTGTCTTTGCCATTAAGCAAGCTTCTCTGGTACCCAAAGTCAGCGCTCCCGTCCGGGAGTTTTACGTAAACCGGGGCAGCCATGTACATAAGGGGGAGCTGCTGGCCGTACTTGACAATCGGGACCTTGCCGGAGCGGCACAGGAAAGTAAAGGAGCTTACGAACAGGCCCAGGCAAACTATAAGAGCGCGGTGACCCTGGACTTACCGGAGGAGGTACAAAAGGCCAAGGCGGATTTGGACGGGGCCAAGAAGAGCCTTGACGCCGAACAAAAGGTCTTCGACAGCCGCAAAAGACTGTATGAAGAGGGCGCGCTACCTCGAAGAGATTGGGATCAAGCGGGAGTTGCGCTGGAACTGGCCCGTAACCAATACAGTATTGCGGCCAATCATATGCAGGGCCTTGAACAGATTGGAAAAACGGAGCGGCTAAAATCCGCCACAGGGCAGCTTGATGCCGCGAAGGGAAGACTGGCCGATGCGGAAGCGCAATTAAGCTACTCGGAGATCCGCAGCCCGATTGACGGTGTAGTTACGGACCGTCCGCTATTCCAAGGGGAGGTGGCAGCCGCGGGGGCGCCGTTGATCACCGTGATGGACGTGAGCGAGATAATCGCCAAGGCCCATGTCTCCCAGCGGGCGGCCGCGCGGATGAAAGCAGGGGATCCGGCCACCATACTAAACTCCGATGCCGGCAGTCCCGTAACCGGCAAAATAACGATGGTCAGTGCGGCGCTGGATCCCGGCAATACGACCGTGGAAGTATGGGTCCAAGCGCACAATCCCGGAGAACAGATGAAGCCCGGGAGCAGCGTCGGTGTCTCCATAGTTACGGGAACCATTGAGAACGCTATTGTAGTCCCAGCCGCCGCGCTATTGGCCAGCGGCAACAACGTCTCCGTAATGGTGGCGGGAGCGGATGGCCGCGCCCATCAGCGGCCAGTAAAGCCGGGGGTGCGGGAACACGACGTAGCGCAAATTGTCAATGGACTAGCCGCCGGCGAGTGGGTGGTAACAGCGGGCGCATATGGACTGCCGGATAATGCGTTGCTTCGCACGGAAAATCCGCCGGGTCAGGCCCAGCGGGGAACGCGACACTAGCCAACACCCATGAGCGCACCTACCGAAACCGGCCCTGATTCCGCCCCCCTTTCATCATCGGCTGCGCGCCGGAGCGAAACTGGCCGCCTTTGGTTTTCCGCGTACTCCAAACCATTAATCTTCCTCATTGTGGCGCTGGCCTTGGCGGGAAGCTATCTTGCTTTCAATATACCCGTGGCCGTATTTCCCGCCACGAACTTTCCACGAATCGTGATCGGCGTGGACAATGGTGTAATGCCCATAGACCAGATGCTGGTGACTATAACCCGCCCTGTGGAGGAGGCGGTGACCAGCATTCCCGGACTTCGGCAGATTCGCTCCATCACCAGCCGCGGATCGGATGAGATTGATCTGACCTTTGACTGGCGGGTGGAAATGCTACAGACCCTGCAGTACGCCAATACAGCGATCGCCCGCGTGCAAGCCGGACTTCCTCCGGGCGCCACCGTGACGGTGAATCGCCTGACCTTTGCCAGCTTCCCGATTATGGGATATAGCCTGACCTCGGAAACTATCCCGCAAACACAGCTATGGGAACTTGCGAGCTACGAGATTAAGCCACGGCTGAACCGCCTGGATGGCGTTTCGGCAGTGGTGGTGCAAGGCGGCGAGGAGCCGGAATTTCAAATCATGCCGGATCCGTCTCGCTTACTGGTTGCCAAAGTGACCGTTCAGGAATTACTGGACGCCGTGCAGCGCACCAATCTCATCGAATCGCCGGGGCTGCTCGAAAGGAATCATCAGCTCGTACTGGGGCTGGTTAATGGACAAGTAGGCGACTCGGAGCAGATTGGTGACATCGTGGTCACGCAGACCCCCGAAGGTGTGCCGGTGAGAATTCGGGATGTGGCTGTTGTCGGGCCCTCTGTCCGGCCAGTATATACCACGGTAACCGCCCAGGGACACCCGGCAGTTTTGCTCAGCCTTAATCGCCAGCCCAATAGCAATACCATACAAGTAGCCGACGAGGCTCACGCGGAGATTGAAGCGATTCGCAAGACACTACCGGGCGGAGCCGACTTGCGACCCTACTATGACCAGTCAACCATCGTGAGCCAGTCTATTAAGAGCGTCCGCGACGCCATATTGATTGGCTTGGTGCTGGCCTCCATCATCCTAGTGGTTTTTCTGGGCGACTGGGGAACTTCTTTGGTGGCGGGGCTGGTCATTCCAGTGACCATCCTCATCACTTTCATTGTCCTGCGGATGCTGGGGCAGACTTTCAACCTGATGACCCTGGGCGGGCTGGCCGCGGCCGTGGGTCTGGTGATTGATGATGCCATCGTGGTTGTGGAAAATATTGTGCTGCATCGGAATGCGGGCGAGAGTAAGACGCAGGCTATTCGAAGCGCTCTACAAGAGATTACCGGACCGCTAATCGGATCCACGATCACGCCAATCGTGGTTTTTCTGCCGTTGATTTTCATCACCGGAGTCACCGGCGTCTTCTTTCGAGCCATGGCTTTGACTATGGCTGTATCCCTGTTCACCTCGCTAGCTCTGGCGCTCACCTGGACCCCGACTTTAAGCCAGTATTTGATCAAGGAACATGGCCATACGACGGCAAGCGCGGACACCCCGAATGGGATACTGACGCCCGAGCAGCAAAGCGCAAGGATGAAATTGGCGGAAGACGCCTCGCTAACAGGATTTTTCAAGCGGGTGGTGACATTTTACGAGCGATGGTTGAGGCGAGCGCTCGAAAGGCCTCGATGGGTATTGCTTTTTTGTGCCGTGCTGATTTTGGCTTCTTTCTGTTGCTATCGCTTTCTGGGTACCGATTTGCTGCCTGAAATGGATGAAGGCGGCTTCATCATTGATTACATCATGCCGGCCGGCAGCTCGCTTGCGGAGACCAACCGCGTGGTTGGAAACATTGAGACATTCCTCCGCCAGATCCCCGAGGTGGAGAACACGTCGCGCCGCACCGGCCTCCAACTGGGCTTGGCCACAGTGACGGAAGCCAATACTGGCGATATCTCCGTAAAGTTGAAGGACAAACGGAGCCGCGGGATTGACGAGATTATATCGGAAGTACGCGCCAGGATCGCCCGCCAAGAACCGGCCTTGCAAGTGGAATTCGCCCAATCCCTGCAGGATATGATTGGTGATCTAAGCAATGCTCCGGAACCCGTCCAAATCAAACTGTTTTCTCCCCACCCCGAATTGCTGCAAACATGGGCGATCCAGGTGGGCGACGCCATCCACAAGCTTCCCGGGGTGGTGGATGTGTTGAACGGAATAGACAATACCATCAGCGGCCCCGCGCTAATGTTTCAAGTTCAACCGGAGGTAGTGGCCCGGGCCGGGTTTACCCCGGAGGAAGTAAGCACTGACGCGATCGCTCTGCTCGAAGGTAAACCCACCGCGACGCCTCTAGTAACCAATGACCGGGCGTACACCATGCGAGTGCGCTTTCCAGAGGCGGACCGGGCATCCCTGGAGGCCATGCGCGACACCCTGCTAGTTAGCTCCACCGGACACACGGCCACTCTGGGAACTCTGACCAACATAGCTGACATCCCCGGCCAAACCGAGATACGGCGCGAGAATCTGCAGCGTTCCGTGGCGGTAACTGCCCGTTTCGAGGGCGTTGATCTGGGGACCGGAATCAAGGAGGTAAAAGGGGCAGTGGCCACATTACATATTCCGCCTTTCGTTCGCGTGGAATATGGAGGGACCTATCAGGAGCAGCAGCAATCGTTCCATGATTTGCTGGAGGTTCTGATCCTGGCGATTGGCCTGGTTTTCATCGTTCTTTTATTTGAATTCCGCCGGTTTGCCGCGCCCGTGGCGATTCTATCTTCCACAATCCTTTCCACATCGGGTGTTTTCGCGGCGCTGTTGATTACCGGCATGACATTTAACATCTCGTCTTTCATGGGAATTATCATGGTGATTGGAATCGTCGCAAAAAACGGAATCCTGCTGCTGGATGCGGAGCACAAATTCAGTGCTGCGGGGCTTTCCTCCGGTCAAGCCATGGTGGAAGCGGGGCGCAGAAGACTGCGGCCCATCACCATGACGGCGCTGGCAACAATCGCGGGTATGTTGCCACTGGCGTTTGCTATCGGAGCGGGGTCGCAAATGCTACAGCCACTGGCGATTGCGGTAATTGGAGGAGTTCTGGTCTCCATGGTTCTATCTCTGATTGTGACGCCTACGGTCTATCTGTGTATGACGTCCACCCGGGAGACGCATGCGGCAAGTTAATAGACCTGCAAACGCGTGACCGTAAAAAAGAGGGCGGCGAACGTTGTTCGCCGCCGTTAAATGTTAGCCCCAGACAAGCGGGCCGGATGTGTAGTTAAACCGTGTGGGTGAGGACGCGATCAGTCTTGTCGTTGGACTTAACATCCGAGGACGCTTCGCCAGTGGATGAGATATCCTCGCCGCCGGTGCGCTTCATGATTTCCTTGGCCCGCTTGATTTCGTCGGAGGTGTCGCAGTGTACGGAGAGAAGAATGCCGCCATCTTTTATGCGGCCCTCATAGCGCTTGGCTTCGTATTCGGGAATGCCGAGGCCAACCAGCGCACCGGCAACTCCTCCAACCGCGCCTCCAACTCCCAAACCCGCCAAGGCTGCCATGATTGGTCCTGCGGCAATCAACGGGCCAACACCAGGAATCGCCAAGAGGCCGATACCGGCAAGCAATCCGAGGGTGCCGCCAATCACCGCACCGCCGCTCGCGCCGGCTGCCGCGCCTTCGGGAGCCTTGGTCGCCTTTTCCGTTCCGATATCCTTAGAGCCTAGATTCTCAGGCAGAAGGACGGAAATGTCAGTCTTGGAAAAGCCACCTTGCATCAATGCATCGGTGGCATTTTCCGCGCCAGCCCTGCGCGCATAAATTCCAAATACCGCTTCTTTCTTGGATCCCATGTCTTTTTTCTCCTTTTTTATTTTTGGAAATTGGTAACGAAAAAGCTAACAATTACTGCTTTACAGTGATCTGGTCGTCAATGTTGTCCTGCCCCGCAACCGCGACGGCTTTCGCTTCGATATTGCTTTTTTCGTCGGCGGAATTGACGGGTCCCTTTAGGGTGACTTTCCCGCCCTGAGTGATGATCTTGACGTTGTGAGCATAGGTGGAAAGCGACTTGTCCTGAATCACGGCGCGGCGAATGTTACGGGTGATTTCCCGATCAGAAGTGTTGGCCTTCTGCTGATCCGCGGTGGCGCCCGGATTCTGATTCATCTTGGTGTTGTCGGGCTGAGTCTGCTGCGCGTCGGATTGTCGGGCCTGTGAAGTTACCGGTATAGCCAAAGAAAGCAACAATAGCGCTCCGACGGGAGGCAAGAGCAGTTTGAATTTAGGTATCGTAGGCATTGATATTCCTGTTTCCTAGTGTCAGGCCGCTGGAATTTGTGAGGAGCACTCCTCACGCGGCCACGCAAAAGGATAGTGGCTGACGGTACCTTGGCACCATAACTGTTAATCCTTAGATTGGAGCCCGGAAATACGGTAGGCCGAACGCTTTAACTGAAATACTGCATATAGCGCGGAAAAATTCAGAATGCCCGCTGGGAGTGATGTAGGGTGCTAGTGTACCGTCCCGGAAATACGTTCACATAGTCGCTGGATTTTGGCGAAGATGGAATCGGCGTGGCCGTCCAGGTGAAAGGGTGGGCGTGGGTGTTGGAGGCCCGAACGTATTGATCGA
>Ga0182024_10001468_pt1 | contig 60838 bp, 56 predicted proteins | sample P32metaG_FD_120480 | JGI IMG/M metagenome (GOLD analysis project Ga0182024, IMG submission 120480) | Permafrost microbial communities from Stordalen Mire, Sweden - P3-2 metaG (Illumina Assembly) | ecosystem: Environmental > Terrestrial > Soil > Wetlands > Permafrost | place: Sweden: Stordalen...
CCTCCCAGCCTCCCAGCCTCCCAGCCTCCCAGCCTTCAGGCCTTATCTTTCTTTTCAACGATCATCGCCTTCATCGGCCCAAGCACGCCGAGAAGCTGGTCCTGCTCGGCCTTGCCCACCTTGAACTTGTTGAGCGTCTTCACGAGATCCTCGACCAGGGCGTTGAAGTCAGCGGTCGTGATGCCCATGCCCTCATGCGCGGTTTTCATGTCCTTGCCGGTGTACTTGCACGGTCCGCCCGCCGCTTCGCAGATCTGATCGACCAAGTTGCCCTTGAACTTCGCCAAACGCGCCGGGTCTGCCGCGGTGGCCGCAAAGAACGCGTTGATCCGTGCGTCTCCCGCGCAGTTGCCCACAAAGTCGTCCACCACGGCGACGATCGCCGTCTTGCCCCCGAGCCGGTCGTAGAGTGACTTCTGCATGCCGCCGCTCTGAGCCAGCAAGCCGACCGCACTGGCCGTCACGACCGCGCCGACCACCACCGCTTTGAACAGGTTTCGCATCTTGTGCTCCTCCTCAGTTCGTTCATGGGGAGCTGAGGACCCCACTGACTACAGAGCTACGGCCCGACAGCGGCGGTGGATGTGCCCTCAGCCGGCGGAGTACGCTCGAAACGCGACGTAGGCGAGGATGATGACGATCGCCCACAGAGCCAGTCGCGCCATGCCCATCAGGCGTGTGCGCGCGACGTGTCTCGTGCCCCTCGCCTTGAAGCCTGTGACGGCAGCAAACGCGGTGACGAGGGCCACGAGGATGAGCCAGACGAGCCAAGTCATGGGTGGCATGTTAGTGGAAGCGGAGCCGTAGCGTCGTCCTCTTCGGCACACACCGTCGCCTCCTTCCTCGTGCCTGCGGTACCTGAAATAGGATCGGACGTGCCGATCCCCAACCCCGCATGATTCGGCACTGACTATGGAGGCCATCACCGTGAAAGCCATCCCACAGGACCGGAGGGAAGTGCATCGAAGTGGCCGCACCGGGTGGCTGCGCGCTGCCGTGCTCGGGTCGGATGACGCCATCGTCTCCACCTCGAGCCTCATGATTGGCGTCGCCGCGTCCTCGGCGTCGAACCGCGCCATTCTGGTTGCAGGCGTGGCGGGCCTCGCTGCCGGCGCGATGTCGATGGCCGTCGGCGAATATGTGTCCGTGAGTTCCCAGCGCGACGCCGAGCAGGCGGACATCGAGCGCGAATCGCAGGAGCTGGCGGGGCAGCCGGAGGCCGAGTTGCGCGAGTTGGCGATGATCTACGTGAATCGAGGGCTCGACGATGAGCTCGCGATGAAGGTCGCGGAACAACTGAGTGCCCGCGATCGGCTCGGTGCGCACCTCCACGATGAGCTTGGAATCGACCCGGCCGCGCTGGCGCGTCCGATGCAGGCGGCGTGGATCTCGGCCGCGAGCTTTGCGTCGTTCGCGATGGTTCCGGTGGTGGCGCTGCTGATCGCACCGGCGACCATGCGGGTCCCCATGATCGCCGCGCTCTCGTTGCTGAGTCTGGCGGCGCTCGGTGCGTTCGGCGGTCATCTCGGCGGCGCGCCGCTGGGCCGCGCATCGTTGCGAGTCACCATCGGAGGCGCCCTGGCGATGGCGGTCACCGCCGCGATCGGCCGACTCTTCGGCATCGCGATTGGCTAAGGCGCGTCTAGGCCGCCGGAAATATCAGGGATCAGGTCAGCGGGCCGTGACGATCACCCGCCCAGTCATCCCGGTACCCGTCTTCGTCCCGTGGTTGCCACAGTAGTAGTCGTAGACGCCAGGCGCGTCGAAGCGCTTTTCGTAGGTCTGGCCCGCGAGGAGCGTGTCGGACTTGAGAAACCCGTCGGCCGACTCGACCGTATGACGGCCCCCCACATTGGTCCAGGTGACCATCGTCCCGGCGCGGACCGTCAACTCCTTCGGCTCGAATGTGAAGTTCTGCATCGTCACGGTGGCGACGGCCGCCGCGGCCGGGACGCTTGGGCCGGCCATCCCTGGACGCTCGCCTCGGTACCACGCGACATAGGTACCAGCGCCGAAGGCGAGGACCACCCACCAAAGCACCAGCGTGGTTCGCATCCATCGTCGGTAGTTCGTAAACCGAAAACGGACGGGCACCACCGGCACACCCGTCGCGACCAGCACGACGTACAGGCCCAGTAGCTCCGCGATCGTGCCGAGCGCGGCGTGAACGACGGGTAGCGCGTAGTAGAGGTCGCTCGCGGTCTTCTGCAGATTGGGCGAGACCTGGCTGCGGAACGACGGCACCATAACCAGCGAAATCATGACCAGGTTCAGTGCCATCACGGTCGCCTGACACCGGCCGTGAGCGCGAAACCGGCGAAGGCGCGCCAGGCGCGCGCCCGCGAGCAGGGCAACGCCCATGCCGATCTGAACGAGCAGGTTCAGGTCGGCCGTGAACGTCGCGCCGGTGTGCAGAAATCCCAACGAAACTGGCTACGGGCCGCGAGGGCCAATCGGATTGCCCGGCGGGGATTCTCGGCCACGCTTCCGGCCTTTCAGCCTTCGCGGAACTAAATCAGAGCTCTCTCAGTGCGACCGCGATCGGCAGCCGTGCAGCTCGGAGCGCCGGAAAGAACCCGCCGACCAGACCCATGACGAGCGCGTACACGAGTCCCTGAATCAGGAGCGACGGCGTGACCGCGAAGGCGAACGCGACCTGGCTGAACGTCTGAAAGTTCATCGTCGCCGTCTCGTAGCCGTTGAAACAAAGGTAGGCTAGGAGCCCGCCGCCGACGCCGCCAACGGCCGCGAGTGCGAGTGACTCGCCGAGCACGGAGACGACGACCGACCAGCTGTTGAAACCGAGCGCCCGGAGCGTCGCGATCTCCCGCGTCCGGGTCGCCACCGCCGTGTACATCGTCAGGATGGCGCCAAAGACCGCGGCGATGCCCATCAGGAACGCGATCGTGTACCCCACGCCGTGAATGAGGTCCGTCATCACTTCCGTCTGGGCCGAGTAGTAATCGCTTTCGACATGGGCGCTGACGTTGAGCTGCGGATTCGTCGTGAGCCAATCCTTGAAGGCCGGGAAGGACGCCGGCGAGTCGAGTTTCGCGAGCACCGACTGATACGAATTGCCGCGGCGGTAGGCGCCCTGCAAGGTCTTCGCATCGCACCAAATCTCGCTCTCGGCGACCGACCCGTTCGCGTCGAAGATGCCGACAATCTTGAGCGAGATCTGCTTCGTGTCGTATTCCGAGCCGAGGTCGATGCCCTCGAACTGGCGCACGGCGGCGCGGCCCACGATCGCCTCGTTCGTGCCGAATTGGAGGAGTCGCCCCTGGACCACCCGAACCTCGGGCCGAATCGTGAGCGACTCGGGCTCGATGCCTCGAATCGGCACGTTCGCCGGCGTGCCCGTGGACCGCTTGTTCAGATCGATCACGACGTACATCTCGGCGGCCGCCATCGCGACGTTGTTCTCGTGCGCGAGGCCGGGGGCCTGCTTGATGATGTCCGTCTCGGGCCCCGTCAGCCCGCTCGTCATCTCGGACTCTGACCCGTTGCGCATCACGATCGCACGCGACGGCGAACCGGCGCCGACGAGCGCCGCCCGGAAACCCTCGCCGATCGACAGGACCGAGACGAAGACGACGACGACGCCGGCGATGCCGACGACGGCGACAATCGACGGCCCCAGCCGCTGCGGAATCGTCCGCACGCCGAGGATCGTCACGGTCAGGGTCTGGCGGGCCCAACGAAACACACGGTCTCCTTCTGGTTTCGACCTTCTGCCTTCGTGCCTCGACCTAATTGCGTCGAAGCGCGTCGGTGATCTTCAGTCGCATCGCGCCCACCGCCGGGAGGATGCCGGCCAGCACGCCGAGCGCCAGCGCAAGCCCGAGCCCCAACACGAGCGAGCTGGTCTTGAACACGAACACGGGCAGCATCGCCATGTTGAAGCTGCCGTGCCGTACGAAGATGTACATCAGCGCGAGCGTGCTCCATCCGCCGACGACCGCCAGCAGGACCGACTCGCTGAGCACCAGCATCAGCACGATCGGATCGGAGAACCCGAGCGTCTTCAAGACGCCAATCTCGCTGGTGCGCTCGCGGACCGACTGCGCCATCGTGTTGGCGACGACGATGAGGATGATGAAGAAGACGACGGTCAGAATCAGCGTCAACATCAAGCCGATGTTGCCAGTCTGCTTCGCGAAGTCCGCGATAACCGCCTTTTCAGGCGCGGTCTTCGTCTCGGCCTGTGAGTTCGCGAAGTGATCGTCGAGCGCCGCCGCGACGGCCGCCGCCTGCGATGGGTCGCTGAGCTTGATCACGTACCAGCTCACGTTGCCCTTACCCGCCTTCCGGTTTTCGTCGAAGTAGTCGTACCGGAACAGGAACTGCGTCTTGTCGACCTCCGCCGAGGCGTCGTAAATGGCGTCGAGGTTGAAGTACCACGTGATGCCGGTCGCCGGCATCCAGATGTCGGCCTTGAGGGGGATCCGATCGCCGATCTTCCAGCCGTAGCGCGTCGCCGTGTCCCGGCCGACGATCGCCCCCTGGCGATCGGCCAGCGCGGCCTTCAATTCGTCTGGCGGCACCTTGAACTCCGGATACAGCTTCAAATACTCGTCGAGGTCGGTCGCGAAGACCGCGAACTGGTTCGGCTTGTCCTGATAGCTGCCGCCGAACCACGTGCAGTCGGTCGCCGCCTCCACGCCGGGCGTCTTGAGAATGTCGTTCAAGTACGCCACCGGCACGAACTGGATGATGCTGACTTTGTCGTACAGCCACAGCCGATTCGCCCCCGCGAAGTCCACGCCGAGCGTGAACGCCGTGGTGACGATCGTCAGGTAGCTGAACAGCACGAAGCTGACGACGATGCAGCCGAACGTGAACGCCGCGCGGAACTTGCGGCGCATCAGGCTGCGCCAGATCAGATAGAAGAATTTCACGCGACGTTGTCCAGGAGGCTGCCCTTTTCGAGGTGCAGCGTGTACGGCGCGCGCTCGGCCGCTCGCGGATCGTGCGTGACCATGACGATCGTCTTGTTGTGCTCGCGGTTCAGCGTCTGTAGCAGGTCGAGGATCTCGTCGCCGGCCTTGCGATCGAGATCGCCCGTCGGCTCGTCGCAGAGCAGCAGCGTCGGGTCGGTCACGATCGCGCGGGCGATGCCGACCCGCTGCTCCTGTCCGCCCGAGAGCTGCCGCGGATAGTGGTGGGCGCGGTCGCTCAGCCCGACGACCTTCAGGGCGAGCTCGACGCGCTTGCGCCGCTCGGCGGCGCCGAGCGACGTGAGGAGCAGCGGCAGCTCGACGTTGCGCTCGGCCGTGAGGACCGGCAGCAGGTTGTACAGCTGGAACACGAAGCCGATGTGCTGCGACCGCCACCGCGAGAGCCGCGTGCCGCGCATATCGCTGATCATTTCGCCGCCGACGTCAATCGTGCCCTCGGACGGCGTGTCGAGCCCACCCAGCAGATTGAGCAGCGTCGTCTTGCCGGACCCCGACGGCCCCATCAGCGCAAGGAAGCAGCCCTCCGGGATGATCAGGTTGACGCCCTGCAGAACATCGATGCGCTGGCTGCCGCGCGTGAAATACTTGTGGAGGTTGGTGATCGTCACTAGGTCCGACATGGGTTCCCTAAACTAAACCGCGTATTGAAGATTGACGATCGAGCCATTGAAGATTGATTGGCGATTGGCGATGACCGGATTGCCGATTGAGACCTTGCGCGTCCCATCGTCGCTCGCGGTCAGAAGGCTCTCAATCGCCCATCTTCAATCCTCAATCGTCAATCAATCGTCAATGACTCGATCGTCAATCGACAATGCGCGTCACTTAACAACAATTGCCCCGCCGTCATGCAACGCGGCCGGCGGGGAAAGGACGACGCGATCGCCGGCAAGAAGACCCGCGACGACTTCGAGATTCTCGCCGTCCGCGCCGCCGACCCGCACCGCGCGGCGCTCGACCACGTTGCCCTTCACGACGTACACGAAGTTCGCGTCGCCCGCGGTCGTGAGCGCCGCCTTGGGCACGAGCGTCGCCGCCTGTGTGGCGACCGCCGCAGTGTCCGCACCCGCGAGAAACGAGACCTTGACGCCCATGTCGGGCAGAATTCGCGGGTCGAGTGCCTTGAACGCGATCCGCACCTCGACCGTCGCCTTCTGCCGGTCGGCGGTCGGCACGATCGTGATGACGTGCGCGGGAATCTGCCAGTCCGGGTAGGCGTCGAGTACCGCGGTCACGTCCTGGTCGGGCTTGACGCGGTTGAGGTAGCTTTCGTTCACGTCGACGTCGATCTCGAGCGACGCCATGTCCACGACCGTGCAGATACCCGTGCGCGTGAACCCGCCGCCGGCCGACACCGGCGACACCATCTCGCCCGGCTGCGCGTCCTTGGTGATCGCGATGCCGCTGAACGGCGCGCGGATGACGGTGTTGTCGAGATCGGTCTGCGCGACGGCGACCTGGTCCTGCGCGACCTTGACCTGTTCGTCGAGCAGGCTGATGCGCGCCTCGGTCGTGTCCACGTCGAGCTTGGCTTGCTCGACGTCGGTCTCCGGTCCCGCGCCGCTCGCCAGGAGCTTCGTGGCCCGATCGAGATTGATGACCGCCTGCTTCTCGTGGATCTGGTTCTCCGTCATCGCGTGCTGCGCCGCGACGACTTGCGCCTGCGCGAGCGCCAACTGCGCCCGCACCGACGAGTCGTCCAGTCGCGCGAGCACTTGGCCCTCGGTGACGGCCATGCCTTCTTCGACGTTCACCAGGACGACCTTGCCGGTGATCTTGGACGACACGGTCGCTTCCCGGCGCGCCGTCACGTAGCCGGAGGCGTTCAGCACCGCCGCCTGGGTCCCCGCTGCCCGTTGCGTCACCGAGGCCACTTGCACCTCGATCGGCCGGGCATGCCTGAACCACCAGACGGCCCCGCCCACGCACCCGATCAGCAGGATGATCAGGACGACCCAGAGGAGGACCCCTCGCCCTGCCGACCGGCGTTCCGGCGCCCGCTCGATGCGCAGGCCGGCAAGGTCGGTGGACAGGTCGGACATAAGGGAAGGCTTGGAGTCGCCCGGGCTTGAAGCCCCTGGCCCGGCGATGCTGGGTGGGCGCATCCCTTCATCTTGCCTCAATTTGGTCCCCGTAGGCCCCGCAGCGTCGCTCCTCAGCCTTGAAGGCCCGAACCTCGCCTTCGAGGCTCCCAGCCTTTAAGCCTTCAAGCCTTCAAGCCTTCAAGCCTGAACACTGGCTTCATCGCCCAGGCACCCCCATCCACGCCCGCGTCAGATAGTCGCTCATCCCGATCCCGAACAGAATCAACACCCAGAGGAACCCGGACACGGCGACCATCTTCGTGAGCGGCGTGTTGTGCCGCAGCCCCATGAAGATGAGCACGACCATCGACGCTTTCGTGATCGCGATGGCGAGCGCAACCGCCGTGTTCAGCTCGCCGAAGTCCTTGGAGGCGACGAACACCGTCAGGAGCGTGAAGAAGACGAGCGCCGCCCACACGGCCACATAGGTGCCGACAGACGCGATGTGATGATGACTGGAGGAATCGGGTGATGACATGTCTCAGGCGCCTGTGTAGTGGAAGCCCACGAGATACAGCAGCGGGAAGAGGAAGATCCACACGATGTCGACGAAGTGCCAGTACAACCCCGAGATCTCGATCTGATTGTAGTAGTCCGGCGTGAACCGGCCCCGGATGGCCAGGACCAGCATCACCAGCATGAGGCCGATGCCGACGACCATGTGCAGCGCGTGTACACCCGTGAGGCAGAAGTAGAGCGAGAAGAAAAGCTGCGATCCGAACGGGAGGTCCGTTCGGAAGCTCGGACCCGGGACGAGGTGGTGCTCGAACTTGGCGGCGTACTCGAAGTACTTGATGACGAGAAACGTCGACCCGAGGAGGATCGTGAGAATCAGGTTCACGATCTGCCCGACCTTCGATCCGACCTGGGCCGACCGCACCGCCAGCACCATCGTCAAGCTGCTGCAGATGAGCACCAGTGTGTTTGCAGCGCCCAGGTAGACGTTCAGTTCGTGGCTGCTCTCGACCCACGCCTGCGGGTAGGCCGTGCGGTACACGAGGTACGCCATGAACATCCCGCCGAAGAACATGACCTCCGTGACGAGGAACACCCACATCCCGAGCACCGACGCCTCGTACTGCTGCGCCATGCTGAAGAAGTGGTGCTGCTGGTGCGGGTGATGCGTATGCGCGGCATCACCCTGCGGGCCGTGCGCCATCCCCGCAGGCCCGGTCGTCGGGTGGTCAGCCAACGTGCACCTCCCGCCCGCTCGGGTTGTAGTCGTAGGCCGGCTCGGTCACGACCGGGTCGAAATCGAAGTTGAACGTCGGCGGCGGCGACGTGGTCTGCCACTCGAGACCCTTCGCTCCCCACGGGTTGGCCGGCGCCAGCTCGCCTTTGAAGAGCGAGTAGACCAGGTAACTGAAGGCCAGCATGTAGCCGAGGCCCAGGATCGACGCCCCGGCCGAGGAGAGGACGTTCCATACCTGCAGCTCCTCGGGGTACGAGTAGTACCGGCGTGGCATGCCGAGGTAGCCCAGGATGAACTGTGGCCCGAACGTGAGGTTGAAGCCGACGAAGACCAGCACGGCCGCGGTCTTCGCCAGCGCCTCGTTGAACATGCGGCCCGTCATCTTCGGCCACCAGAAGTGCAGGCCGCCGAGGAACGCCATCACCGCCCCGCCCACCATGATGAAGTGGAAGTGCGCGACGACGAAGTAGGTGTCATGCAAGTGGATGTCGAGGCCCATCGTCGCCAGGAAGAGCCCGGTGAGGCCGCCGATGAGGAAGAGACCCATGAAGCCGATCACAAAGAAGGTTGGCGATTCCCACGAGATCGATCCCTTGTAGAACGTCGCGGTCCAGTTGAACACCTTCACGGCCGACGGCACCGCGACGAGCATCGTGAGGATCGAGAACACCATGCCGGCGTAGACCGACTGGCTGCTGAGGAAGAGATGGTGGCCCCAGACGAAGAAGCCCAGGAGCGCGATGGCCAGGCTCGACCCGGCGACGAAGCCGTAGCCGAACATCGTCTTGCGCGCCATGGCCGGCACCAGCTCGCTGATGACGCCCATGCCCGGCAGGATCATGATGTAGACGGCCGGGTGCGAGTAGAACCAGAACAGGTGCTGGAAGAGCACCGGGTCGCCGCCGAGCTTCGGATCGAAGATGCCGAGGCCGAGCGACCGCTCGACCGCGACGAGCGTGAGCGTGATCGCGACCACCGGCGTGCCGAGAATCATCTGGATGCTCGTCGCGTACATCGCCCACACGAAGAGCGGCAGCCGGAACCACGTCATGCCCGGCGCGCGCATTCGATGCACCGTGACGATGAAATTGAACCCCGTGAGGATCGACGAGAACCCGGCGACGAACACGCCCACGATCGCGAGCGTGACGTGGGTGTTCGATCCAATCGAGCTGTACGGCGTGTAGAACGTCCAACCCGTGTCGACACCGCCCATCGCGAGCACCGTAAGGACGATGACCCCGCCGATGATGTACAGATACCAGCTGATCAGGTTGACCCGCGGAAACGCGAGATCCTTGGCGCCCACCATGATCGGCAGAAGGAAGTTGCCGAGCGTGGCCGGAATCGACGGCACCAGGAAGAAGAACACCATGACGATGCCGTGCATCGAGAAGAGCTTGTTGTATGTGTCGGCCGTCCACACGTCGCCTTGCGGCGTGAGCAGCTCGAGCCGGATCCCCGCCGCGAAGATGCCGCCCAGCGCGAAGAACATCGTGATCGAGATGAGGTACAGCATCGCGATGCGCTTGTGGTCCTTCGTGAGGAGCCACGACGCGATGCCATACGGCTCGTCGAGGTAGCTGTGGCGTTCGGCGGCGACTGCGGCTGCGGTGCTCATGATTCGCTCATTTCAAGGACTTGACGTACGCCACCAGCTGCAGCACCTGCTCTTCGGTCATGAGGCCCTGGAACACCGGCATGATCGGCTGGTAGCCCTGCACGACCTTCGCCTGCGAGTTCAGGATCGACTCCCGCAGGTAGGTATCGTCCGCCACGACGCTCCGGCCATCGCCCAGGGCAATCGTCTGGCCGGCGATCCCGACGAGCGACGGCCCCCGACCCGTGCGGTCCGGCTTGTGGCAGGTACTGCACTGGAACTGCGTGAAGAGCGCCGCGCCCATGGCCACCGGCGTCATGGTGGACCGGCCCGCGTCCACCCACGCCGCATAGTCCTGGGGTTCCATGACATACACCATGCCGATCATCGCCGAGTGCCGCGTGCCGCAGTACTGGTCGCAGTAAATGCGGTATTGGCCCGTCTGCGTGGCCCGGAACCACAGCGTCGTGAGCTTGCCCGGCACCGCGTCCATGCGGACGCGGAACGCCGGAATCGCGAAGTCGTGGATCACGTCCTCCGATCCGAGCGACACGCGCACATCCCGGCCGAGTGGCACGTGCAGCTCGTCGATCTCGCGCACGCCCTCCTCGTGCTCCACCTTCCACATCCATTGCTTGCCGACGACCGTGATCTCCATCGCGCCCTTCGGCGGCCGCGAGAGCCGGTAGAAGAGCGACGCGCCCCAGCCGAACATGATCATCGAGAGCACGAACGGAATAAAGGTCCAGACGATCTCGAGCACGAGCGACCCGTGAATGTCCGCGCCCACGTCGTCGGGGTGCTTGCGGCGGTACTTGACCGCGAAGTACGTCAACAGCACGACGACGAGCACCGTGAAGAAGGCGGAGACCGCCACGATAAACGCGTACAGCAGGTCCATCTCGGTCGCAACCGATGACGCGTTGGGCGGAAACAGGGAAAGGCTGCTCGACATCTAGTGGGTACCCGCCGCGGTGTGGGCCAGCGTCCGCGCTTGGCGCCGCTGCCGCCGCACCGTCAACACAATCGACGCGCCAAGACCCGCGACCGTGATCAGCCCGCCGAGCCGCACGAGGCTCATGATGGCCAGGCTGTATCGCCCCGTCGCCGGGTCGTAGTGGTAGCAGTAGAGGAGCGTGGCATCGACCACGTTGCCGACCTTGTTGCCGCCCGCGTCGATGAGGGCGAGCCGCAAGTCCGTCGCGCCGTAGTCGATCCCGAACAGATACCGCGACACGCGCCCCGCCGGCGTGAGCACGGTGATGACCGCCGGGTGCGCGTACTGCGCGATCGCCGGATCGTAGGTATAGCGGAAGCCCACCGCGTCGGCCAGCCGCGCGATCGAGGCCTGGCGCCCGGTCAGGAAATGCAAGCCTCCGTCCGTGCCGGGCCTCCGATACTGCGTGACGAACCTCGCCTTCGCGTCGGCCGCCTGGGCGGGCGTCTCGCCCGGGTTGATGCTCACGACCAGCACCTCGAAGTCCGTGCCGGCGTTCGGCTTGAGGATCGCAAGCGTCCCGGCCAGCGCGTTCTGCACGAGCGAGCACAGCATCGGACAGTTGAAGTAGACCAGCGCCAGCACGACCGGCCGCTGCCCCACATACTGGCCGAGCGTCACGTCGCGGCCCTGCTCGTCGACGAACGCGTCGTCAAGGGGAATCTGGCTGTTCAGCTTCGTCTGGTCGACGCCGACCCCCTCGAGGCCCGCGACTTTCACGCCCGCCGGAGTGCCGGGCTGGTCGGCCAGTTGGATGGTCTGTGCGAGGGCTGGCACCGAGAGCGACAAGGCCACCAGGCCGCCCGCGAGGCACTGAACGATACTCATTTCGCCGTCCTGGCCGGCAGTCCCTGCTTGAGCAAGAGGTCCTTCGCCCGCTCGATCGGAATCCGGTACGTCCCGGCGTTCCTGTCCGAGACGCCGTATGTGCTCAACAGGACTTCTTCGTTCGCGCGGAACGCCTCGAGCGGAGCCGGATCGTCGGTCAGCAGGTACGGTTCGGGCATGGGCGTTCCCGCCATGACGGCCCCGTCCTTGATCTCCGGCATGCTCGCCGACGCCGCAAGCGGTGCGCGCCCGGTGTCGGTCTTGTCCACGTCGTACTCGAAGTACTTGAACAGGCCCGCCATCAGACCCTGGCACACAAACGTCGTCACGAAGATGACGACGACGAACCAGATGATGCCGCGAAAGCTGACGCCATCGGTCTGGACCGGGGCCGCACTGGCGTCCTTAGTGGTCGACATGGGCCAGGGCCTCCCTGAAATAGGGGTCGTGCGCCGGCACGAGCGACCGGCCACCCAGGTTGTAGAAGAAGAACATCAGCCAGACGCCGCCGATCCCGAAGACCGCTGCGAAGTCCAACCAGGTCACCGTTGGGCCGTCCGGGCGATGCATCGGCGCGATCGTCCACACCGTGTCGATGACCCGCATCACGAGGATGAAGAGAGCCAGCCACATGACCTTGCTCGGGGTACGCTTCAGATTGCGCCAGAGGAGCAGTGAGAACGGCACGACGAAGTGGCCGACGAGGACCAGCACCGCAATCGGCGCCCACGCCCCGTACATGCGGTTGAGGTACCAGGGAATCTCCTCGGGCAGATTGCCCTGGTAGATGATGATGAGCTGCGAGACGTTGAAGTACGCCCACAACATCACGAACGCCAGCATCAGGTTGCCGAGGTCTGAGAAGGTCTCGGCCCGGGCCACCTCGGACAGCGGCCTCGCCCGCACGAGGAGCGACACGATCAAGACCGTGAACGCCATCGTCGACAGGCCCTGCTGGCCGAGCGTGAGGATGCCGAAGATCGTCGACGAGAAGTGCGGATTGCCCGACATGACCCAATCCACGGCGCTGAACGTGACCGTAATCATGTAGAGGACGAGGCCTGGGCCGGACAGCACGCGCATCCGGCCGTCCTTCGGACCCGGCAGCCGCGTCGGCTCGCCGTCCTGCTCGGTCGACCAGCCCGTGAGGAAAAACGTGAGTCCGCCCCAGACGGCGAAGTACACCGCCGCGCGGATGAAGAAGAACGTCCTGTTCAGGTAGGCCGCCTTGCTCACCAGCAGAGGGTCCAAGGCCGCATCCGGCCGCGCCCACGGATAGAGGACGTCCAGATGGAAGGCGATCGGCAGGAACAACAACACCAGCAGCGGCCAGGTCCGCGCCGAGGCCTCGAGCACCCGGCGAGCCAGCAGGCCCCAGAGGCCGCCGGAGAGAAACTGCACCATCAGGATCGCCAGCGAACCGACCGTGATGCCCGTCCAGAAGACGAACGCGATGAGGTACGCCTGCGCGAAGATCGGGTGGTTCGTCATCGCGCCAAACGCGCAGCCGGCGATCCCCGCGACCGCGAGGCCCACCGCTACCGTCCGCCCGCGACCGAGTTCGGCGGTCGGCCGTGCCGCGAGCAAGGCCGCGTCGTCGAAAGTCACGCTCGTCATTTTCCTCCGCCCAACTTTTGCCGCTCGTCCGACGGCACGTCGCTCGCCGGCGCGTCATGGCTCAACTGCAGCGCGCGCACGTAGGCGATAATCCGCCACCGGTCCTCGACCGGAATCTGCGACTTGTAGTCCGGCATCGCGCCGAAGCCGTTGGTGATCACGCCGAAGAGATACCCCGCGGGCGCCTGGCGCAGCCGGTCGATGTGATAGTTGGCGGCTTTCTTGAAGCCGCGCTGCACGATCATGCCGTTGCCCTCGCCGGTCCGGCCGTGGCAGGGCGAGCAGTAGATGTTGAAGCGATCCTGCCCCCGATCGAGATCCGCGCGCGTGATCGGGAACGGGAAGAGCGGCGAAATCTGACCGTTGACCTTACCCGTGTGCAGCAGTTCGTCGTCGTCGAGGTGGCCGCGCGCAACGGTGCCCTCGACGAGCGGCCGCGCCGAGCTGCCGTCCGCGTAGAGATCGCTCGCCCGATAGGGCCGAAACCGCGGGCTGTCCTGCATGTCCTGGCGACAGGAGGCGAACGTCACAGCCGCCAGCACGAGCGCCACGCCTCCGGCCAGCAACGTCGCGACGGGTGACGCCGGGCGGGGCCTACTCATCGACGTCGACCACTTCGCGGGCCCCAAGGCCGGCGAGAAACCCGCGCGTGCGACTCGCGTCGAACTTCGGGTCGCTCGCTTCGATGACCAGGAAAAAGCTGTCGGAACTGGCGTGCTCGGCGAACCGCGCCACGTTGAACACCGGATGGTACGGCCGCGGCAGGCCGTTCAGCATGAACATGCCGATGACCGCCGAGAACGCCGCGAAGAGGATCGTCAGCTCGAACGCCGGCGGGATGTAGGCGACCCACGCCCAGAGCGGGCGGCCGCCGATGTTCATCGGATACCAGACGACCATCGTGTAGTACTCGAGGGCCCCCGCGGACATGAGACCCACGAGGCCGCCCGCCAGGATGATGGGCTGGACCTTGTGTTCCTTGATCCGCAGCGCGTCGAACAGCCCGTGGATCGGAAACGGCGAGAAAGCATCGGTCTTCGTGTACCCGGCGGCGGTGACCTTCTCCGTCGCGTCGAGCAGCGCCTGTGCCGTGTTGAACTCGGCCAGGAGGCCATAGGACTGCGCGGTGGACATCAGTGGCCTCCCTCCGCGGTGGACGCCGCCGAGACCGCTTTCGGGTTGGATCCCGGGAGAAGCGTGTGCATCTCAAAGATCGAGATCATGGGCAGCAGACGGACGAAGATGAACATCAGCGTCACGAAGAGGCCGATCGAACCGAAGAGCACGGAGAAGTCCCAGACCGTCGGCGTGTACATCTCCCATGACGAGGGCATGAAGTCCCGGTGCAGGCTCGTCACGATGATGACGAACCGCTCGAGCCACATGCCGACGTTGACGAACATGCAGACCGTGAAGACCACGCCGACCCTGCGGCGCAGCGTCTTCGACCACATAAGCTGGGGCACGAGGAAGTTGCACAGGAGGAGCACCCAGTAGGCGTAGTGGTAGGGCCCGTACCAGATGCGGTTCTTCAGCATGAACCGTTCGTACTCGTTCCCGCTGTACCAGCCGAAGAACGCCTCCGACATGTAGCCGTAGACGACCACGAGACCCGTCACGAGCATCACCTTCGCCATGTTCTCGATGTGGCGCATGGTGATGAAGTCCTTGAGGCCGTACACCACCCGAAGCGGAATCAGTAGCGTCAGCACCATCGCGAAGCCGGCGTAGACCGCGCCGGCGACGAAGTACGGTGGAAAGATCGTCGCGTGCCAGCCCGGGATGATGGCTGACGCGAAGTCGAAGCTCACCACGGTATGCACGGAGAGCACGAGCGGCGTCGAGAGGCCCGCGAGGATGAGGAACGCGTTCTCGTACCGATGCCAGTGGCGCGCCGACCCGCGCCAGCCGAGCGCCAGCACGCCGTAGATTTTCTTGATGATCGGCACCGTGGCTTTGTCGCGGTACGTCGCCAGGTCAGGCACGAGGCCCGTGTACCAGAAGATGAGCGAGACCGATCCGTACGTCCCGACCGCAAACACGTCCCAGATGAGCGGGCTCCGGAAGTTCGGCCACAGCGTCATCACGTTCGGGTACGGGAAGAGCCAGTACGCCGCCAGCCACGGCCGGCCGGTATGGAGAATCGGGAACATCGCCGCGCACGCCACCGCGAAGAGCGTCATCGCTTCGGCCGACCGGTTGATCGACGTGCGCCAGTCCTGCTTGAAGAGGAGCAGGATGGCCGAGATCAGCGTCCCGGCGTGGCCGATACCGATCCACCAGACGAAATTGATGATCGGGAACGCCCAGCCGACCGGGATGTTGGTGCCCCAGATGCCGATGCCCTTGAGAAAGAGGTACACGACCGACACCGTCAGGACCGTCACGAGCGTGAAGCCCACGAACATGAACACGAACCACGCGATCGGCGTGTTCTTCGTGAGGACCATGAAGGTCAGCTTGTCGGCGATCGTTCGGTACGAGTGGCCCGGCCCGATGAGCGCGGGCGGGATCCTGACGTCGCCTGAAGGGTATTCGGTCTGCTGCACAGGGGCTCCGGTGTCGATCAGGCCTTGAGCTTCGGGTTCGGGTTCCGCACGACAGCCAGATACGTCGTCCGCGGCCGCACGCCGAGCTCCTCCAGGAGCCCGTAGTTACGCTGCTGCTTGACGAGCGAGACCAGCTTGCTGTCGGGATCGTTCAGGTTCCCGAACACGATGGCGTCGGTCGGACACGCCTGCTGGCACGCCGTTTTGATCTCGCCGTCCCGAATTCGGCGGTTCTCGGTCTTCGAGTCGATCCGCGCGTGGCTGATCCGCTGCACGCAGTACGTGCACTTCTCCATGACGCCGCGGCTGCGCGGCGTGACGTCGGGGTTCCGCTGCGACTTGAACGACTCGGTGTCGTAGTCCGTGTAGAGCAGGAAGTTGAACCGCCGCACCTTGAACGGGCAGTTGTTCGAGCAATACCGCGTGCCGACGCAGCGGTTGTAGACCATGTCGTTCAGGCCTTCGTCGTTGTGCGACGTGGCCGCGACCGGACACACCAACTCGCACGGCGCGTCTTCGCACTGCTGGCACGGCACCGGCTGGTGGTACATCTTCGGGGAGTCGAGATCGCCCTCGTAGTACGTGTCCACGCGGATCCAGTGCATCTCGCGCGTCTTCATGACCTGGCTCTTGCCCACGACCGCGATGTTGTTCTCCGACTGGCACGCCGTGATGCACACGTTGCAGCCCGTGCAGGCGTTCAGATCGATCGACATGCCCCACTTGTCGCCCTGGTACTCGACCGCCGGGAAGAGCGACATCCGCGGATCCGGCCGGTTCGGACCGATCTTGGCCACGGCCTTCGGGTCGTTCCGATAGTCCTCGGCATCGACCACCCGGACGGGGTTGCGCTCCTCCATGAGGAAATGGTTCTGCGTCGTCGCGATGGGGTAGGTCGTGCCTGTCTTCGCCACGGTCGCGCCGCCGTCGTACCACGGTGCCTTCGACGTCCGAATCGGAAAGACGTCGACGCCAATGGCGTTCCCGACCTTGCCCGATTTCCGACGTCCGTACCCGAAGTGCACCGCGATGACGTCGTCGGCCGTCCCGGGCAACACCAGAACTGGCAGGTTGACCGTGCGGCCGAGATAGCTGATCGCGAGCACGTCCTGACCGGTGTTGCCCGGCCGATCCGCCGGCACGCCTAGCCGCTCGGCCATGCGCACGCCGATGTAGCAGACGTTGTCCCACGTGGCTTTCGACAACGGCTTCGGCAGTTCCTGCAGCCAGCCGTTGTTCGAGAAGCGGCCGTCCAGGATGTACGGATCGGGACGGAACACGATTTCGATCCCGCTTGTCGTCGGCGGTTCGGGGTTGGGAATGGCCGTCGCGGTCATCGCTGGCGGCGCCGGGACGAGGCCTGAAGGACCCCCGCGCTTCTCAGCCGACGCACCCTTCGGCGCCTCGCTGTGCGAGCCCTGCGATCCGGTCCCCCGGTAGAACCCGTCGTGAAGGCCGTGCCGCCACGCGGTCTCGGCATCCTTGAACGGCTTACCCTCCGCGTCGACGAGCGTCCACTTCGCCGTGGTCTTGCCCTCGAAGGCGCGGGTCCAGTAGTTGCGCACCAGATCGATCGGACGGTCGCCGAGGCCGATCGTCGGCGTCGTCGGCGTGGCCGCCGCCGTGAGGACCGCGGGCGTCGCGTCCGGCGCGCCGTTGAAGAGCGCCAGGACTTCGATCGCCTGACGCCCGTCGTAAAGCGGCGCGATGAGCGGCTGGATCATGGAGACGGTGCCATCGAACGCCCGCGCGTCCCCCCAGCTCTCGAGATAGTGCGCTTCCGGGAGATGCCAGTGGCACTGCTCCGCGGTCTCGTCGTCATAGAGGCCGACGTGGACGCGCGTCCCGACCTTGGCGAGCGCGCCCGTGAAATCGAGATCGGCGGGCGCCGTGAAGACCGGGTTCCCGCCGAGAATCACGAGTGTGTCGACCTTGCCCGCCTGAATGTCGGCCACGAGTGCCGAGAGCGACGCGACGCCGTCGGCCGGCGTTTCCGTCACGGCCGCGCCGTAGGTGACCGTCGTGCCGGTGTTGCCCAGGGCATCGTTCATGGCGCGGACGAGTTTGTGCACGGCCGCGGGCTGGCGCTCGCCGGCCACGACGACCGATCGCCCGCGATGCGCTTTCAGGTCGTCGGCCAAGGCCTCGACCCAGAGTGCCGCGTCGCCGGCGGCCGCCATGGCGGTTCCCGCGCCCACAGCTCCGGCGAGCGACTCGGCAAAGGCATGGACGTCGCGCGCCTTCATCGCCAGCCGATGTTCGGCCTTGGCGCCGGTCAAGGTCGGCACGGGCTCGACGACGTACAGCCGGTTCAGCGCGTCTTGAGGCGTGCCGATCCGGCGCCGTGACGAGAAGTCCTTCGAGTACCGCACCATGCTCGCGCCCGTGTCGAGGAAGTCCGAGTCGAGCGAGACGACGATGTCGGCCTTGTCGAAATGGTAGATCGGCACGTCCGCCGGCACGCCGCCCTGGGCGACGCCGTACACGGCGTCCCACTGGTGCCACTTTGATTCCGGATACGCCGCCTGAATCTGCTCGATCTGATCCAGCAGCGACGGCGATGAAATCGGCTCGGACAGAAACCGCAGCGTCTGGCCCTTGAGAACCCGTTGGGTGCGCGCAACGCTCTGAATCGCCGCGACGAAGTCGCCCCAGGTCCTCAGCTCGCCGCGGTAGAGCACGCTCTTGGACCGGTCCGGGTCGTAGAGGCCGAGCACCGACGCCTGGCCGAAGACGTCCGTCCCGCCGAGGCTTCCCGGATGTTCGGGGTTGCCTTCCATGTGTGTCGGCCGGCCCATGTGGTTCTCGGCAAGGAGCGGCATCGCCATGCCGCCGTGCGGCATCGACGTGGCGAAAAACAGGGGGCGGCCCGGGATGATCTCCTCGGGCTGGCGGACGTACGGGACGATTCGCTCTTCCGGCTGGCGCGTGCAGGCGCTCACGCCCGCCAGGGCCAGTGACGCGCCCATCAGGCGCAAGAAAGTGCGGCGGCCTTTCGGGTCGGTAAACTCCGAGGCGTGGGCGGGGAACTCGCGATGGAGAAACTCGTTGAACTCGGGCGTGCCGGCCAGTTCGTCGAGGCTCCGCCAGTACTTCTTGCCCTCGAGCCCCGCGAGCTCCGTCCTCATCTCATCAAAGGTCATCGTCAGCGTCCATTTCCAGTTCCATGCCCCGTCGCCATGCGAGTCTTCCCGGATTCGCCGTGCAAGCCTTCCCGCCTCCCAGCCTTCCCGCCTTCGTCGTTACCTGTGACACACCGAGCAGGTCGTCATATGCGTCACGCTCGAGATGTTGTATTGCTTCTTCAGAATCGCGCCGAGCGCCAACTGGCTCGTGACTGTCTCGCCGGTCTTGAGCGTGAGCGGCCTATCCCAGCTGGGCGGCCGGTAACCCATGTTGAACACTTCTTCTTTGGGCCGGATGAAGTTCTCCGGGGCCCGGTGGCAGCCCAGGCACCACTCCATCTCGAGGCTGGGGTACTGGTAGACGATGGGCATCTTGTCCACCGGACCGTGGCAAGTCGAGCAGCCGACGCCCTTGTTCACGTGGATCTGATGGTTGAAATACACAAAGTCAGGTAGGTCGTATACCTTAATCCAGTTCAATCTGGTATCTGACCTAAAACTCGCTCTGATTGGCTCGAGGATCGGCGCATTGGTCCAGAGCTGCGAATGGCAGTTCATGCAGGTCCGCGTCGGCGGGATGCCTGCGTAGCTCGAGTTTTCGACCGAGGTGTGGCAGTACCGACAGTCGATGCCGTCGCCGCTCACGTGATGGAGGTGGCTGAACTGGACGGGCTGCTCGATGAACTCATCTTGCTTGGTGAGCCACGAGGCGCGCATCAGCAGCAGCACGACCCAACTGGCCAGGGCGACGAAAGCAATGACGGCCGCGATGCTCGACCGGGCGAGGGCGTTGGCGCGCTTGGGAAAGAGCTGGCTCATAAAAGCTGGCAGTCGCCGTCTGCCCGTAGTCGTGCTCGGACGAGATCATCGGACGAACCAGCCGGTCAAGGCAAGAGCAGGGGCGTGAACCCGGCTGGCGCGGTCGGAAACGCGCCGGGTGGGCGACTCGGGCCCGGCGCGACGCCCATATAATGTGAAATGTTTCACAATCTTGTCAAACGCGAACACTCGGGCCCAGGTCGTGGGCGCCTATGCGCTCGCGGTGCACGGGCGCCCTCGCGCCACAGGCGATCTGGACGTCTGGGTCGATCCGACACCAGACAACGCATCGCGCGTGATGCAGGCGCTCCGCGCGTGTGGCGCGTCCGTGGTCGAGATCACGGAAGCCGACCTTTCGCGCGCGGGAGTCACGTACCAAATTGGCATCGCGCCCGGCCGCATCGACCTCCTCACGGACTTGACTGCCTTGACGTTCGCGGAGGCGTGGCCCGAGCGCGTTCGGGGGCATCGACGTCGACGTCATCGGCCGGCAACAGACGATCCAGCAATCGTCAATCGTCAATCAATCGTCAATGACCCGATCGAAAATCCTCAAGGCGCGGTTCTTCAGTCCTTTGGCCCGACGCTGAGCCTGTCTCCGACGCGCAACCCCGCGCGGTCGACCGCGCCCGCGGCCAGTTCGACGACGGCGAAGGCCCGGAGGGCGACGGTCGCGCGCCAGGGTTTGACGGCGCGCGCGATTTTCACGACGCGTCCGTCGCGCGCGACGAACACCACGTCGATCGCGAACCTCATGAAGAACGTGTGAACGCCGTTGGTCGGCGCGATCACGAGCGCCGCGCCGGGCGCGAGCCCATCGCGACCGAGGAGCCCGCGTTTCCTCGATTTCGAGTCCACCGCGGCCTCGACTGTGGTCGCGAGCATCGTCGTGCCCCCCGCGCCTTCGAACGAGAGCGCGAGCGGCGGCGCATGCTTCTTCAGGAGGGGTTCGAGGAAGTGCGGCGTCAATGCCCCCGGGCGGCGAACCGGCGGGTCCGGCATGTCGGCGACCGATCGGTACTTCTGCTCCAGCATCACTCAGTCTCTCACCGAAATCGAGCAATCAATCAATCGTCAATCGTCAATCAATCGTCAATGACCCGATCGTCAATCGTCCATGCGCGGTTCTTCGTACTCCCACTACCCAGACCGCCCGCCATCGGCCCGCGGGGCGAGCCGGATCCGGCACAATGCGCGGCCTTTTCCTCCCCTTCGCCTGTGCGATCCGGCACTTCCCGAACGGCTCTTGAGGGTCCATGCTGTGTCGTGGCCCCAGCGGGTATCTGAGGCACGAAAAAGGGTCCGAACAGGAGGATGCCGTGGCAGACCAGTTGACCAGGGATGGCACGATCACCGACGTGCCAGCGCCTCTCCAGACGTGCCCGATCTGCAAGGCGGAGTTCTTTGTCGAAGCGGTCTCGACGCTCAAGGGCGGACACCATGCCGGCGCGCCTGCCAAGCGCTACACGCTTCGCTGCGCGAACGGCCACGAGAAGACCTGGGTCCAAGGCGCCAGCGCCCTGTCCGACCCCGAGTAGCTCACGAGGTCGAGCCGGTCGGTCGTCGTCTGCCGGGCGCGAAATGGGTTTACCCTGGCAGGCGGCGTGCGGGCGATGTCAGCCAGCGAGCTCACCAGACACTGAGGAAGCGGATTGAGAATCGTCAAGTGCAACCTGACAATTCTCAAACCTCTTCAGATCCCGGACGAGATCCCCCCGCGCGACAGACGACGACCAGCGAACTGCCAAACGGCAGCCGCAGCGGCCCGAGAACGCGCCGCTCCAAACGCGACATCCCGTAAAGCAGACCGTTAGTCCACGCGGCCGGCACTCTCGGCGCGGCGGGCGTGACCCGAAGCACCCGTGCAGCCACCCGCGTCGCGACCTTCGGCAGAAACATCCACTGGAACCAGTACTCCTCGGATTCAACGCGAACACCCGCCTGCCGGGCCACGGCCTCGAACGCCGCCTTCGTGTAGCGCGTCCGGTGGTGGTTGATGAGGTCGTGGTTCGTCCACAGCAGCATGAACGCCGGCACCGTGATGACCAGCCGGCCGGTCGGCGTCAGCAGGCTCGCCGCATGCCGCAGCGCCCCCACCGGATCCTCGAGATGCTCGAGCACGTCGAGCATCAGGACCAGCGAGTAAGGCGAGGCGGGCTGAAACCGCTCGTCGAATGGCTGAATGTGGATGCGGTCTCGGTGCGCGCCTCGCGGATCGACGAGCGCATCGTCCGGCTCGATCCCCTCGACGTCACCCATTTCAAGGAGTCGATCGAAAAACAGTCCGTCGCCGCAGCCGATATCGAGAATGCGGTCCCAACCCCTGGGAGGCCGAAGTGTCCCCAGCAAGTCGAGGAGCGCCGCCTCGCGCGCGCGCCACCACCAGTGGCGCGTGTAGAGGTCGCGATACGTCCGCCCGTACTCAGCGTCCACGCACGACCCTGTCCACGATGTACACGGGGCGGGCCTTCAGTTCTTCGTAGATCCGGCCGAGGTATTCGCCCATGACGCCGAGCGACGCGAGGATCGTCCCGGACAGAAAAGTGACAATCCAGATCACCGCCGTGAAGCCCACCGGGGACTGATGCAGCCAGACCTTCGCGTAGAGCGAATACAGCGCGAAGAGCGCCGAAGCCGACATCGCGAGAAACCCGGCGATCGCCGCGACGCGAAGCGGCACGATCGAAAACGCGAAGATGGCGTCGCCGGCCAGCGTGAGCAGGCGCCACAGGCTGTAGCTGCTCGTGCCCGCGTGTCGCTCGGCCCGCTCGACCTCGATGCCAATCTGCCGGAAGCCCACCCAGCTGCGAAGCCCGCGGAGATAGCGGTGATGCTCAGGCAGGCGGCGTAACTGCTCGACCACGCGTCGCGAGACGAGGCCGAAGTCGCCGGCGTCGGTCGGCAACTGAATGTCGGAGAAGCGCGCCAGCAGGCGGTAGAACGTGAAATAGCAGATCCTGAGCCACCACGGTTCCTTCCGCCGCACCCGCTTCGCATAGACGACGTCGTAGCCCTGCGAAAAGAGCTCGAGGAATTGCGGGATCGCCTCCGGCCGATCCTGCAGGTCGCCGTCCATGACGACAGTGGCATCGCCCGTCACATGATCGAGTGCGGCCGACAGTGCCGCCTGATGCCCGAAGTTCCGCGAGAGCGATACCGCCACCAGCCGCGGCTCGCGGCCCACGGCCTCCTCGAGTGCCGCCATCGTGCCGTCCATGCTCCCGTCGTCGACCATGACGATCTCGTGCGGACCGCCGGGCAGGGCATCGAGCGCGCCGCCAACGCGCCGCAGCAGCTCGGCCAGAACGGGCGCCTCGTTGTGGAGCGGGATCGCTACTGACACGTGTGGTCCCGTGGTGACGGTCATGTCGCTCCCTTCCCGCGCCCCTTGAAGTAGAGCATGTGCCAGAGCGTGACGCCGAGGGTACCGACCGTGTAGGGCTCCTCAACCACGGGATCGAGAACGCCCTCGAGGAGGCCGCGCCATTCAGCCAGCGTTCGAACAAACGACCCGCGATCGTGCCGCGCGAGGAACCGTGCGACGGAAGGTTCCGGCGGCAGCACCAGCTCCGCAACGTGGACATGGCCGTCGTCTGTCAGAAGTCCCTGAAGATGGCGGAGGATCCGGATGACGTCGGGCGTGTCGAGATGATGAAAGAGGCTGTTGATGAGGATGAAATCGAACCGCTGGTCGCGTGCGACCTCGTACGTGGTGACGTCGGCGGCGACGAACGCGCGGCCGTACCGCCGTCTCGCGCTCGCGATGTACGCCGGGTTGATGTCGATGCCGAGATAGTCTGTGGCCGCGAAGTGGCGCGCATTCGTGCCGGGTCCGCATCCGACGTCCAGGACTCTCTTGATGCTGTGGAAGTCGTTGTGGGCTCGCACGGAGCGCAGTTTCTGTTCGGCATAGGGAGCGATCCACAGCCGGTAAATCCACGGCTGCTCCAGAACCCGCGTGAGGAGCGCGTTCAATCGAGCCACCGCACTTCGAACGGTCCGACCAGCTGCGTTTCCGGAAAGCGAACCCGCAATGCGTCGCGCAGGTCGGGTGGCATCTGGCCCGAGAAGTCGGGCGCGGTGTTAATCACGACAACGGTCACGTGGCGGGCCGCCACCATCGTGAGGATGTCCGCCGTCGTCGCCCGGGGTTCGGAAAGAAACTCGTAGATGGTTCGTGTGGGGTTGGGTAGCCCAGTCAGGAAGTACACCTCAGGACAATCCGGGCCGGCATACAGGGCCCCCCCGTTCGCAACCGCAGTCACTAGCGGAACGAGCCGGTTGTACAGGCGCCCCTGCTGCCGGTCGACGCGAAGTGTGCGCGCGTGCGGCAGGAACAGCAGCGTTCGTTGGCCGTCCGCTGCGTAGGCGTGGCCCATGGCGTAGATGTAACCGGGTGTCACCCTGAGCGCCGCGAACAGGGCATAGAAGGTGAGCAGGGCCGCCGCGATCGGGTTGCCCCTCGTGTGCCGCAACGAGAACAGGGCGGCGAACGAGAGCGCCACGAGCGGCGCGACATAACAGAAGTAGATCGGCGCCGGAAACGGCAACTGAACGAGCCCGCAAGTCGCCGTCACGAACACGACCAGCGCCACTCGCTGGTGTCGGAGGTCCGACGACTCGTCAACGCGGCGAAGCAGCCAGGCGGCCGCCACGACCGCAAAGGCCACCATGAACACCGCAGGGCGCCACGCGAGCTGGTAGAGATCCGCTGACGTACGTGAGGCGACCAGCGTCGCGCCCAGGGCCGCCCCGACGACCACGACCCCGACGACCCCGACAACAAGGCCGAGGCCGCGGAAGGCACGCGTCCCGGCGAGCACGAACCCGAGCAGGATCAGCATGGGCGTCGTCAATATGACGCTGAATGGCGGCAGGGTGTAGCTGGCGGCGGTGAGGCGACGCTGCGGAAGGACGACCACTTCCCGATAGAGCGCCGCGAGGCCACCCTCCAGTGCGAACGGGACCACGAACAGCACGAGGGGCACGGCGACGCCAGCCAGGAAAGGGAGCGCGAGCCCCGCGAGGACTCCCAATCGCGCCCCGTCGCTTCCAGGTGGGCGCTGGATTTCCCGCCAGAGGAGGAAGAGGCTGACTCCGGCTGCCGGGAGGATTACGGCGAGGAATCGCGAGGCATCGAGCCCGGCACTGAACGCGCGGATGAGTGCGGCCACGAAAGCCACGAGACCAACGCACACCGCTGTCGAGTAGAGGTGGGACGGCCTGGTCTCGGGAGCGCGTGTGGTCTGCGCAAGGCACTGTTCTCGAAAGACGAGAAAGAGCAGCGTGCCGGCGACGTAATACACAGCCACGAGCTTCGCCAGGAAGGACAGCCCGCCGCACAGGCCTGCGAGGAAGAGCCATCGGGGTCGCTCGGTCTCGAGAAACCTCAGCATCGCGGCGAGGCCGAAGACCGCGAAGAACAGGTTGTACCAAGAGGGCACGGGCGACGGATAGTTCGGAATGCTCCAGACCGTGGCGAGGACCGTGACGAGGCCGGCCATGAGGTTCGAGCCGAAGCGCGAGGCCACGTAGTACACCGCGGGCACCCAGAGGACGAAGAAGCCGAAGAGCACGAGGCGCAGCGAGCGCAGGTCTTCGCCGAGGATCCGAAACGCCGCCGCATTCACGTAGCTCAGCGCGCCGGTGTACATCTCGTCGAAGTCGCGATGGGGCAGCTCACCGGCGAGGATGCGATCGGCGGTCTCGGCGAACTGCCCCTCGTCGTGCGGGACCCAACCGCGATCCAGGCCCCGGTAGCCGCACCACCCGGCGAAGAGCCAGACGATCGCGAGGATTCGCCAGCGACGGAAGTGACGCAGAGAGGGGGGTGTGGCGGCCGGGTCGGCTGAGCGATGGCTGCTCTGCGGGGCCGCGGATAACTGCATCGCAATACGTCCACCGAATCAGGCGCCGGTGCTACTGGTGAGCGCGTGAGTATGATATCCCGCCAGATCACGGAGTCGTCATTCGCGCGACGAAATGGGCACGTCAAGCCGCCTTCCCCGCAACGAGTGACGCGACGCCCCACTCCGGACTCCTAGAGGCTCTCCGGCCGTCGGCCCCGCCACTTGGCACGGCGATTGCCCTCCGAGTCTGGGGTCAGACCATGGCTTGCCCCCGTTTTGCACGAATTCTTGTGTCCGCGTCCGCATTCCTGCTGTTTGCTGGCGTGACGAGCTGGTCCTTGCTGCTGGCGTGGGACCCGCCGGTGCCGCCGCGGCAACCGCGCCCGGCCGGCTACTGGTTCAAGGGCAATCTCCACACGCACTCGGTGAGGAGCGACGGCGATAGCGCGCCGGGCCAAGTGGTTCAGTGGTATCGCGATCACGAGTACGACTTCCTCGCCCTGACCGATCACAACGTGTTGGCACCCACAGATGCCCTGAACGCGAAGTACGGGGCCGACCATCAATTCCTCGTCATCCAGGGTGAGGAGGTCACCGACAGCTACGGAGACCAGCCGGTTCACCTCAACGCGTTGGGCGCATCGGAAGCGGTCGAGCCGCAGCACGGCGCGAGCGTCGTCGACGTGATGCAGCGGAACGTGGACGCCATCCGGCGCGCCGGCGGCGCTCCACTCATCAATCATCCGAACTTCATCTCGCCGATTGGCGCCGAGGCGTTGCGCCAGGTCGAGCGAGGCTCACTCTTCGAGGTGTTCAACGGACATCCCCTGACGAATACCTTCGGGAGCCGCGGCGTGCCAAGCATGGACGAAGTGTGGGATCGCATCCTCTCGAGCGGAACGCTGATGTACGGCGTTGCGGACGATGACGCACACACTTTCAAGTCGTCCGACCCTCGAGTGGCTGGCCCGGGGCGAGGATGGGTGTACGTGCATGCGGCGCACCTGGAAGCCCACGCCATCCTGGAGGCCTTGGAACGAGGCGATTTCTACGCGTCGACGGGCGTCGAGCTGAGCAACTACCAGGTCACGCAGGCCGGCATGACGGTGGAGATTCGCCCACAGCCGTCGCGCACCTACCGCGTGCAGTTCATCGGCCAGAAGGGCCGCGTGCTCGAAGAGGCGACGTCGACCTGCGCGTCATACGCGTTCAGCGAGAGCGACGAGTACGTGCGCGTCAGGATCCAGGACTCGACGGGCGCGTTCGCGTGGACCCAGCCGGTCTTTCGCCACGCGCCGCCGTCGAACTGACGCGCCCTCAGTCCCGGTCCTGCACAGCCATCGCTTCTCAGGCCCGTCGTCGCCCGACGACGGCTGCGGCTCGCAGGCAGGGCAGCCCATGATCATCATTTCGATTGAAGTGCGAGTGGAGGTCCTGCCGTCACTCGCCCTGGTCCTCGCCGCCGCGTTCTGGACGTCAGGCATTGCCGCGCGAGGCGCGGCGGTGGACTCGATGCGGCAGCGGCCAAAGGTGGATCAGGCCCGGCGTCGCGCCACGACTGTCATTTCACCGATAGGGAAGCGAACGGCCTGGTGGCGTAACCATCGACTGCGGGCGAACCTCTTCGCCATGCCGGCGAGCGGGTGCCGATACTGAGCCGACCGGCCAAGGACATTCGCGACCGAGAATCGGACCCGGTTTGTCCGAATGCTGATCACTTCGAATCCAGCCGTCGCTAGCAACCGTGTCAACGTCGGCGGCGAGAAATACCACAAGTGCTCTCGTAACAGCAGGATCCAGTGTCGGCCCATGCACCGTGCCACCAGACTTTCGGCATTGGGTAGATTGAGAAACAAGCATCCGCCCGGCAGCAGCGACTGATGGAGTTGACGCAGCGTGTTCAGCGGAGAAGGTACGTGCTCCATGACATCCCACAGCGTGATCGCTGCGAATGTGGCGGGGTGAAACCGGGTCGCTTCGACGGATCCGGTGACGAAGGTCACACCGGGGTGTTGCGCCCGTGCCCGAGCCGTGGCCCACGCCGAGGCGTCCAGGCCCGTGACGGTCCACCCTCGCTGATGCGCCACGCCGGCAAACACACCAGTGGCGCAACCGACGTCCAGCAACAATCCTCGGCCCGGAAGACACGCCGTGACCAGAGAGCAATGATCCTCGGCGGTCAACTGTCGGTTGTCCTCTTCTTCGGCGTACTCGACGTCCGCCAATTCCGCGTAGACTCGTCCTAACGTCGCGTCATCATCGCGCGGACTCGTCAACATCAACCGGCATTCGCGGCACCGCACGATGTTCAGGTAGCCCGCTCGACGGCGAGAGGACGAGAAGTAGGCCGCCGGATCCGTCTCCGGATCCGAAATGGTCGACGGAAACACGGCGTCGAACGCCGCGCCTCCGCACACGGCGCACGCCGCGGCGACGAGTGTCATGCTGAGGCCTGGTCCGCTTCGATGAGTCGTGCCACCTCGCGGCCTTGGGCGATCGCCGCGCTGATCGTGCGATCCTCAGGATAGAACTGCGTCGAGTCCGTGACGAACAGACCCCGGACAGATGAACGGTGCGCCGGCATGCGCGCGACGAAGTTCGTCGAGAAAATCGCCTGCGCGAACGGGGCGCGGAAGACGTGCCATTCTTTGATCCAGCTCTCGTTGAACGCCGGATTGACGATCCTGAGCATCGGGATGTACTCGGCAAACAAGGCGTCATTGGAGGCCGAGTATCTCGGTTCTGAGGTCGGCAGGTAGAAGGGCACATAGATGACATTTAAACCGGCAGCTCGCAGGTTGCCGTTGAGGTTCGTCTGCTCGATGATGCCGTTGAAGCTGATTCGTGGATCGTTGATGTTGGTCCAGAAGTTTCGGCTGAACGGGTGCTTCAAGCTGAGCAGCATGCACACGACCCCGATGTACTCGACACCGGCTACGTTGGCGAAGTAGCGATCGGTTTGGCCAGGGACCAATCGGGCGAGGGTCGGCAACGCGACCGTCGAGACCACCGCATCGCAGGGGATCGTCTCGTCTGCAACCCGTACTTCGGCGACGCGGCCGTCCCTCACCGCCAGCGGGCTCACTCGCACACCCAGACGAAGGTCGATGTTGGGCTGGGTCCGCATCCACGCCACAAGCCGGTCGACCAGTGTTGCAGTGCCATGTTCGAGATAGCCGAACGATTCCCGCCCGAACATTGAAGACCGAGATGTCGCGACGCGCCAGATGCGATGCCAGATCCACGCCGCGGAGATCTGGTCGTGGTAGTCGCCGAACTTGACCTTGAGCAGGGGATGCCAGATCACGTCATACGCCTGCGGACCGATGTTCTCGATGAGCCAGCTCTTCGCGGAGATCCCATCCAATTGCCGCCACTCCGATCGGTATCGTGAGCGGAACACGTGGATCCCGAAACGAAAGCGCTGCAGGAGCGGAACCGCAGTGAATCTCAGCAGATCCACCGGCGTGCCAAATGAGTAATGCCTGCCGTCGTGATAGAAGGCCGTGCGCGTCTGGTGCCACCGCAGTTTGTCGCCGAGCCCGAGTTCGTCGACCAGCGAGCACAACGTCTGATCGGAACGGCAGATGAAATGGTAAAAGCGCTCGATCGGGTGCCCCTCGAGCTTGAAGGAGCTTGCCAGGCCGCCGAGATCGGTGCCGCTTTCAAGAATCGTGACGTGGTGACCGGCCTTGCCGAGATCATGCGCGGCCGCCAGCCCGGCGAGGCCGCCGCCGATAACGACGACACGCTTCCGCGGGGTGCCCGTGCCGGTCATGTGGTTCCACCGGTGTCTGCCGTGCTGAACAGACTCACTTCAACACGACCTTGAGGACATAGATCTGTCCACCCGGATCGAGTAACGGGGCGCGATATGGGACGGATCCGAGCACCTCGTAGCCCGCGAGTGGCGAAAAGGCGAGTCGGAATGGGTGCGGGTTTAGAGTCATCCAACCGAACAAGTCGCCTCCCTTGCCCCTGGCAATGGCCACGGGAAGCGCCGACTCGAACTCGTACCACCCGGCCCACTCGAAGCCTCCGTCGATGGCCTCCGGCCCCACGCCTTGGGCCACTAACGTTCGTCCCGCGACCCAGCGCGCCGAGTTCCAGGCCATGTAATCCGCCATTTCGCGGCACCCATAGGCCAGCATGAGGGCACAGACGCAGCCGCTAGCGACCAGGCCGCCTCGTGAGATGGGCCGGAGCCTCAAGGCCAGATACAGTCCTGCTGGAATGAACACGATCAAGTATTCGTCCCACAAGACCACAATCAGGGCCGTCAAGAGGGCCATCAAGATGCTGGCGATCACCAGGACCTGCGCGAAATCTTGCCTGCGAACCCCGAGCACCGCGTCGGTCCAGAGTGCGCCTTGGGCCGCTCCGGCGATCGGCGCACACGCGGTGACGATCCAGAACACCCACGTGGGCGTCACCAGAGGCTTCGGGCCTGGCAGACCAATCGGACCGATTCCAGCGCGGTTGATAACGTTGCCCAGATAGGGCATTGGCCCATGCGTGACCCACACCGACAGCACCACGAACGCCGTCAACACGACGAGCCAGACGCCAAACGATTTCGCCAGGCGTTGGACCCGATCGGTGTCCGACCCTCGGCTGGCGACCAGCGCAGCCAGCACAGGCAGCGTGAAGAGTCCCATGTACAACATCGAGACGAGCAACCGCCACACGATCTCAATGGGCTTGCCCGGTCGGAGAAGCCCGGCCACGCTGTTGTGGACCGCGTTCAGGTCAAACCCCCATGGCACGCCGTGCACGTACTTGATCCAGAAGGTGTGCCAGAGGAACACCACGCACGGAACCAGCGTCGTCTGGAGGACTGACTGCCATCGGAGCCGCCGATCCCGCAGCAGAAGGACGAGGGCCACCGCAAGAGGCAGCGTGATGGCGAGTTGTCTCGCCAGATAGGCCACCCCGGCAACCACCGAACCGGCCATCAAGGCTCGAGCCGAGTCGCGCCGGACACCACGAGTGTAGAGACTCAGGCTCACGACCATGGGCGTGAAATAGAACACGTCGGACATGAACGTGTAGCTGAGATACAGGTAGAGGGGGTTGACGGCGACCGTGACGGCGCCAAGGCAGGCGGCACGCACAGGAAGATCGGACTGTCGAAGCAGAACGTAGACGGCAAGGCAACCGATAACGCTCATGGTGAGAGTCGACCAGCGTAAGGCCGAAAAAGAAAATGAGCCGGCGGCCGCGCTGAACAGGGCACCCCAGTACACCGGAAACACGGAGGTGACGGCCGACCAATCCGACACGCGCAGCTGACCGGTGTCGAGCAACCGCCGAACCGACCACGCGTACGCCCAGTCGTCGTTGAGGGGGAAGTTGCCGTTCGGCGAAACCAACAGCAGCCACAGGGCGTACACGGCCCCGATCGACACGCCGACGATCGCACCGCGTTCGAGGCGCCTGTCGCGTCCGCCGAGCCTGCCAGCCGCCACCGCCTCGAGCCGAGCGGCCATCACCGCCGTGGCCCAGGGCCGCCAGAGGCTTCCGGCGGCACTTGGATGAAGTTGTAGAGATGACCCGTGGTGGAGAAGAACGTCAGGTCGGGCAAGCGAGGTAAGTCAGTGCCGAGATACCGATTCGAGAGCGCCCGGGCGAGGTTGACGGGCGTGACCGAGTCGGAAAGATCGTCGTGTCCGTCCGGAAAATAATATGCCTCGAAGTTGTTCATCCGTTCGCTCATGTCCGAGTGGGCCGCGTCATTCGACTGGAGCCTGGACCCGGGGCCGTGATCGGAGTGAATGATGATGACCGGTCGAGGACCCGGACGGTTCAGAATTGCGTGGACGATGCCCGTGATACGCCGCACGAGAAACGCCGCTTGATCGTGGTACCCGTGCACGTACTCGTCCGTGGACCCGTCGAAGTCGCTGCCGTCGGTGAGGCTGAACGGCCGGTCCGGATGGCGAAACGCGCCGTCGGACGCGAACGTGAACGGCGGGTGCGGGGCCAGGATGTGCGCAAAGACGAATTGCCGCCGTGACGAGGGCACCCCCGTGTCGAGCGCGGCAAGCGAGGTGAGAATCTTGGTGTGGTGCGCGCCATACGTCCACGGATCGATCGGCGCGGCGGCGAACGGGGTCGTGGCGATCGCCGCCTGCTCGAACAACGACGGACCGAACTGCTGGCAGACACACACGTCGGCCTCGTCAAATCGCTCGGTGGCGGCGTAGTCCGTGCCGATCCCGACCACCTCATATCCGGCCCGCTTCGCGAGCCGCATCAAGCCATTGTGCTGAATGAGGAACTCGAGGGCCTCGCGGTTTCCGCTCTGCGTGCCGACGGCGCTCGCCACCGAGTCCAGGTAATCGAGGTTCAGAAAGGACGAAAAGGACAACACGGTGTGAGCGTAGTTGCTCCGTGAGTGGTCGACCACGTGGAAGCCCGTCGCCCGCAGGTCGGCCACGAACGGCCCCAGATCGAGCCCATAAATGTTGCGAAGGGTGTCCGCCCGGCCCATCGCGTCGAGGATGATGTAGTAGATGTCCCGTGCCGGAGCCTTCGCCGCGTTCTGGCCCTGAGTGGCAGCGTAGGTCAGCGCCTGGGCTGCCGGCATCCACGTCGGCGGCGCGTCGTCCCACCATCGCGCGACAGCGCGGTACGTGTTCGCGCCGACCAGCACAGCCGCGGCGATTAAGAGAGGCCGGAGACTCGGGCGGATGTCTCGCCACGGGCGCAAGCAAACCGTCGCGACCGCCATGGCCGCCACGGTATACGCGACCGCCACTCGTGGATCGCGCGGCGTAACGTTGAAGCCGCGAAGCCTGGCGGTGTTGACGGCGATCTCGTACGTGCAACCGAGGAGCAGGACAACGCCGAGCCACTGCACGCGGGCATTGCGATCCCGGGCGACCGCGCGGAGGGTGCCGTACAGCAGAAGCGTGATGGCAAGGCTCAGGACCAGCGCTCGGCCAACAGCCAACGGTTCCAGCGGCTCGATGACCGCGTAGGCGCCGACCACGATCGACACCGGATAGACGGCGACCATCGCCAACGTGAGATAGGCCCACCACGGTCCGTGAGGAGGCCGGCTCTGAAGACTGGCCGTGGGCATCACGCCTCCAGATGAACAGCCCGTGCGGACCGGTTCGGCCTCGCACGCACGTGGCATAACCGCCGCCGACCGGCGTGCGTCTCATGGACCGCCACCACCTCGCCGTGCTCGCCGAGGAGCGCCTCGAACGTCGGCCACGCGTAGTCGTCGTACACGTCAGGCCGGAGAGCCAGCATGGCCTGGACCTGCGAATCCTCCTTGGCCACCCATTCCACGATCCCCTCCGGCGCGATCGCAAAAAGCTGCGTGACGATCGCCGCAAGCGGCACGCCGCCCGCGATCCGAAGGTGGTGAATCAGCGCGAGCGCGAGAAACGCGTTCGACGGAATCCGCTCGAGCAGGGACCGGCGCTCCTCGAGCGCCCAGCCCATGGCTGGCGTCGGATTCAGAAGACTGGCCACGACCGGTGAGAGCCTTGCACCGCGAGTCGCCTGGCGATACAGGCCATCGATCGCCCTCGAATCCAGATCGAGAGCGACCACGTGCCCGGCGTGCGCGAGCGCAATCCGGCTGTACGCGCCGGTATTGCAGCCAAGATCGACGACCCGGGCCAGTCGCCGGTCGCCGAGTGCGCGAGTCACGAAGGACTCCTTGTCGGCACGGTCGGCGTCCGAGTAGCTGCAGGATGAGTCGTAGGCCGACCATTCGCTGGGGGAGCCGGGTCGCTTCAGGCCTTCCACCAACCTCCGCAATCGTCGGACGCTGGCGACGAGCAGGGCCTTCGGGTACGCGCCAGCCGAGGTCTCGCGCTTGACGGCGGCGGTCGATCGGCCGAACGTGCGTTCGAGTCGCGCGTGGAGAATCACATCCTTCAACACGCCCGGATGGGAGTAATCCCGAAGGCTGAAGAGGTTGGCCGCGACGCCGACAGGCACTTCGCCGAGCGTGCCTCGCACGAGCGCCTGGACATCGACGTCGCGGTAGGCCGCGAGGAGCAACGGAAAGAGGAAGCTTCGACAGAACTGGCCGTACCCCGCCCAGACGCGACCCTCGACGTACGGCTCGATCGACGGGACGTCCACGAGCTTGGGGACCACGCCGTCGAACAGGATGTTGAACCCGGTCGCGTCCTTGAGAACAAAGCCGGCGCCGAGCGCGCGCTCGAGGATCGCGAGCGTCGCGAGCGCGGCGTCGCGGAGCATCTCGAAGCTCCACTCGTAGGGGTACGAGACGAACGGGATCTTGCGCTGTTTGAGGGCGTGGGGCCCAAGGCCCGGATCCCGGAGGCCGAGGTCGCTCGCGCGCACGAATTCGCTCTCGACGAGGAGGCCGTCGGCGACGAGCGCCGACAGCAGGCCCTCCCGTTCGGCGGCCTGCAGATTGGCGTGCGCGTCGTCGGTGAGCGTGCGACCAATCCAGTCGTCATGGTCGTCGGCGTAAAACACCCGTCCCGCCGGGTCCTTGAAGGACGCCGGGTCGAAACGGATCATGGCCTATCGATCGGCGAGATTCCGCTGGCGTCCGTTGGCAGCGCTCCGTCGGCTGCCGATGACGTCGATTTCGAGCTAAGACGCTCCTTGAACCGTCGCCAGTAGAGTCGCGCGAGGATGACCGCACCCGCAGCGCCGCCCGTCAGAAGCTGGATGAGCATGCTCCCGCTCCCCGGGTCGATGTAGGCATACGCCGGGGCGGCGATGAAGAGCACGACGACGGCAAGGGCGGCTGTAGTCCCGAGGTCCATGGCAACGATCCTGATATCGGCAGCACGCCCGGGGAGTTGAGGGGCGCCGGCCGAACCGGGCAGAGCCGCGACCCCTCACTCCTGACGCCGATACAGCCACCAGACCATCCCTGACGGGCCATACTGAGGATAAGCATGCGCGAGCACGAACTGGCCGTCGCCGGCCAGCGTCATCGCCGCCGCCGGCCCGGCCTCACCGGTCAGGCCCTGCACGATGAGCCAGTCCATGTGCGCCGGCCTCCCCGGTGCCCGGAGATCGGCGCGCGCCACGTAATGAAGGCGGTCGCCCAGTCCCAAGACGTGTTCGTAAAAGGTAATCGGCAGGCTCGACCATAGATCGACGGGTTGGCCCGTGACGAAGATCTCACCTGATGGGCGTGAGTCGACGAGGGTACGAATGGCCTGAGACGCAAGACCGCGTCCGTACTGCGAGAACGGCACGACCTGCCGAACGTTGCCGGCCAGGAACAGCAGAAGGATCACGGCGGCCGTTGGCCTGCCCCAGACCGGCCGCTCCCACAACCTCGCGAGCGATCGGGCGGCGACGAGCAGAAGAAACAGCAGCGAAACCAAAAAGTAACGAGGAAACAGCCACGGCGGCGAGAGCGCCGCGACGAGGATCGGCGGTCCGAAGATCGTGCCCCCGAAGAAAAGACCCTCGTCAGATCCCTCGCGCCAGAGCTGACGCGCATCCCAGACGACTAGAGCGCCCGCCGCTCCCGCCGCAAGCCACGTGGGCACGACCGACACCGGATAGCCGAACGTCCACGCGAGCGACTGGTCGCCGAGGGCACGCCACGTCCACGGCGGGCCGCCGCCGATGCGTGAACCAAACAGGACGCACGCGGTCCACAACCCGCCCCAGGCGGCAGGCACCGCGTGGAGCAGGACGAGGTCGCGCCAGCGGCCCCGCAGTCGATAGCCGGACCAGAGGAGCGCGCCGAGATAGAAGTGGAGGATGGAGGTTTGGGCCGCAAGGCCGAGGACAATCCACAGCCAGAACCACGCGCCTGCCGCAAGGGACGGCGCGTCCAGATACCGTCTCAGCGCGACGAACGCCAGCAGCGCGAAGAGCAGGACGAGCGCGTAGCCTCTGGCCTCGGTGGAGTAGACCACCATCATGAAGGATCCGGCCACGCCAAGGCCGGCGACCAGACCCTCGGTACGGCTGCGGTGGCCGCCAATCGCGTAAGCCACGATGACCGCGACGAGGCCGGCGGCGAGCGCGGGAATGCGGTACAGCACCCAGTGCCGCTGATCGCCAAGAACGTAGAGCCACACCGTGTTCAGCTGATGGTTGTTGTCGTGCTTGAGATCCGGGCTGAGGAAGATGTCGGCCACCGATCGCGCCCGGCGGGCCAGGCTGTACGACCAGATCTCGTCGAGCCAGAAATCGGTGAAAAGCGCCCGCGCACGGAACAGGAGCGCGATCGCGGCAAGTCCGCACGCCTGGACCCAGAAGCGATCGGCTCGCGCTCGCGGCCGTCTCGCGCCGTCACTGCCGTCGGTCAAATCGCATCACCGTCAGGAAGCGAAACGTGCCGAGGGACTGCCCGTGAAATCGTCCGGGCCACGTAGTCTGGATCCACGAGACGACGTTGCCACAATAGCCGTTGGCGCCGGGCTCGGCCGACGAGAGACAGAGCAGAAAGATCACCGGCTCTGGCTCGAGACGTCGCGTGAGTTGTGTCTCGAAGTACCGGTCTCTCGCGTCGGAGTTCCACCGATACGTCAGGAGGGCGATATTCCAGGGCGGCGGCGCCTGTCCGGGACTGCGCAGAGGCGCCAGCGTCGCAGGCCAGTGAACGACGCCCGCCTGACCCAGATCGTCCTCCGCGTTGCCGGATCGGTAGAGCACCGGCGCAGCCCCGAACCGAGCGACCTGCGGGCGCAGCGTCTGGACGGCTTCTCGCCACTGCTGGAAACCAGCGCCGGAGAGCGACCCCAACACTTGTCCGTTGGCGGCGAGCGTGAGTCCCGTTACGGTCACGTACACGACGAGCGGCGCAAGGGCATCGGCTCGCTTGAGCCGCGCGATGGTGTCGCCCGCCAGGACGGCGGCGGCCACGACCATCGCGCCTCCATATCGCGCGTCCATCACGTCCGCACCGGCCGCGGTCACAAGAACCAGCGCCGCGAACTGAGCCGCGATCGCCATCGACAGGCCGGACCTCAGTGCGGCTTCGCCATCCGTCCGCTTCGGCCTGACGGGCAACCACGCCGCGAGGGCGAAAGGCGCGAGGAGTCCGAGAACCGACAACGGACTCGGCCTGAACATCCATGCTTGGGCCTCTGGCGCCCGGAGGATCTGGACCACCTGCACGGCGGCCGGCAGCACCAACAGAGCGATCACACCCAGGTCCGTCAGCGCGCGAGGAAACGAATACCGGGCGCGGAGTGCGGGCCGCAAGAGATACGCCGCGGCGAGGCCGACGAGTAGCGGCGCGAAGATGTAATGCGCCCAGACAAGGCCGGCGGCGCCGATGATCCACAGCGCCCGATCGCCGGGCCGGCCCGCCGTGCACACGCGAATGAAACCCAGGACCGCGATGGCCGCAAACAAGAAAGCGAGCCCATAGGGCCGCGCATCGACACTGGCCCAGATGGCCGTGTAGGTCAGCCAGAAAAGTCCCGCCGCCCAGGCCGCCGCCGTCCTCTGCCCCCCCAGGGCCCTCGCCGCGTAGCCGATCGCCACGCCCGCGCCCGCCACAGCGAAGAGCGAGGGGAGGCGCAGGGCGACTTCTGACTCGCCGAACATGTGAAGGCTGGCCCAGGCGAAGGCGTAATAGAACGGCGACTGACCCATGACGGTGGGCACCCGGTGGAGCATGTCGCCGAAGCCCGCGTCGACCGCCCAGAGCGTCGAGAACTCGTCCAACCATAGACTGCGGCGGATCGACGCCAGCCGAATCGCCAGTCCGAGAACGCCGACCATCGAGAGGCTCAGCCACACCCCAAAGGACGAACTGAATCGCGCGCGGGAACCCTCCACAGCGGCGTAAGCATAGCAAGCGATAACATGGCGCTCCACTCATGGCCCGCCGCCTTCGCACGAATCCGCGCGAGCTGAGAGGCCAGGTGATCGCGTTGGGCGTGGCGCTCTGGGTCGTCGCCATCGTCAATGCGGCCACTCCCACGCCGTATCTGCGAAGCGGCCAGATCCGCGGAACGGACTTCGTCCAGTTTTATACGCTCGGCCGGCTCGCGGCCTCGGGCCAGATCGCGCGATTCGATGACTTCGACACGATCCGTCGCACGCAACTGGCCGCCGTGCCGGAAGCCACGAACGTGTGGTTTCCGCCGGTCTACGGCCCCCAGGTGCCCCTGGTCCTCGCGCCGCTCGGGTGGCTCTCGTATAACGCTGCGCTCGCCCTCTGGGTCACCGTGTCGGCCGGTCTCTACTTCGTGCTCTGTCGCGTCGTGATCGTCCGCTGCGAACAGGTCTCGAAGCATCGCGGTCTTGCCCTGCTCGCCGCCGCCGCATTCCCGGCGTTCTGGCAGCTCATCCAGCACGGCCAGCTCACCGTCGTCGCCGTGGCCGCGATCGTTCCGGCGTGGCTGCTGCTGCGCAGCGGACGTGATGGCGCCGCCGGCGCCGTGCTCGGCCTGCTGGTCTACAAGCCGCCGCTCCTCGCGCCGATCCTCGTCGTCCTGTTGCTGGCGCGCGCGTGGAGGCTGCTCGTCCCGGCCGTCATCGTCGGCGTGGCCGAAGTCGCGGTGACCGGGCTCTGGGTGGGGCTCGATGGCCTGCAGCGATACGTCCTGCTCATGTGGCACTTGCCGAGCATGTCGTCGCTGCTCTTCACGAAGCCCGAGCAGGCGCACGGGCTGAAAGCGTTCTGGACGATGCTCGTGCCCGCGCCGGCGCTGGCGCTCGTCCTGTACGCCGCGTCGGCTAGTGCCGTCGTCGTCCTGGCGGCGATGATCTGGCGCCGGTCCTCGAACCCGGCAGTGCGCATGTCCGCGCTGGTTCTCGCCGTGTCGCTCGCCGCGCCCTATCTCTTTGTGTACGACCTGACCATCCTGGCACCTGTCTGGGTGTGGCTCGTCGACTGGTTCCTGACGCGCGACGTGCCTCCAACCGTCGGGCGTGTGCTCTATGCCGGCTACCTGGCGCCGTTGGCCGCGCCAATCGTGCCGTTCCTGCACGTGCAGCCGTCGGTCCCGTGCTTCGCGTTTCTGCTGTGGGCGCTGTGGCGCTACGATGACGATGCGCGGTCGCTCGCCCGGCATTCGATTGCCGCCGGACGCTCACCGCGGGCTGCTACGATGTCGCAGCCATGACGGCGACGTCCCGCCCGCTGGAACGGGAGCTGGGCGACCGACGCCCGGCCGTCCTGTGGGTGGCGGCCGGGGCGGCCCTGCTGCTGTTTGCGCTGTCGACGATCACCCAGGCTGACAGCGATCTGTGGGGTCACCTCCGGTTCGGGTTGGACGTCCTGCACACCCGCGTGCTGACGGCCGTCGATCCGTATTCCTTTACGCAGGATCGGCCATGGATCAACCACGAGTGGTTGAGCGAGCTGCAGATGGCAGTGGCCTACACCGCGGCCGGTTCAGCGGGGCTTGCGCTGCTCAAAGGCGCCCTGGTGTTCGGCACGATGCTCCTCGTGTGGTCTGCCCTGGCCGGCGTCGACCTGTCGGCGCGCATCGTCATCCTCGGCGTCGTGGCGCTGAGTACCGCGCCCGTGACGCGCACGCTGCGGCCCCAGCTCTGGTCGATGCTGTGCCTCGCCGGTCTCTGCCACGCCCTGATGACGGATCACCGGTCCGCACGCCGATGGCTTCCGTTGCTGTTCGCGTTCTGGGCGAACCTGCACGGCGGGTGGATTGTCGGCCTCGGTGTGCTTGGCATCTGGGGTTTGGCTGACGGCTGGTCCGACCGAACGCGGCGTTTGGAGTGGGTGCTCGTCGTGGGGGGGTCGGCAGCCGCCACGGGCCTCACGCCCTACGGGTGGACCCTCTGGCGGCTTCTCTGGGACTCGGTCGGTCTCAGCCGTCAGATCACCGAGTGGCAGCCGCTCTGGACGGCAACGGCGCCGAATTGGCTGCCGTGGGCCGTGACGACGATCGTCAGCATAGGGGCGATCTCGAGGACGCCCCGTCGGCGGCTCCATCTGGCGGGCGTCACGGTTGTTCTGGCGTACGCTTCCTTACGCGTGATGCGAATCTGGCCGTTGTACGTCGAGAGCGCGGCGATTCTGCTGGCGCCGACGTTCCGAGCGCGCTGGCCCGTTCGAGGCCCGCTGGCCGCCCAATCGCGCGCCGACCTCGCCGCCGCGGCCGGTATCGTCGCGGTTTCGGTGGCGGCCGCCGCATGGCTGTTTTCATGGTCTCTGCGATGCATTGAGGTCGAAGGCACCTGGGTCCCGGATCCCGTCGCGACGCAGGCCCTGTCGGGCACCCTCCCCGGTCGGCTCGTCGTGTTCTTTGACTGGGGAGAATACGCGCTGTGGCACTGGGGGCCGCAGGTGCGGGTGTCGATGGACGGCCGCCGCGAGACGGTCTACAGCGATCGACGCCTGGACGAGCACGGAGCTATTCTCGCGGGATCCTCCGCGGGAATCGCGGCCCTCGAGTCGTGGCGGGCCGAGTATGCGTGGCTGCCGGCCACCAGTCTCCGAACGAAGCAGTGGTTGGCGACGCACGGATATCGGATCGAAGTCGAGACGGCAAAGTCCTTCGTCGCCGTTCGAGATGATCTCCCGCCTCTTGCGGTGTCTGAGCCGCGGCCTGTCAGTGCACGGCGCTGTTTTCCCGACTGAGGACGACAATGCACACGCCTTCTGCCGATGCCGAGTGGCTGCCGCCGTCGAGGCCGGGCGTGGCGATTTTCCTCGTGAGCGTTCTGGCGCTCTTTCTCGAGATGCTGATCATTCGGTGGATCGGCACCGAGGTCAGGGTTTTTGCCTACCTGCAGAACACGCTGCTCATCGCGTGCTTCTTGGGCCTTGGCATGGGGTTCTTTACGTGCCGACGGCCGGTGGCCCTCGTGCAGACGGTCATCCCGCTCGCCTTCTTGCTGCTGCTCATCGCCGTGCCATTCACGCGGGGAGGCCTGGCCAACGTGAGCCAGACCTTGAGTCTCTTGGGCGATCTCGTGATTTGGGCCCGCGCGATCAGCACGGGGCCCTGGGTGGCCGCAGGCCTCGTTTCACTTGGCCTCATTACCGTCTACCTCCTGCTCGTGTTGATCGTCGACATCTTCGTGCCGCTGGGCCGCCTGCTCGGGCGGCTCATTGCCGATCATCCCGCGCCGATCCAAGCGTATTCGGCCAATGTGGCCGGCAGTCTCGCGGGCACCTGGCTGTTCGTTTCGCTCAGTGCCCTCTACCAACCGCCCGTCATCTGGTTTCTCATCGTGGCGGCGCTGATGGCTGGCATGACGATCTACGCACCGCGGAAGCGGAAGCTCGTGATTGGATTGGCCATCGCCCTCGTGCCCGTCGCCTGGTACAGCCAGCAGGTGCCCGGAGCCGTGAAGGTGGTCTGGTCGCCGTACCAGAAGCTCGTGCTCAGGCCGCCGGATCGAGCCGCCGGCGAAATCGGCGACTACGTCATCACCGTCAACAACACCGGGTACCAGATGGTCGAGGACTTGAGCGAGACGCGCACGGCAGCGGGCGGCGAAGGCTATCCTGCCGCGTTCCGTGGCCTCAGCCAGTACGATCTTCCGCTGCTCTTTCATCCGAACCCGCGGCGGTATCTGGTCATCGGCGCCGGCGCCGGCAACGACGTGGCCGGTGGGCTCAGGCACGGCGTGCCGAGCATCGTGGCCGTGGAGATCGATCCCGCCATCATCGCGATGGGCCGTGCCTTCCATCCTGAGCGGCCGTACGCCTCGCCGGCCGTGCGTGTCGTGAATGACGACGCCCGCTCGTACCTCGCCACGACCGACGAGCACTTCGACGTCATCACGTTCGGGTTGCTCGACTCGCACACCTCGACGGCGATGACCAACGCACGGCTTGACTCTTACGTGTACACGCGCGAGAGCCTGGTTCGCGCCAAGTCGCGGCTGGCGCCCGGCGGTCTCCTCGTCCTGAGCTTCGAGGCGCAGAAACCCTTCATTGCCGATCGCATGGCGGAAGTCCTCCGGGAGGTGTTCGACGAGTTGCCGATTGCCTTCCGCGTGCCCCCAAGTCAGTACGGATGGGGAGGCGTGTTGTTCGTGGCCGGCGATTTGGTCGCCGCCCGCCGCCAGATGTCGCTGAACCCGAGGCTCGGCGGGTTTGTCGAGGCGATGCAGCAGGCTCAACCCCTCGCCTTCACCTACACGACGAGAGTCACCACCGACGACTGGCCGTACACCTACCTGGAATCCGCGAGGATCCCGGCGCTGTACGACCTCCTGGCCGTCCTGATGGCGCTCATCTGGTGGCGCACGGCGCGGCGGTGGAACGCCCCGGAGTTCTTCCGCGGGTGGACGCGCGGCCATTGGCATTTCTTCTTTCTCGGCGCCGCCTTCCTGCTGCTCGAAGTGCAGAACATCAGCAAGGCCTCGGTGGTCCTCGGCAATACGTGGGAGGTCAATGCGGTCGTCGTCTCGAGTGTCCTGGCCATGGCGTTGGCCGCCAACTGGGTCGTCGCACGCTTCCACGCCGTGAACATCGGATCGATCTATGCCGCCCTTCTCGCCGCGTGTGCGGCGCTCTATTTTCTCGACTTGGCGAGATTCGCTTTTCTGCCGTACCTCACCAAAGCCGTGGTCGTCGGCGGACTCACGACGTGCCCGATATTCTTCAGTGGCATGATCTTCACGAGGTCGTTTGCTGCCGCGCCGCGCAAGGACGAGGCGTTCGGCGCGAATCTGGTCGGCGCCATCGCCGGTGCGTTGCTCCAGTCGCTGACGTTCGTGGTTGGCGTGAAAGCGCTGCTCGTGGTCGTCGCCGTGCTCTACGCGGCGTCCCTGGTGGCTCAGCCAGCCGCCTTCCGCACGCCGGCCCGCGCCGCAGCCTAACCAGCACCACGGGCTGCCAGGCTCGCGGGCCGGGTAGAATCACGCGTCGTGGTGCCCCCATGGTGACGCGTTCGCTGAGTCTCGCCGCGATCATCCTCGTCTTCGCCGCGGCCACCTCGTCGCGCGCCGATGCCGACCTCTGGGGGCACGTGCGATTCGGTCTCGACATCCTGCACGCTCGCCACCTCACGTCCGTCGATCCGTACTCGTTCACGCAGGACACGCCCTGGATCAACCACGAGTGGCTGAGCGAGGCGCAGATGGGCGCCGCCTACGCGGCGGCCGGGCCGGCCGGCCTCCAGTTCCTCAAGGCGACCATCGTATCCATCGTCACCGTCCTGATCTGGACTGCCCTCGCGAGGGTGCGACTCGTCGTGCGGCTCATCGTCTTCCTCGTGCTGTTCCTCGGCACCATCCACATGTGGGCGACGATACGCCCGCAGCTCTGGACCCTGCTGTGCCTGGCGCTGACGTGTCGGATTCTCGCGTCGAATTCCTCGCGCCTCCGCTGGTGGCTGCCGCCGATCTTCGCGTTCTGGGTGAACTGCCATGGCGGCTGGATCATGGGCCTCGGCGTGCTCGGCGTCTGGGCCGCAGCGTCGGCTGTCGGAAGGCCCGTGCAGTGGCGCGGCTGGGTCCCGGTCGTCGTGGCGAGCGCCCTGGCCACGTTGGCCAATCCCTATGGATGGCGTCTGTGGGCGTTCGTGTGGAAGACCGTGCGCGTCACCCGATCGATCGAAGAATGGCAGCCGCTGTGGCGAGCGCCGGGCCTCAACTGGGTGCCGTGGTGCGCGGCGGTTGGAGCCGTCCTCTGGATCGGGGCCGTTCGACGGTCCGACCGGTGGCTTCCGACGACGATCGTGCTGGCGATGCTCGCCTATGGGGCCGTGAGAGTACAGCGGATTGAATCGCTCTTCCTGGTCTCGACGGCGATGCTGATGGCGCCATGGGTCGCCTGGCAATGGCCCGCGGCGGGTCGTGTGCCGCCTCGATCGCCGGGCGCCCCATTGATCACGAGCGTGGCTGCCGTGACCTGCGCAGGCGCGCTCGCCGGCTGGTTCCTCTGGCGCTCATGGGGCTGCATCCCGATCGTCGGCGACTGGGGACCCGATCGGGCGTCGGCGCGGTTGCTCGACCGTGCCGAGCCGGGCCGGCTCGTGACCTTCTTCGATTGGGGCGAGTATGCCATCTGGCGCGTCGGACCACGGCTACGCGTGTCGATGGACGGACGGCGAGAAACCGTCTACTCCGATGCTCGCCTTGCCGAGCACGATGCGATTGTTTCCGGTAGCCCGGCAGGCCTCGCCACTCTCGAGGCCTGGCGGCCGGAGTACGTCTGGCTACCCGCGCGGAGCGTGACCACGAAGCGGTGGCTCGCGGCCCATGACTATCGGATTGAGTCCGAGACGGATCGATCGTTCCTCGCCGTGCGATCGGATCTTCCGTCACTCCTCGCGAACGGACGGGCGGACGCGCCGCTTCCAGCATGTTTCCCAAACTGACAAGGGACGCGTCCGTCCTGTCCCCCCGGCGGCGTCACGATGGGGCACGGCCATGACCCCGCGCCGACGAGCGGCGACGGTGGCGATGATCGCGCTGTTCGTGGTGGTGTTCGCGCTCGCGCATCGCCCCGGCTCCGGTCAGCCAGTGGGCTCCGGCGCCGGCCATGCCGCCGATCGCACCGACTTGGCCCTGATGGCTGGCATTGTGGACCGCATGCAACGAGGCGAGCCCTACTACTCGGCCGCGACTCTCGAGATGACCGCGCGTGGGTATCCTCGGTCCTCCTTCCTCAATTGGCGGCTTCCCACGCTGGCCGTGATCGAAGCGGCTCTGCCGTCAATGCTGATCGCGCGCGTGGCGCTCGGAGCCCTCGGCGCCTGGGCGGTCTGGCTCTTGGCCCGGCGCCTCCCGCGCGCCGCCGTCGACCAGCGGGTCGCCACGCTGGCCGCAGGCTTCACCATGTTGCCGATCTGGGTGATCGGTGGCGGCACACTGTACATGCACGAGGTCTGGGCCGGCGAACTCATCGCGTTCTCGCTCGCGCTCTGGCGTCGAGATCGATGGGTGCCGAGTCTTGCGGTTGGAGTTGCCGCGGCGCTCATCCGGGAATTGACGCTCGTCTACCTCGTCGCGATGTTAGGTGCGGCGATGGCCTCGCGGCGCCGGCCGGAGGCGATGGGATGGGCCATCGGGATCATCATCAGCGTCGGGGTGCTCGCGCTCCATGCGCACGCGGTCGCGCCCCTGATTCGTCCGGGTCCCGCCAATGGCTGGCTCGACTTCGGCGGACCTGACTTCGTCCTCGCGACATGTCGCGCGAATCCCGCCGCGTTGATGCTTCCGGCCGCGGCCATGATCGTCGTCGTGCCATCGTCGATCGTGGGCCTGTGGGTCTGGCGCCATCCAGCCGCGACGCGGATCGCGCTGACGGTGACGGCCTACGCGCTCATGTTCCTGTGCATCGGACGCCCGAATAACTGGTACTGGGGCTTCTTGATCGCGCCGATCTGGCTGCTCGGGATGGTCGGGCTCGGCACGGCGTTCCTGTCCCCATCGACCTCGATATCGACGACGCAAACGGATGTGTAAGTTGAGGCGCTCGATTGCTCAGTTGTGCACGAAAAGAAATCGGCTAACGCTTTTGTTATCAACATCTTATTGACTTCAGTGGATCGCTGGGGCACTCTTGAGAACTCGCGCTACGGGGTCCCAGGCGTCCTTCTCTCCCAGCGAAGGCAATACACCTGATGGGCAGCGTCGAACCAATGTCGGTTCGGCCTTGCGAAGGCGTCTGAAGGCGGGACATGTCCGTAGTTTTCGGTGCAGTGGCAAGCAACGCTGGGCTGGTGGGCCAGTCGAGCGCGTCCGAAACAATCTTAGGGAGATGAACCATGAACGCAGTGAAGAATCTCATCGCTCGCTTCGTGCAGGATGAGCAAGGTCAGGACCTCATTGAGTATGCCTTGCTCGCCACGTTCGTGAGCCTCGTGGCCATTGCCGGCGCTACCCTTCTGGGCACAGCGCTGAACAACTGGTACTCGGCGGTTTCCACAAACGTCTCCGGCGCAGCTGCCGGCGCGAGCTAAGTAGCAACGACGAGAACGACATCGGTCGGGCGGGCCGTCGGGGCCCGTCCGACCTTTTCGTGTGTCGGCGACCGCCATGTGGTCGGTCCGCGCTCGCCTCCTTCATCAGCCCCCTTTCAACCCGGGAGCAGCTAAGTGCTGGCGATGTCCCTTCCCCAGTTGGTGCCGCTCACGGTTGCGGCCGTCGCCTGCGTGACCGATCTGAAGAGCCGGCGAATTCCCAACTGGCTGACGCTCAGCGCCGCCGCCGGCGCATTCGGCTTCTTCCTGGCAGGCCAGGGCTGGCATGGTCTCGGCTGGTCGGCCGCCGGCTGGGCCGTCGGTCTCGCGATGTTTCTCCCGTTGTTCCTGCTTCGCGGGATGGGCGGCGGCGACGTGAAGCTCGTCGCGGCGCTTGGCGCATGGCTCGGCCCGCTCTCGGCCGTCTGGCTCGTGCTCTATGCGGCCATCGCCGGCGGGCCGCTCGCGCTCGGTGTGGCCTACTCGAGGGGATATGTCAAGGAGGCCTTCGCCAACGTATGGGGGCTCCTCGGCTATTGGCGTCTGGCTGGCGTGCGCCCGCACCCGAGCTTGACCCTCGACGCCCCCGGAAGGCGAGCGCCCCGGCTGCCGTACGCCCTTCCGATCGCGGCAGGATTGGTGTTGACGCTATGGCTGAGATGACGACCAGGCGGCGACGTCGGCCCAGGTCCGGCACGCAGGCCTAATTGCTGACCAGCGGTCTGACCGATACACCCTCGTGGACTGCGGGCCCGCCCCCCAGACGCCGCCGGGCGGGCTGACCGTTCGGGTGATCACGGTCACGTGCCCAAGTTCTTTTAGCTGAGAGGATTCGCTATGAACCGTCGCAACCGCACGCTGATCGTCGTCGCCCTCGCGGTCCTTCTCGCCAGCGTGGCGAGCTTCGGTGTGTACCGCGCCCTTGAGAGCCTTCCCGTGCGTGAGGTGCCCGTGGCGAAGACCTTCACAGTGGTCGCGAGCAAGGCCCTGCCGGTGGGCACGATGCTCGCGACCGGGGATCTGAAGGTCGTCCCGTGGCCCACCGACTCGCAAGTGCCCGGTGGATTTTCGAAGCCCGAAGAGATCGTCGGCCGGGGCGCGGTTCAGCCTCTGAGCGAGAACGAGCCGGTCACCGAGGCCAAGCTCGCGCCGCGATCGTCGGGCGCCGGCTTGCCGCCGACCATTCCGCCAGGCATGCGCGCCATGGCCGTCCGCGTGAACGACGTCGTCGGCGTGGCCGGCTTCACGGTGCCGGGGACACGGGTGGACGTCATCGTGACGGCGAATACGGGTCAGGACAGCATGTCGCGAGTGGTGCTGAGCAATATTCAGGTGCTGACGGCTGGCACCCGCATGGAGCAGGAGAAAAACGACAACCAGCCGATTGCGACGACGGTCGTGACGCTGCTCGTCACGCCCGAGGACGCCGAGAAGCTCGCGCTCGCGGCCAACGACGGGGTCGTCGTGCTGGCCCTGCGTAATCCGATCGATACGGATGAGACGAAGACCAGCGGCGAGCGCATGGCCGGCCTGATGGGATCGCCCGACCCGGCACCGGTGCGGCGCGTGGTCGAGGGCAAGCCGAGAATGGTGACACCGGCGCCGCCGCCACCGCCGCCGGCGTACACCATCGAAGCGATTCGCGGCGCGAAGCGGTCGGAGGAGATCATCAAGTGACGCCAGGCATTCGGTTGAAACGACTTGCGCCCGTTCTCGTGATCGCGCTCGCTGGCGCGCTGGCGGCGCCGGCCGGTCTCAAGGGCCAGGCCGCCCAGCAGCCCGCGCCCGCTGGCGTGGTGCAGGGCCAGAGCGGGTTCGAGCGCATCATTGTGACCGCCGGCCGCTCGGTGGTCTTGACGCTGCCTTTCGATATCAAGAGAGTCGCGATCACCAACCCGGAGATCGCCGATGCCACGGGCGTCTCGCCTCGAGAACTGCTCATCGACGGCAAGTCGGCCGGCACCATCAGCCTCATCGTGTGGGGCGACGCGTCACGCGTGCAGTACGACCTCGAAGTCGACCCGGGCGTCACGACGTTGCAGGCGCGCCTCCAGTCCCTTTTCCCCGGAGAAGACATCGAAGTCAGCGTGTCCGACGGCGCCATCGTGCTCTCGGGTCATGCCTCGTCGAACACCGTGATGTTGCGCGCCGCGGAGATCGCCGAGGCCAGCACTCCCGACCACAAGGTGATCAATCTGCTGCAGTTGCCGGGTGGCCAGACGAGCCAGCAGGTGCTGCTGCAGGTGCGGTTCGCGGAGGTCAACCACAACACGCTGTCCGACCTGGCGGCGAACTTCTTCACGACCCGCACCGGCTTCACCAGCAGCTCGTCGACGGAGGAGTTTTCTCCGCCCCTGCTAACCGCCCAGTCGGGCACGACCACGGCGACCTTCAGCGACCTGTTGAACCTGTTCTACTTCAACCAGAACCAAGGGATCGGCGGCGTCATCAAAGCGCTTCAGACGACCGGCGACTTCGAGAGCCTGGCCGAACCCAACCTGATCGCGTATAACGGCGTCGAGGCGAGCTTCCTCGCCGGCGGTGAGTTTCCCGTGCCAGTCGTCTCGGGGAACACCGGTACGGTGTCCGTGACGTACAAGGAATTCGGCGTGCGTCTGAAGTTCAAGCCGACCATTGCCGGCGATACGATCCGCCTCCATATCAGGCCCGAGGTGAGCACGTTGGACTTCCCAGACGGCGTGACGCTCTCCGGTTTCCGCATTCCGGCGCTCACCGAGCGCTGGGCGGAGACGGAAGTCGAGCTGCGAGACGGCCAATCGTTCGCCATCGCCGGGTTGCTCGACAATCTCGCCCAGAACAACAAAGAGGCGATTCCAATCCTGAGCCAGATACCGATTATTGGTAATCTCTTCAAGAGTCGAGACAAGCAGTCGCAGCACACCGAGTTGCTCGTGCTCATCACGCCGCGCTTGGTGCGGCCGCTGAGCCCGGATGAAGTGCCGCCCCTTCCGCCGATGCCCATGATCAAGGGCAGCGGGGGCGAGATCGGGTCCAAGCTGAAGGGTGGCGGCGGCCTGCTTGACGCGCCAACGTCCAGTGCACTTCCGGCGCCGATGAAGCCCGGAGGTGGCGGGGAATGAGTACCCACGATCGCCGCGCGGCCGGTCTCGGCAGCCACTCCAGGGTGACCGGTAAACTGTCGGACCAGGCCGGGACGGTGGACCGAAGCGACGGACGCCGCGAAACAGTCAGGTCGGGCGAGACGTGCGTGAAGCCCGCCGCTTTGGTCCAGTAGAGGGAGTCGTGTCCGTCAGCATCGTCATCGTCGAAGTTGACCGTCAAATCTCGCAACTGGCGCGCGCCGCCGGTTTGACCGTGGCGTCTACGCTGACGCCGAGTGACCTGAGCGCCGTGGAGCGCCAGGTCCGCGCGCCCGACGTGCTCGTCATCGACGTGCGCGGACAGACGGCGCTGCCGTCGGCGATCAGTTCGCTCCGGCGACGCTTTCCGACGATGGGCGTCGTGATCGTCGCCACCGATCAGAACCCGGCGCTCATGCTCGAAGCCATGCGCGCGGGCGTCAGCGAATTCGTGACCGAGCCGCTCTCGGGCGATGACCTCCGTGCGGGCATCGAGCGCGTCGCCGGCCAGCAGTCCCTGCCAACGACCTTTGGCCGCGTGTTCGCCTTCGTCGGCGCCAAAGGTGGCGTGGGCACGACGACGCTCGCGGTCAATGTGGCCACGGCGCTCGCGACCGCTTCTCCGGGCGTGCCCGTCCTGATGGTCGATCTCCACGCGACCGCGCACGGCGACGCCGGCTTGCTGCTGGGCGTTGAGTCGAAATTTTCAATTGTCGATGCGCTGGAAAACACGAATCGACTGGACGCCGCGTATTTGAAAAGCCTCGTGGTCCGAACGAGGGAGGGCCTTGACGTCCTCGCCTCACCCGAGCGGCCGTCGCTCAGGCCGCCGGAAGGCCAGCAGGTGCGAGCCCTGATCGAGCGCGTCGCGATGTACTACGGCGTCGTGGTCCTCGACGTGCCGCGCACCGACTTCGGCATCCTGGATTCGCTCGATCCCCTCTCGATCATCTCGCTCGTCGTCAACCAGGAATTGCCCACCGTGCGCCGTGCCGCGCAGGTCGCCGCAATTCTGCGCCAGCGGTACGGCAAGGACAAGGTCGACGCCGCCGTGATGCGGTACGACGCTCGTGCCGATATCGCTCAAGAGGACATCGAAAGGGTGGTTGGCCTGCCCGTGTGGGCGCTGTTACCGAGCGATTACAGAAAGGTCATCCAGGCGGCCAACGCCGGTCGGCCGCTCGTGTCCGATAACCACAGCCGGCTCGCGGCGTCGGTGCAACAGTTTGCGACGCGGCTGGCGGGCATCCCGGCGACCGGGGAGCCGACGGTGAAGAAGCCGGCGCCGAAGACCAGCCGGCTCGGATTCTTCTAGAGGACATCATGGCCTCGGCATCGCCGACCGCGCAGGATTCGCACCACTCGCACTACCAGGACGTCAAGAGCCGCATCCACGAGCAGCTCCTCAATCGCCTGAACCTCGAACGCTTGAGCCAGGTCAAGCGCGACGAGGCGGAGCCCGAGTTGCGCTCTGTGATCAGCGCGCTCCTCGAGCGCGAGGCCGAGACGACGCCCCTCAGCCTCTACGAGCGCGACAGCATCGTCGTCGACGTCCTGAACGAGTTGTTCGGGCTCGGCCCGCTCGAAGCGATTCTCAAAGATCCGGACGTGTCGGATATCCTCGTCAACGGATACAACAAGATCTTCGTCGAAAAGAACGGCCGCCTCGAGCCCGTGGATGCCGTCTTCAAGGACGACCGCCACCTGATGCGCATCATCGAGCGCATCGTGAGCACGGTCGGGCGCCGGATCGACGAGTCCAGTCCGATGGTCGATGCGCGACTGCTCGATGGATCGCGCGTGAACGCGATTATTCCTCCGTTGGCGATTGACGGTCCCTCGCTCTCCATTCGTCGCTTTCGCACGGATAAGGTGGGTGCGCAGGACCTCGTCAAGTACCAGTCGCTCACCCAGCCCATGCTGGACTTCCTGAAGGCGGCAGTCGCGGCGCGCTTGAACATCATCATCTCGGGCGGCACGGGCGCCGGCAAGACGACCCTCCTCAACGTGTTGTCGGGCTTCATCCCGGATACCGAGCGGGTCATCACCATCGAGGACGCGGCCGAACTGATGCTGCGGCAGCGCCACGTGGTCCGGCTGGAGACCCGCCCCGCAAACATCGAAGGCAAGGGCGCCGTCAAGCAGCGACATCTCGTGATTAACGCCTTGCGTATGCGGCCCGACCGGATCGTCGTGGGCGAGGTCCGCGGCGAAGAGGCGGTCGACATGCTGCAGGCCATGAACACCGGCCACGACGGCAGCTTGACGACCATTCACGCGAACAGCCCGCGCGACGCCCTCTATCGGTTGGACACGATGGTGGCGATGGCGGATCTCAACCTGCCGGACAAGGCCATCCGGCAACAGGTCGCGTCGGCCGTGCAGTTCATCGTCCAGGTCACGCGCCTGTCCGACGGCACGCGCCGCGTGACGAACGTCACGGAGATCACCGGCATGGAGGGCGAGGTGATCACCGCGCAGGACATTTTCCTCTTCGACAAGACGGGCGTGAACACGCAGGGCAAGGTGCAGGGCCGCTTCCGCGCGACCGGCATCCGCCCGAAAACCAGCGAAAAGATGGCGGCCGCCGGGTATCCGCTCCCGGCCGACATGTTCGAGCATAGCCTCCTGATCCAGTAGGACGCTGACGCATGCTTCCTCTTGCAGTCTTTGGCGGCGTGATCGCCCTCGTGGTCGGGGCGTACTATCTCTTCGTCCTTCGAGACGAAGACAAGTTCCTCGACCGGCTGCAGGGGAAGCCCGAGGCGGCGCGCGTCCTGCGGGGCGTGCTGAAGAAGGCAGACGTCAAAGACAGCTACGTCAGACCGATCAACCGCCTGATGCAGCGGTCGGGTTCGGCGACCGGTTCCGTGAAGGATTTCCTGAAGCAAGCCGACTTGAAGATGAACGCGTCGAGCTTCCTGCTGCTCTCGGCCTGCCTCGGTCTCGTCGGGTATCTCGTCGCCGCGCAGTTGAGCGGATTTCTGATCCTTGGCCTGGTGGCCGGCGGTCTGTTGGGCCTGCTGCCGTTTCTCTACGGTCGCCGCCGCCGCGCGAAGCGCATCAAGAAGTTTGAAGAGCAGTTTCCCGAGTCGATCGATCTCATCGCTCGTGCGCTCCGAGCCGGCCACGCCCTGCCGACAGGCTTGGGCATGGTGGCCGACGAGATGCCGCCGCCGGTGGGCACCGAGTTCCGCATGCTCTATGACGAGCAGAACTTCGGGTTGACGTTGCCCGATGCGATGCGCAACTTCGCGGCGCGAGTGCCGCTGCTCGACGCGAAGTTCTTCGTGACCGCCGTGCTCACGCAGCGCGAGTCGGGCGGCAACCTGGCTGAGGTCCTGGACAACCTGGCCTCGGTCATCCGCGACCGGTTCAAGGTCAAGCGCCAGGTCCAGGTCGTCTCGGCGCATGGGCGCATCACCGGCGTCGTCCTGAGCGCGTTGCCCCCCTGCCTGGCCGTGGCGATCATGATCATCAGTCCGAACCACCTCCAAATCTTGATGCACGACCCGGTGGGCCAAAAGATGATTATTGCCGCCGTGATCATGCAGGTGCTCGGCACGTTGATCATCCGGAAACTCTGCGACATCGAGTACTGACGTGTCACCAATCCTTTTCGCCCTCACGGTGGTCTCAGTGTTCGGCGCGGTGGGCCTGACCGTGGGCGCCATCGCCTGGTCGACGCTGGAACGGGCCACGCCCGAGCGCCGCCGCCTCGCGCGGGCCGGTCTGATGGGTGCCCCATCCGGCGTCCTGCTCGAGAATCCGACCCTGTCGTCGGAGCCGACCCCCCTCATCAAGCAGTTGACGTCGCTCGTGCCTCGGTCACCGAAAGACGTCACTCGGCTGCGAAAGAAGTTCATGCGCGCCGGGTACCAGACGCTCACGCCGGTGGCCGTCTACTCGGTGCTCCAGCTCGCGCTGCCCGTCGTCTTCGGTGTCTGCGCGCTGGTGTTCGTGCCCTTGAAGCCGAGCTGGCCGATCGTCGCCCTCTGCGCAGTCGTCGGATGGCTCCTGCCGGGGTTTTGGCTCTCGCGCGCGATGAAGGCCCGCCAGAAGGTCATCAGGAACGGCCTGCCGGACGCGCTGGACCTCATGATTGTCTGCCTCGAGGCTGGCTCCGCGATGGACCAGGCCATCATGAAGGTCGGCGAGGAGCTGGCCACGGCCTACCCCGCGCTGAGCCAGGAGTTCAAGCTCCTGATTACCGAAACCCGCGCCGGCAAGTCCCGCATCGAGGCCTTCCGGAACCTGGCGGACCGCACGGGCGTGGACGACGTCAGGGCTCTGGTGGCGATGCTGGTTCAGACCGATAGGTTTGGCACGAGTGTGTCGCAGGCGCTCCGAACGCACGCGGAGTCGTCGCGGACCAAGCGTCGGCAACGCGCCGAGGAAACCGCCGCGAAAATTGGCGTGAAGCTGGTGTTTCCGTTGGTGTTCTTGCTGTTTCCGGCATTTTTTGTGGTGACGCTCGGACCGGCCATCATTCAATTCATGCGGGTCCTGTTCGGGCAGGTCATGGGGCAATAGGACGAGGCGCCGCGGGCCGTCGGCGGGTGACGAGACGGCCGGGGCGGGTGGTGAGGGGCCTGTTTTCAGGGAGGAGTATTCATGGCGACGATACAGATTGTGTGCCTCGGGATCGCGGCAGTTGTGCTCGGGCTGTACTTGGTGCGGCGTCGGTCTCGAATGGGCAAAGAGGACTAGGAGTGCGGGTCTCGGGCCTCGCGCTGCTCGTTTGTCTGGCAGCCGGGTGCGCCGCGCACCGCTCGCCTGACACGGGCAGCCCCTTCATCCAGGGGTCCCCCAACACGTCCTACGCCGATGGCGCCACGTTCGACGCGCCGAAGACGGCGGGCGATGCCGACATCGGGACGCGGGCCAAGACCGCTTCGGGTACCGTCAGCTCGGATCCAGGCGTCTCCAAGGCGCCGCAACCCAAGACGAGCGACCTGCCGACGCTCGAGACGACCAATGCAGGACTGGCCGCCGCGCTCGCCGCGGCCAAGCTCCACCCCTCGGCCGCGGCCTACGTCACGGTCGGCAACGAGTACCACCGCCTGGGCGTGTTCGACGAAGCCGAGACGAACTTCCAGCACGCCCTGAAGATCGACTCGCACTTGCCGGCCGCCGCTGAGGGCCTCGCGCGCGTCTGGCGCGATTGGGGGCTGCCGGCGTTCGGTCTGCCCTACGCCTACCGTGCCGTGTCGGCGGCGCCGCGATCGCCCTCGGCCGAAAACACGCTCGGGACGCTGCTCTTCGCGTTGGGCGATCCGGAAGCCGCGCGGACCCATTTTCAGAAGGCCGTCGCGCTCGATCCCGAGGCGGCCTACGCGTTGAACAACCTCTGTTTTGTCGGCTTCATGCTCGGCGACGGCGACCCGGCCGTCGCGCGTTGCCAAGAAGCGCTGGCCCTGTCGCCCGAGGTCGTCACCACCCGGAATAACCTGGCGCTCGTCTACGCCGCCGAGGGACACACCGATCAGGCCGCTGACGAATTTGCAAGAGCGGGCAACGGCCCGGCCGCCGATTTCAATATGGGAATCGTCCACATGACGCGGCACGAGTATCGCGACGCCGTGGCGGCCTTCCAGGCCGCGTGCCAGGCCAAGCCCGAAGTGGTAGGCGCCTGCGCCTGGGCCGCCCAGGCCCGGAGACTCGCGGCCGCGATGCCTCCGGCCGATATCAGAAGGTAGCGACCTGGCGACGCCAACATGACCACCGCACAACTGGAACCCGTCACGCAGTTGCCGGCACCGCTGACGCTTGCCGAGGCCGGCCTGAAGCGCGACCTCGTCGAGCAGCTCATGGTGAAAGCCCTGCACTTCGCGGGCGAACTGACCGGTTTTGAGCTGACCGATCGACTGGGCTTGACCTTCCCGGTCCTCGAGTCGGCGATCGACAGCCTGAAGTCTCAGCGACTCGTCGAGATCGTTGGCGGCTCGTCGCTGGGGCCGCCCTCGTACAATTATCGAATCTCGTCGCTCGGCCGCGAACGCGCCGGCATGTTCCTCGACCGGAACATGTACACCGGCATCGCCCCTGTGCCGCTCGATCAGTACATCCGGTACATGACCGGGTTTTTCGCGGCAACACCCCACAACGTGACGCCGGATCAAGTGCGCGCCGCGTTTTCCCACCTCGTCCTGAGCGACCGTGTGCTCAACCAGCTCGGGCCCGCGGTGAACGCCGGCCATTCCCTGTTCGTCTATGGGCCGCCGGGCAACGGCAAGACGGTCATCTCGCAGGCGATCCGCAATCTGCTCGTGGGCGACATCTGGATTCCACACGCACTCGAAGTCGACGGCAGCATCATCACGATCTTCGACCCGATCAATCACGAGGCGCTGCCCTTGCCCCCGGCCTCACGTGACCTCGAGGCCCCCCGGCAGGTAGACCGTCGATGGGTCCGCTGCAAGCGCCCGCTCGTCACGGTCGGCGGCGAGCTGGTGCTCGAGTCGCTCGAGCTGACCTACAACGCCACCGCCGGCCTGTACCGCGCGTCGATTCAGTTGGTGGCCAACGGCGGCGTCCTCGTCATCGACGATTTCGGACGCCAGCAGTCGCCGCCACAGGCGCTCCTCAACCGGTGGATTCTGCCACTCGAGGGCCGCATCGACTACCTCCAGCTCCAGTCGGGCCAGAAGATCGCCGTCCCGTTCATGTGCCTGCCGGTGTTCGCGACGAACATTCGCCCGGCCGATCTCGTCGACGAGGCGTTTCTGCGCCGCATTCAGTACAAGGTACTCGCCGAGAACCCGACGCCGGCAGACTTCGCGACCATTTTCGAGCGGGTGTGCCTCGAGCGTGGCCTGCCCTACGACCCGTCGCACGTGTCGTACCTGCTCGATTCGGTCCTCGCGCCGCGCCAGATCGCGATGCGCGGCTGTCAGCCGCGCGATCTGATTAACCAGGCGATGGCGCTCGCTTCGTATCGAGGCGAGCTGTATGAGCTCACGCCCGCGCTGCTCGACGAGGCCTGCGCGACCTATTTCGTGGACGAGCACGAAGGCGCCTCGGTGCGCGTGGACTGAGGTCCGATCGTGAGAACGGTCTCCAGGATCCCCGTGTGGACGCTTGCCGCAGCACTGGCGGCGACGCTCGTGAGCGCCCAGGCCCCGGCCCCGCCCCAGGGCGCCGCTCAGGCCGCAATCCAGACCGCCGCGCAGGCCGCCGCGCAGACCGCGACCGAGAATACGGCCACGGCCACCGCAGCGGCGGTCCAGCCCGTGAGTGCCCCGGGCCTGTCGATCCGCATCACGTCGCCGCTCGGCCGCACCGGCATCTCCGGCGCCGTCCGCATCGTCGCCCGCGTGACCGCGACGTCCGCATTCGTCCTGAGCGCGGTCCAGTTCTATGTCGACGGCAAGCTGGTCGGCGAGGATAAGACCGGGCCGCCGTACGCGGTCGAGTGGCTCGACGACGAACCGTTCGAGGCGCGTGAGATCGTCGCCCAGGTATCGGACGACCGCGGCGGCGTCGCCCGTGACGTCGTCGACCTCAAGCCCCTCGAAGTGCATGACACGTCGTCGGTGGCGAGCGTGCTCCTCGAGCCGATGGTGCTCGACGCCGACGGGAAGCCCGTGAACGGCCTGAAGCTCGTTGACTTTCATGTGCTCGAGGACGGCGTGCCCCAGTCCATCGAGATGGCCCAGCCCGAGATCGCGCCGTCGACCTACACGCTCCTGATCGATAGCAGCCAGAGTATGTCGCGACGCCTCGACTTCGTCCGGGAAGCGGCCGCGGAGCTGCCTCGATTCCTGCGCCCGGATGACGAGGTCATCGTGGCGCCGTTTAGACGAACGCTGGGGGTCATCACGGGCCCCACCAAAGACCGCGCGACAATCGCGGATGCCATCAGCGCCATTGACGCCACCGGCGGCACGTCGATCCTCGACTGCCTGAAGGACCTCGGTCCCCGCCTCGAGGGCCAGACGAGTCGCCAGATCGTCGTGCTGATTACGGACGGCTACGACGAAGACAGCACGACGACGTTCCAGGCGGCGATGCTCGCGATGAAGTCGTCCCAGGCCACGCTGTACGTGGTCGGCATTGGCGGGGTGGCCGGTATCTCGATCAAGGGCGAAGACCTGCTGCGAAAGCTCGCAACCGAGACGGGCGGCCGCGCGTTCTTTCCATCGCGCGAAGAGCAGATCGCCGATGTTCACGGGCTGATCTCGGCCGACGTGCAGGACCGGTACATGGTCTCGTACACGCCGACGAACCAGAAAGCCGACGGCACCTGGCGCGCGGTTATCGTCTCGACGAACAACCCGACGTACCACCTGCGCGTCCGCGACGGCTACCGGGCGGCGTCGCCGCCGCCCGTGCAGCCGCAGATCGAGCTGACGCTTCGGGACACCGACCGGGGCTTCGTCGATGTCGGTGCCGACGACTTGCAGGTCTTCGAGGACGGCGTCGAGCAGAAGATCGAAGGCTTCGAAGAAGCGCTGACGCCCGTGTCGATTATCCTCGCGCTCGACGGCAGCGGCAGCATGAGAAAGAGCGTGGCCGGCGTGAAAGAGGCCGCCCAGACCTTCATCACCGCCCTGCCGGAGAAGGACAGCCTCGGCGTCATCCAGTTCGCCGACAGCGCGACAATGGTCCAGGATCTGTCGAAAGACAAAGACCGCAAGCAGGCGCTTGAAGCCGTCGGAGACTACACGGCCAACGGCGGCACCGCCCTGTACGACGCGCTGATCATGGGCCTCAATCGCCTTCGCCACGTCGACGGCCGCCGCGTCGTCGTCCTCCTCACAGACGGGGTGGACGAGAACGACCCCGGCACCGCGCCCGGCAGTGTGCACACCCTCGACGATGTCCGCGCCGCCGTCAGGGACACGGGCGCGACGGTCTTTGCCATCGGGCTCGGGACGAAGGTGGCCCACACGGTGCTCGACGATCTCGCGCAGATCTCCGGCGGTGAGTCGTTCTTTCCTGAGGACGTGACCACGCTCCCGTCGAACTATCGCCGCATTCTCGAGAACCTGCGCCGGCGCTACATCATCAGCTACACGTCGACTAACTTCGCGCGCGACGGCGCATGGCGCAAGGTCGAGATCCAATGCCGCAAGCCTGGCATCGTCGTCCAGAGCCAGGGCGGGTTCTTCGCCCCGAACGGCGGCTAGAAACGAACATGAGGGCTCGGTCGGACGCTTCTGACGTTTCCGAAATTGCCGATGACATAATTGCAATGAGAGCTAGTAGACAGGCTGGCGTGGCGCCGCATTTTGATAGGTTGAATCTAGTGTCCATGTGGCATTGCACCTGCATATGCACTCGCGGGGCGGTGCGACTACTGTCCGCGCACATCGTTGGGGGCATGCTATGATCCACCGGATGTGGACGCGATTGAAGGCACAACTGAAGAACGACGAAGGGGCCAATCTGGTCGAAGCGGCCCTGATTCTGCCCTTGGTCCTCTGGGTGGTGTTCGCCGGCATCGAGTTCGCCGGGATCTTGTACGCGCAGATGACGCTGCAAAACGGCGTCACACTGGCGACGCGCTACGCCATCACGCAGAATGTCCTGACCGGTCAAACCCACCAAGCCTCAGTCATTACCACCCTGGAGAAGGACACGCCGAGTCTCACGATCAACCCTGCGACCATCACGTTCAGCAATCTGCCGCCGGGCTCGACCACGTGGTCGACTGGGGATGGAGCGCCAGGTTCAATTGAGAAAGTGGCGGTCGACTATTCCTGGCAGCTGCTGACACCCTTCATGCCGGCCATCTTTGGGGCCTCGTCGATCACGCTCCATGCCGAGGCGTCGATGAAGAACGAAAGCGCTCCCGGCTCATGAGATCCACAGCTTCTTCCGATCGCCGGCGGCAGTGCCAAGCGCCAGAACCGTGGCGCGACACGAGCGGCCAGACCATCATCGAGGCCGCTCTGGTGGTGCCGCTGCTCGCCCTGATCGCGATGGGCGTGGTCGAACTGGGCCTGGAGATGCGAAATCAGCACGTCGTGAACGTGCTGTCCCGAGAAGGGTCGAATCTGATTTCTCGGAGCACCACGCTGCAGGATGCCGGGACGGTGCTGCTGTCGGAAGAAACCGGGTCGGTGAACTTCAGCACGAACTCGCAAGTCATCCTCTCCGTCATTGAGAGGGATGCGACAACCGGCGCGCCGAACTACAACACGCTGATCTTGTATCAACGATATTCGTTCGGCGGGACCACACTCGCCAGTAGGCTGATCACCAAGGGGGCGGGGGCGGGGTCGTTCGGCGGGGCTCCCGACTACATCGCCCTGAACCCCGACACCGACACGACCCTCCAGGTGACGAATGCGCCGGCGGGTGTCGCGGCCGAGATCGGTGCCTCGAGCTATGTCACAGAAGTCTTCTCCACCGATACGCTGATGACGACATTGGCGAATTGGGGTATCACCGTGCCGACACAGATCTATTCGGTCAGCTACTTCTGACGCGGTGAGGATACCGACATTGAGAATGACCCAATCAGATCTGACGCGCGACGACGGATCCGTCCTGCTCTTTGTGGCGGTGTCCCTCGTCGGGATTCTGGTCTTTGCCGGACTCTGCCTCGATGGCGGTCGGGCGTACTTGGTCAAGGCCCAGTTGTCCAAGGCCGTGGACGCGGCGGCGTTGGGGAGCGCGCGGTCCCTGAATAGTGGGACGCCATCAACGGACGCGGCGTCGATCTTCAAAGCGAATTTCAAGTCGGGGTTCATGGGGACAGGCGCCGCGGATCCCACGGCCGCCGCGAATTTCTACAACTTGACCACGGACAGCGGCAACGGCATCAATACCATCGCCATCACCGCTACGGTCACCATGCCCACCACGTTGATGAAACTCGTCAACATCCCGACCGTGACGGTGACCAGCTCCGCCCAAGCGACTCGGCGAATGGTCGACCTGTCCTTGGTCATTGACGTCTCCAGTTCGATTGGATCGCAATGGCCCGCCGTGAGAGACGCGGCCCGAACGTTCGTTGGGGACTTCGATCCGAACAACGACCGGATGGACATCATTTTGTTTTCTGACGGGGCGAACGTGACCGTCCCGATGAATTCCGCGCGCGGGTTCAACAAGACAACCTGCCAAAACGCCATTCCCACCAACCTCCCGGGCGGGAGCACCCTCATGGTCGAGGGGCTGTACCGCGGATGGGACGAGTTGCGGTCGGTCCCCGTCGGGTCGCAGTCGAGCCTCCGCGTCATCGTCCTCTTCACCGACGGTGCCTCAAACGGCGTGCCGGGGTTCTATGACTCGCCGACGACCGCCAAGGCGATGAGAACGTACGACTTCCCGAAGAACGCGATCGACCCGGACGGCCAGACCTGGGACAGTCCGGAGATTGTCGATTTGTTCGACACGCAGTCCGGCGCGCAGAGCCCCTCAAATAATGTGACGGTCCCCTGGAACAGCACGACCACCCTCACGAATTCGTACGACCAGTACCTCCCAACGATGGATGCGCACACCCACTATCGCAGTGCGGGGATCCCCACGTCCTTTCCGATGCAGACAGCGTCCCTCACCGTCAATGGTGTGGCGCAGAACGTCGCGCGCGGCCTGCGGAACTTCAACGGCGGGGTCGGCAAGTATCCGGCCCAGGTGTGGAACATCAACAACGCCGCGAGGAATCTGGTCGAGATCATCGCGAACGCTGCGCGCGCGGACACCTCCGGCGCGTACCCGATTCGCATCTACTCCATTGGCATGTCCTACTTGCTGCTGGACTTGTTGGGGACGATCCCGGAAACGCCCCAGACGATTCTTCAGCGCGTGGCCAATGACCCCGCCTCCCCAGACTTCAACGCCGCGCAGTTGACGGGCGCCTACTTTTACGCGGCGACGGCGGCCGACGTTGGCCCCGCGTTTCAACAGTTGCAGAGCAAGATCATCCGTCTGAGCAAGTGACGTCGCAGGCGACACCTGGCGGGATGGCTCGACAGCGGATGAGAACGGGCGAGCGGATCCGCCCTTCAGACAGGCAAAGGTAACGGTATGACGACGTGGGTTCACCGGTTGCTGTCCGACGATCACGGCCAGGACCTCATCGAGTATGCGTTGCTCAGCACGTTCATCGCGCTGCTGTGCATCGCGGGCGTGAACGTGCTCGAGAGCGCGCTCAGTACCGTGTTCAGCGTCATCGCCGCTCAGCTCGGAACCGACTGAACGCGGAGGGCCGGCGCCACACGGGTCTAGGAGCCTGCGCGGCAGAAACTCGGGCGGCCCGATGTACGTAAGATGAGGCATGCCGACGAGCTTTCGGCCGTATGCCCCGGATCAGTCGTTGTTGTTCCCGGCCTCGCCGCGGGACTGGC
>Ga0182024_10001469_pt1 | contig 60836 bp, 79 predicted proteins | sample P32metaG_FD_120480 | JGI IMG/M metagenome (GOLD analysis project Ga0182024, IMG submission 120480) | Permafrost microbial communities from Stordalen Mire, Sweden - P3-2 metaG (Illumina Assembly) | ecosystem: Environmental > Terrestrial > Soil > Wetlands > Permafrost | place: Sweden: Stordalen...
CCGGTCGACCGTGATCATTGGGAGAATCCCGGAGGCTACCCTCTTCATTTTCGCGGATCATAATGGTTATGCCGGAACCTAGTCAAGTGGGTATTGCCTCTGACCATTTTTAAGACCATTGTGCAGGTAAGGACTTTCGTGGGGCTCCCGCCAGCGGAGCGGCGCGGCCATCCTGGTCGAGGCGGGTGGGGAGAAATTACTGTTCGATTGAGTTGCCAAAGGCCTGCAATAATATCGGTTCCGGCCGCTGTCGGCGACCGCCCGGCGGACTTGGCTTCGAAGCTTCGGTGGTTGACGCTGGCGTGCTAACCAGCTCATTGCACCGTGAGCGTGAGAGGTGTTGGTGTCGCGCTATGGCCCGACGAAGTAGCGGTGACGGTAAACGAGTAGGTCCCCGCAGGAGGAGAGGGCGCAGTAGGAGGAGTCACGGACGACGTTCCCCCACCGCATGAGACGAGTAATAGGACACAAGCCACCATTATGGTAAAGACGAGGTGGCTTTTGACTGCCTTCCTCTTTTGGCGGCGAAGCATCAGGAGAATCGTACCGACAAGGGCTGCCGATCCTTGCAAGTAACGTGGTGGCGAGTCGATCGCGGCAATGTCGTTTATGCGTGAGACTGTGAGCGTGACCGGTAAAGAGCTTGCGCCGGGGGTGGCCGGGTTGGGGCTAAACAAGCATTGCGTATTTGTTGGGAGTCCCGAACACGCGAAGGACACCGAACCTGCGAAACCCGACGATCCACTGACAGAGAGATCATAAGTAGCGTTGCCGGTGGAAGTGAGCGTACCAGTCGTAGCATTAGGACCCGTGAGCGTGAAGTTGACACCGTTCCCGGAAATAAGATAGGTCGGCGAAGAATTCGTGACATTGTCCGAAAAAGTCACGTTGCCTGATACGGGGCCCGCAGAAGTGGGAGTCCAAGTGATATTGATCTGACAGGAAGAACCCTGGAGAACCGGAGCGCTACACGTCGTTGTGTAGCTAAAACCGGAGGGAACGCTGATGTTTGAAACAGTCAACGGGGTTCCACCGTTACTCAGGACCGAGATTGGTTGCGATGCACTTGAAACCCCTACCTGCTGATTACCAAACGAAAGGGTGCTACCCGAGACAGGATTCAAGCTGATCATGGGGGAAGTCGGCCTTTCAACGACGGACAAGAATAGGGTTGCGTCGTTGCTGAGGGGCGAGGCAACAGTTACTGTGGGAACAACCGGATTTCCTGTCGTTGGGTCGTTTAGAGATCCAATCTGGGTGGGCGATTCTCCTACCATTATAAAATAATTCGAACCATGGGTGACCGGGACATTCTGAACCATTGCTTGCGCATGGACTACTCCGTTCGTATCCGTAAAATTGTCATCACAAGCCCCACTCAAAGGCGTGAGATTGCCTGGGCTTCCCGTGTATACGGCCGAAACAGTGTCAAAGCGGCTGTTCGCGGTATTGATAGTCATCGTGCCGTCGCCGATAGGTGTGAATGAGTACCATACAGTCCTGAAAATCGAGGAATCCGTGGCGCCAGGGCCGAAACATCCTCCAGGGACAACCGGGTCGGCAGGGTTTGTAGGCGGATTCAGGAGGGTCCCGTCGGTATTTTCCTCTGGAGTCGCTCCTGAAATCTGCAACTGGTCCGTGAAACCTCCCGATGTAATTGCAGTAGTCGGGTTGACTATCGTTGGAGACAAGATCGAGTCGTTGTTCAAAGGCTCTGCAACGACCGGAATTGAGAGGGCTCCAGCGAATATGTTCTTGCCTGTAGAAGCATCCAGCGCGACCGCAAGAAAGTTGCTCTGATTCGCCATAAAAGCACTCGTCAGATTGTTCATCGGTGAATCCGAGGCAACGCCCAGTTGTGTCGCAAGGTCGCTGGGAACGCCTGAGACAAACAGATCGACCGACGGCAAAACCGTCGGTAGCGGACTACTCCCGCTCAGTCCCACGATGTCCCAACGCGTTGCATTCGTATCCGCAAACTGAATCGGTGTTGGTTGAATCGAACTGGCAAATCCCAATGTTCCGGCCGGGGCCCCTGGCGCCTCCATCGTTGGCTGGGCACATGCGATTAAAGTGTCATTTTGGGCATCTGCTACGGCCTCGAGTTTATAGAGGCTACTTGAGCTCTGCCCGAAATCGCAGACGACGTAAGCCGCGTTTATCCCTGAGTTCGTCGCCGTGAGCCCACCAATAACGAAGGATTGAAGGCTTATGTTCGGGTTTGTTGAAGAAAATTCAAGATGAAGTATGGTGTCGGCGGCATTTCCGTTTCCCCAGAGTACAGGGGTAACCGTAACCGTAAAGGATTGATCGGCAGAAGCTAACGATAGCGAGTAATTTGGATAAGGGGCTGGGAAATTCGTGCAGGTCGGCGGGTTATTGTTGGTATCTGTTGGCGTCACTTGGCCGTTCAACACCGCCGCGAAGGGAGTCGGAAAACTATCGGAACAGTCTCCAGCAGTCCCCGACGATCCATTTTGTGAGCTAGCGAGATCTTTGACGGGACGAAGTGCGAAGACGGAGCAGATTTGTAAGACTCCTGCTAACGTTAACGTACAGCAACATGTGAGTGCGATTATAAAGACGCGCCGCATACGTCGCCTCAATCTTAATTGAGTAATCCAGACGTTCTATAAGACACGGAAGGGGAAGAGCTCGTGAAACACAAACACGACGGAGTCTACACCTTGCCAATAACTTGTCAACACAAATCTAATTAGGTTCAAAGATCTGGATGGCCGCTCCTCAGCGACCCGGAACCTGCGCCGGGTTGCCCGCTTTTTCAGCAATTAGGTTAAACCCGAGTTTGCGAGCAGAACTGCGAAGCGTGGCTAGTTCGGACTTGACCGCTGCGCGACCGTTTGACTTCGCCTTCGCATTAAGCGCTGCGACCCACAGCTCGAATCCAGAATATATTCGACCTGAACTTTCTGCCTTGGCTTTGGCCGAGCTAAGAAGCTTATACCCTTCGGTTGCCCTTCCCACTGCGGTAAGAAACGTCCCCTCAGCAAGAATTGCATCAAGTTCCACGTCGGGATCTGGTTCTACCTGGGCGCCAGGATCCATCTTCGTTAATGACTTCATCAGATTTACGCAGGTCTGTGCATCAGTAAGCTTCTCACCACCGCCAGCAACGAGCACACGAACCAGCAGAGCGAGTGCGTCCTTTTGAGAGACATCGTCTTGTTCATCTCCAAACGATTTCACCACCTCCCGTATCTTAGCTTCTGCGTTTGACAGGTGCCCCTGCTCAAGAGCAATTTCTGCAAGCGCGAGAGAAGTCTGGGCGGTGTCATTTGATTGTTCAAGCTTCCCGTAAATCTGCAGGGCGTTCGAATAGTTCTGTTCAGCTTTTGCCAAATCACCCATTCGAAAATAGACGCCTGCGATGCGCGTCAGAGTGGTAGCGATCTTAGATTGTTCGTTCAGCTTCTGCCGAATCGTCAGAACAGTCTGGTAGTCAGCAAGAGCGCCGGTCAAACTGCCTGTCTCAGCTTTGTCTTCGGCGGCGGCGCTTAGCGCCAATGCTTCTAATGATGGATTCTGAATCTCCCGCGAAATACTTAGCGCTTCCGCCGCTTGAGACTCCGAAGCCTTGAAGTCGCCACGCTCTCTGGAGACCTCAGCCAGATTGATAAGGGCGGCTGTTTGGTCGGGCAGGTCAACAATGGATCCTGAGATATTGATGGATCGAAGAAGCAGCGGCTCAGCTTCGCTCCGACGATTTTGTTGAATGGAGACATTTGCCAAATTTAGTAAAGCCCCAGCGAGATCCCGCTGTGCGCCATATTTCTCGTTAATTGCGACAATCTGCTGAAACCGTTCTTTGGCGTCCTTGTACATCCCCTGTTCACTGAGCCAGTTGGCCTCCGCGTTAAGGGCAACCGCCGCCGAAACTTCATCCCCGGAAACCGAAAAAGTCTCTTTAGCTTTGTCGCAAGTGTCTGTTAATTCTTTAACGTCACCACGTTTTACATGAATCCAACAGAGCTCGAGGAGAGCATCCGCTTTCATAATGCCCGCATTTTTCCCTTGGGCAATTTCGAGTGCCTTTTCGGCGCTTTCTGCAGCGTGATTGTAGTCCGCCCGAGCCTGGAAGGCGCGGGCCTTTGCGACTAAGATGCGCGGGTCTCCACCAAGAGGCGGACCCAGGCCCTCAAGTTGGCCGATGGTGGTCAGAGCCTGATCGACTTTCGAGCCACGAACCTGAACGTTGGCCAACTTCAGACCGTAGTCGAGCCGTTCTCGATTTGCGCCATAAAGTTGCGCATAGTCGTTAATCGCAGATTGCCAATTGTGCCCCATCTCTTCTGCTCGGGCCTTCAGCGCAAGTCCGTACTCCAATGGGTACGACGGCAGTGCTGTCAGTAGTTCGAGTGCAAGTTTTGCTTCCTTGGCTGCTTCGTCATCGTGACGTAACATCGACCACGCATCGCTAAGAGCGGCATGGATTAACGGATTCTCGCCTTCGAATGTAGCTGCTTCGCGAAGCGTCTCCTGCGCCAATCGCGCGTTGAATGTGCGCAAGCTCGCTAATCCTTCGAAGTAAAGACGTCGTGCGTGGCTGTTTCGGGGAAAGAGGCTTTGATAGTCCTGGGCGAGAGGAGGGTGTTCGCCAAGATATCGACGAAACTTATCCGCTGCAATAGTAGCGGAAACATGAGCTTGATCGTCATCGGTATAGCCATCCCACGACTGTAGAACTTTACCGCTGGCATTCTCAAGGCACAGAAAGACGTGAACCTGCCCTTTCTTAAGGGGATCGTCAGGTTCCGTGTACTGACCGAAAATCAGATACGAAGCCCCGAGGGCGTTTTGCAACGGTGCAGGATGGACATCGAGAGTGCACTGGTTCGGCGGAATTTGCAAGTCTTGTTGTGCTTGGGCGATGTCCTCTCTGGGGACAGGGTTGATTTTGTCAGATTCTGAGAGTTCCAGGCTAATCAAATCTCCTATGGCAGTAGATAGGTAGTCGTTTTTCCCAGGTTGGGAACCATTGATGGGCCCGATCACAGCGAGTCGAGGCACTTTGAGTACGGGGTGAAAATGGCGCCAAGTCATGAGACCGAAAAATACGAGCACAGTCAGAACAGCGAATGCCGCGACAATCTTCTGTGGGCCAAATTTCGAGCGGGGTTCAACCTCAAAAACACGCCCGTCCGGCGAGCGCATAAACAGGACTGGTGTAGCCCATTCGGCTCCCAATTCGTCCAAGAAAATGGCGGCCCGAGCTTCTACTAGTGCGGTATCTACGGAGTAGCCGTTGGACACTGCTCCGTAGAAAGACTCTGCAAAAAGTCGAGCGGCGGTGTCCGTGATCGCGAACTGCATCGCGATTACCCCTGGGACGCCACGTCGAAGAAGGTTTTGAGAAATACCGGCGAAAGGTGCGCTCGTCGAAGTACGCGCACCTTTACATGCATTAAGGACAACCAGACGGATCGCCGGATGATTTCCCAGCAGTACCGCTAATGATTCTCCGCTGATGTTCTTAGCGCTGCCTGACTCGTCTTCAAATAAGAGCGCACTGGATTGTGAAGACTCATCAAAATCTCCATGTCCTATGAAATGCAGTATGTGAACGGAAGACTCTTGAAGTCGCTTCTGCAATGATTTCCAGGTGGCATGGTGAAGGACTTCGATAACCAACGAACCGTTTTCTCGCGGTCTGCGGGTAGCCTCCAACAAGCGCTTTGACTCATCTGAGACGTCCAACTTCGGAGCGTCTTTGGGGCTACAAGTGACAACAAGGATGCGAAGAGGAGGCTGAACACGAAGCGGCTCAATGATCTCAGGAAGTTCCACATAGCGGACGACAGGACTTTCCACCTTCAAAGCAAGGAAACTTTGAGATCTCGAGGAATACAGAAATTCCCACGGCAAATTGGCTAGCTCTGGCGCTTCGCTCATGCGAAGTCGAATACGCAAACCGGCGCCCTGGTTCTTAGCTTCCCCCAGGCTTACGCGAAGGGCGGTCTCAATCTCGCCTGTAAAGACCGCATCGTACAATTGCGTCCCAACGTTCTTCGCCACCCCGGAATCTGGGACCTCGAAACCACGACTCCCACGATGCGGTACGCCCTCATTCAGGAATCGTTCTCTGAACTCTCTATCGCCGGCAGGTAGAGCGAAGGACCTGTATGCCTCCCCTGCAGGAGAGCGCAAAACTGCGGCCGTATACTTGTCGCCGTCACGACGGAACTGCAAATCAAAATCGAGATATTTCATCTAATTAGGAATTCAAATTGGCGCCTGCTAGACTCGTCGTTTTGTGCACCAGAACTCTCCTTCAATCAAGCAAATGTTCGTGCCCGTCCTAAGCGCCGCAAGTGACGGGGAGATGCGACTAACAAGAAAATCCGTTGCAGAGCTGCTGATTGCCTAGCTGCGTTTCTCCAGATTTTCGGCGACAGCACTAGCTCCGACAGAGGCAACAAGCACTCCCTTCCACCGGGCCTATGACCGGAGGTGTAAAACGTATCATAGAGTGCAGGAGACAGCGAAAGAGTGAGGAAGCCCTCGTACGCGGCGAGCACCCGAAGCGGAAGGCGTCCTCCAATGCCCTCGTCAAGTTTCTTCCCGTACTCGAGTGACCACAATCATGCCTTGCAAAGCAAGGGTTGAATTTCCTAATCTGGCGGCAACACTTGCACATCAACTTCCGATTGCAAAAAGTGTTGCATTTTTTGGCGAGGTGGCCTAGAAATCTTCTATTGTGCGGGACGAGTTTTCGGGAGACCATATCTGCTCTGATTCACGGGCATGCACCAAGACTAGGTGACGAGGTGGTTTCGTTTGGCGGATGAATTCAGAGTCAGCGAAGAGAATCTTGAGAGATCGCGGTACCTCGCAGACCGATTGCGCGATTACGTCTCGACCTATTCCTCTTCCGGGCCGGAAGTTACACTCAGGGGGCAGAGGGACAAACCAGCAGAAATTGCGAGGGAGTTTTCCGAAGAAACGCCCCTTGGGGATGTTCTCGAAGACGTTAGGTCAATCGGAAGACAGATGTACGCTGCAAAGGTAGCTGGTTTGCCAATTGCAGTATTGACTGTTAAAGGAGTGGGGATGGTTCCGATTATCGATCCACTTCTCGCGTTGTCATGGAGCGGAGATCGCGTTGCTCCCCAGACCGCCCTCGAAGGTTTTCGTCGGGGCCTGTCTCTTTTTCTCGGCTACCGCTTCGAAGGGGTCAGCTTCTGGCGTCGGCAGCCAGAGGGCAGCGCGTCAAACAGCAGCGGACGACCATTGCCTGGCTCAGCCGCCCCAGGAGGGAGTGGTTTCTACATTCAGCTCTCCTGTGTACACCACCACCTTGCGGCGTACGCCTCCCCTGCCTATGCATTGACCTGGAGGAACTTGGGGTCGTTCACAACGCCGGCGAAGGGGGTCTTACCGCCTGGCACGTGGATTTTCGGTGCACAAGGGGGAGCGTACTCGCATATAACACCCGATCCAAATCCAGTTCACGTACCTCCGACTTTTACGCCATCAACCACATGCTTCTAGCTCTTATCCAATCAGAGGTTCAGAAGTACGGTGTCTTTGCAGCGATGGTTGCGGTTGCCGGAATGATCGTAGCTTCTGTTGTTGCCTTGGCACGGCTCTGGCGCGGACCTCTAAAAGGGTGGGAGGTACCGGAGCAACCGTTTTTCGCAAGTCGGTTAGTTACGCTGCCGAGCGCGTTTCTGATGGTCTTCGGCTTTTTTTACGCCACACCTGAGAACGAATGGTTCGTGTTAATTCTTGGTGGCGTACTAATCCTCATTGCGGTCGTCGCCGGAGTCACCTATGCTGGTAGAACGATGCGGTTTGGGCGATACAGGGAGATAGTTGCGGGAGACGGAGTGACTACCAGGCTCCCGGTTCTGGCGGGTGACGAGCTAACACCCTGGGCAAGAAAAGCAATGCGGGAGGGTAATCTTAGTGAACAGCAGTGTTTTGCTGGAACTCCGAATCAGCCCTATGAGTCCGATCAAATGTGGCCTCCGAGCTCTCGAGTGCGCGTGTACAAGCAAATGATGATTCTGTTCATTGTGGTGTTGTTTTGTGGTACTGGGGCACTCTCATGGCTCGCCTACGCAGTCGAGGTCAAGGTGACCGGTAAGCCAGCTTCGGCGATTCTCAACCCTTCACAGATCCCCACACGCGATAACAGTCAGCAGAAATAATTTCATCTCGTTGGGGTCGTATGGCCGTCGCAAAATCGTCTACAGCCGCGGGGCCTTCGTTGGGCAGCTCACGTTTTTCGCGATTCGACCTCCTCACGAGCTGACACGATTCAGTACTGCCATGAGCGTGTTTGAACGCATCAAGAAGCTAAGCGGCAGATGGCAGTCTGAAGCGACTTCTCTCTCAGTATGTCTCCTACTACCATGAGGACCGAACCCATCTCGGGCTTCAGAAGCAAACGCCGGCTGGAAGGACTCGGTCTACCGCACAAGGTCAGGTGATGTCCTTGGGACGCCTGGGTGGGCTGCATCACCGCTACCTATGCGTACCAATAATTCAATTCGCACTGAAAAAGAGAACGGCGGGGTAACGAAGCGTGGAAATCTCGAGCTTGGGGATCTCGTCAGCCGCATGGTCGCAGATCAGTCAATTTTGTTTAAACCTGCAGCTCACAAGGTGGTCCGAAGAGATGGAATTAGCAATGCAATGTTGGTTCAGGCCGCCCGACGCTGGTATCGGTGGTGAAGGCCTCCGACCTGCGGAAGTTCTATGACTCGACCCAGTTCGGGAGGCTCCACGGCACGCGGGATGGGCGCATCCTTGCCCAGCTCTAGATGGGTACGGGATCGTTCGTAGTATTCGAAGTACGACCGCAGCATGCGACGCAATCCTGATTCGTGGAAGGATGATCACATGATCCAGGCACTCACGCCGGATGGAACCGATCAGGCGTTCGACGTACGCATTCTGCCAAGGCGATTGCCGAGCAGTGAGAACTTCTTGCACGCCCAGCCACTCGGCAGCCTCACTAAACTTTCTTCCATAGCTGCCGTCGCGGTCGCGCAACAAGTATCGCGAGGTGCTATCCCACGGGAACGCATCGAGCAACTGATGTGCTACCCATTCCGCCGTAAGATTTCTGGTCACGGCGAAGTGGACGACGCGTCGTCGGTGATGGGAGAGGATCACGAATACAAACACCAGACGGAACGTAGCGGTTGGAACCACGAAGGAAGTCGGCGGAGGCAAGATCCTGCATGTGATTCTTGAGGAATGTCCTCCAGGTCTGGGAAGGTGGCCTTCGATTCCGGACCATGTATTTCGCGACAGTCGCCGGTGAGAGCTCAATTCCGTTTTCCGGAACAAATTCCCCTATGTCCGCCTATTCATCCAAGCCGAGTGTGCTTGATATTGGCTGATTCCAAGGGCTCATGTTCGGGTTTTGTAACAAGAAGTGATTTCAAGTGCTCGGTCAAAACAAAGCGGCTAGAATGGCCGGCTCACTGGGTTCTGAGTCGCTTGCAGACATATGCTTTTAGCTTGCCACCCGCCCAGCGTGTTTCTTCCCCAGGGGATCCACCCAAAAAGATAGAGATGGAGAGCCGCTGAGCTAATGACTATTTAGCCGTGGGATCAATGGTCTGAGGAAAGTTGTGATTGTGGTATCGGGTCGACGGAAGTAATGCGTATGCGCCCTTTTCAAGGAAGTTCCATTGGCATCCTTTTCCTCGCTATAACCTTCTTCGCCTACGGAGCTATAAGCGATGCTCAAGTGATGTCTGGCGTTACTGATCCGGCTGAACTCGCCGCGTTGTCAGCACTGCCTTCTTGCATGGCAAGTGCTCAGGCTGGCTACAAAAGACCTCCCAAAAGCCCTCCCAAAACTCCCAGCAAGTGCGTCACGACAATAGATCGCGCTAATCCGATAGCGCCAGTTACGTTTGCAGTTCCTCCAGGAACCGTTGTCTACGTGAAGCTTTGGGATACCCGACAAAACGAGAATGTCACTTTCGTTGTCAGCGCCACCACAACCACAACGGCCGATACCGGAGCTGCAATAGTCAAGAATATAATCCCGGGACTCTAAGCAATTACTGGAACTCAGCGGATTCCCACCCCAGAGGATAGAAAGAGCTTCGCTTTTAAATCCGGCACAGGCCCTCCAGACCCCGTAAAGTCGCTGTCACAGAATATTACAGATCGTCAAACCGAGATAACTAAATATACCAATGCTGTTTTGCATCGTCCGCCCGGTTTCAGGACGCGAAGGGCCTCCCTCAGTACCTGATCTTTGTCCGCTGAAAGGTTGATGACGCAATTGGAAATGATGACATCCACAGAATCGTTCGGTAATGGGACGTGTTCAATTTCGCCTTTCAAGAACTCGACGTTTTCGACCCCCGCTTTGCGTTTGGTTCTCGTTGACCAGCGCGAGCATCTCATCCGTCATATCGAGGCCGTAGGCTTTGCCGGCGGGACCGACCCGTTTTGCCGAAAGCAACACGTCTATGCCCCCGCCAGAGCCTAGGTCTAATACAACTTCACCGGATTTCAGCGTTGCCAACGCGGTCGGATTCCCACATCCTAACGAGGCGAGCATGGCCTCCTCAGGGACTTGTCCCGCCTGGGAGGAGTCGTACAGATTAGATGTGATCGGGTCGCAACCCAACCCACTTGACGCGGTCGCTCCGCAGCAACTACTACCGCCGCTTTTCGCGCGGAAGGCTGCTTGGCCATACTTTTCTTTGACTACGTCCTTAATATCGGTACTGCTCATGGCGATCCCCTCCTATTTGCAAAGCTGGACGATATTTTGCGGCTTCACTGCCTTATTTCGAGTGCAGCATTCGGCGTAGAGGAATTGCAGAAATTCCTGGAGCGCTTCCGTGTTGGCCGTATACCACAAAAAGGTACTTTCGCGGCGCACGTTCACAAGTTCCTCATTCTTGAGTTTCTCCAGGTGGTGCGAAAGAGTGGAATTCGGGATGTCGAGCTCCGACTGGATGTCACTTACGACCAAGCCGTCGGGATGCGCGGATAGCAGCAATTGCATGATCCTAAGGCGGGGTTCGGTGCCCATGGCGGAAAGCATGTCGGCGTATCTTGCAACTTGCTCGGTACTCTTCTTACTTGAGACGGCTGGCATGTTTCGATAATTGCAGAACTATTGAAGAAATGTCGAGGACGGCTAGTTAGGTTACGGTCCTACTTGTGTCTGCGGCGAGCGACATCGTCCAAACGCAATGCACTTCATCGTCGGACCCATGAGATAGCGGTCAGAGGCGAATGGCGCGCGGATCAACACAGAAAACACTTGACTCTGTAGACAGCTACAGGGTTTATGCTTGAAACATGGAAGGATTGACGAGAAGCCAGCTCGCGCAACGCGCCAACGTAAATCTCGAAACCATTCGTTTCTATGAAGAAAAAGGATTGCTCCCCGCGGCACCCAGGACAGCATCGGGTTACCGAAAGTTTTCAGAGGAAATGATCGAAAGACTAGCTTTTGTGAGGCGCGCGAAGACTCTTGGGTTTTCTTTGGAGGAAATTCGCGAGTTGCTCCATCTTCAAGGTGAGCAGACTGGCGTATGTGTGGAAGTGCGAGACCTTTTGCAGACGAAATTGTCAGCTGTGCGCGAGAAAAAAGCAGATCTCGAGGAACTGGAAGCGCACCTGAGCAATGCTTTGGGCAAATGCAATCTAGCATTGAAGCAGCAGCCGAAATCCCCAGAAGTCTGTCCGGCCCTCCGGCAAATGTCCGATTCCCGCACGCACAGCGGTGAAATGAAAATGAATAGAGCAAGGCGAGTTGCTGCACGAGGCCGTTGAGGCTTGTCATGTCAGAGCGAAATTGCGAAACAAGAGACTCGGCTCGTGGTGGTAGCGCACTCCTGTTGTGGTGCCTCCCTGTCGTCGCTCTCATTGTTGGTTTGAATTGGCAAAAAGCTCGGCCGATGCTATGGATTCCTGCATTCCTGATCATGGCCGCGGCGTGTATTGCCAACGCTGCACAATGCGGCAGACGGCATTGCTACGTGACGGGACCTGTCTGTTTGCTCGCTGCACTGTACGTCGCGCTTTCCGCATTGAATCTGGCGCCGATGCATCCGGGCATATTCCTGTTTGTGGTTTTCGGCATTACTACGCTCGCCTGCCTGGCTGAAGGCCCGTTCGGCGAAGTACAAGAGGCAGGTGCGAAAGGAATGAAGATCGAGGTTCTCTATTTCGAAAATTGTCCCAATCACGTTCCCACTCTGGAACGAATTCACCAGGTCCTACGAGAAGAGGGCTGCGATGCGGAAGTCAGAGAGGTGCTGGTGTCAGATGTGGAGACGGCTCACAACGTGAGATTCTTAGGCTCACCTACAGTTCGTGTTAACGGCCTCGACATCGAGCCGAAAGCGGAGGAACGAAAGGATTTCGGGTTGATGTGCCGCAGATACTCAAGCGGAATACCTTCCCACGAATTGATTCGGGAAGCAGTCCGGTCAGCATCGGTTGGGGGCAACCCACAATGAACAAGATCCGGTTCGTGGTCGACTCATCTCCCAGCGCCATGTACGAGGATCGCTATCCGCGTTTACGAAGCTTGTCAGAATGATCGACTTCAAGGGCGAGAAAAATGTCTCAAATGGAAGAAAATCGGGCGACAGGTAAATCCGATTCAAGGAGCACCGTGGTTGCCAGTCTGGCTGCGCTCGGCAGCGTGATTGTGGCGTCAAGCTGCTGCCTACCGCTGCTGCCTTTTCTCTTTGCTGCCGGAGCAGCGGGCACATCCGCCTTTGTCGTCCGGTTGCGACCGTACCTGCTTGTTCTATCCGTGTTGCTCATTGCCTTTGGGTTTTACAGATCGTGGCGGGCGAAGCAATGCAATTGCAAGCCGAGCCGTACCAGCACTTTTCTCTTGTGGTTTTCGGCGATTGTGGTCGTCACATTCATCTTCTTCCCACAGGTGATCGCCAACTTGGTGGCCGATCTTTTGGCAGGCAAATCATGAATCGAAAGCGAATGCTTCTTGTTGTGGCCCTCCTGATGGTGTTCGGGGCTGCATATTACTTTTACGGCGGACATTCGACACCGAAGCTACAGCCGCCTCTGGCCAGTTTTTCTTCAGGCGATCTTATGCCGCTGAAAACTGCGTTCAACTCTTCCGCGTCCTCTGTCCGCATTGTCGCTATGCTGTCGCCTACTTGAGCCGTTTGTCTGCAGGGGGCCTCTGCAACCGGACAATTGCTGCGGGAAATCAATAACCAGAACGTGCGAGTTTTTGTGATCTGGGAGCCGGTACTGCCCACGGATTTTGCTGCGCCTTCGACCGCTGCCCTCGCGCGTATTCCTGATGTACGAGCGGCGCAGTATTGGGATAGGAGTCGAGCGTTGTCTCACTTGCTCGGAGAACGGAACCTCTCAACCGTCGTATGGGACTACATCGCGGTATATGAGCCAGGAACACTGTGGCAAGATGCTCCGCCCAAGCCGGTTTATTCTGACGGACCCGTCCGTGACGCGATTGGGGGAGCGAAAGATGCCATTCAGCGCTTACTGACGAGCGGTAGCTCGCTTCGGTGATTTCTTGTGGAGTGCTGTCGGGCTCGGGTACTCACAGCCTCGATGATTGCCTTGGGGGAGACGTGTCGCCTACCCTCCCAGTTAGTCGGCCTCACCTCCGTCAAAATGCTTGCCAGATGCGCAGTTTCAAACAAGGTGAGCCTTCATAAATAAGGCTGTCCCTCGCCAAAACTCCATCCACATGGAATTGTCCGCGTGTAACATTGTTTCATCTTCACTATCCTCAAGCCATTTTGGGAGAAGGCGGAAATGTGGGGGTTTGGTAAATTACTGATTCGGAAGGTGCTTCGCGAGCGTGGAGTTTTGACGAGGGACAATAGAACCGCGATGACGACTGCATAAACCAGAGCTAAGGATGGTCCGGAATGCATCGGTCTGATGACCGGACCGAGTTTTTGTAAAATCCCCGGTCACGTCACTGCCGAGGATACTGGCAGACCTATCGCAGCTGGTTGGGCACATGGCAAGGGGGACATTATTGGCTGGAGAAAGCAAGAAGTTTTCGATTCACTCGCAACAGCTTGCCCTTCCTCTCATAACAGACGAGGCCCGATTCCTTGAACCTTTTCATGAAAAAGCAAATTCGCGACCGCGTGGTCCCTACCATTTGTGCCAGTGTCTCATGACTTATAGTAGGAATCGCGGTTCCGGATGCTCCACGCCCATGATAGCGGGCAAGCCGCAAGAGAACACGCTTTAGCCTTTTCTCGCTCAGCTTGCAATGTTGGTCAACTAAATCCTGCTGGTATCGGATATTTCTCGCCAACACATATGCCCAAAACATACTTGCCACTTTCAATTGTCGTGTTAGTGCGAGTAGCATCGCGTTCTTTTCAATTCGGAGGAGGCTGCAGTCTGTCATTGCGCTGGCCGACGCAGTGCGGGAAGGCTGACCGCTCATGGAATCTTCGCCGACAAAATCCCCGTCGCTCAATATGTCGAGGATTGCTTCCCTCTCGCCTTCTGATTCAACGCTGAGTTTCACTGTTCCATTTTGAATGACGAATAAGGCATCTGCCGCATCATCCTGTGAGTAAATTGTTTGGCCCCTCCTGAAGAGCACTAGCTTCCGCCCTCTGCCGATCGTGGTGAGAAAGGTTTTCGGGTTGAAAGCGCGTCTTCGCTCGGCCACTCGTCCTCCTGATTTTTCGTAAGCGCCACACTCAACTACATCGAAACCGAGCGTCTGTCACAAACCGGAGGCGGCCGAAAAGCGTCCAGTGTCTGAACAAACACGCGGTGTTTGCCTGCCAGACCTTCTGGGAGTTCGCCGCCTGTGCAGTACGAGTGTCGTCCGCACCGTGAACAGCCAATAAAAAAACACTCACGACACTTTGCTGGACTGCGCACGCACCTTCGCCCAGCGCGCTCTTTGCGCCGCCGCGATGCGCTCTCGGGCTGCCGCCGACAGTTGCCGTTTCATGCGGTTGCCGGAACTATATGAGGTTCGTAAACTTCTTGTCGTCACCTTGCTAAGTTCGGTAATCACTTTCTCCAATTGCCTAAGCTCGCCCACCGCACGTTCACGTTCTCTCTTCAACTGTCCTAGAACCACATCTAGATCAGCCATGCACTCTCCGTATAGGGGATTGTTTGCACCACGACTTCGCCGCCGGAAAAATCTTGATTCCCACACTGGCCTTGAAAATGTTCGGAGACAATACCCACTTGATGGGATTTTCACATAACCACTATGATCCGCCTAAATGAAGAGCGGAGAGAGCGCGAAGGCCGAACACGGCTTCCAGAACTGGTTCTCACGTGTCGCTGGTCATTATTTCAAGACAAAACTGTACAGAGCGTTCAATGCTTGTGTGCCCGCAACGAGTCATCCTAGACGCAGGGAGTTGAGGCGACTGTATTTCATGGGCGAATTGTTTTCGGTTCCCCTGGTCAAGCCTTTGGCCGCCGCTCATCGGAACTCAAAGACAAAGTCCTGGCACTGCCCGGCGACGAAGACAAGCCTAGTCGGCAATATCCTGTGGTTCGTCAAGACCTCACGCCTTGATATAAGAGCTGCCTTCCGCGTGGTGGTCAGCCTCATGATTCAAGATTCGTTGCTACTGCAGATGTGACTTCAAGGCAAGGCTCGGCCAACGACGGAAACGTTACCCGCATTTCTGCTGCGGGTAATACGACTTGTTCCCGGTCGACGGAGTGGGCGGAACCTAAGCCGCAACAGCGTAACGATGGTGCAACCCACCCAGTCGCGGGAAGGACTGAATCCGGTTTCCCTCCGCAGAGGGGATCGCGACCGGACGACGTTCCGGGGTGTCTTTCGCCAGTCCCAGATGTGTTCGGTCCTCATGGTAGTAGCGAACATATTCGGCCTGTCCCTCGCCAAAACCTCGTGCACCCGCAGAATGAATGACTTGGAGAGAGCGTGATTAGGCGTGTTTCGATAAGCATAACAGCCATGAAGACATTGCAAACCTGGCTTGCGCGCTCGCATCCTGGTGATCGCCGCATGTTCCCTGGTCCGACACGTACTGCATCTTCAGCTTGTAGTTCTCGACGTGATAGGTTCGGCTCGGCGGCCATTGCCAAATGTCCGGATTGCCAAAAACATGGGCGCTATTTTGTGCTAATGCACCAACTGCCGAAGCCAGAACGATGCTTAGAATGACGTCGATTGCTCCAAGCCATCGTCCCGACCTATGCGCTGTTCTTACCGGCACCTTCGAGCGGTTGCCCTTGGCCACATCTCGTCGTCCAAATCGTCCAGCACGCTGTGCCAACCGCGCCTGTGGGCCAAACAATTGCGACTGGGTACGCGCAGCCAGGAGCGAATTCGTGATCCAAATTGCAAACCGAACGTGTCCGGGAGAAGAATCGAATCGCCTCACGCAGCGAGGATGTCACGGCGAGACGGGGGGAGTCTTGAATGTATTTGATCTGTTTCGCGACTGTTCCTTCGCCATGCTGTTCTCTCGGCAGCGTACGAGTTTTTGCGCACATTAGTACAGAAGCATCGGTTGGCGCTGTATTTGAAGGGTTGAGCTCCTTCGAAGGAGCACGATGCAACTAACGCCGCTGGAAGTGCAAGCCGGGTCTGCAGTGCGGATCCGATGGCAGTCTTCACGCAGCAGGAACCGGTTTTGAAGCCGTTGAATCGGTGGTGCGGATCGGGCGAAGGGAGTTCCTGTTGTTCACAGCGATGGAAGGCGCGTCGCGATGTGTTAGTGAAGGGCTACGTCCACGAGGTGGCGATCATCTGTAGTAGCGAGGTGATTGCGCGGCACCGGCGAAGCTACCAACGCGAGGATACGGTCTTCGATCCGCTGCACTATCTCGCGCTGCTGGAGCAGAAGACACGGGCGCTGGACCAGGTGGCGCTGCTGGCGGGCTGGGAGTTGCCCGAGTGTTTTGCCCGTTTGCGGCGGTTGCTGGAGGCGCGCTTGCACAAAGGCGGCCCGCGCGAATACGTGCAGGTGCTGCGCCTGCTGGAGACATTCTCTTTATCAGAGGTTGAGGCGGCTATCGTCGCTGCGCTGCATCTGGGCACAATCAGTTTCGATGGTCAAGCATCTGCTGTTGTGCCACATCGACCAGCGTCCGCCGCGGCTGGACCTGGAGAACTATCCGCATCTGCCACTGGCCGCGGTGCAGACGACGCAGGCCGCGGATTACTTGGCGTTGCTCTCGACCCAAGCCATCGCACCCGCAGAAGCGAAATTAGCGCGGTCGCCGGCCATGGCATAGGTCAAGCCCGGTAGTCCGCTGAATACGAAAGATTAAGTCTACACTCGGTTTTACGCTAAAACGGGTCGCATGAAACTTCTCTCGTAGCTGAGAAAACAATTGGTCTCTCTATAATGGTCTCTCGCCAGTTGACATTCGGCATCGGTCGTCGCCTTGGCTCTGTATTCCTCATAAGCCGCCAGAGTTGGAAAGCTGAATAGCGCGACCGCGATGTTATTGGAACCTTCATGAGGAAGGAAATACCCGTGATGGGTTCCGCCGAATTTATTCACCAACGGTATCCACATCTTGGCATAGGTCTCAAACTCTTCCAGTTTGTCGGGATCGACGATATAGCGAAGGTAACAAGTAATCATAGTCTCCTCTTTAGATTCGAAAATGGTGTCTCGCAGCACGACCTCTTGCTCCATTGCTTGCTCTTGGCCTTCCGCTCCAGGAGATACACACATCACACAAGCGAAAGCAGCAAACAGAAGACGCTCAAACCTCGGAAGCGCTGCGTCATTACAATTGCAATTGCTGCGAGAATCGACAGAACGACAAAATACGCGTATCCGCGTTGATCTCCGTTCGCCTCGAGCACAACCAGAGGGAAGAGCGTAAGTGAAAGATTCACCGACGTATGGAAAAGCAATGTGGCCAGAATACTGCTCTGGGCACGATTGTAGGCCCAAACAAAGAGAATTCGCACCGCGGGAGTGAACAAAAGAAATAGCCCAAGTGGAATGTACTTCTGTGATAGTCCCAGTGGCCCGGTCGCGCTCGTCAACTTCATCATCTAAATGCTGGAAGAAGGAAAACAGGGAGGATGAACCGTACACGGACAGAAACACACCCAGGTCTGGGTGCGCTCCTGCTACTACTTGCGGATTAGGTGTATGACATGGTGGACGACCTCGTACACCTCATGGCAGAACTTCCCAGCCCCGAACACTGCCAGCAACGCCTCAGCGATGTGCATGATGTGTTCCATCGCCTAGGCCGTCACTTGCTTCAGTTCAGCCTTGGCTGCTGGCGCAGTCGGTGCAGCGGCAACCGTTTTCTTTGCCTCCCGAGCCTGCTGCTTCTGATATAGCGCCAGCCCATCCATCGCTGCATCGAACGCCAAGGCGTAGCTCTTGAGGTCCGTCACGACGATCCCACCAGTCGGACCGATCGTCACCCGCGGCCATCCCTGATCGACGACCAACACTTTGAACTTGCCATCATCCTTGATCGTTAGCTTGTCTAGGTTGACGCCCTTCGCTACCCATCCCTCTTTCAGCTTTGCGATTGCGATGTCCTGCTTCGATGCTCCCAGCGTCGTAGCAACCGCCGGTGCAGGTGTAGCCGCAGGCTTAGCTTCCGGCTTCGGCTGTTCGACTGCTGCTGATTGGACTTCTGGAGTAGCCTTCTTGCTGGCTCGATCTTCCGCTGCTTTCTGTGTCTTAGTCTTTGACATGATCTTGTCACCTTCCTCTCGTAGAGTTGAGTTACTGTAAGTTACTCAGCATGTAGCCATGTAACCTATATTTATAATAAATGCCTCTCCCAGCTAGCCCCTACCGATATCTTTTACGTTGCTGTGAATAAATCGATGAGAATGGCCGTAGTTATGTTCACGTTGCACTGCTTCCGAAAGATATTCACAGGCATAGGGGATGAATCAATAGATTAAAAATAGGATCATTCGCTGCCGAGCGCCGGGCTACTGCGTTTAACTTCACCCATAGTTTTAGCCATTTTTCGCCGGCATGTATTCGTGGCGTCCAAACACGCATCATGTAGTTTTTAGGAACCATGTTTTCGATCAATTCCTGCTCGATTCTCAGTCGTTGATACTATGATGCGTCCTCGCTGCTTACTTGCTGGCAGACTGGTCGTAATCGCGATTGCTGCATGGTTCCTTTGGCGTATTGCGCCGCTGGTTTGCCTGTCTATCTTTGGGACTCGTTTCAACGTCGAACTCAGCCAGAAAGAATTGTGCTTTCTCAAAGTCGTAGTCCAGGGTAGCCTTGATGTTGATTTCCAATCCTGCCTCCTTTGGCGTCAGACTGAATCCAGGTCAGTCTCTTTGGCCCGCGTACATCTGAAGAACGGAATCACCTGAGTGTGGAGATAGCTGCCCTTTGATTGGCTGTGCAACAGTCCCAACCACACGACCGCCGGGCACGGGTCATAGTAGTAAAGCCTCCCACCATCCTTAAATCGTACAAACAGTCGTGCATTCCTTTCGCTGTATCCGATGCTCTGGATATTGCTGCTTTCTGCCGCGACCATCTCGACTTGTTTGTTGGCTGTTGGCATTGTTCCTCCTCGCTACCAGCTACATCCTCCCTGAACCTCGAACTCGATTTGTTCCAGCTCTCGTAATGCCTCTTTCAATTGCCGCCGGACCTCGTCAAGCCTTTTCAGATCGGCGGCGTTTGAAATACTGCTTGAGTCCTTGACTGATCTTTTGCTTGTGCTCCTCTGTGTGAGGCTCACGACATGGATTTTTCTGTGGTCCACATTTCATTCCTTTCCGTGGGGATGGTTGGCCTGCGTTCCATCCCTTCAATCCCTTATTCCATGGCCTGTATTCGCGAGGACAATGCCACATCGGTGAGGTAATCCGCTTGCGTTGGCGTTCCGTTCGCATCAGCCATCTGATCTTGACCCCAAACGCATGCTCCCATCTCTCTTTCGGCGTCTTCCGTGCCCAAGCTTTGCGTGCTCCTTCGCTGATCGCTTGCCTTAGCTCTTTGGTGTATTGCCCTTGCCATTTCCGACCACCGGACTGCTGGTTGTAGCCAAACTGCGGATTCGTACTCTTGTATGCAGCAATCCAAAACTGTTCTAAGAGGTCGAGGTCTTGCTGGCAGGACGCATGACAAAGGACATTTAGGCTGAAGCTGTCCGGTCCATACTTCCTGATGGCATTGGCCAGATGAGCATTGGCTTTATGGAGGCTTGGACGTGCGCTACGACGCTTGCTTAGCTCTTGGTGTCTCGTTTGGCCAATATAGACCTTGTGATTGACGGTGTTCTGAAGCATGTAGACAATCACGTTCCATCCCCTTTAGCCGCACCCATGCGTTCGATTGCTTGGGCAACTAGCTCTCTAACTAGCTGTGACATTGACGGAGCGTTGCTGAACTCGACTAGCTCGGAGATTCGTCGAGTAAGTACTTTAGGGAGAAAGGCAGCTACAACCTGACTTGGTGGTACTTGAGTACCCATATCTAAGCACCCATTATGGATATTTTATAATGTGCGCTTAGTAGGTCCAAGCAATGTATGTTTCTTGTCAACGTAGTTAGTACGTCACAAAAACGGATTGACACAATTGGGAGTTATCCCATATACCACAATAAATGGACTACAAGATTCACGATCTGATTACTTTTCTAAAGCACGACCCCTTGGCAAGCGTTGCTGACTTGTGTGATCTGTTAAAGGTTCACCCAAACACTGTGACGAATTGGATGGCTAAAGGGTTGAAGTGCGAACGTAATGGAACAGGTCACCCTCGTTTCAGGTTGAGCGAACTAGATCGTTTTCTCAAGGAGACTAACTAGATCGGTTTGACAAGTCGTCAAAGTGAGGCAGACTAATGCCGTATTTCTGCAAGTATTGCGCGAGACCGGATATTGCTCAGATCTTTGAGGAATTGAAGCGTGGCATTCCTCGCACAAGTGTAGTTAGCAAGTACGGCCTCGATTCTGACAAGGATTACGGCCCGTTAGGCAAGTGCTTCCATGACCACAGGCCCCACGATCATGCTTTCGAGGTTGACCAGTCGATCAAGCGCAACTCAAAGATGCTGACTGCCGAACTACGCAAGGCTGCACCTGATCGGGCCACCATTAAGGATTTAGAACAGCGACTCCAGGCGCTCAGGAAAGAGCAGCGCGAGCTAGCGGTACTGGCGAAACAAGAGCATCCGGTGGACGAAAAGGGCGAAACTCCATTAACAGTGGAAGCACTGGACGAGATTATTCGCAAGGCAATGCCCTACTGCACCGACGGTCACATGCCTTACGCGAAAGTGCAATACATTCTTGAATATCAGATGAGTCGAGAAGTTCGCGAACGGACCAGCGAAGACATTCTCGTACTCCTCGCTGCAAAGGGCTACGAGGTAAACAGTTTCGGGAAGTTTAAGAGGACTGAATTCTTACCAGAAAGACGAGCAATTCAATGAGCTTAGTCAATCGCACCGGTGCTCCTAGGACAATAGCTTCACTGGAACACGAACTGCTGCCTGCACGCATAATTGAAGAACGAATCCTGCCATCACGAGCTCTCCTGTCTCCAGAGCAGGAATTAGAAGCTCTCTGGAAAGAGAGGCAGGAATATCTGATGGCTGGCCGACACAGTGAATGGCCTGTGGAGAAAGAAGCGAGACGCCAGCAATTGCTGCGGCAGATGCGTAACCGGCCGGAACAGAGCGTCACTCGAATGGAAGCTGTATTGGCCGGTCCGGCCCGCGGCGATGTGGTGCAGAAGACTGGCTTTGAAAATTCACCGACAGTGAAAGGACGTTTATGAGCGAGTACTCGGAATTTAGTCATTTGTATTCAACAGAGGGATACGTTGCGCCGCCGTCTAAAGCGCCTGCTGTGCTACCCATGGACGATACGCTATCGAAATTTCACACTGACAAGCCAAAAGGCAAGCATGTAGCCAAGGTAATGAACGAGGCCTTCATGGCCGATGTGCTTGGGCCTACTCCGCCTCCTGAGAAGTGTTTTCCGCAAGGTCATCATGCGATAGCGGAACTAAACAAGATGTTCGGAGCTGATTCAGTAGTGAATAGCCAACTTGAGGTTATGCGGAAGAGCGGGAGAGCCGGAGCATGGGTATTCGGACAGGTTCAGAAGGCTGGCAGCATACCGGAAGGCATGAAGAACGCCACGGAATTGTTTGAGGATAAGGCTTCCCTTGAGCAGAAAAGGCTGCTGGATAAGGCTATCGCGTCGGTTGATCTTGGCGCGTGGTTTGAGATATTTACCGAGATCTTTGCAAAGGCATAGGAGGTAAAGGGATGATCACCGGAACAAATCAATGGGGCGCTTATACAGCGAACGACGGTTCGGCTGAATTTCCAAACTACGCAGTGCCAGAGGGGACCGCAACGCCGACTCCGACGGGCAGTCTTAATCCGCCGCAATCACCAAGTGGGGCGATCACGACGAACACGGGCAGGAGCGAAACTGCAACCGAGACGTTTCTTTCGCAGTTTGGGGAATCGGAAGTACAGCAAGGCACTGCGGCCATCAATGCTGCCAATCCGTTTGCAGGTGTGCTGCCGCAGTACGCAGTTCAGCAGTACCGATGGGAGTAAACAATGGCCGAATGGCAACTGATTACAGCCGTGCTTACGAATTCTACAACCGTCACGACATCTTTGACGAGTTCTGATTACGCAAGCGCGAGACAAGCTGTGCAGAACATTATGAAGAACGGCGGCTTTTGGGACAGCAACAATGTCTTCTACCCGATTTCTGGAATTCAGTCGTTAGCGGTTTCTTAGAGTTTCTCAGGAGCTAATATGCCGGTGACTCTCAGCATCGCAGGCGAATGGGTTTCCTGGGGAAAGAATTCTTGGCCCATTCGCCAACTGAGAACAAGTTTAATTTCAGCGGGTAGCCGTGCTGGATGCGTAAGAGAATCTGCTTACGCGTGAAGGGAAGCGCTCTCCTGTCAAGAGAGTTACACAAGGCGCTGCGTGGCGACACTCTGCCTTCACAACGACTACACAAATCCTGAAAGTCGAAAAGGTAGCCGACTGGCAGCAGGATTTGTTTTGGGCTTTCAACCCAACAACGGGAGAGGTTCATGTCATCTACAACGTGGGCCTCTTCTTAAATTTCTGTATCAAGTTGCCTGTCAGCCATTTCTGAATGGTGATCGAACATCCTGAAGGAGTTGCAGCGGCAGACGATAGGCGAACCGTGGAGAGGCTGCAACTCTAATTCGATAGCATTTTGCTCGTTTCATTACCTCGCACGGGGAGTGAGCAGCGGGCGGAATGCCTGATGTAAATGTGCTCACTGCACGTGCAGATGCTGTGGTGAGGCATCCTCCCCAAATCACCGGTTGCTGGAGAGTGGAAAGCTCGTTCGTGACTGATCAGCTTTCCACTCTGATTTCTGCGTCTGGGTTTAAGCCTGATTGCCGCCTACAGCTCACTCCTTCCCGATGACGACCTTGATCTGCTCAGCAGTGAGCTTCCAGTTCGCGGAGTGACTGTTGATAATTTCCTGTTTGATCGGCTCGAACCGTTTGAGCATCTCAGGGTAGCGGTGCATGGTCGTCATGGAGTGGCTGTTCAGTCCTCCGACGAGGGTCTCCTTCCAGCGGCCTGTCTTCTGCAGGTACTCCGCGAAGGCCCATCGCTTGGTTTCGTTATTTCCGTCGAAGCCCTGGAATCGCACGTCATCGGCCGCGAGCCCCTGCTTGTCCTTGAGGGCCTCGAAGCTATTGATGAGTGTGCGGTGCATGTCGAGCACGTCGAACACGTACTCGCACTCCTCTAAGGGCATCTCCTCGTACACATTGTGGAAGACCTCCTCGTAAAGGACGGAGTAACCGCTGTGGAGTATCCGGATTTGATTTTCGTAGTCCTCGGCATTCTCAGGGTCGAGCTTCTTCATGATCGCGAGCTGGTTCATGAGCGACAGGCGCTCGAAGGGCGTGAGCGAAGTGACTGGCTGTTCCAATGCTTTGTTTCCTCCTCGCAAAGAAAAATACTAGCCTCAGACCCCGCAGACTGAATCAAAAGTGGTCCGTCACGATTGGTGTTCTGACGGGCCCGAAGCAGCTTTGGCACGCCGCGCCAGCTCCTCTAACGCTCTGCGCCTCGCGCTCCGTAGCGTCTGAAATTTGGCTTGTTCCGCTTCCCGCCCCGCGATCATGGCCAGTTCCGCTTCCCGCGCCGTGCTCCTCTTTGCGACCCAATTCGTAAGGACACCCCCGGCGAGTGTCGTAAGGACAGTAAGGACAAGAATCACCGACTCGAGGTATGTCGTCAGTTTGGACGCCGCCGTCAGGGTCTCTTGCGCGGGCTGGAGGTCAAGCCCCTTCGTCGACGTTACCAGCTCGGGATCCGCCTTCTCATCGGTGGCGACCGACACCCGAAATGGAGGCAGCTTATCTTCCCTCCTGACGGGCGACATTCTGCAAATTAGGCCGGACGGTATCTTGCTGCAGTCGAGCTTGTGAACGGGCGAGGGAGTAGCAATTCCTGGCTCTGCGAAGAATTTAGTGCTGAGTGGAAAATCTATCGCCACGTCGGCTGAATCGATCTGGGGGCCCTTTGTTACAGTTAGCACAATGGAGTGCGTGTAGAGATTGCGCACGTCTTGACTTCCTATCTGGACCTTAAGGCCGGGAATGACGCTGCCCGATTCGGAGTCGGCTATCGTGGCCGAACTTAGGGTGTAGCTGACGATTGTAGTCTTTGGCCTGTTGACCCAGTACGTAAAGACGGAGCCTCCCAAGCCGCCGCATAGTAGCGTTGCGATGATGGCGAGCGATGGCTTTGGAAAGGACACAGTGGCGCGGGTCTCTCTTTCAGAGGCGGATTCTTTGTATCGCCTTGCGACCTCAATGGCAAGAGAAAAGTAGTTTGGGTCGAATTCGTGTGTTCTTGCTGAGGAACTCGAGTACAAACCAGACTGCAATGCTGAGCCCACAGGATTATAATTCTGCCCTCCATGCCACAGAAACAGAAAATCAACTTAGCTAAGGTACTGGCATCGCTCAACACTGATTGCCCGAAGTGCGGGTATTCGATTCCACCAGCAGAACGCCATCACGTTGACTTTGATTATGTACAGTGTCCAAAGTGCGGAGAACGGTTTACGCCGAGCCTTGCTAAGATAAAAGGTGGCTGAGGTCAGGTCCATCATGGCCATCAATTGGCAAGATTTACTTGTGACGGTCGTCGCTGCCGAAGCTTTAACGATGATTTCCATGTCCTCCTAACGGAGAACTTCCAAGTCTTTTTTGCGCTTGACTATTTCCGCTACAAAGTGTCTGCGGAGTTCGTCGTCCGACGCATCTGCATTGAACGGACCGACGACAGTGAGAGGTGCATCTGCTAGCTCGTGAGTCCTCAGCCAATACTGTCGTTCATGCCTTGCGCCATCCACAAAACCAAACGCTCCGTTCGGATCGCGCTTCAGGTCTGGTTCATATGGTGGCAACAGAGACTTGGCACACTCGGCTATCACTTTTACATCTCGCTGGCTGTCCAGCACGGTTTTCTGAATGTCTCCACGTGGAACCAGTGCGTCTATCATTGCGAGACCCTCCGTCTTCCCTTCTCCGTCCATTTAACCACGGGTGTCAAACGATTTTGAGCGTAATTCCACATGCGGGACTTTATCCTACTTTCCGATAAGTTCTGCACACGGACGCACTTCATCAGTGGGCTCCGATTTAACATCCGTCCACACCCAACACCTCTTTCCTGTCGCCGTATCGAACCCCAACTGTTTACCCGGAGTGTCGAGCCATTGGAAGCGCCCGACCTGAGTCTTGTGGCAGAGTGAATACACCTGCAAAGCAATCACGATACACAAAAGAATCGTATTGACTCTTGATACCATTTGGCCCTCCCACGGGCGGTCGGCATTATTTCTTCTTCAGCGAAGCTGAAATCTTCACTGTGTATTCAGTTAGCTTGTGAGAGACTTCTTGCAACCTTGGTGGGTATGGGCCAGGTTTCAATCCATTTGGCTGGCTGGTGTCACAAGCTTCCAAGGCATCCATATTGATGGATATCGATTTTGAAAAGAGGTCAAACTTTAGCCAGTCGCTGAAATCCTTTGAAAGTGGTTTGCCTAAGGATAGAATCGAAATTATGCCTTCTATCTTACGTTGGTTGTTTCTCAGAAAGGCTTCAGCTCTCTCTGCTCTTTCCCGAAGATCAGGTATTTGTGTGCAATACCCATATGAATCCTGATCCCAAGTTTGATTCTCATATCCAGGTCTGCACTCATCGTTCTTTATCTGCGCCTGAGACACGCAAGCGAACAGAACTACTGTGAATGCTACTGTCGTCAGCTTCATTGTTTCCTCCTTAGAGTTGTTTCACAATCACAAACAATACGCCCAGCACAAATGGAAGCACTACTAGAATGATCCACACCAATCATCAATGGATGATTGGAAAAATCAGTATATGTACGTTGTCGGGCTGAGCTTTCATCGTTGGGTCCTCTTCGATCGGCGCATCTATGCCAGCCTGTCTAAATGCTTCTCTGACGACCTTGGCATCCTCGATAGCTGACGTATTCCCAGGATACACAAGTAACTTCACTTCGCGTCCTGTTGGTACGAAGTTCGAACTCATAGCACCTCCACCGAACAACGGCCAATTCGACGCTAAGAAAATGGATGCAAGTTGCAATGCGAAAGCTTGGGTTTCCTCGCCTCCGTTGATTAGCAACAATGGTTTATGTCGTTCCGGCGTCGCCAGCAAAACCTTACTCATCTCGTCTCTTTGTGCGGGTGATATTACACGAGGCTTAGGCACTCTGCTTGCCAAGCCCTGTACCCCTTTCTCGATCTCGTCGAGTTTAGCCATCACAGCAGCAGGATCAAGCTGTTTTGCCAATATATTGTTCATCAGGGCAAGCATTTTTCGCCCCTGCTCTTTATCCATTCCTGTGCAATTGATTCGAAATTGATTATTGTTGCCTGTCACAGCGGGGCTACAGCGGCCACTTGTTTCAGCTTTCCCCGTCGTGGTTGTCTGAGTCCAGCCAAGCGTGGCGATTAACAGCAGGATCAAGCTGTATTTCACAGTTCACTCCTCTAATTTGATTGTGGTTTCAGTTTGTTCTCGGGGATGGAAGTCGCAGACGCCGGATTTGCTGTTCCTGGCTTTGGAAATGGCCAATTCCAAACTAGTTCCCTAAGGCCTATGACGAACACGATTCCATCGGCTCTTACGGCAAGAATCTCGGCCTGAATCATTAGATTATTAACGATGGTGCCTCCTTGGAGAAGCCCGACCTTTCTAGGACCCGCCATTGCCAAGTTTGTGTATTTCTTCGGCTGGTTCTTCAGCCCTGCATCTGGCAGCGTCAGAGCGATTTCGTCCGGTTGACAGGTAGGTCCCGGCGTTGGGCATGGAATTGGCTCGACATGTACTGCGCTCCAATCCAGATCAAACTTGTTCAGGAAAGCCTCACTTCGATAAGGGAATACGTCGTTTCGATAATCTACATCGAAGATGACATATCCCAATGGATACCTAGCAAGGAGCTTCTGCGGGGTGAGATTTAACCCTTCAAGAGCGTCCGCGATTGCGGTCAATCGAACTGCCTGCTCATCAAATCGTTTAGTTTGTTGTACCCCAAGATTTATGACTTCTTGCTTGCATTCCTCCATCTTGGCAAGTGTGACTTTGACATTGCCTTGATTTTGCCTCACCAGAGCGTTAAGGTCTTCCTTTGAAACGCCTGGGCAGTTTAATGTGAATTTATTGTTGCTGCCGCTGACAGCTGGGCTGCATGAGCCTGTTGTTTCGGCCTTTCCAGTCGTAGAGGTCTGACACCAGCAAGGCACAGCCGCCAAGATCAAGAGTGCTAGGCTATATCTCACGGTTCGCTCCTTTATTTTGATGGTGACTTCGGCGGCTTATTTTCGGGCGGGGGGGTCCCGTAGTCGATATGGTTTCCGTCTCCTGTTACAGCAGGACTCTGTGGGCCGGTCGTCGTCGCATCGCCTTTCTTTGGCTGGGTTCCCTTTGTCTTGAAGTATGCCAAGCCAAAACCGCAAAGGATGAGCAGCAAAGCCACAACAAATCCATAGTGGAGCAAGAGACGTACGATCTTGCCCGAGGCAGTTCTGCTCACGGGGACGAGAACCCCCGATTTGATTAGTACTCTGTGGACTCCAAAGAACAGCAGCAGCACAAAGCCGATTAGAACCAATGGGTTCGTCAGGTAGGGGGCGACTTTAGAGAACTCCCCGAGTGATGTGGGGTCAGGAGGCACGTCGTAAATTATAGCCTCCTCATAATCACAAGCGGTCACCCGATTTTCGCCGTATACTGCGGGCCGGGGGGTGCTGGAACCGTAGAGGGGTGTGTGCGGTTGCGGCTCCAGTGCCTCCCTTACCGATTGGCAACGATCCCAGCACATTTTCAACCTGTCCGAATCAACGACTTGGACTAGAATCTCCCGCGTGCGTGACGGCCCGTTGCTGAACTGCTGGGTTCGGCGTAGCATTGCCCCGTGCCCTGCTCCTTCGAAAGGAGACCACGTGGCCATCGGAACTAAAGCGTTTGCAAGTCTCTTGCTAATGGCTAGTGTGGCGTTAGCTCAGGATAAATCTCTTACTCCAGAGTTTAGGAAGGAAGCGTGGCGAGCATTGGATGCTGTCATGAGAGTAGATTTCACTCTTAATGTTGACAATTACAACAACGAGCAGAAGGAGTTACTTTCAGCTGCCGAGAAAGCTATTGATGAAGCCAAATACAAACGCATTACGAAAGCTGACCAAGAAATCTTCCGCAAACTTAATGGATTCTACTTTGGACTATCCATGCAGAAACATTTCACTGCAGGAGAACTTCTGAACAACAACCCTTATTTTCAACTACACTCCCAGTGCGAAGCAGAACTTCTTCTCTATTTCGAACCGGAAAAAATGGATCAGGAAGGAGTCAAGAAGGCAAAACAACAAACGTGTGCAAAGAAAGCAGAAGACATATTGAAGGCTGTCGTCCAGCCATCTTCGTGATCAGCTCTGGGTTTCCGTCTGACCGGCCCGGAGCTAGCCTTAAACCTCTCGCAGGAGAAATCAGATGCACAAATCTTTAGCGCGAAGCGCAATAGCGAGGACATTCGTATTCCTCTTTGCGCTGTTAGCAGCCGCCGGGGCCCAGACTTATTCGGTTCTCACCAGTTTCGATGGTACTGACGGCGTCGGTCTGCACACGACGCCACTCATCGACAGCTTAGGCAACGTCTTCGGCACCACAGTGGGCGGCGGCAGCGCCGACTGCGGTGTGGTCTTCGAGCTGGTGAACAACGGCGGAGGCAGTTACACGAACACAACCATTTATGACTTCACTTGCGGCGACGACGGAGCTAGACCCGAGGGCGGACTGGTGATGGATTCGGCAGGCAACCTTTACGGGATAGCGGCAATTTTCGGTGCGCATGGCGCCGGGGTGGCCTACGAATTGGTGAACCAAGGTGGTGGCACATACACGTTTGAAGTGATCCATGCCTTCACCGGCGGTAAAGACGGAGGTGACCCCACAGGCGACTTGGTAATGTTCAAGGGGAGCCTTTACGGCGTGACTTACGATGGGGGAGTTAACTGCGGTAACGGTATCGGCTGCGGCACTGTGTATCGGCTTACCAAAAGCGGTGGCAAATGGGTCGAAACCGTGCTGCATGGTTTCAATAACCATGGTGATGGGTACCATCCGTATGCAGGAGTCGCCATCGATAGCGATGGAAACCTCTACGGAACCACATTTGGGGGCCTCTTTGCGAATGGCACCGTCTTTAAGCTTTCTCCTCAAGGCAGCGGCAGGTATAAGGAAACAATCCTTCACACTTTTGATCACAAGGATCGCAAGGCGGATGGTTGCGACATTATGTCGGGAGTCGTCCTGGATTCGGCGGGAGACCTCTACGGCACGGCGACTGAGTGTGGAAAAGACGGGGACGGGACGGTATACCAACTCAAGCGTTCCGGCAGCACGTACGGGTTCAAGGTGATCCTCACGTTTAACGGCAAGAACGGAGTTAACCCGTACGATGAGACCGGCCACTTGGCGGTCGATTCTGCAGGCAACGTCTATGGGACCGCAGCGGAAGGCGGGGCCTACCACTACGGCACGGTGTTCAAGTTGGCCGCAGGGAGCTTCCTCTATACCGCCTTGCACGAGTTCAACGACAACGGAACGGATGGCTACTATCCTTACGGTGGAGTCAGTTTGGACTCGCTGGGCAACCTCTACGGGACTACTGCCGACGGTGGTATCAATGGGGACTACGGCACAGTTTGGCAGATTGCGAACCCGTAAACTGTCGGACCGCTGCACTGGCAATTACACGCATCTTGACTGTGAATGGGTTCGCAGCTATCAGTCGATCGACCGCACCCTTCCCGGACCGAGACGTCGGCTAAGAACACTGACGGGCTGACCCTGCGCTCTTTGTCGCTTTTCATCGATTAGTAGCCAGAAGTTACTTACCTCAGTGTCAGTGAGTGGGCGCTGGTACATGATAGCGTCAGTACAAATAATCGCCTGAACAAGATCATAGTCACGGAAATGACGGACTTCTTCTTTGGTTAGGCGATGGTATAAATATGGTAATGTTGAAGCAGCGAGCATCGAGCTATCCTCTCTTTGTTCGTTAGGAGCAAGTAGCTGCTGAAACAGTTACCTGCTCCGTTGTTTGTTACTCCTTTTTTCCAGGCGTGATCAGAAGGCCTCCCGGTTGTTGAGTCGTCGTAACGCTCAGTTGATACTTCTGTTTCAATCCGTTAATCAGCACTCGGGTGATATTTGGTGCAGATGTCTGAACGAAGAAAGGCTTACCCTTCCTGAGCTTGGCGAGTAGTTCCGCACTGGTTGCGCCCGCGAGATTTGTCCTCTGTAGCGTCATGCTGGAACCTTTAATTAAATTTTAATTTGTCTGGTCGCACTATCCAAAAGCTTTCATTTTCTAACGCGGTATGTATTTGTCTAACGCGGTATGTATTTGTCTAGCTCAGGTCGCTAGGAGGATTGGGCGAGCACAAAAAAAGACTGTGCCTACCGAAAATCTCGTACCAGCATTTGTTAAACGCTGCCACTCAACAAGCGGCCTGATGTTCGCGGTTCGCTTGGGAAAAGTTCGAGTGCTGAACGAGATTCGGCGAGCCCAAAGGGCCAAAGTGAATGATGACCCGCAGTTGCAGACAAGGTCCTGCCGGCACTCTTCGGGTGGCCGGAGGAACTTTCGGTGGGTTCAGGCGGCGCGGCGCTCGTAGCGGTGATGCAGTCCGCCGACCTGAGGCACCGCCACCACCGGCCCGATTGCGGGCGGTTGAATCGGTCGTGGATCGGGGGAGTCTTTTCCCAGCGACAGATGGGTTCGGGTTCGGTGGTAATAATCAACATACGATGCGAGTATTCGCCGCAATGATCTCTCATCGAACACGATCACATGGTCGAGGCACTCACGCCTGATCGAGCCGATCAGCCGCTCCACATACGCACGTTGCCAAGGTGAGCGAGGCGCGGACAGCACTTCCGTAATCCCCATGTCTTGTACTTGTTCTCGGAACTCCTTGCCGAAGATACCATCGCGATCCCGCAGCAGGTAGCGCGGGAGTTGGTCATCGGGGAAAGCGTTCCGCAGTTGCTGACCGGTCCACTCTGCCGTCGGGTGTTGGGTCACGTTGAAGTGAATCACCCGGCGACGATCATGAGCCAGCACCAAGAACACGTAGAGGATCTGGAACCGAATGGTGGGCACGGTGAAAAAATCGATGGAAACGAGCTGCGAGACGTGGTTCTGGAGGAAGGTATGCCAAGTCTGAGAAGGCGGCTTGCAGACCCGTACCATGTACTTGCCGACGCTGGTCTCACCGATATCGATGCCGAGCTTGAGGAGTTCGCCGTGAATGCGGGGTGCACCCCAGGTGGGATTTTCCCGGCACATTTGGCGGATCAGATCCCGTACCTCCCGCGGAACAACCGGGCGTCCAGGCTGGCCGTGCCGCACTTTCCATGTCCAGAACAAGCGAAAACACTTGCGATGCCAAGCCACAACAGTTTCCGGCTTCACGATGAACAAGGTTGAGCGCCAATTACTCCAGAAGCGGCTGAGGAAAGCCCAGAAGAGTCGATCAAATGGCGTCAATGTCGAGCGTTTCCGCGTCGACCGCTGGAACACACAGATTTGGTGGCGCAAGGCCAGGTTCTCGAGTTGGAGCTCGGCCCGTGAACAAACCATCGAACGCAAAGCGAGGAGTGCGAGCAGAGAAATGGGCATGCAGAAATGTGAATTCGGAAGAGAAGTATAATTCACGTCGGCTCAGCTATTTCGGAGTTTCCGAGAGGCACAGTCACTGGCGCCTTGATTGGCATGGGCATTCCTGAATTCGAAGCCAAGAGATACGAAGGCCGCCTGCAGAAGGGCGAAATTCTGCTCTCTGTGCATTGCGACACGGCCGAGGAAATCAAGCGTGCGAAGGAAGTTCTGAAGTCGGCTGGGGGAGAGGACGTTTCCTCCACGGGAGAATCCTCCGTTGATGCCAAGAAGACAGATCGCGACTTGGCCGGTACGACTACGCGTTGAACTCGCTATTCGAAGAGGGAGGAAGTCTGTTCACGGCTTCCTCTTCTTCATTGGTCTGGGAAGCTTGGTTCGGGGAATCAAAACTGCATAGTCTGACAAATGAGCGACTGTCCGACTCGATGTGGCCAGAGTGCCGCACTCTAAACAACGAACATGGCTACGCCGGCGGCGAACATTGCCACCGTCGTGAGCGCCACGACGATCCATCCCAAGCGGAAGCTCGGTTGGCTCCGCTTCAGTTTCTTATCGAAGCGACGTTTCTGTTCGCTATTTTCTTAAGCTTCCCGGCAATGCAGCGATGGATTGTCCAGTACTTTCTTAAGGCTGGGTCCGTCTAGCGCGCCGGACTCGATATCGATATGCCAATCTTCTGTCAGGAGCAGTGCTTGATTCAAATCGTAATATGCGATGTGCAGGGCCGGGCCGTTCAATGAAAGGTTTGCGTGCCCGTTGTAGCCAACATCAACTTTCTCGTCAGTGGGATAACGCCGGTTATCCCAAGCGAGCCATCTGCAATCCAGAATGTCCGGAGACGCGCCTCGCTCGACAGGCATGCCGCCGTGGCCCATACATCTCCCGTACGCCTCAACGCCCTCTTTGACGCGGAACTTTTCATATATCGCGAGCCTGTGCTCGTGGCCCCAAAACCAAATAACCGGACGGTGAATCACCTTCGCCAATTGCCTCGCTGGAATTTGATACCAACTCTCAAAAGCGGAGTGCGGCCCGTGATGCGAGAGCAGAATCAATCCGCGCTTGTCTCCGTCCGGGTTCACGGAGGATTGGAGCCAGGCAAGCACGGGCTCGGGAATAGCGCACCCCGGCTTGAACGAGGTCGTCTTGCGAAGCCATTTGCTCCGCTGGAGCACTGGCGCTTTCCCCCAGTCAAAACGAGTGGAATTGTAGCCTGTGTCCAGTGCAATGATCCGCCAGTACTTATTTTCGAGGCAAAAGAAGCTCGCCCACTGTCCCGCACCCCATTCGCTGTTGCCGCGTTCTTTCAATCCCATTCTCGGCAGAACCATTTTCCAGTAGCCGTTTCCGTCAGCGTACATTTCGTGATTGCCGTTAAGTGCGAAGCTGCCTTTCGCGCCCATCGGCCACTTCACCGGTGCATAGGGACTCGTTTTCTCCCCCAGGAAGTTTTCTCGAACTTCATTGCTGTCGCCTACGTAGTAGACATCTCCCAGGTGAATCGTGAAATCCGCCTCGGATTTTTCCATTGCCGCCGCAACGATTCTCGCTTCATCGGTCCCCGTTCCCCAATCGCCCGCTATGCTGATCTTCACGCGGTCATCGATCGGATAAATACCAGTTCCTTTTCCGTGCGTCGTGTAATCTCTGAACGCGTGCTTCTTATGAAACCAGTACTTCGCAACCTGCGGTATCCACTCAAAAAGCCTGTTGGGAAGGAAAGCCGAGATGGGATCATAGGTCGCGGTTGAATACCCCGACCCCGCAGCATGGAAATGAGCTGAGATTCTAGAGAGCGTGAACCCTTTAAAGTTTCCGAGGTCCTTGCCGGGGCCTGTCTCCTCGGGCGTCCCGCGGGGGCGGTCAGCGCTCTTCTTGGATTTGACACGCATCTTGAGGGCCTACAGCGACGGTTATTGTAGTGTCTCTGATATCCCCATTAGCCCGAAGTCAGTCCGGATCCCTTAACCGGTCAACTGGTTTGGTTAATCCGGTTACTATACATGCCGAAGTGAGCTGGCGGAGCAACATCCCGTTGTCTCCGAAGCGCTTCTCACCATTTCGGGAAGCGTGCGTAACACCGCTACCCTGTTGGAGGTGCTAGTCGCGATGAAAATAGCGCCGGTCACGGGATTAGATCCAGCAAGTGCCTGATGTCCTCACCGCTGTCTCGCGGATTCGTTTGAGAATCCCGGCGCGGAGGCTAGTCGTGAAGAATGATGTTGAGAAGTGAACTGTGAACTTGCAAGCCGCTCCCGCCTTCATAGTCGATGAAGCCTAGCTTCCTAAACCTGTTCATGAAAAAACTGACCCGCGAGCGAGTTGTGCCTATCATTTCTGCCAGGGTCTCCTGACTCATCTTGGGGATTACAGTCTCCTGCTTACCTTCCTTCCCGAAATGAGCCAGCAACAGCAATACCCGTGCCAGTCTTTTTTCGCTGGAATTGAAAAGCTGATCAACCAAATCTTCTTCATATCGTATGTTTCGTGCCAGCAAATATGCCACGAACATGTCGGAAAACGCATGTTCTCGGTGAAGCACATCATTCATGGACTTCTTGTCAATTTTCATCACGGAGCAATCGGTCATTGCGGTTGCGGAGCACAGACGGAGCGGTTGTCCTGTAAGGCAACCTTCTCCAAAGAAATCGGTCTCTTTCAGAATGCCGATTGTGGCTTCCTTGCCGATCTCCGAAACAACGGTGAGTTTTACCTTTCCTTCCTTTATATAGAAAACAGCATCAGACGAGTCGCCCTGAGCAAAGATCGTCTGCTTCTTGGCAAAGGCTTCGATCTTCCTACCACCGTTGATGGTCGAAAGGAATGTCTGGGGGTCAAACTTGATGAGTTTCTTGGATGCTGTGACGAGTGTCATAATCGGCCCCTCTCCTGAGTTCCGAGTGCGCAGAAGGCACCTTCCGAATGATCAAGGAAGAATGAATGCGCAAGAAGGGCGAGAACAGCGTCAATTCTGCGGGCAAAAGCTGGGATTCCGCCCGACAGCAATAATGATTTCACCCTTGCCATCGAAAGTCAATAATCCGCCCCAGCTTGCTGACTTCGTAGTCCTTCGCGACTGTTCCGGTAGAAGTCGCTCCTGTTGCTCGATTGAAGGCGCTTTCTTCAACTCGCAATCGCCCTGAGAATCGCAGGGCATACTGCCAGAGGAGGAACGGCTGCTCCCAAAAGCTGCCCAGCAAAGTTGATATAGTGGGTTCGTGTTGAACATCTTCCTCCAACGTGCCGCACCGCGTCGGGGCTACAGCTTTGCCTCGATATTCCGCCACTTGGGAGCGTTGGGGCTGGCGAAGGACACCCCGGAAGGGCGTCCGGCCGCGATCCGCTCTGCCGAGGGAAATCGGACTCAGTCCTTCCCGCGACTCGGCGGGTTGCACCATCGTTCCGCTGTTGCGGCGTAGGTTCCAACACCGTCGAATCGGGAATCATTTCGTATCATCCCCAGCAGAAATACGATCGACGTTACCGTGGTTGGCCGCGCCGCGCCTTGAGTTAACATCTGCAGTAGCAACGAATCTCGGGTCATGAGGTTGACCACGCGCGAAAGTCGGCTCTTGCCAGCGCATGAGGTTTTGACGAGGGACAGGCACTCAACAGTCAACGCACTCACGTCGGAATCCAGCCCGTCCGTCCGCAGAGAAGCAACTTGTCTGAATAACCAATAATGGTCGGTAACGGGTAAACGGAATTTATGGGTGCGTCTTCTCGGACCGAGGTGTCAAGCCAACATCCGAACGGACTTTTCTCGGCTCCATTGTCTCGTCTTTGCGGCAGCAATAAACGCAGCCTCGTCATTGGCACCCACCACTCCGGCATCGTGTCTGATACCTGCTGCTTTCAAAAGCGTCTGCGCACCCTTGTCGGCGGCAATTGCCTTGAGATGACCAAATGCATCGCGCACGAAATCAACCGCGGCGCTCTCCGTCGCCAGCGCCTGGGCTCCCTCGTCGGAGAGGATTATGGCGATTGCATCGAATAACACAGAAGGTGTGCCCGCCAGCTGTCCGTCAGCCGCCAGCATCGAGCCGCCGGCAAGCTTCGCACCGCCGACTTTGGGCGCGACGATCTTAACGGCGGCGCCCGCTTCGGTCGCCGCCTTCTTGATCTTCTTAATGACAACGCCGTCCGAACCATCCGCAACTAGGATGCCGATGGCGCGCCCTCTCAGCGTATCTTTCATCTTGCCGATGGTTTGCAACGCGGGTGAAGGCTTCATCTGCTGTATGGGCACTGCCGCTCTCGGCGCGGGTGGCATTTTTTCGAACCCCAGACCGGCAGCAACACGGTTGGCGAGGTCTTCTTCGATATTTCGCAGATGGCCGACCATCGCCTCGCGAACATGCTGATTTTCGACTTTCGAAAGCTCAAACACCAACGCCGAAGCGATGTGTGCCTGCTCATATACGGTTTGGCTAAGGTAGAACTGCCGTGCCTGGCTATAGTGATCCGCGAAGCTCTCGGGACGGACGCGGCTCTTCTCACCAGTTTCTGTAATCGAAGCGCTATGAAAGCCGTTGGCGGGCGTCTCGCGGGGTGAGTTCTTAGACAAGGAGTTGGGCTCATACGCAACACGGCCCTCCGGTTGCTCCATCTGCATGTGCCCGTCACGTTGCTGGTTGGAGAAAGGGCACTTGGGAGCGTTGATCGGGATCTGATGAAAATTGGGCGACCCGAGGCGCGACAGCTGCGTGTCATGATATGAGAACAATCGACCCTGCAATAGCGGGTCGTTCGAGAAATCAATGCCAGGCACGATGTGAGAAGGACAGTAAGCGACCTGTTCGGTTTCCGCGAAGAAATTGTTCGGCCAGCGATCCAATACCATGCGGCCAATCACTTTCAGAGGCACCAGTTCTTCGGGAATCAACTTAGTCGCGTCAAGATGATCGAACGGAAATTTGTCTGCTTCCGCCTGGGTGAACAGTTGAACCGAGAATTCCCACTCGGGGAAGTCTCCCGCCTCGATGGCGTCGAACATATCGCGGCGGTGAAAGTCTTGATCAGCGCCGGAAATCTTGACCGTTTCATCCCAGATTGTGGACTGCAACCCAAGCTTGGGACGCCAGTGGAATTTGACGAAGGTCGACGCGCCGGCATCATTGATCAGCCGAAAACTATGAATGCCAAAGCCTTCGACCATCCGCAGCGAGCGCGGTAGCGTGCGGTCCGACATGATCCACATCACCATATGCATGGATTCAGGCGTAAGAGAAATGAAATCCCAAAACGTATCATGCGCAGTAGCCGACTGCGGAAACCCACGATCAGGCTCCATTTTTACGGCATGGATGAGGTCAGGGAATTTGATGGCATCTTGGATGAAAAAGACGGGGATGTCGTTTCCGACCAGGTCCCAGTTTCCTTCCTTAGTATAAAATTTGACCGCAAATCCGCGTACGTCCCGAGGAGTGTCGACGGAGCCCGCACCGCCCGCAACGGTTGATATGCGAGTAAATACAGGCGTTTTCTCACCCATCTCGGTGAGTATTCTGGCAGTGGTGTATTTCTTTAACGAAGTAGTCAACTGGAAGAATCCGTGTACGCCCGTCGCTCGCGCGTGAACGATACGTTCGGGAATACGTTCATGATCGAAATGAGTGATTTTTTCACGGAGAATGAAATCTTCCAGAAGTGCAGGGCCGCGCGGGTTGGCCTTCAGCGAATTTTGATTGTCTGAAAGCGCGACACCTTGGTTTGTAGTGAGAGTGGGATGCCGTCCGCTAGCAGTCTGGTGTAGTTCGCCTCCGGCAGCCTGTCTTGCCTCTCCGCCGCGGCGAGATTCCTTTGCCTTGCCTCGTATTTCAGAGCCACTCATCTTTTTCTTTGCCATGACCCCATCTCCCCTGAGTATCAGCCCGCCCTATAATCTGATTCCAATTCGCAGTCCGCACTTCTTTGCCATGAAGTTGCGCCGTCCTACTTATTGAATTCCCAATGATCACCGGTCATAACCAGCCTTGCCTTATCCGATGGGTTCGCACCGAGTGCTGAAGCAATACCTAGATAAGCAGTTTTCATTTCCTGCGAATTCGCCCAGGTCGCGACATTTGCTATTTGATAGTGGTAAGTCACATCGACCGTTTTAGCACCTGACCCCTTGCTTGAAATCTGACAACTCGCCGGCGAAGGAAGCCCAGCAAAATCAAAAGTATCATTCGTCTAATCATTCCTCCCGAGTTGGCGGCCGCGTCACGGCAGCAGGCCGAACACAGCTACGCCATTCGGGGTTCCCACAAATACTCTTCCGTTCACAATTGTTGGAGCGATGTACTTGTTACCCGTGCCGAACTGATCACGGCTGCTGCTGGCTTGGTTGCTATTGTAGAGTTCATTGAGATTGGTAGCATTGTAGGCGTGCAACACTGCGGGACTGGTATTCTCTACTGCCCACAAGATTCCGTTACTCGCGCCGTTCGCTGACACGCTGGGCGTTGCACCCGGGTATACGAAACTGTTGGCGGTATGCGCGGTCGCGCTGGTTGACAGCTTCGCGTTCGTGATGGCGAAAGCCTGGATGACGTTGCCCACCGAGCCGTAGTACACCGTGCCGTTGAAGTATGCGGGCGTCGCAAAAACTCCTCCCGCCAAGACTCCCGGGAGTTCCTGATAAATCGTGCTGTTGTTCGAGGTGAACTTGCCCATGGAGTCGCGGTTTATCAGGTAGAGGTTAGTGTCTTTTCCCGCGCCGACAGCCAGATGCAGCGTGTTGCCTGTGCCATCGCTGAGGTCGGGTAACACGATGGCTCCGCCCGAACCCAGGTCAGCATCGTTGATGTTTTCCGACGCCTCGTTTTCCATCTCGAAGTAGTCGGCAACGGAAAGCCGATTAGCGGATGTCGAGAGCTTCATGAAGGCATTGCCGTAGTCTCCGTCCGTGGGAAACCCGTTGGAGTTCAGACTCGTATCGAAGTCGCCGTTTCCGTCGAGAAAGTAGATGTTGCCCAAATTGTCCGCGGCGAGTCCCCCTCCCGCCATCCAGATGGCGCCTGCGTTGCCGTTGGGTGTCACATTCAGCAAGCTGGTCTGGGCCAGCGTGGATTCGCTGTAACCCATGATCCATCCGGTGTAGGGGCGTATGTCGCAGTGCGAGGCCCAACCGGTATAGATGACGCCATTCAGCAGGAGTAGGCCGGTGCGCTCTTTGTACTGTCCCGGATCAAAAACCACGTTTGTGCCGTTGGAGTTGTCGCCGGTTCCCGGGTAAGTTGCTTGAATATCGACCGGACCACCGAACAGTTCCGTGCCGAGCGCGAGATCTAGGGCGTGTAGTCGCTGGTGGTAAGTGAATCCGGCCTTCGACATTGCGATCACATAGATGGCCCCATTCGGACCTTGGGTACGATCAATGACAGGGGTGGAGGTTACGCCAATTTCGGGAGCTACCTGGCCGCAGTTGCGGGAGTCCGATGTGGATTCGCCCGGTTTCAGCATTGAGACCTGCCAGATCACCGAACCGTTATCGGCATCAAAGGCATACACCGAGTCGTGCTCCGTGGGGACGATCAACAAATTAGGGGAACCGTGACCTGCGACCGCGACGCTCGAGGCGTAAAGCGGCTGCGCGTCGACCAAGCCATCGACGGTGTAAAAGCCGAGCTTGCCGAATGTCGCGGAAGCAACGTTGCTGGGGGTCAGTATGGTTTCGGTCAGGTTTTGACCAGTACGTGCAATGTCGTTGTGGTAGGTCAGGACATCGGTTGCGGCGGGGGAGGGACTGACGGTGAGCGTGGCCGCATTGCTGGTTACAGTCCCGTTCGCGTTGCCGAGCACTGCGCTGTATTGCGAACCATTGTCGGTCGCGGCAGCGGCCGATATTGCGAAAGTCGCAGAAATCGCGCCGCTGATTGGGATCGCGCTTTTCTGCCATTGGTAGCTCAAGGGTGACGCACTTGTCGCCACTACGGAAAACGTGGCAGCTTGGCCCACGGTGACTGTCTGGTTCACGGGCTGACTAGTAATTGTGGGGACGGTGGGGGCAGTGGGAACGGTGGGGGCGGCAGGGATGTTTTGGGACATCGGCGCGCTCCCTCCGCAACCCGTCATAGCAAGGCAAACCGCAGCGGAGCAGAGCAAATATTTCCACATTCGAACTTGCAAAACTAACATTTGCGCCCCGTAAAGCATAGTGCTCTCCCTCTTGATTCGAATGACAGGAACAGTAGCAGCGAAGCAGATACAGCCGAATCAGTCTAAATCTGTATTTCCCGGTTTCCGGCCCCGTAAGCGATCCGACGGCCCTGAGAAGGGGCAATTGCACTGTCCCTGTGTTCGATGGGTGAGATGCCAGGAGCGGTCCCGGCTCCCATCGACATCCAAACTGCAGACTTATGGGGGCATGATCCCCGACAAACACTGCGGTCGGACATGGAAACAACTCTTCTTGGTTATCCCCTAGAACGGTGCTGGCGACCAACCGAACATATTGGCCGCCACTCGGCACCGCCGGACGAGCTAGGCGTGAACCCGGTCTAATTACGCGACACGTTTGGATTTCTTCACATCCGGCCTCGATTCGTCCTGCTGTTTTCGAGGGCCTCCTTCGTTTGCTTGTGTATTGATTTTTTTCGCAAGTTCGGTCAACTTTTCGTCAGTGTCTGTTTCTTCTTTGAGTGTCTCCTCCAGTAGAGAAGCGTGCTTGGTTTCTCCAAGAACTTTGGCGATGGCGCAGACCGCCCCGTAGGCGGCCATCTCATAGTGTTCCACTCGTCGCGCGGCTCCGATCAGCCCGGAATCCAATACCGCGCCTTCAAAGGCTTCCCCCATCACCTCCGAGCCTTCCTTAACCAACCCCTCCATGCCCACACATTTTTTGCCCTTTGGACTCTCGCCCAAGGCCTGGAAGATCTCTTCAAGGCGCTGAACATGACCTTCGGTTTGCTTTAGGTGCTTTTCGAAGCCCTGTTGCAGATCTGTGGCAGATGCAGCTTTGGCCATTTTCGGAAGCGCTTTGACCAATTGGTTCTCAGCGCTGTACAAGTCCTTCAATTCGTCGACATACAGTTTCTTCAAGCTTTTGTTTGACATGTTTCCTCCAAATAAATTGAGTTCGGTCTAGCAGGGATAAACGTTCTCGTAAAATCTCAAAGTCAAGAAGCGCGGCCAGGAGAGTTTCCTAGCCTCCGGATACGGAGGCTAGGTAAGCCTCTTTGCCTGTGTCGATGGCTTCTGCAATGTTCTCTTTCCCTCTGTTGGCTATATCTTTCACCTGTGCGCGTATTTTCTTGCCGGCGGATGCGACCTGGACCAGCCCACCCCGCAACTTGCCGGCGAGTAATTCCTGAGTATCTTTGCCCGACTGCGGCGCAAGGATCAGAGTCGCAACCGTGCCGACACCTAATCCAGCTAAAAATGCCCATTCTCTTCTCATTTTCAAGCTCCTTAAGAAGTAAAGTGATGCAACTCCTTGCCACCGCAAATCTAAGCGGTGCTTGGCACGCCTGGCCGAGGTCTGAGAGAAACTTTCAAAAGGCCGCCGGTGACCGTGTTGCCGGCGACCCATGATAGGACCATATTTAATTCACATGAGCCTAGGCTACTTCGCGAACACGAGGCTTATCGCTCTTTTCGGCGGTCGCTTCTCCCGTGGAAGAAACATCTTGAGCGCCCGTGCGCTCCAAGATCTCCTTGGCTTTCTTCGTCCACTCAGAAGCGTCAGAATGAACGGAGAGGAGAATCCCGCCATCTTTGACGCGGCCTTCGTATCGCTTGGCTTCGTACTCCGGAATTCCCATGCCGATCAGAGCCCCTGTAAGGCCGCCCACCGCTCCACCGACTCCGGCGCCTGCAAGGGCCGCCATGATAGGCCCGGCGGCTATGAATGGCCCCAGTCCCGGAACCGCGAGGGCGCCGATACCGAGTAACCATCCCAAACCGCCGCCCAGCAGCGCGCCCGTTCCGGCGCCTGTTGTAGCACCTTCAGGCGCCTTAGTGCTTTTGTCGTGAGCAAAATCCTTGGTGCCAGCGCCCTCGGGAAGAAGCACCGAAATATCTGTGTTCCGAAAATTGGCCGCTTTCAACGTATCCACGGCGTTCTCGGCGCTCGTTCGAGTCGGATAAATGCCAAATACTGCTGTGTTTTTACCTGCCATTTTGATTCTCCTTTTGCTTCGTCTGTTAGTTCTTGGGTTTAATATCTAATTGGTTGGTTACTTTGTTTTCGCCCGCTACTTCGGTGGCCTTTGTCTCGACCGCCTTCTTCTCGTCTTCCGATCGCACTGGCCCCTTTAGCGTGACCTGACCATTCTGGGTGATGATCTTGACGTTGTGCGCATATGTGGAAAGTGACTTGTCTTTCATGATGGATTGTCGAATCTGCTGAGTGATGTCCTGGTCAGAACGATTGTCCTTTTGCTGGTCCGCAGTGGGCTCGTCCTTGCCCCGGTCTCGCTCGTTGACCTTGGTATTATCTGGAGCAGTTGGCTGAGTAGCGGGTTCTTGCGCAAGTGCGAACGCTCCACTACCGAGCAGGAGTCCGGTGCACAGAAAAGTACGAACAGCAGTTTTATAAGCAAACGTCATTGGTATTCCTCCTGGAAGTGAACCCAAATGTCTGGGAACGATTTGTGCTTGCAGTTAAGCCAAAAGTGGCCAATTCAATGTCTAGGCGAGAGCGGCGATCAAAAAGAGGTCAATATGCTTCCGACCTAACGAGAGTGACAACAGAGTGACACAAACAACCCTGCTGCATCTGGTCAAGATTGCTCACAGTGGACGAGGTGTCGGCGCCAACTTCTTGTGCGCATTTCTGTCATCAAGATCAAGCCCAAAGGATGGATGCTCAAATGTCCCCGAAATTCTCACTGGTAGCACTTCGCCTTTGCGTTTTTTCTTGAAAAACGGATCCATCACTTTCAGTAGGATTGCTTTTGTCCCGCTGGTGGTGTCCGATATTTTCGTGTCCACTTTCAGTTGGCCGTGGAGGTCGATCTTGTGGCTGATCAAGTTGTAGGTTCCATGCAGACGGGCGACAGCACCGGGAACTCCAAATGAAAGATCGGCAAACCTTGCCGTGCCATCCTCCAGCGCCGTTTGCCCGGACAGATCGATAACCACGGTCTCTGGATCGGAAGTGTCCTTTTCTCCGCTTGCCCCCGTGCTCAGTTTGTTCACGCTCTCCTGCGTGTCCTGCTTGGAAAAACTTCCTGCTCCCACTCCAAATCCGCCTCGCAGCTTCACCTTCTTCAGAAACGGACCTTCGCCCGGAGGAATCTCCGTCTTCGCCTGCAACGTCACGCTCCCCGACATTGGTGGCCGGTCCGCCTTCACAAATAGGCGAAGAATGTCCTCAATCCGTCCGTTGCTCGCCTTGAGATCGATCAGTGCCGTCTTGCCCTGCCCACCAGGGGATCCCGCGATGCTACCCTCTGCCACCACATGAGTCCGCCCAAAATGCGCATCCACGCGCTTCAGGAAAGTGTCGCCGCGAGTTGCGTCGACATATGCGCTGAACTCCGTGGTCAGCTGCACCCGATGTCCTCCCGACTGCACTTCGAAGTCGGGCGTATCGGTGGAGCCCGAAATATCGATGTGCGCCAGCACGCCGTCGAACTTTCCGACCGACGAGAGCATGCCCGCGATTCCGTGAAACACGCTGAGGTCTGCCTGATCAAATTTGTATTCGCCAGAAACGGGAGTCTGCCCTGAATCGTTGATGTTCCAGACACCAAATTTTCCTGAGGCCGTGATTTCTCCCGGCGGCTCGGGATTGCGCACCTTCACCGCATAGCTAAGGGCTCCATTCCAGCCCACATCGCGCAGCAAGGCATTGTGAATCTCGAAGCGTAACGGCTGCTGGTCGGGCTTGCTCGAAGCAAACTCCAGAACCGCGCCGTTGGCCATGATCTCATCGATTGTGATTTTCGAAGGTGTCGTGTGAAAGGTTTCACCGCTGCCGAATGGTGGGATGAATATGTGCATATTTTCCGCAGTAACGCTGGTCAGCCGCCGCGACAAAATGCCAAGATAGCTGCCTCGTATGATTAACCTCTCGATCGTGATCAGTGGTGTGCCGGTATTCGACCCGCGAGTGAACTGCAGCCCTTCGAGCACGCACCCAGGAAAGGGGAAATAGCTACGGTGAAACGCGCGAACCTGCAGCTTGCTGTCGCTCGCTTTTTCCAGGCTCTGCACGACCGGCTTCTGCTGAAACGGCCACAATCCAGCCCACAATAACAGTACGACGCAAATCGCTGCGGCCGCGGCCACTGCTAATCTCCCCACGGTCTTGTGCGGTCGGGTGTGTCGGGTTGATTTAACGGACTGGAAAACAACGGAAGTCGTCACAGACTTTGGACTCCGATCCTCTCAACGAGGTTGCTGTGCAGAATCTGATTGTTTCAGACGACAGAATGTTGGTTTGCCACCGAGTCGAGACGGTCACTCACGTTGTAGGCTTGCTGAAATTCGTGCAGGATCGCATTCGGATGCATGGCGCTGCACTTTCCTCAGAATCTAAGGAGAGAACTTCCGGCGATTTGCCTTGGTTCAGGAAACTGAAAGAGGGTTCGGGGATTGCGCCAGAGTCGAACCCTCCTCATAAAGCACCTGAAATTAGGGTCAGGCAAGAATCATCACGGGATAACCCCGCGATCACGCTAGCCGCGCCAACGACGGTATCCCCAACCTCCGCCACCGAGCAAGAACACCACCAACAGAACGATCAATATGGTTTCCATCTTTTTCTCCTCACTACTTGTAGAGGAAGCTCGACTGATCTTTATAACGGTCGTCTCGCGTCTTCACTACATAACATGATAGAGGTAGCCAACACAGATGTCTGGTCAGATTGGAACACTTTGGGGGTCGGTATAGCGCGGCACGTCGTGCAGGACTGTGAGCGATTTACGTTATGATTCGTAAGCGGTTTCCGCCCCGACTTCTTTCGTGCCGACGTTTGCCCCAGCTCGATGGATGCGATTGCTGTTGGAGTCTCTTGGCCCCGGCGTTATTACCGGGGCTGCCGATGATGACCCATCGGGCATTGCCACATACTCCGTTGCGGGCGCCCAGCTCGGAACCAAGCTTCTCTGGACCGCCCTCCTGACGTGGCCTCTGATGGCGGCAGTTCAAATGATGTGTGCCCGGATCGGCAAGGTGACGGGACAAGGTTTGGCTGCGAATTTCAAGCGGCGATTTCCAAGTTGGTTGCTACTCGTCGTCGTCACGGCCCTGCTTGCGGCCAACACGATTAATATCGGAGCAGACCTTGCAGGCATGGCGGATGCGGCCGAAATGCTTTCGGGGATCAACTCGCACTTGTTGGTAGTGATTTTTGCACTCCTGATTTCGTGGGCAACGGTCCGCCTCCATTATCACCAGATAGCCAACGTGCTCAAGTGGCTGGTACTGGTGCTCTTCGCCTATCCGGTCACTGCGTTTGTGGTCGGGGCTGATTGGGGCCGAGTGGCAAGCGACACACTCATACCCTCGATGCCGCACACTAAGGACGAATGGTCGATGCTGGTAGCGATTCTCGGCACTACGATCAGTCCATATTTGTTTTTCTGGCAGGCAAGTGAAGAAGTTGAAGAGGAAAAGGCGGCAGGGCAGCGTACGCTGGCTGAACGGAGAGGAGCGACACTCAAAGAACTTGAGCTGAGGAACTTTGACGTTGGGGTTGGAGCATTTTTCTCGAATATGGTCATGTTTTTTATCATCCTGACCACTGCGATCACCCTCAACCGCCACGGCATCACGCATATCGAGACTACTCGCCAAGCCGCCCAAGCCCTCCGGCCGCTCGCAGGCAACTTTGCCGCGACCCTGTTTACCATAGGCATTGTCGGCGTCGGATTTCTTGCCATTCCGACCCTGGCTGGATCGGTGGCATACGCCTTCGCGGAAACTCTGGGGCGGCGCCAAGGCCTGGACAAGAAATTGAAGCAGGCTCGCGCGTTTTACATTCTCATTCTCTTCTCCACGGGAGTGGGTGTCGCCCTAGATTTCATAGGCATTAACCCCGTGAAGGCGCTTTACTGGACAGCGGTCATCAACGGATTGTTAGCGCCATTTCTTTTAGTCGCCATCCTGATCGTCGCTTCGGATAAAAAACTGATGCAGGGCCAACCGAGCTCCCGCTTGGGGTGGATCGTCGTAGCGATCACTACTCTGGCAATGTTCGCCGCCGGCGTAGCGATGTTTGTTGTATAGATTGCCAGTCTCGCTAAGATCAAGTTCGTTGACCGATGTACCAGGGCGCACTCACGGTGAAGATGCGTTCATTGCCGCGCGCCAGAAGCACCCACGCCAGAAGTCGACCTCGCTGATTGTGGAGGAAGTATTCGTACCATCTATTTTCCACAAGCTCAGGTATAACCACAACAATGCTGCGACGGGGATTGTTCTTCGAAAGGTCGAGAATGAACTGAACGATGGGAATGATGACAAAACGGTAGGGAGAAGGCAGAACATGGAGCTGGGGCGGCTCCTTGCCCTCCGCACGGAAGGGTTGCTCGACGTATTGCTCCCAGTCGTCTTGAAGCAACTCGGAATGCTCGTTAGGCTCGACATGCAACGCGATCACTTCCGGAGAAAGCCGGGCGGCAAATTCAATTCCCTGGCGGGTCACGTTGCTCCATCGATCGATGGAAATGACGACAATGGGGTGCTGGCGCAGACCTGCCGCATCGACCGGAACCTTGCAGGAGGTAAGCACTTTCACGTGGTGGTAATGGCGGCGGACAATCGCGAAGAAGAAAATCGTCAGGGGAATGAAAAGCAACGTGATCCACGCACCTTCCACAAATTTCGCAACCAACACGACGCTTGTCGTAATGCCGGTGACGAGCGCTCCGAGTCCGTTAACTAGCGCGCTCTTCAACCAATTCGGACCGCGATTTTTCCTCCAGTGCATCACCATGCCGGCTTGCGAAAGCGTAAATGCGAGAAATGCCCCGACTGCATAGAGCGGGATCAGTCGGTCAGTCACACCGCCGAAGAGAATGAGCACGCCCCCACACAGTAGGGCCAGGACGACGATGCCGTAGGTGTAGACGAGCCGTCGCCCGCGATAGCCGAAGACATGAGGAAGGTAGTTGTTTTGCGCGATGGCGCGGCAAAGGCGCGGAAAATCGGCAAAAGCGGTGTTGGCGGAAAGAGAGAGGACTACAAGGATTGAACCGATCGTCAGATAATAAAAAAGGCCTTTGCCGAAAACCGCAGCGGTCAGCATAGAGAGAACGCTCTGGTAGCCGGGTTGGCCTGGATCGGTTGCGGCAATTCCGTAAGACTTTACGAGATATGAAATTCCGGCCAACAGCACGGCCAGGAGAAAAATGATCACGGTGAGAGTGCGCTGAGCGTTCTTCACGGTGGGCTCGCGGAAAGCCTTAACACCGTTGCTGACGGCTTCGACGCCAGTCAAGGCCGTGCAACCGCTCGCGAAAACCTTCAGCAGCAACCAGAAGTTGACTGCCTCCATCATAGGTGGCGGAGGCGGAAGTGGAACCGCCGGTGTGGGATGCCCTCCGCTGAGCAGCACTCGGACGATCCCTGCGACGATAGTTATGAGAAGTGTGCCTACAAACAGATAGGTGGGAACCGCGAAAGCAGTGCCGGCTTCGCGGACCCCGCGAAGGTTGAGGATGGTGATAACGATCAGAATACCCACGCAAAGAGAAACCGTGTGCGGCAGTAAGGATGGTATAGCCGAGATCAAAGCGCCGACCCCGGCAGAAATGCCGACCGCGGCCGTTAGGATGTAGTCAGCAAGGAGAGCGGCTGCAGCAAGCAAGCTGGCAGATGCTCCAAGATTGAAGCGCGCTACGGTATAGGAGCCGCCACCGGTAGGATAGGCAGCGATGGTTTGGCGATAGGAGAAGTACACGATGACGAGCAGCGTGATGATGGCGGCGCTGATAGGTACGATATAACGAACGCCGAGAAGGCCAAGCGGAATCAGAAGGCTGAGGGCCGCTTCCGGGCCATAAGCAGCCGAGCTAAGAGCGTCGAGACCAAAGATCGGAATGCCCTGGATCGGGCCGATCTGCTCGGCGCGCTCGTCGCTGGTTCGGATGGGTTTACCGACAACGAGATCAAGTATGTTCATGAGGGATAGATGGTGCCTAATGAATTGTTCATGCCGGGAAAAACAAGATCTACGAAATGAATGTGCCCAATGACTCTGAGCACAAACACGATAACATTGCTGGAATCTGCAATCAAAAATCGACTTCGGGCCAAGTGCCGTACGCACTTACGCACCAATGTCCAGTTGGCGTTTCGCCCCACTGCAGTTTTTTGAACGAACGCAGTCGAGAGCGATTGAGGACAAGATTCGCAATGGCCAGATCACGCACTGCACTCGGGCAGATCCCAAGGATCGGACTCTTCGCAGCGTGCGGGCTGTCGCCCCGAGCAGGACGACTCCGCGATCCTACCAGCAAAAAAGCGCGCATGGTGATTGAGCAAGCCTTTTTGGGGGATTCGGGGCGAAGACAGCTCCACATATTCGGCGAGTAGAGCGTGGATGGATTGTACCAAGCCGCACTCCCTGAGGTTGATTAAGGCCAAACTTCCAGACCGCATCGTGCAAGCTAAGGAACGCGCTTATACTGAGGGCGCGGGCGTTGTTTCACATGAGCGGACCCAACATCGAAGAGAAAGCAGCTCTCGATGACGCGATGTACGGCTTGGATGCTCTTCGGAACACATCGCAAACTAGCCACTGCATGCCACATCGCAGCGAGGCTGCTGCCTAGCCCAGCCCTCGGATACTGCACCATTTTCCTTTGTACTCACATGCGTGCCTGTTGCAAACAAGAACGCCCCGACAAAACTAAGTCGGGGCGCTTCATTCTCACACTACTTTCCCGAGAAACTGCCTAGGAAGCAGCATGCCGCTTCGCATCTTCTGGTTTCTGTTGATGCTTGTGCTGAGAGTCGCTGTCCACTGATGGATTCTTTTTGGATGTGTCCTGTTGCGGGTTGCTCTGGCTCTGACTTGTTTGTGAAGGACTAGGCTTCGTACCCAAAGTCTTTGCCGATCCGCCAGGGTCTTGCTGACCCTGTTGTGGTTTTTGCTGTTCGGGATTTCTTTGAGCTTCGTTACTCATATTGCTCCTTTTACGTTCATCGACAATGCTATGCCTTTGGGGAACCGGCGACTGATCAAAATTGAACAGTCACATCAAAAAGGTGACCAAAGCAAATTGATCCTCGATTGAAGGCACTAAGTAAAGGCATGCGTAAGTGTTCTGTTTTGTACAGTTCCACCGTGCATTTCGAGGCTTTCCCTTTGGGACGTTTTGGGTGATCTGGATTTCAGCCTGTATGCCCGACGACTATCGCGGATGAGGTGGATTCACAGTTGACACAAGCGATGGATAGCTACCTCAGTGTCGCGCATAAACCAGTGGCAGTGTGGCTTCTCGCGTCTATCGCATTCCGAATCGACGGTCGCCTAGTCCCGCAAAGTGAGAACCGACCGACCGCGGACCGACCACCGTTACATCACGATTCGTTCGTGACGAGCGGCGAGGGTGACTTTGGTTCGGAGTCATCCCGACACAAGCGACTATAGTCGAAGCTATGAGGCATTACTCCATCACAAATGATGAACGGCCTTCGGACCTTCACGTGTCCACTTTGTAAATACTCCGTCACCACGCAGGAGTTCAGCAGCCAGAATGGCAACTCCCGGACTCAAGCGGCTAGAGCAATGAATGAGCACGCCGTGGATTGAGATGTAAAGACCACAAACACAAATCGGAGCGGTCCGAAAAGAACTGTTTTTGGAAGGGAAGAAAGGAAACAGAGGATTGAAGCAGACGCGGTAGTTTCTCACATCCGTGGGCCGATTCAGATTGGGGGGGCAGTGCGCTCGGCTTCTCTGACGTGCTTTCTTATCGCAGGTGAGGCTAAGGATGCTGAAAGCCAGCAACGCACCATGTAGGACCACTGGCCGAAAGGCCCTTGTTATCGTTCTGGATCGAGACTAAGATCGCGTCCAATCAGTAATTTGGCTCCTAAAGCCCTGACTTCATAACCAAGGGGACTGCCCGAAGTCAGGGCGTTTTTACGCCAGCAACACACTATTAGACTTCTAGAAAACGTTTCATACTCCTTCAGCGTTCGGCGAAGTAGAGAGCCAACAAGATCACGATAGCCGCCACGAGCAAAGCCCATTGGAACTTGCGTGGCTTTTTTTGATCTTCCCCATGCATGAGACAAATATACGCTCGACAGCCGTAGCAGAGCAGCAATGCCACTATTAGGACACTACCACTCGTCTTTGAGTCGGTAAATCATAGGAGCCCACGATACCCACTAGGGTACCTGTCTTTCCGCCCTCCGCTGCCCGTTTTCCCGCAGCAATGCAGTGCGCTCAGCCTCTAGGATCTATTGTTTATTGTCCCGCCTCAGCCTTTTTGATCTTTTCTCGGATGGCCGCAATCTTGTTCGCGCACTCCGTAACGGCCTTATCCATATCGGCGTGTTGGCAAATCCTCGATAGGTGTTTTTCTAGAAGCGCCAAGTCGGTCTTGAGTTCTGCGAGAGTCTCGGCCATGTGAAAAATATACACCCAACGGGCATCCGCTAGAGGGTAGCCAAGCCGTCCTTCCTGTGCGAAACTTGTTTCATGCCAACGCGCAACCTTCGAATCGTAAAAACCACGCCGAGGGCAATCGGCGTCTGTGAGTACTGCAACGCTCAGTTCACGTCTAGCCAACCCCTGGAAGATGATGCGGAAGCCGAAATGAGAGCGCAGTTTGATGCGCACGAGTGCAAGCGGCTGGACAGCAGTCAGAACGCGCGGATCTGATCCCCCATGTAGCACGCTTGTATCAACATACGGAATGCCCTACTCGCTGTAAATGGACGAGCTGTCGTTGCGTCCTTCTTGATGCTCAGCGCGCAGCGTGGCTTCGCGGTATTCGTAATCCATGACTTCCAAAGGCACGATCGTTGGTCGCGGTCGAGTCATCAAACCGTACCGAGCCGTGTCCGGCGCATGGTCCTCACATTCATTGTTGGGTACGCAAGCTGCAACAATCCTTCACTGCGCATGGTCAATGCGACTTCCGGCTCGCTGTGACGAACGCTCGCGTTCGGATTCAAACCGGCTTCAGCAGTCGCAAGCGCCTGAAAAAAGTACACCCAAAATGTACGTTTGTCTGTGGCACCCATCTCGTAAAATCGCGGGCAGAATCGCCGTACGCCGCGGGGGACTTGCGAAGAAAACATCTCGGGCGGCAGTGCCTCCTCGATGATCTGGTCCCACTGTGGATTCCAGGGCGTCCCACCCAGTTCGACCTTTTCCATGTCAATGGGGGTCCGCTCAGGAACTTCTGGTCAAGCAAGCGGGCACGTACGATGAGTCCGAACTCTGCAAACTACTTCTGGAAATGAGCCTGCTGGATTCGGCATATCAGCGATCCTCCACGAGCCGCGACGACGTCTCATCGAGGCCGCCAAACGCTATCGAGTGGATGCTGAAAAGCTCCAGAAAGCCGTGGCCAAAGAATTCGCCGTGAAACGGGAGAAGAAAACAATCAAACCGAAGGCTCACAAGACGGTGGCTTGAGTACATTCATTGTTGATTTATGGCGGAGTGCTGATTCGCATTCCGCCTTTTTCTCTAGAGCCAGTATCGGAACGTCTTACCACGAACCAAGGATAGAGGAATGAGACCACAACTTCTTAGGGGGTGTCGGAAGTGGGCTTTGTTTTGCGCGGGTGTTCAGCGCAAAGGTGCGACGCAAACTCCTTGTCGCGATCCGACTCAAAGTTCCGCATCATCGCGTCGAAAGTCCCGCCTACAGGCGGACCCGAAGGGCTGAAGGCCCATGCAAATTGGGAGCAGCCCCAACCACGAAAACGCGGTTGGTCATCTACACCAGTTCACGCGGCATCGCTGCATTATTAGGTCATGAGTCTTTGCGACAAAGTCCGACCTTGGACCCATGCCAGTTCTTCCCCCGCCATTCACAAGCCACGCCAGCGCGACCCCGAAAGCGAGGTCTTCGAGCAGCGCATAACTCCAAAACGCAGTTCGTAGTCATCGGAACACGAGGTCGTCGCCGCGCCACTATGTCCTGTTCGTACGCGCTCCACCATCGAATGGAATTGGGTTGATTCATAACTTCTGCGCTAGCTGGATTGCAGGCTTCACCACAATCTTTGCTCTCTTTAAAAATTTAGGGTGGGAGGAAAAATACTGCTTGTCTTGGCAAACCTCTTCATCCGGATCGGCCCACGCACCTACATACCAGTGACGCGGAGCATGAAAGAACCCGTAATCGGCATTTCCATCTCTCAGAGACTGAGCAACGAGTTCAATGTAGGAGAGCGGCGTCTTAAAATTTCTGACGACCGTTGTAGGGACGCCCTACGATCACCCGGTCTGCTTCTGCCGCAGTCGCGCCCGGCACGCTCAGCAACTAGTCTTTTCTAGCAGTGTTCAAATCGAGTTGCGTGTCGCGACTCCAGATCTGCTGTTGCTTGCGCGATTTGCTCCTTATAAGTCCTGCGAGTTTTGTTGCTGAGTGCAACCCGCGAGCGCAGCGAGCGTCAAACCTAAGAAAACGTGCCGATATATCTGAGGAAACCCATTTGGATCAACTTCTTTCCGCCGTCTCGGCTGATATCTCAGGCCTGTCTGGTACGTCATTCTTGTGGGGATGGGGCCAGTAGCAAAGACAACGCAGCCGAGCGATCCCAACGAGTCCGGTCACCGTCCAGTACTCCCTCAACGGATTCGCCCCGTTGGAGTGCGCTCGATTGCGAACCTGAAACCGCTCACCGTTTCGGTCGTCGGTACGGTGATCGGCCGATTACTTCCACATCCTAATTGCTACTTCGCCATCTTGAGCGACATGACGTGGACTTCGTTCTTGTCCTCATTACATTGTGCTGTCAGAGTGACGTGGTGCCCTTCGTGTCCTTTTACTGCTTCTGGGTTGTTGATGGTCCAGCTCTTGCTGTCCTTGTCGCTCACGAACATCTTGCCGTCATCGCTAACTTTGCCTGTGACGTGAACCGCTTTCATGGACGCATCACCCTTCATGTTGTCATTGTGCATGTTGTCCTGAGCCGAAGCCACTCCGAAGGTTAGCAGGGCCAGGGCGAAACAAATTGTCATCAGCTTTTTCATGTTGTTCTCCTTTATTAAGCAATCTTCCACGCTAGTCTCCCCACCATCATGGGACTGTTCAAAATTGCTCACCTCCTCAGATTGTTTTGAAGAAGCTCGGGGAACACGAGCTTCAAAGTTTCAGGTTACAAGGTTTCAGAGTTGCAAGGCTTACACCATGAGGCATGCTTCGAACATCGAACCCTGAAACCTTGAAACTTGTTTCACACCCTTTCTTCCTCGTCATTTGGAGTATTCTTCGCTCATATGTCCCACCGCGCTCCCAGGATGGCAGCTCGCGAAGAGCGACGGAAATACGGCCAGTCGTTGCGCCGAAAAGTCGGCCGGGGCAGCCACGCAGACTGGGACCCCAAGCACCGAAAAGTATCCATCCTGGAACTGCTGCGGGCGTCGGAGGGCGGGCGCCTCGCCAACCTGCTACCTATCAAGGCCGCGCGTATGGCCGCTTCGCCCTTTGGGTTCTACAGGGGCGCGGTTCCCATCATGGCTTCCGATCTCTCGATGCTCCCAAATAGCGGCATTTATGCGCAGCTTTGTGGCGATGCGCACGTGCAAAATTTGGGCGCCTTTGAGGGGCCAGACGGACGGCTTATCTTCGGCATTGACGACTTTGACGAGACGATTCGTGGGCCCTGGGAATGGGACGCCAAGCGCATGGCTGTCAGCCTGGCACTGGCCGGCCGCGAGGTCAACAATACCGAGAAGGAATGCACAACCGCCGCCCTGGCCTTTGTCGAAAGCTATCGCGAGGCAATGCACCAATTCTCCAGAATGCCCATGGTGGCCTTGGCCCGGGAAGAGGTTTTCCGCCGCCGGCACCTCTCACCAGTGCTGCTGAATGTTCTGCGAAAAGCTGAGCGTGCCACGCCGGTCCACAATCTGAAACAGTTGGCCGCGCAGCGCAACGGGAAATGGCGCTTCAGAGACAACAAGCCGCTGCGGTTCCACGTGCCTCCCGCCACGGCGAAGCAGGTGGCCGCCGGATTGCGCAACTACGTCGACACGCTGTTGCCGGAGAGACGGCACTGGTTATCGCATTACCGCGTCGAGGACGTGGCTTTTCGCGTAGTCGGAATCGGCAGCGTCGGCGTGCGCGACTATATCGTCCTCATGTTTGGCACGGCCAAGGATGCCCCGTTGTTTATGCAGATCAAGGAAGAGGTGCCCTCGGCCTACGCGCAATACCTGCCTGAGGCCGACGCTCCCGTGAATCAGGGACAGCGTGCGGCCCAGGGACAGCGCGCCATGCAGGTGCAGTCGGACATCTTCCTGGGGTGGACTTCAATAGCCGGCCACGACTACCTGGTTCGCCAGTTGCGCGATCACAAGGCCGTCATTGAGGACGAGGATCTGGAAAGCGACGGACTGGTGCAGTACGCGCAGATCTGCGGCGAACTGCTGGCCAAGGGACATGCCCGCACCGCCGACCCTTACACCATCTCGGGATACCTGGGCAACAGCGATAAGTTCGACAAGGCAATCGCCAACTTCAGCATCGCCTATGCCGACCAGAGTACTAAAGATTTCGAAGAGTTCACCCAGGCGATCCGGGTCGGCAAGGTTCGAGCGGCAAAACTTGCCCCGGCGAAGGTAGACGATTTTGTGACGGTCAAAGCACCAAAGCTCAACAGAGAGCAACAACGCGCGAGGGTGAGGCCACAACTCATTCAGTAACAATCACTTGCGTCCTACAGAATTCAATAGAATTCAACAACTGCTGGAATCTGGTTCGGGACCAGGGGGTCGGAGGTTCAAATCCTCTCTCCCCGACCAATCTTTTCAAGCACTTAAACATCACTTCTGGTTTTCGGTCTACATCGATGGTGTCGAAATTGTAGACGGTGCCGTTTTTCTGGATTTCCTGCTAAGCCTCCATCGAAAATTCAATCTGGTCCTGGCGAGAAACTCGCCTTAGTCTTCCAAGTAGAACATCAACGCAGGTCCAGTGCCTAAATCGGCGAACGTCCTCGCGACTGACGGCCGATCAGTCGGCCACGCGTTAAGAGCATACGCAAGCCGCTGCTTGTCCGGTCACCGTGGGCCAGTTGTGTGCATGATTCGGAACTCTAGAACCAATCGAGCCGAAGTCCCCTATTTTCGCCCGTGGTCCCATTGGGGGCATAGCAAGCGCCGCCGTACTCTTGGATGTTCGGGTCATAGTAGTTGCAGTTCGTGTCCCCTCCTTGAGCGGGTCTCACAGCCCAATAGGGCGTTCTGGAAAGGGTGAACATGACATTGTTAATGCGGGCGTCGCTCAGCTGTTGCAGTTCGTACTGGAGCGCCCCGAAGTTCTCGGCTTGATTGGTCGGGCCGAAACAGAAATCAGTCGGACTTGGCGTTGTAGCTTCGCAGGTCTCGATGTCCGGCCAGGAAGCATGATAGACATCCCAGTTTCTGAATTCGCCATAGGTAACCAATACAGGATAGCTGGTCTCCCCTTGCGTGATTCGGGGATCGTTGACGTGGATACCGAAGAATGTAGGAGGGATCGCCTGCTGAGCAAGCACGCACTCACAGCTAAACAACACCGGGAGCAGGAAAGCGAACACCGCAAACCCTTTTTTCATACACTTCCTTTGGGATCGATTTGCGCAGTGCCCGGCCCCCTTTGAAGTAACGTAATCTACGGGCACTCAAACGCAACAGGATTGTAGACCCAGGCTTGCCGTTCGTGAATGCCAAACTTTGCACAGGCTGGAGTGATGTGCACGCTAGGGCGTGATCTCAAAGACGACACCACAGCCGTCCTTTCCGCAGGGATCTCCGGTATAGCCGCCCTGGTTGGCCAGGCCGAACAAGGGGCCCGTTGAGCTGCGGGCCAAGCCACCGCCGGGAAACTTTCCGTCTTCGCCCTTACCAAACGAATGCAGCACACTTTCGGTCCACTTGCCGTCAGCTTGCGCCAGCTTGAAGACTGTCCCGCAGCCCAGGCCGCCGCCAGAAGGGCAATCGTAGTTCCCCCCCCAGGCCGTAGTTCCATACAAATTGCCCTGCTGATCCTGCACCAGTCCAGATGTGACGGCCCCACCTCCGAACTTGGCGCGGTCAAACGAGTGCAGTATCGTCTCCTTCCAGCCGCCGCCTTCAATTGGGGTGAGCCTGAACGCAATGCCCCAACCTTGCTCCCCTTCAGTACCGCCGAACGTTGTCGTGCCGTATAGATTGCCCTTAATGTCGAAGCTCACGCCGTACCTGGGCTCGTATCCGTCCTTAGTGTCAGATTTGAACGAGTGCAACACCGTGTTGGTCCAACCCTGGCTTCCTGGGCCCAACTTGAAGACCGTACCCGAACCGTGAGCGCCGCCGAATTGGGTTGTCCCGTACAGGTTGCCTGCTGAGTCGAAGGTCACCGGGCCATATGGCCCCTCGCCATCGCTGCCTTGAAAAGCATAAAGCACGGTCTCCGTCCACCGGCCCTTCCCGGCTGGGCTTAGCTCGAACACCACCCCACACCCGCCGGTGCAAGCCGACATATTACCTCCGCCGGATGTTGTGCCGTACAGGTTACCTTTCGAGTCGAAAATCAGGCCGGCATAAGGATTGGCTCCGTCGCTAACAGCGAAGTCGTGCAGTACCTTAAACGTCCACTTGTCATCCTGTCCGCGCACTAACTCAAAAACCACGCCGCAGCCCAGCTGAGAGCAGCTGGGTCCACCGTTCACCGTTGCCCCATACAGGTTCCCCGTCTTATCAGCGACCAAGGTCCCATTGGGAAACCAGCCGTCACTGCCTGCAAAATCATGCAACACCGTCTCTTGCCATTTGCCATCCGTGCCACGCGTCAACCGGAAAACCACGCCGCAACCAAAGCTGGAGCCGGAACAACTGTTGGTCCCACCCCCGACCGTTGTCCCGTACAGGGAGCCATCCGAGCCGAGCATCACGCTTCCTCCAGGCCACCCGTCCTTCCCGTGAAAGCTATACAACACCTTCTCCGAAGCCGCCCAGCTTGTCAGACAAAATGCCAGTAGCAGCATACATAGCATTGTGAGCGTTCTGCTCATGTCGTGCGTGGGCCCATGCGTAATCCGGGCCTTCGGCGTTCCTGGCTCACATAGGCTACCGATTATTTGGGGGGTCGAGCCCGACCGGCTGGCTTGTATTGGCGTTGGCACCTGCGTGTTCATGAGTGAGGCTCCTCGGGGGGATTGGCGGTGAGGGGAGTAACTTTGCGACACGCGAATTATCCTTCGCCAAGTAAAGATAGTCAATATGCAAACAATTATCCTTGGAGGTGTCGAATGCGTTCGGTAGCACGATTTGTGTTCCTCCGCATGCTTTCCGTCTTTGCTGTTGCTCAATCAGAATCACAGCAGCACCCCTCCCAGATTGACCGGGAGCAGACCGCGTGGATCGCGAGCGCAGCGAGAAAGATGAGTTATATCGGGACCTGCGCTTGGAAGATCAAATTACGTGGTATGCAAGCAAAGCCAGGCAAAATGTACAAATGGAGACTCGTTGGTTTTGGACGGTGTTCTGCGTCGAGTTCGGCGCAATTGTGTTATCGGCACTTCAGGCATGGCAATTGATGAAATTCAGTTCGGTGAGCGGCATGGCTTCATTCGGAACAGCCCTAATAGCGTAGTCTCAAATAAAGCGATTTTCCGATTTAGGCACAAGCTATGCAATCGCCGCCGGAGACTTGCCTCGCATTTCGGAAGTTCATCGCCATATCACGACGCAGGTAGAGCTCGATCTAATGGTGTCAGGTAGAAGCCGCCGTATATCTTGGATCGAGAGATTGTGAGATCAAGATTTGCAAGGCCTACTCGGCCTCAAGGAACCGCGCACAGTGCTGCATTAGCCAATCGTAGGCTAAGCTGCGGTTTCGCATCGTGTCGGGAATTTCGGAATACCAAAGGAGTTTTCGCACTACGCGGGGCCGCCACGTGACTGTTCCATCGCTCCACTCATCAATCAGCGCAATTCGTTCGTTCAGTACTTCAAAGTAAGCGCGCCAAAACGCGATGTCTCGTTTGGATATTTGGTTACGCCGCATATCTTAATCCTATCGCCACAAATAAAAGCGTCAAGGAATTCGTCGAGTCGGACACTGTGAGTCTTTTCGTCAGTCCCTCATTGACGGCTCGTGATCTAGCTACGGCGCCGAGGGGCCCGCACGCGGAAAGATTCTGCAGCGCAGTCGATTGGCGCCATGACTGGCGGTACAACCATCAGCGATGTAACCCTGACCGGAACGGTGACGTGGTTCGGCAGCAACACGGGTACTGCCACCCTGCGGGCCCTAGGCACCGGCGAAAGCCGGATGGACCTCGCGTTAACAAGTGGGAAACGCAGCGAAATTCGTGACGCACAGACAGGCGCACAACTGGGCAAGTGGGTAAGCCCGAAGAACGCTTCCGGCAATTTTGCCTTTCAGAATTGTTTCACCGACGCCGCGTGGTTCTTCCCCGTACTCGGTTCCTTGGCGGCAGGTACGAACGTAGTACTTTCCTACATTGGCCCAGAGACGAGGAATGGAGAGAGCGTACAGCACCTCCGATCTTACATTTATCAGTCTAATCCGTTTGGGTTGACTCCCAGTCCACAGCAACTCAGCACGATGGAATTCTACCTCGATGCAACCACTTTGCTACCCACAGCGGCGACGTTCAATGTCCATCCTGACAATGGCGCAGCGACGCACCTTCTCGTCGAAGTTGACTTCTCGAATTATCAAGCGATAAGCGGCGCCGTGGTTCCCACGCACGTCCAGAGGTATCAACAAGGGAATTTGATGGTCGATATCACAGTCACCGGAGCTTCTTTTAACACTGGCATCCCCTTGTCGATTTTCGCGATTAACTAAGCGCCGAGACTGAGCGCACACGAGAAAGGCTGATTATGAAAGTCTCTTCGAATCATCTCATTCTAATCATGATTCTTCTCAGCCGCGTTGTCTCGGCTCAAGTGTCAACTGGCACTCCGGCTTCTGGGAAGCTTTGGTGGCGGACCGTTCGATACAGTTAATCTCGGAAATCTGAATGTGCATTTTGCGATTCCTGTCGTGCACAAAGCAGGACGCGGGATGGCGTTCACCTATGACCTGAGCTACGACAGCTCCGTGTGGACTGTGGTGCGCAAAAACCAATAGGGGATTCGCAAAGTGCTAAAAATCGGCGATTTTGCCCGATTCGGGCGCGGCATTCGACCCCCTGTCTTTTCCGTTCCAATATCGATGTCCATTCGGTAGAATCCCGCTGCTATGCGACGGGCAAGATATCTCATTGCGGATCTTTTCGGTTTCGCTTCTGACCTCGGACAATTCCTGCGGTCGGCTTTTCGGTATCGAACTGCTCTCGTGGCCGAAAATCTGTTTCTGCGGAAGCAGCTTGCCTTCTATTGCGAGCACAAGGTGAGACCTCGACCGTTGACTGATGCCGCGCGGCTGAGCCTGGTTTTATTGTCCCGCCTATTCGACTGGAAGAAGGCTCTCGTGCTCGTTAAACCCGACACCCTCATCGGCTGGCATCGCAAAGGGTTCAAGCTGTTCTGGCACTGGAAGTCTCGCCCTGGCAGGCCAGCGCTATCCTTGGAGATCCGCGGATTGATTGCACGCATGGCGCGTGAGAACCCAACCTGGGGTCAGGCGCGAGTCGCGGCCGAACTCTCGCTTAAACTGGGAATCTTCCTGTCGCCCCGTACGGTACGCAAGTACTGGCCCCCGGAGCCAAGTGATTGCCGCGAGAGAATCTTTTCACAACAGTGGACGACATTCGTGCGTAATCACGCCAACGCGATAGTCGCCAGCGACTTCCTGGTGGCGGTAACCGCCCGCTTCCAGTTTCTCTATGTACTCGTCATCCTCGAACTGGGGACGCGGCGGATTTTGCACTGCAATGTGACTGCCCATCCTACGGCAGAATGGACCGCGCAGCAGTTCCGGGAAGCGATCCCGAGCGAGCACAGATATCGGTTTCTCATTCATGATCGGGACTCGATCTTCTCGGCGGAGTTCGACAACGAGCTGGCGCAAGGCTTTCGGTTGACGGTGCTGCGAACGCCGCCGAAATCACCCCAGGCCAATGCCCATTGCGAACGACTTGTTGGCACGGTACGGCGCGAGTGCTTGGATTTCCTGATCCCTCTCACGGAGAAACATCTCCGTCGGCTACTGCACGAATGGGTCCGCCACTACAATGGCGGTCGTCCACATCGCAGTCTCGGACCCGGCATCCCTGACCAAGGGCGAGGGCCAACCCTAGCGACTGGGAGCAATCGCCACCCGATCATAAAGTGTCCCTCGCCAAAACTCCATCCACATGGAATTGCCTGCGTGTAACATTGTTACATCTTCACTATCCTCAAGCCATTTTGGGAGAAGGCGGAAATGTGGGGGTTTGGTAAATTACTGATTCGGAAGGTTCTTCGCGAGCGTGGAGTTTTGACGAGGGACAACGTATTTGCGGTGATGAAGCTAAAGTTCGGATTGGTGAAGCTGCGCTATCGAGGACTGAAGAAGAATGCCACCCAACTGTTTGCGGTGTGCGCGCTGGTGAATCTGTACTTGGCGCGGAAAA